>Ga0308163_10000298_pt1 | contig 113889 bp, 107 predicted proteins | sample PhyTR1_FD_201037 | JGI IMG/M metagenome (GOLD analysis project Ga0308163, IMG submission 201037) | Phyllosphere microbial communities from UC Gill Tract Community Farm, Albany, California, United States - DLSLT.R1 | ecosystem: Host-associated > Plants > Phyllosphere > Unclassified | place... | reverse complement strand
TCGACGTCAATGTCTTTTGGCCGATGGCGGTCACGCGCGCCGTGCTGCCCGGCATGCGGGCCGCGAGGGAGGGGTTGATCGTGACGATCTCGTCGGCGAGCGGCCTCGTTTCCAATGCGGGCGGGACGCTGTACTCGGCATCCAAATTTGCCGTCGAAGGATGGATTGAAGGGCTGGCGGAAGAACTGGCGCCATTCGGCATCCGCTCGCTCATCGTCGAGCCGGGCATGATGCGCACGGATTTTCTCGATCCCCGTTCCGCGCGCCACGGCGATATTCCGGTTGCCGATTACGCAGAGGCCGCAGCCGGCTTCGAGGCGTATATTGCCGGCGCCAACCACCAGCAGGCCAACGACCCGGCCGTACTGGCGGCCCATATTGTCGCGCTGGCCGGCGGTTCGACTATCCCGGCGCGCTTCATCTTCGGTGCGGATGCGCAGCAATGGGTAGCGCACAAGCTCGCGCGCTTGCGGGAAGAGATCGAACAGTCGGCGGCGATTGCCGCATCGGCAGGCTGACGTCCAGTCGAAGAGCGGCGCTCCAGCAAGCTGGCGATCCGGCCTGACCCACAAACGGCATAGGCCATTCACCCGATACCGCCTTGCCAACATTCTTCGTACACTGGTTTCACTTACCCAACACACCAGACGGAGAACAACATGACCACCATCAAAACCTCGCTGCGCCTCCTTGCCATCGCAACCGCCTTCGCAACTGTCACCTCGCAAGCCACTGCGGCGGCTAGCGACGACAGCGCCAAACCTTCCGTTGTCATCGTCCATGGCGCCTTTGCCGACGGTTCCGACTGGGCCAAGGTCATTCCGCTGCTGCAGGCCAAAGGCATCAAGGTCACCGCGGTCCAGAACCCGCTGACCTCGCTGGCCGACGACGTCGCCGCAACGCGCCGCGCGATCGCCGCCCAGCCGGGCAAGGTGGTACTGGTCGGCCATTCGTGGGGCGGTACCGTCATCACCGACGCCGGCCAGCACGACAAGGTGCGCAGTCTGGTGTACGTCGCCGCCTTTGCGCCGGACGCCGGCAAGTCGACCGCCGACACCGGCGAAGGCTACCCCGCAGCCCCCGGCACCAAACGCTTCGTGGCCGATGGCGAAGGTTTCCTGAGCCTTCCGGAAGCGGCGATGCGCGAGGATTTCGCCCAGGATGTCACGCCGGCCCAGGCCGCCGTCATGACCGCGACCCAGGGACCGATCCAGGCCAAGGCCTTCGCCGACAAGGTGACCGCCGCCGCGTGGGCGAGCAAGCCGTCGTGGTTCATCGTCAGCGCGCGCGACCGCATGATCGATCCGGGCTTGCAGCGCGCGATGGCCAAGAAGATCGGTGCCAAGACCACCGAACTGCCGGCCAGCCATGTGCCGCAGCAGTCGCGTCCGGCCGAGGTGGCGCAGGTGATCCTCGACGCCGTCGCGGCAACCAAGTAAACAGGCAGCCGGTACTAACGGGCGCTGCTGACGTCCAGCGCGCCTTCGTCGGCAAGCCGGGATACCTGCTCGATTAGCGCGCGCATCTTGGGCTGGTTCTGGGTCCGCATCGGGAAGTAGAGAAATAGTCCCGATGTCTCGGGGACGAACCCCGTCAGCACCCGCACCAGTCGTCCGCGCCGTACGTCCTCGTCGATTTCAAGGTCGGGCAGGTAGGCGATGCCCATGCCCTGGCGCGCCCATTCGGCAAGCATTTGCGTGTCGTTGGCGGTCAGGGCGGCATCGGTGTCGAGCAGCAGTTCGCCGTCGGCGCCGGTCAATCGCCATGGCGGCAGGCGGCTGACCGTGGAGAAGCGATACCGCAGCGTTTGATGCGCCAGCAGATCGCGTGGCCGCTCGGGGATGCCGGCGCGTTCGAAGTAGGCCGGCGCCGAGACGAGCGACCACGACAGTGGACGGCTGAGTTTGATCGCTACCATGTCCTGCGCGATCGCTTGGCCCAGCCGGATGCCGGCGTCATAGCCGGCAGTCACCAGATCGACCAGGCCGTCGTCGAGCGACAGGTCGAAGGTGATGTCCGGGTAGGCGGCGCGCATGCGCGGCACCAGGAACCTGGCCACGAGAAAGCCGAAGGCGCGCGGCGCGGTGATGCGCAAATGCCCGGACGGCCGGCTCTGGAAGCGCGACAACTCGTCAAAAGCTTCGTCAATCTGGCCGACCGCCGGCTTGAGCGCTGTCAGCAGGCCTGCGCCTGCATCCGTCAGCGACACGCTGCGGGTGGTGCGAACGAACAACGGCACGCCGTGCTTTTTTTCAAGCGCGCGCACGCCCTTGCTCACCGCCGTCGGGGTGATGTTCAGCCGCCTGGCCGCTTGCGTAAAGCTGCGCTCGTCCGCCACCGCAAGGAAGAGCCGAATCAAATCGAGTGAACTCATTGCGGCTAACTTTGAACCATTGGTTCATAGCGCATGTCCATTGTGGTCCTTTTTCTTCATGATGCCCGAATATACACTGGCTTTACACCTTTTAGGAGAATGACATGAACAAATTACCTCAAATCATCACCGACTACGTCGACGCTGCCAACGCGCGGGAGCCACAGCGTGCGGCAGCGTGCTTCCATGAGGACGCCACGGTCCGTGACGAAGGCCATACCCGTCAAGGCCGCGAGGAAATCGCCGCGTGGGTCGCCGACACCGGCGAAAACTATGGCTCAACGATAGAACCGACCGACTTGCGCGAAGCTGATGGCCGCCACATCCTCCAGGCCGCCGTTCGTGGGAGTTTTCCGGGTAGCCCCGTCACCTTGAATTTCCACTTCCAGCTGCGCTCCGGCAGCATCCAGTCGCTGGAGATCAAGCCATGAGCGCCTATCTTTTCGACGGCAAGCACGCGCTCGTGACCGGCGGCACCAAGGGCATGGGGGAGGCCATCGTCCGCAAACTGGTCGCGGAGGGGGCGACAGTCATCGCGCCGGCGCGCCACGCGCCGCAGGAACCGGTGGCAGGTGTGCGCTACCTTGAGGCGGACGTGTCCACCGCGGCGGGGGCCGAGTATGTCGCCGAGACCGTCAAGCGCGAGTTCGGCCATCTCGATTTCCTCGTCAACAACGTGGGCGGCTCGTCGGCGCCCGGCGGCGGCGCGCTGGCGCTGACCGATGCCATGTGGGATGCGGCGCTGCAGGCCAACCTGATGGCGGCGGTGCGGCTCGACCGGGCGTTACTGCCGGCCATGCTGGAGCGGGGCGCCGGCGGCATCGTCCACATCACGTCGATCCAGCGGCGGCTGCCGTTGTTCGAGTCCACCGTGGCGTACGCGGCGGCCAAGGCCGCGCTGGCGAACTACAGCAAATCGCTGGCCAACGAATTCGGCCCGCGCGGGATTCGCGTCAACAGCGTCTCGCCCGGCTTTATCGAAACCACCGCCGCGCAGGCCCTGATCAGCCGCATGGCCGAACACAGGCAAGGCAGCGAGGACGAGGCGCGCGAGCAACTCATGTCGTCGCTGGGCGGCATCCCGATCGGCCGTCCCGGCCGGCCGCAAGAGATAGCAGAGCTGGTGGCGTTTTTGCTGTCGCCGCTGGCGGCGTCCGTCCATGGCGCCGAATTCGTCATCGATGGCGGTACCACACCGACCGTTTAGCTTTTCCATCCGCCGTCGCTCCCTCGGAGCGACGTTTATCACTTAACCTTTGAGTCCAACCATGAACACTTCATCAGCATCGGCCCAGGCCGATTTCGACCAGGCGGTTCGCCGCAACCAGTCCGTGCTTAACGGCGCGCTCAAAACCCATTACGACTTCATCGTCTGCGGTGCGGGATCGTCCGGCTCGGTTGTCGCCGCCCGGCTGGCAGAAAATCCCGCCGTCAACGTCCTGCTGCTGGAGGCCGGCGGCAGCGATGACGTCGACAGCGTCATCGAACCGGCGCAATGGCCGCTCAACCTGGGCTCGGAGCGCGATTGGGGCTTCATGGCGCAGCCGAACGCGCACCTCAACGGTCGTTCGATTCCGATGAACATGGGCAAGGTGTTGGGCGGCGGCTCCAGCATCAACGTCATGCTGTGGGCGCGCGGACACCGCAGCGACTGGGACCATTTCGCCGCCGAGGCCGGCGACGACGCGTGGAACTACGACTCCGTCTTGAAGATCTACCGCCGCATCGAGGACTGGCACGGTCCGGCCGATCCGGAGCGGCGCGGGCAGGGCGGCCCGGTCTACGTGGCGCCCGCTCACCAGCCGCAGCCAACGGCAACGCTGATGCTGGAAGCGGCCCGCTCGCTTGGTATTCCGACGTTCGACAGCCCGAACGGCGCGATGATGGAAGGCGACGGCGGCGCGGCGATCAACGACTTGCGTATCCGCGACGGCAAGCGGCTGTCGGTTTTCCGCTCTTACACGTACGAGAAGATGGCGCAGCCCAACCTGACCGTGTTGACCGGCGCGCTGGTGTCGCGGCTCACGTTCGAGGGCAGCGAGGTCACCGGTGTCGAGGTCATCCATGATGGCCGCAAGCGCTTGTTCGGCGCCACGCGGGAAGTGATCCTGTCGCTGGGCGCGGTCAACACGCCCAAGGTGCTGATGCAGTCCGGCATCGGCCCCGAGCGGGAGCTGCAACGCCACGGCATCACCGTGCGCCAGCACCTGCCCGGTGTCGGCCAGAACCACCAGGACCACGTCTCCTTCGGCTGCATCTGGGAATATATGCAACCGCAGCAGGTCGGCAATGGCGGCTCCGAAGCGACCCTGTACTGGAAGAGCGATCCGTCGCTGGATGCGCCCGACATGCTGCATTGCCAGGTCGAGTTTCCCGTGCCGAGCGCGGAGAACGCGGCGCGTGGCGTACCCGCGCATGGCTGGACCATGTTCGCCGGCCTGGCGCATCCGAAGAGCCGTGGCCAGTTGCTGCTGTCGGGGCCGAATGCCGACGATGCCCCGATCATCCACGCCAACACGCTGTCCCACCCGGACGACATGAAGGCGGCCGTCGCCAGCGTCCAGATGTGCCGCGAGCTTGGCAACGCCAGCGCCTTCGCACCGATCGTCAAGGGCGAGAGCATGCCGGGCAAGCTGGGCCAATCGGAAATGGAAGCGTATATCCGCAACGGCGCGGTCACTTACTGGCATCAGTCGTGCACCGCCAAGATGGGGCGCGATGCCATGTCGGTGGTCAATGGCGATCTGCAGGTCTACGGCATCGGCAACCTGCGCATCGCCGACGCCTCGATCATGCCGCATATCACCACCGGAAACACGATGGCGCCTTGCGTGGTCATCGGCGAGCGGGCGGCCGAAGTTCTCAAGGCGAAGCACGGTATCTGATTGCCCCGGATAAAATTTTCCACTACAGTATAAAAATGCAACCAGAACACACCGTCACCGTCGAGGAAGCCGTCCAGTTGCTGGCCATGGTCGGCGACTTGAGCATGGGCCAGCCTACCGATCTGTCGATCCGTTCCGCCCATCTGGCCGAGCGGCTGGCGCTGGCCGACGGCGCCGAGCCGGTGGCCTGCGGGCACGCGCGCGTGGTGACCTTGCTGCGCTGGTCGGGCTGCACGGCGAACGCCAGCGGCTTCTCTGCGCTGCTGGGCGACGATGTCGCCGGGCGTGACGCCATGCTGCTGGAAACCCTGCCGCCAAGCAAGCGGATGAGCTTTACCAGTGTGGAGCCGCTGGCCCGCATCCATTGCGAGGTTTCCGGCACGATCGCGCAGGCGATGGGTTTGCCGCAGGAAGTCGAGACCGGGTTGCGGCGCTTCTGGGAGCACTACGATGGCGGCGGCATACCTGATCGTCTGAGTCATCCGCAGATTCCACGCATGGTCTACCACGCCAATCTGGCGGGGGACCTGGATCTGCTGGCGCGCGCCAGTGGCGTGCAGGAGGCGCTGCGGATCATCGCCACGCGCGCCGATAAAAAGTATCCGGCGGACCTGGTGCGCCTGTTGGCGGCGAATGCCGAGGCCTGGCTCGAGGCGGTCGAGGCGCCAGCGTGCCCGGTGGAGCTTCCGGCCCTTTCCGCGCAGATTCCCCTGACGCTCGTGTCCGACACGATCGAGCTGAAATTGCCTTGGTTGCTGGGATATTCGCGCCGCGTGTCCGACCTTGCCGAACGCGCGGCGCTGCTGGCGGGCCTGTCGCCTGCCCAGCAGCGCTGCCTGGGACGCGCTGCGCTGATCCACAGCATCGGCCGCGCGGCGGTGCCGAACATCGTCTGGCAGCGCGCCGGCAAGCTGGGGATGGCGGACTGGGAAAAGGTCCGTCTGGTGCCGTACTGGACGGCGCGTGCCGGCGTGCAGATTCCGTCGCTGCGGGCGGAGGCGGCGCTCGCGTCCCATGTCTACGAAAGGTTGGATGGCAGCGGCTATTATCGCGACCTCGACGCCGCGTCGCTGAACATGCCGCAACGACTACTGGCCGCCGCGGCGGCGTATGCGGCGTTGTGCATGCCGCGTCCTTGGCGCGCCGCGTGCGCGGCGCAAGAGGCGGCCCGTATCCTGACGGCGGACGCGGTGGCCGGACGCTTCGACCTGCAGGCCGTGAACTTCGTGATCACGGCCGCCGACGGCATCTGCATCGAGCCGGGCGAACCGGCGGAGCCGCGCAAGAAGCTGTTGTCGGAGCGTGAGATCGCGGTGCTGCGCAGGCTCAGCCTTGGCGAAAGCAACAAGGAGGTGGCGCGCGAATTGCAGATCAGCCCCTCGACCGTTGGCACCCATGTCGAGAGCATCTTCCGCAAACTGGAGTGTTCAACCCGGACCGCCGCCACGCTCAAAGGGCTGACGCTGGGCCTGGTGCACGCCGAGTGATCGCGCCGCGCGCACGAGCTTATCTGGCTTCCGGCGCAATGGCTTTGATGTCAGCGGCGAAGGCGGCGTGCGTCGCCGCGTCCACCGGCTTGTGTTTGATCTCGGTCCTGGCCGGATCGTTGCCGAGGTAATTGTTGTTCTTCCAGTTCGTCGACGGCCGCACCGGCCTTGGCGTGAACCCTCCGCCGCAGTTGGGGCAGACGTTCGACACGACGTTGTCGACGCAGTCGGCGCAAAAGGTGCACTCGTAGCTGCAGATGCGGGCGTCCAGCGCTTGCGGCGGCAGCGATTTATTGCAGTGTTCACAGGTCGGTCTGAGTTGCAGCATGGGCTATCCTTTGGGTGGCTGTGCTAATTGCAAGTATAGCAATGTCGGCGCGGCTGCGTGGCGAAAAGGTGGGGCCAAATTGGTGTGCTCTCATTCGCCTTGGTCTGGTCTCGCAATGGTGGACACCGGGACCTGCGCTGTCAGCCCGTCGACATAAAAATCGAAGAAGCGGCGGTTGTCGAAGCGTTGCACCACCGTCGCGGGCTGCAGTCCCGGCTGCGCCGTCGCATAGCCGATCGAGCGGCCGTTGTTGGCGCCGACCGTGGTGTCGATGTCGATCCAGCGCCGCACGGAGCGCGTCGCGTGGGTCGGGTCCATCAGGTAGGCGAGGGTGAGCGTGTCCCAGACGTCGGTGCGATAGGCGGGATTGGTTTCGAAGCCGTTTTTCCCGTCGTAGCCATAGCCGTTGAGCTGTTTAAATAATCTGGCGATGACGCCGTCCCTTGCCGCGCCGTTGACGACCCGGTCGTAGACCTGCTTGTCGATTTGGACGGTGTTGGTGACGTCGAGCGGGACTATCACGTGCCGCAGCGGCAGCCGCAAGACTTCGCGCGCGGCCTCCGGATCGAACCACCAGTTGAATTCCGCGGTCGGGGTGGTGTTGCCGGCGACGTCGAACGCGCCGCCCATGTAGATGATCTGGCCGATCAGCGGCACGATGGCGGGATGGCGCCGCACGGCCAGCGCGATGTTGGTCAGCGGCCCGATGGCCAGTATCGTGACTTGTCCGGGATGGCGCCGCACGCTGTCGGCGATGAAGTCTGCCGCGTGTTGGTCGCGCGCGCTGGTGTGGAGTGCGGGGCCGTCCGGCGGTGCCTTGATGTCGGCGCCGGATTTTGGCTCGGGCCAGTTCCATGCGCCCAGGTAGCCATCGCCGCCCGGGTGCAGCCGCTGTTCCTCGCGGATGGTGGCCAGGTCGTGCGACAGCGCGAGGTTGGCGCCGGCGTAGACGCCGACTTGATGTTCGATGCCCAGCCGTTCGACCGCCTTGAGCGCATCGCCCACTTCCTGGCGCAGCCATTTGTTCCCCGATACGACTGTGAGGCCGAGGATTTCCACCCGGCCGCGCGCCTGGAGCTGCGCGGCGATGGCGAGCAGTTGGCCGTCGTCGTTGAGGGTGCCGAAGTCGCTGTCGATGATAATTTTGGGGATGGCGGCGGGTGCGGCCACGGCGGGCTGCGCGCCGGTCAAGGTCAGCACGCAGGCCAGGATCATGATTGTTCGCCGCAATGTGCTCTCCAGTTTGAGGTTGGGAAGTCGGAAATTAAACGCCTGGTTGATCGAACACGATCCGGCACACCGCTTCGCATTTTGCCAGGTCGAAGCGGTTCCCGGTGCGCACGCCGGATTCCATGTCTATCCAATAGCTGGCACCCGCGCCGATCTGGAACTTTAACAGGGTGTCCCGCACCGTGTCCGGTCCCAGCCCTCCGGAGTAGCCGCAGAACGGCAGGCCGGCATTGGCTGCCGGCCAGGTGGTCGGCCGCACGCCGGTCCCGAACGAGACGTCATATAGCCAGTCCACCCGGGTGTCGGACGGGAAGTCCCCCTGGCATTGCAACGCGGCGCGCACGCCGTGCCGGGCGCCGAAGATGGCGCTGTTGCGGATCTCGCTGTCGCTGCTGCCCGCGCGCCCATGATTGATCTGAACCCTGGAAAATCCGGCCAGGTCGATGGCGGCGTCGCCGGTTTCGACGATGCCGTGGGCGGCCGCGCCACAGATGTGGGCCGATAGCCGCAGCGGCGCACTTTGCAAAACGCGGCGCACGCCGGCGGACGGGAACAGCGGAGATCCCTCCTGCACGGCGTCGAGCAGCACGCCCCATTCGATCGGGTAGCGGGCAGAGAGCGCGAGCATGCCAGGCAGCAGGTCGGCGCTGTCGACGCCGGTGAAGGTGATGTAGGCGGGTGGGGTGCAAGCGGTTGTCATGATGAACCTTGTTTTTAGTGGTACGTACCATAATCGCATCGATGTGAAAAAAATTCAACCCTAATTCGCTGTAGATTGGTGCATAAGCGAAATTTTTCCTAAAAAATAAACTATAGTAAGGTCCGTACCACTATATAATTTACTGCGAACATAAAAGCTTATCCCGGCGCTTTTGAGTGGAACGGTCCTTAAGGAATACATGCATGCGTGAGCTTTTCAGTTTTCCAGGCGGTCGACGCTTCGACCTGCTGGCGTTCGGCGACCCCAATATCGACCTGCTGTTCACGGTCGAACAGACGCCAACGGCGGATCAGAAGGTATTGGGCCGGCGCCTGCCGCCGTTCGCCGGTGGAACGGTCGCCAACGTTGCTTGCGCCGCCAGTTTGCTGGGCCGGCCCACGCTGGCCTATGGCCGTATCGCCGGCGATGCCGAGGGCGCGTTCCTGGGCCGCGAGTACGAACGCTTCGGCGTCGCGCTGGACCATGTGCGGGTGGTGCCCGGCACCACCTCGCCGACGGCGCTGATCATCATCGAGGCCAGCGGCGAAAAGGCGCTGGTATATTCGCCGATGCCGGGGCCGACCTTGCACGAGCAAACCTTCCCGGCGGCGCTGGCGCAGTGCCGCCTGTTGTATGCGATGCCATACAATCTGCCGGAATTCGAGCGCTTGCACCAGCTGGCGCGCGAGGCCGGCGTGCCGCTGGCGATCGATATCGAGGCGGCGATGGTGACCGGTCCCGATGAATTGCATCGCTTGCTGTCCATGGCCGATCTGGTGTTCATGAACGACAGCACCTACCGCACCGTTATCGGCGCCGCGCCGGATGCGGCAGGCATGGCGGGCCTGCTGTCGCACGGTCCGCGCGCTCTGGTGGTGACCTGCGGCGCGCGCGGCGCCATGCTGTCAACGCGCGATCCCGATCAGGCTTTAACGCAGCAGGCCTTTCCCGCCCGCGTGGTGGACGCCACCGGCGCCGGCGACAGCTTCAACGGCGCCTTTCTGGCGGCGCTGCTGGAAGGCCAGCCGGCGGCGCAGGCGCTGCGCTATGCCTGCGCCGCCGGCAGCATCGCCGTCACGGCCACCGGCGCCCGCTCGGCGCTGCCGACGCGCGCGCAGATCCAGTCGCTGCTCGATCATGCATAGCCCGAACGCCACCGGGGGTATTCGCATGAACCTCGCCGCGCGCGCCGACCGCTTTTTCCAGCTCACCGCGCGCGGCACCACGCCGGCGCGCGAGGCGATCGCCGGCTGTACCACCTTCGCCGCGATGAGTTATATCGTGGTTGTCAATCCGCTGATACTGGCCGCCGCCGGCATGGACCGCAACGGCCTGTTTTTGGCCACCATCGCCTCAGCCATGGCCGCCACGCTGGTGATGGCCTTGTGGGCCAACCTGCCGATCGCGCTGGCGCCCGGCATGGGCACCAACATCGTGTTCGCGCAGGTGCTGGTCGCCCAAATGGGCGTGCCGTGGCAGACAGGCCTGGCGATGGTGCTGCTCAACGCGCTGGTGTTTCTGCTGCTGTCGCTGACCAAATGGCGGGCGCGCATCGTGGCGGCTTTTCCGGAGCCGGTCAAACTCGGCATGCAATGCTCGATCGGCGTGTTCATCGCCTGGCTCGGGCTGCGCAGCGGCGGCCTGCTGGTGGGCGACGCCGGCTCGCTGGTGGCCTTCTCACTGCTGCACGACGGCGCCGCCTGGCTCACGCTGGGCGGTATTCTGTTCACCGCCATGCTGCTGGTGCGGCGCGTGCCCGGCGCCTTCCTGTTGACGATGCTGGTGGTGAGCGCGGCGGGGCTGTTCGTGGCCGACGCGGAAGGCCGTCCGCTAACCCGCTGGCCCGATCAATGGTTCGGCGTACCGGCCATTACCGGCGAACTGCTGTTCGCGCTCGACTTCCGTGGCTTTTTCTCGCACTTCATGTTGCTGCTGCCGGTGACCTTGTATTTTCTGCTGATCGAATTCTTCTCCGGCACCGCCACCATGTTCGGTGTGATCCGCAGCGCCGGGCTGTTGCAGCCTGACGGCGACTTGCCGAGCGCGCGGGCGGCCTTCGCGTCCGACGCCCTGGGCAGCGTGATCGGGGCGGCCGCCGGCACCTCCACGGTCACCGCGTTCGTCGAATCGGTGGCGGGAGTGGAGGCGGGCGCGCGCACCGGTTTGAGCGGCGTGGTGGTGGCGGCGCTATTCGGGCTGGCGCTGTTTTTCGGCCCGCTGTTGACGGCGATTCCCGCGTGCGCCACGGCGCCGGTGCTGGTGATGGTGGGGCTGTGCATGCTGGACGGCCTGCGCGATCTCGATACCAGCACGCCGGAGAATTATCTGCCGCCGTTGCTGATGTTGCTGGTGACGGCCTGCTGCGCCGATTTGATGGTGGCGCTGGCGCTGGGCTGCTTTGTTTATACGCTTATGCTGGTCGCGCGGCGTCGCTGGCCCGGCGCCATGGTGCTGGGGCTCGACGCGGTGTTCGTGCTGTATCTGGCGCTGCGCGGCACCATCGCCTGAACCTCAGGACGCGCTGCCTTTGCTGATGCGGGTTTTGTAGCGGTAGGGCGGCACGTACTTCATTTCGCAGTATTCGACCGGTTCGCGCCGGTCGGACAGCATCACGCGCTCGCACAGCAGCAGCGGGGTGCCGGCTTGCACGCCGAGCAGCGCCGCGTCTTCGGCGCGGGCCGCCACCGCGCCCACGCTTTCGAGGCTTTCGGATGGCTTGATGCCGAACTTGTCGATCAGGATGCGGTATAGCGAGCCGACCTGTTCCAGTTCCTTTTGTTCCAGCCGCGCGCCGGCCGGCAACCGCAAAAACGATTCCTGCAGCCCGATCGGTTTGCCGTCCATCAGACGCACGCGTTTGATGCGCAGCAGCGGCTCGTCCGGCTGCATGTGCAGCAGGCTGGCGACGGCCATACTGGCCGCCACGGTTTCCATCGCCAGAATGGTCTGGCCTGGCACGCCGCCGCGTTTGATGGTGTCGTCGGTGAAGCTGTCCAGGAAGCGCGACATCTGGCGCACCGCCGCCGGCGCGGCAAAGGTGCCGCGTCCATGGTCGCTATAGAGCAAGCCCTGCTCCTCGAGCAGGCGGATCGCCTTGCGTACCGTGTCGCGGCTGACATGGTAGGTGATCGCCAGATCACGCTCGGCCGGCATCGGCTCGCGCGCACCGATTTTCCCCGACTCCATCAACTGCTTCAGGGTCTCCGCCAACTGTTGGTACAGCGGCGCGGCCTTGGTGGTGGCGGCGGCGGCGGGCGTTTCGGTGGTTCGTGATCGCATTCAATGTACCTGCTGTCGAGCGAATGGTGGATGGAAGCGGCCAGTGTCTTGACGGGCCGCAGCCGTATTGTAACCAAATGGTTTACGGCCCGGTAAAAGCGAGTGCCAGACCGCCAGGATTATGACAGTTCCGTGACATTGGTACGAACCTTAAGAGATAAAAGCTGTTATACCAAGGCCTAACGATTGTTTACGTTGCAAAGTGGTACGAACCACTATAACATCCTTCTAAATTATATGAGACGGCCGGAGACAGGCGGTCCGACACCACAATTTGCCGTTGCACTTGGCGCTGAAACCAAAACAGGGGAACTCGATGTATGCACGACTAGGGATGTTTGCTGCCGGATCGGCGGCATTGATGCAATTGGGGGCGGCGCACGCGCAGCAGCCGGCGACGGAAGCGGTGGGCGAGGTGGCGCCGACGGTGGTGCAGGTCACCGGCCAGGCCCTGGGCAAAGGGGAGGCGCGCGCCAATAGCGTGATCGACCTCGCGGTGATCGCCGAGCAGCCGGCCGGTCTCGACCCGTTGAAGCTGTTGGCGCGGGTGCCGGGCATGCAGGTCAGCTCCAGCGACGCGCTGACGGGGAGCTTCTCGATGCGCCTGTCGATGCGCGGTTTTAACAAGGAGCAGATCGGCATCTCCATCGACGGCATCCCCAACGGCTCCACCTTGTCCAACGGCGGCACGATGCCCAACCGTTTGCTGGACCCGGCCAACCTGGTACGCGTCGACGCTTCGCAGACCGCCGGCGACCTTGGCACGCCGTCGAACCAGGCGCTGGGCGGCTACATCGACTTCAAAACTCGCGATCCGTCCAGGGAGCGCGGTGGCGAGATCGAACTGGCGACCGGCAGCTTTGGCTACCGGCGCGGTTTCGTGCGTGTCGACACCGGCAAATCGGCGTCGGGCACCAGCGCCTACCTGGACTACTCGCACGAATACGTGCGCACCTGGCCGGGCGACGAATCGGGCCGCAACAGCCGCCGTCACGCCGACCTGCGCGTGCTGCAGGATTTGGGTGGCGGCTCGAGCCTGCGCGGCACCGTCAGCTACAATAAATTCGGCGACAACGATTACGACGCGGTGGCGCTGCTGGCCGAATCGTCCAAGTTGTACAAGGCCACCTTTTACGGCAATCCCACCACCGACGGCCTGACCGACCATTGGACCGGCAATCCCGCGATCGACCAGAATTATCGCGGCACGCGCGGCATCAACAGCGAGGACATTTTGGCCCACGTCGACTGGACCCAGCGCTTCGGCGCCAGTGGAAAATTAACCGTCAAGCCTTACTGGCATCAACAGGAGGGCAACGGCTGGTTCTATGTGCCCTACGTCCAGTTGCCCGGCAACGGCCAGGTGTACAGCGCCGTGGCGGCGGGCGCCAAGCCGACAGCGACGGTGCAGGAGTGCTACCAGAACCAATACCGGCGTGACGCCAGCGGCGCCCTGATCCCGGTTGGCGCGGTGGCGATTCCGGCCGGCGCCAGCAGTGCGTCGCTGGCCTCGGCCGGATGCCCGGCGGCCGCCAGATATGCGATGAATCCCGTCAGCCAGTGGGGCGCGCGGGAGGCCAGCACGCGGCGTAGCGACAATGCGATCGACCGCAAGGGAACGCTGGCCGAAGTCTCCGACACCCTGGGCGAGCACCAGCGCATCCGCATCGGCGGCTGGATCGAACGCACCAAGCGTGACAAGGACCGTAACTGGTTCGCCGTCACCGATCCGAAGGTCAGTGGCGCCTTCGAGGAAAGCGCGCTGTATTCGATCACCCAGGACCGCCACTATTCGTCCGACACCGCGATGGTCTACGCGCAGGATAAAGTCAGCCTGCTGGACGACCGGCTGCTGCTGGACCTTGGCGCCACCTATCAGCGCTTCAAGGAGGATTACGCGTCGCCGGTGGAATTCAGCGGCACGCGGGCCTTGAAGGTCAGCTCCAGGCTGCTGCCGAAACTGGCGGCGCTGTATCGCGTGAACGACGACTGGGAAGTCTTCGCCAGCGGCTCGAAGAACTTCAGCGCGATTCCCGACAGCGTGTTCGAAGGGACGGCGGCGGTCGATTCCAAAAGCGGCATCAAGCCTGAAACCTCGGTCAACAAGGATGTCGGCGTGCGCTGGACCAGCGACAACGGTTACGGCGCCGCGCTGACCGCATACAAGATCGCCTATCGCGACCGCATCTCGATCCAGAACGGCAATCCGAATGGCGATATCTTTTCGCGCGACGCCACCACCACCTTCGCCAACCAGGGCGGTATCAGTTCGGAGGGCGTGGAGTTAACCTTGCGCGCCATGGGAACCGCCTACGAGTTGTATGCCAACGCCTCGTACAACGACGCCCATTACACAAGCGACACGCCGGCCGAGGGCATCAAGTCGGGCGACCCGGTGCTGGGCGCGCCGCGCCGTAGCGCCTTCGCCGAGGCGACCTGGAAGCCGACACCCGAATGGCGCCTGACGGCAAACGCGCACTATGTGGGCGAGGCGGCCGGCACCTACGGCACGGTGACCAACACCGTCATCGCCGGCGGTCCATCGGTGTATCCGCGCCAGTACATGCCGGCGTACACACTGGTCGGCCTGAACTTCACCTACAAGCCGCGCGCCAGCCTGTTTGGCTACGGTAGCCGCACCGAGTTCGCGCTCAATGTCGACAATCTGTTCGATCGCCATTACCTGGGCGGCGTCGGCGCGGAGCTGTCGAGTTCCAACCCGCTCACCACGGGGCGCTACTTCCTGGGCAGCCCGCGCACCTTGTACGCCTCGATGCGGGTGCGCTTCTGATGCAGCCGCTGGCCGGCTTGGCGCGCGCCGTTGTCGCGGCGGTGTGCGTGGGCGTATCGCTGGGCGGCTGCGCGGCGCGAAAGCCGGAGGGCGCGCAGCCGGTGGCGGCGCTGCGCTTCATCGGCGAGCAGCGCATACCGCACCGGCAGGTGTTCCAGGGTACGCTGGTCGGTGGCCTGTCGAGTATCGACTATGACGCCCGCACCGGCACCTGGATCACCGCCAGCGATGATCGCTCGGAACTGGGGGCGGCGCGTTTCTACACCGCGCGGCTTGACTACGATGCGCGCGGGTTCCGGGCGGTAACGCTGGCGTCTGTGCACACGTTCCGGCAAGCCGGCGGTGGCGCCTACCCGGCCTTGAAGGCCGCCACGACGGATGGCGGCGAGGTGGCGGATATCGAGGCGATCCGTTTTGATCCGCTGAGCGACGCCATTTGGTATGGCAGCGAAGGCAGTGACGCGCTGGGGACTGGGCCGTTCGCCAAGTTGGCGGGCGGGGATGGCGCCTACCGCGCGACGCTGGCGTTGCCGGACCTGTTCAAGGCCTCGCGCGACAGAGCGGCCGGGCCACGCGGGAATCTGAGTGTCGAGTCGCTCGCTTTCGCGCCGGACGGCCAGTCGCTGTGGGTGGGCATGGAGGCGCCGCTGTATCAGGACGGCGCGCCGGCCAGCGCGCAGCGCGGCGCGGTGAGCCGGTTTACGCAGTTTGACCGCAACGGCAAGCTGCTGGCGCAATACGCCTATCCAGTCGACCGCGTACAAGGGCGTCCGGCGCCGGGGCGCTTTGGCGACAACGGCGTGTCCGAACTGCTGGTGGTCGATAGCCGCCATCTGCTGGCGCTGGAACGCTCGGGCGTGCAGGACGCGACCGGGCGCTTCGCGTTTTTCATCCGTTTGTACCTGGTCGACTTGCAGGGCGCCACGGACATCGCGGCGCTTCCGGCGCTTGATGGCGCGACGTATGCGCCACTCAAAAAGCGCCTGCTGATGGACTTCAACCGTGCCGGGCTCGACAAAGTAGACAATCTGGAGGGCATGAGTTGGGGGCCGGTGCTGTCCAACGGCCACCGCAGCCTGGTGCTGATCTCGGATGACAACTTCAGCGCCGACGAAGTGACGCAGTTGCTGGCGTTCGAGGTGTTGCCTGGTGAAAATGACTAGCTCGCGGCTGGCCCGGAGGTATTTCTGCTTTGCTGATAACGCGGCAGATCGTCCGGCCATCGCAGCGCGTCGGCCACAAAGATATGTGCTTGTGGCAGCGCCTTTTCCGGCGTGTCCAGGCTACCCGTGGTGACGTCGATCTCGTCGGGACTGGCGTCGTCGGCGAACGTCAGCTGGGTGCCGCAGTGCGGGCAGAACGTGCGCGTGGCGTGCGAGGAGGAGCGGAAGCTCGACGGCTCGCCAGCTGTGAAACGGAAGGCGTCGGCATCCACCGTGAACCATGCGACAGCCGGGGCGCCGGTGGTGCGGCGGCAGATGGTGCAATGGCATAAGGCCTGGCTGCGCGTAGCCTCGGGGGCTTCGTAGCGGATGGCGCCGCAAAAACATTGTCCGGTGAGCATATGGCCTCCTGATCGTCACGGGTGCGAAGCCCGACGATAGCGGAAATCCGCGCGCCGCCACGACACCTTACGACGCGTCAACTGAGTGCCCAGCCCGGTTCGATTGGCATGCGGCAAGTACATGCCAAATCGCTTCGTGCTATGCTTTTCCTCACTTTCGTAAGGAGGACATCATGCCCGCTTCCCACGACACCTACACCCGTCAGCAGGGGTTGAAAAACACCTATGACGTCGAATACACGGCGCTGCGCTACAGGATTTCCCTGGATGGCAGAACGCTGAAAGACATTCAACTCGATATCCACAACACGCCCGCGCTCGACCCGGACGCGGCATGGTCGCGTGCCGTGTCCGATATCGAATTCCTGCGTGGAATGCCCGAAGCCTAGCGGCTACGCCGGTCCGATCACTGGCCGGCCACCATCGCGCCCGCTTGCGCCGCGAACCATGGCTGCATGCGGCGGATTGCCTCGGCGATTTCCGGCGTCGACACTGCAAAGCTGAAGCGGATGAAACGCTTGCCTTCGACCGGATCGAAGTCGATGCCCGGCGCCGTCGCCACGCCCGTGTCGTTGAGCAGGCGCTTGCAGAAGTCGAGGCTGTCGTCGGTCAGATGGGCGATGCTGGCGTAGATATAGAAGGCGCCGTCCGGCGGGGCGATGGCGTTCAGGCCCAGGCCCGGCAACGCGTCCAGCAGCAGCCGTCGGTTTTCCTTATATACGGTCAGGTGGCCCTCCAGCTCGTCGAGCGCGTCGAAGGCGGCCAGCGCCGCGTGCTGGCTCAACGACGGCGCCGTGAGGAACATGTTGCCGCAGTAGGTCCAGGTGCGGTCGATGTGTTCGGCCGGCACCAGCAGCCAGCCCAGCCGCCAGCCGGCCATGCTGAAGTATTTGGAGAAGCTGCTGACCACCAGCGCGTCCGGTTCATACGCGAGGATGGTTTGCGCCGGTTCGACATAGCTCAGGCCGTGATAAATCTCGTCCGAGATGATGCGGATGCCGCGCTGCCGGCAGACGTTGGCGATGGCCTCCAGTTCGTCGGCGGCGATGATGGTGCCGGTCGGATTGGCCGGGCTGGCGATGATCACGCCGGCCGGCGCCGGCTCGATCGCTGCCAGCGCGGCGGCGGTGAGCTGGTAGCGCACCTCGGCGCCGCAGGCGATTTCCACCGGTTCCATGTGCAGCGCCTTGAGCGTGTTGCGGTAAGCGACGTAGCCCGGCCGCGCCATGGCGATGCGGTCGCCCGGCGAGAACAGCGAGCTCAATGCCAGCACCAGCGCCGGCGAGGCGCCGCAGGTCATGACGAAGCGGTTGGCATCGACCTTGATGCCGTAACGCTCGTCGTAGAAACGCGCCAGGCGCTCCTTGAGCGGCGTGCTTTCCCAATAACCCATGTTGTCGGCGTCGAGGACATGATGGGCTTTGTCGATGGCGGCTTGCGGCGCGCCGGTCGATGGCTGGCCGAATTCCATGTGGATGATGGAGCGGCCTTGCGCCTTCAGGGCGTGGGCGAGGCGGCTGATGCCGACGGCGTGAAACGGGTCGAGTTGCGCTTGCATGGATTTCCGATGGTCAGGGAGGTCCAATAGTGTAAGGCAAAACGGTGGCCGTCGGCCATCCTGCGGTTTAGTCGTTGACCTGCACCTCGCGGCCGTTGGACGCCTGCACGGGGCGCGCGTTCATCTTGTAGACATGGCCGAACTGGGCGATCTGCTGGGATGAGACTGGCACTGCATTCTTCATCACGAACCACTTCACGCCCTCGCTGCATGGCGGCGTGGTCAATGAGCCGCTGAAGGCATAATAGGCACGGTTCTCCGGCAGCAACGTGGCGATGTTGATGCTCACGCCGGGCACTTCGACCTCCTTTTCCTTTTGCAGCGGCAGGTTGTCGAAGATGGTCTTGATCATCGGACGCTTGGCGCCCGGTTCCATCAGCACGCCGACGACGGCCAGTTCGCCCTCGGCATTCTTGTGCACCAGGTGGGCGACCAGCGCGTAGCGCTTGCCGTCGATGCGTTCCTCGCTGGGCTTGTGGAAGTGGAACTGCAGCAGCTCGTAGCGTTTGCCGTCGACGCTCATGAAGCTGCCGGGCGCGTAGTTGACCTGGATCGTGTGGCCGTTGTCGATCACTTTGAGCGGGCTGGCCTGGTAATCGAACTTGAGTTCGGATAGCGCTGCATGCTTGGCTTCGGCGGTGTGGATGTCGATCGGCGACTGCACCTTGCCTTGGCCGCACGAGGTGAATTTGCCGTCGATCCCGCTCCACTTATCGGGACCGGTCGGACCGCTATATGACCAGTGCGGGTGCGCTTGCGGCTCGGCGCAGTGGCCGGCAATCGACAGCAGGGCGAGGATGCCACCAACGGCGGCGGTGCGCAAGTTTAGGCGTTGTGCGATATTCATACGGTCTCCAGGATGTGACGACGTGGGCGTGGCGGTGAGTAGGTAGCAACTCGATTTTCCAATACACATCAAATTTACATCTGGAAATACTTGCACTGACATAGGCAACAGTAAGAAACACAATTATGTTGTTTTATGGCATCTTTTTAATGCACGTATGGAAGCTTTGCACTTGCTATACTGTTACTGGATGAACACAAATCACAGGGAACGGTTTTGCGCGCGATGACGAGACGATGGAAGCGGTGGGGCCTGGCCAAGATCCGCGCCACCGCGCCGTCTGGGATTGGCGGCGAAATAGATGACCGATGAAAAATCACACGCCGGCCGCGGCGCGCTGCTGGCCGGATTCGCGCTGCTGTGCAGCCAGCTGTCGTTGAACGTCGGCGCGGCTGTCGCCAAGCATCTGTTCCCGCTGATCGGGGTCGAAGGCGTGACCGCTTACCGGGTCGGCTTTGCGGCGTTGCTGATGATGGCCGTGTTCCGGCCGTGGCGCACGCCGCTGACGTGGCCGCAGGCTTGCAACGTGGCCGTCTACGGCAGCGTGATCGGGCTGATGAACCTGATGATCTATCGCTCGTTCAATCTGATACCGCTTGGCATCGCCGTGGCGATCGAAGTGGCCGGGCCGTTGACGGTGGCGGTGCTGTCGTCGCGCCGGCCGCGCGATGTGGTGGCCATCGGCCTGGCGGTGGCCGGTTTGTATTTCCTGCTGCCGATCCACGGCCATGTCGATCAACTCGATCCGGTCGGTGTCGCTTACGCGGCCGGGGCGGCGGTGTGCTGGGCGCTGTATATCGTGTTCGGCAAGCGGGTCTCGGTGATGCACGGCGGCCAGTCGGTGGCGTGGGGCATGACGGCCGCGTCGCTGTTCATCTTGCCGGTGGGCGCGTGGTACTCGGGTGCGGTGTTGTTGACGCCGTCGTACATGGCGATCGGCCTGGCGATCGCGATCATGTCCAGCGCCTTGCCGTACACCCTGGAGATGCTCTCGATGCGCAACCTGTCGTCGCGCACGTTCAGCATGTTCAGCAGCGCCGCGCCGGCGCTCAGCGCGCTGGCCGGCATGCTGCTGCTGGGCGAGCATCTGACGGCGACGCAATGGCTGGCGATCGGCGCCATCGTACTGGCCTCGGCGCTGACGACGTTGAGATAGAGTATCCATCCAAACCACGCATGGCGGATTAGCGCAGCGTAATCGGCCATGGTCGCGCCGTCGGCGGCTCAAAGATGGCCGATTACGTTCCGCCTGATGCGCCCGACGAAAACCGCCTCTCGCGGAAGGCCTTGCTAAAACCCAAATTGATGAGCTAGTATGAATCCGGATGCAACATTGCATCGACGTCGCTCGGACGGTTCCGGGCGCTTACGTGAGACATCCATGACTGACACCCAAACTCCGCGCAGATTTTCGCGCATCGATCGCCTGCCTCCCTACGTTTTCAATGTCACCGCCGAGCTCAAGCTGGCGGCGCGCCGTCGCGGCGAAGACATCATCGATATGTCGATGGGCAATCCGGACGGCGCCACGCCGTCGCACATCGTCGACAAGCTGGTCGATACGGTGCGCCGTCCAGACACCCACGGCTACTCGGCCTCCAAAGGCATCCCCCGGCTGCGGCGCGCGATCACCAAGTGGTACAAGAGCCGCTACGAAGTCGACTTCGATCCCGACTCGGAAGCGATCGTCACCATCGGTTCCAAGGAAGGGCTGGCGCACCTGATGCTCGCCACGCTGGACGCCGGCGACACGGTGCTGGTGCCCAACCCGAGCTATCCGATCCATATCTGGGGCGCGGTGATCGCCGGCGCCAACATCCGCTCGGTACGGATGACGCCCGGCGTCGACTTCTTCGACGAACTCGAACGCGCGGTGCGTGAAAGCTATCCAAAGCCGAAAATGATGATACTCGGCTTTCCGTCGAACCCGACCGCACAGTGCGTGGAGCTGGAGTTTTTCGAGCGCGTGGTGGCGCTGGCCAGGCAGCACGACATCCTGGTGGTGCACGACCTGGCTTACGCCGACATCACTTTCGACGGCTGGAAAGCGCCTTCAATCATGCAGGTGCCCGGCGCGCGCGACGTGGCGGTGGAGTTTTTCACCATGTCCAAGAGCTACAACATGGCTGGCTGGCGTATCGGCTTCATGGTTGGCAACAAGGAGCTGGTGGCGGCGTTGGCGCGCATCAAGAGCTACCACGACTACGGCAGCTTCACGCCAGTGCAGGTGGCCGCCATTGCCGCGCTGGAGGGCGACCAAAGCAGCGTCAGCGAAATCTGCGCGATGTACCAGAGCCGCCGCGATGTGCTGCACAAAGGCCTGTGCGAAGCCGGCTGGCCGGTCGACAAGCCGAAAGCGTCGATGTATATCTGGGCGCGCATTCCGGAGGCGTATCGGCACCTCGGCTCGCTGGAGTTTTCCAAGCTGTTGCTGGCCGAGGCCAAGGTGTGCGTGTCGCCGGGGATCGGCTTTGGCGACTACGGCGACGAGTACGTTCGCTTTGCCTTGATCGAAAACGAAGCGCGCATACGTCAAGGCTTGCGTGGTATCAAAGCAATGTTTCGCAAAGTGATGGAATAAATCTGCACCGGGTTTAAGCGGTATCAAACTCTAGGTGCCTGGCGGCGACTAATGTAGCTCTTGAACTAACTCAGGAGCTCCATTATGCCCCCACTGCCTATCGGCGACAGCACACGGCGCCTGATCGCTGCCGTAAAGAAACTTGAGAACACACTCAATACCGTCGGCCTGCCACGCTTTGTGGCACGCCTGCCGGTCTGCTGGCTGTGCTGGCATTACTGTCACACGCTCGACCAGAAAATCGTGCGCATGCGCCGCATCGCCGGCAAGTTTGAACAGTGGCTGCCGACGATACGCAATTTCGGCAAGGAAGGACCGGCGCAGCTGGAGCTGATCGACGTCGATCACAGCATGCGCGATGACATCGAGGTCACCAAGAAGACCATGTGGGAATTGCGCGGCTATTGCATCGACGTCGGCCGCATGTTCGAGCAGCTTGGCTACACGTCGCAGGGCTTGAAGCGCCGCCAGGCGACGTTCCTGCAGGTACTGGAGACGTCATGCATATCGGCCAGCACCATGCAGGAAGCGTTGGTGGCGCATGACAGCGCGGTCCTGGCGGTGCTACGGGCCCAGCAGACGCACGAACGGGAGCGCGCGGCCGCCGGGCTCGCTACTTAAAAGCCTTCCAGTACAATCTTGCCCTTGGCGCGTTTGCTTTCGAGCAGCGCGTGCGCCCGCTTCAGGTTGGCGGCATTGATCGTGCCGAAATGTTCGGCCAGGGTCGTCTTGATGACGCCGGAATCGACCAGTGCGGCCACATCGTTGAGCAGCTCGTGCTGCTTCTGGATGTCGGCCGTGGTGTACATCGAACGCGCGAACATGAATTCCCAGTGCAGCGAGGCGCTCTTGCGCTTGAGCAGCCGCACGTCGATCGCGGCCGGATCGTCGATCAGCGCAACCTTGCCCTGCGGCGCGAGCAGCTCGACGATTGCGCCCCAGTGGTCATCGGTGTGGGTCAGGCTGGCGACATAAGTCACCGGCGGCAGGCCGAGGCGGGCGAACTCCTCGTTCAGCGGCTTGCCGTGATCGATCACGTGGTGGGCGCCCAGCTCCTTCACCCAAGCGGCGGTGTCGGGACGCGACGCGGTGCCGATGACCGTCAGGCCGGTCAGCTGGCGCGCCAGTTGCACCAGGATCGAACCGACGCCGCCGGCCGCGCCGGTCACCAGCAGCGACTGGCCCTGCAAGCCCTTGTCGCGGCTCACTTCCAACCGTTCGAACAGCAACTCCCAAGCGGTGATCGCCGTCAGCGGCAATGCGGCGGCCTGGGCGAAGTCGATATTTTTCGGCTTATGGCCGACGATGCGTTCGTCCACGAGATGCAGCTCGCTGTTGGTGCCGGGACGGGTAACGTCGCCGGCGTACCAGACTTCGTCACCCGCCTTGAACAAGGTCACCTCCGGGCCGACCGCTTTGACCACGCCGGCGGCATCCCAGCCGATGACTTTGGCGTCGCCTTCCGCCGGCGGCGCATTGGCGCGAATCTTGACGTCGACAGGATTGACGGAAATGGCTTTGACTTCCACCAGCAGATCACGGCCCTGGGGCTGTGGCGCGGGCAATTCGATGTCGATCAAAGAGTCGGCCTGGTCAATGGGGAGGGACTTGCGGTAGGCAACAGCTTTCATGAACTTCTCCTGGGAGTGGGGATGGGGATGCGCACCGGGTGCGGATGCGAGTATCATCATTTATTTCGTGGCGCGGAAAAAGAGGCGCTTCAGCGAAACACTTTCAAAAAAACGAAGAAAATGCTGCGATTTGATGATTTGACGGTTTTTGTCCGCACCGCCGACCGTGGCAGCCTGTCCGCAGCCGCGCGGGACCTCGAGATTTCCCCGGCCCTCGCGAGCGCCGGTGTCAAGCGGCTAGAGCGGGAGTTAGGTTTGCGGCTGTTCGCCCGCACCACGCGCTCGCTACGGCTGACGGAGGAGGGCGAGCACTATTTGCGGCATGCGCGCGAGGCGCTGCGTCTGCTCAAGGATGGCCACGATGCGCTGATCCAGGGGCAGGAGAGCCTGGGCGGGACGCTGAAGATTTCGATGCCGTCGGATCTGGGACGCAATATGCTGGTCGGCTGGCTGGACGAGTTCCAGGCGCAATATCCGAAGGTGAACTTTCAGCTCAGCATTAGCGACCGGGTCTCGGACATGTACCGGCAGCCGGTCGATATCGCCATCCGTTACGGCAGGCAGGAGGATTCCAGTCTGATCGCGCTGCCGCTGGCGCCGGACAACCGCCGTGTGCTGGTCGCCTCGCCGGATTACATCAAGCAGCACGGCCGGCTGAGCGAGCTAAAGGAATTGGCGCGGCATAACTGCCTGCGCTTCATGCTGGAAGATGTGATCCACGACCGCTGGAGCTTTTATTCGGCCGCCGACAGCGAAGCCGTGGCGATACACGTCAACGGCAACCGCAGCGCCGACGACGCCGATGTGGTGCGGCGCTGGGCGGTGGCGGGATTGGGCGTGGGCTACAAATCACGGCTCGATGTCAGTGATGATATCCGGGCCGGGCGCCTGCACATCCTGATGCCGGACTTGCTCGGGGAGCCGACGCCGTTGAACATGCTGTGCATGCATCGCTCGCAAATCACGCCGACGGTGCTGCAACTGCGGGATTTTCTACGCGCGCAATGTGAGAAGGCCTAACGCTGGCAATATCCTAACGCTGGCAATATAACGGCTCAGACCAATAAGAGTACCGGCTTACCGCTCACAGCGCAGCGGGCGCCGCCAGCGCACAAAAATCGCTTAAAAAGTCATTAAAGCAACAGTGCGCAGACTTGCAGGGATGGCAAAACCCCTTAACATAGCTTCATGGCTCAATCGCGCTTGCGGTTGAACTGTGCACCAATTGCGTTTGCGTTGCCGGCTGGGCGCGTTCGACGGCGGGACTGCGGCCCGATGCGCCGGGTTGATGACGGCTCGCCAGCTGCCAGATCCAGGTGAGGAGCGCGAGCGAGGTCGCGGCATCGGCCGGCCTGTCTTGCGACTGGATGGGGCAGCTGGCACCGGCAACCATTAGTGCGCCTTCGACAGGATCAACAGCCAGCGGCGGCACAGCAGAACCTCCAGATGGCCGGCTTGCACGCCGGTGTCGCATTCGATAACAGGGTTGACTGCGTAGTAGCGCTTGCGGAAATCACGGCAGACCAGCAATTCGCGTTTGCCCATGCGGACCAGGAACGAAGTAGGCATATATTCCATGCCGAAGCGGGAGCTGAAGCTGTTATTAACTGTTGTCATGACATTTTCCTTTTGGGAGAAGCGTTTAACGAGGAGTTCAGAATAGCATAAGTACTGTATGAATACACAGGTACTGTGTAAATAAACAGTAAATTCGCTGTTTCGTGGTTTTTATGTAAACTTCAACGGTCATCTATCCGGGAGCGCCAAATTTTCAGCAAATCCATACGTTTCATTGAGGCAAGACTGTCGCCAGGCGGCGAATTCGGGCTGCACCTGACCATCGGCGTGCTGATGATGGTGCTGACCGTGTCGATTTTCGGCCACCTCGCCTCGGAGGTGATGGGGCAGGAAGAGATCACCGTGCTCGACCTCCACATCGCCAACTGGTTCAACGCCAACCATTTCGAGCCGGTGACCAGCTTTATGATGGCCATAACGACCGTGCACATGATGCCGGGCGTGGTCTTGATGGCATGCGCGTTCGGCTATTACTTGTGGCGGCGCGGGCAGGTCTACTGGATCTGGGCGCTGGTGCTTGGCGTGCCCGGCGGCATGCTGATGAACGTGCTGCTCAAGTACACCTTCCAGCGCAGCCGTCCGGTGTTCGAGGAGCCGCTGGTGACGTTGGCGACCTATAGCTTCCCCAGCGGGCATGCGTCGGCTGCGACCTTGTTCTACGGGCTGCTGGCAAGCTATGTGATGATTGCCTGCAAGGGCTGGAGTGTGCGTTTGGGCACAGCGGCATTCTGTGCGTTAATGATATTGTTGGTGTCATTCAGCCGCGTCTATCTCGGCGCGCATTACCTGAGCGATGTGCTCGCCGGCATGGCGGGCAGCGCGGCGTGGCTGACAATTTGCATCACTGCGATTTCCACGCTGCGCCGTCGGCGCGAGGCGAAAAGCTTATCGAACGATTCCAGGGGAACGCTCTGAACAGTATTGTAGTGATCGTCAACGCCGGCGCCGGGCAGGGTTACTGCGGCGGCTGGTCCGCCGCATTGGCGGAAAAATTCCGGGCGCAAGGTGCCGAAGCCGATATCACGCTTGCCAAAAGCGGCGAGGAAATGATCGCGCGGGCCAAGCGCGCCGTGGCGGACGGCGCTCCGCTCGTTGTGGCCGGTGGCGGCGATGGCACCATCAACGCGGTCGCCTCGGCGCTGGTGGATAGCCAGACGCGCCTGGGCGTGCTGCCGCTCGGCACCCTGAATCACTTTGCCAAGGATTTGAATATCCCGCTCGACCTTGACGAGGCCGTTGCCAACGTGGTGCATGGCAAGCCGGCGGACGTCGATGTGGCCGAGGTCAACGGCCGCATCTTCCTCAATAACTCCAGCCTGGGCATCTACCCCGACATCGTGCGCGACCGCGAAAAGCAGCAAAAACACCTGGGCCGCAGCAAGTGGCACGCGTTCGCGCGCGCCGTGTTTGTCTCGGCGCGGCGTTTTCCGTTCATGAACGTACGGCTAAAAATCAATGGCACCGAGCATCTGCGCCGCACGCCTTTTGTCTTCATCGGCAACAACGAGTACATGCAGGGCTTGACCATGGGCGAGCGCGAACGGCTCGACAGCGGCAAGATGTATCTGTATGTGGCGCAAAAGCCTACTCGGCTGGGCTTGCTGCGCTACGCCATCCACGCCTTGTTCGGCCGTTTGTCGGAGGCCAAGGATTTCGATGTGCTTTCGTCCACCGACCTGGTGATCGAAACGCGCCACCGGCAATTGCGCGTCGCCACCGACGGCGAGGTGACCATGATGACGCCGCCATTATGCTATCGCTCCAGAGCCAAGGCGCTGTGCGTGATAGTCCCTGTCGTACCGGCCACGTAGGAGCGGAGCATGCGAACCATTGTCCATATATCGGACCTGCATTTCGGCAGGGTCGACCAAGCCTTGCTGGCGCCGTTGCAGCAACTGACCGCCAGGCTGGCGCCGGATGTGGTGGTCGTCTCCGGCGACCTGACGCAGCGCGCCAAGACCGAGGAGTTCAAGGCCGCGCGCGCCTTTCTCGACACCTTGCCGGGGCCGCAGATCGTGGTGCCCGGCAATCATGACATTCCCTTGTACAACGTCGCCACGCGCTTCCTGACGCCGCTGCGCAAGTACATGCGCTATGTCACGCTGGACCTGGCGCCGGAATATATCGACGACGAGATCGCTATTCTCGGTATCAATACCGCGCGCTCGCTGACGTTCAAGGACGGGCGGATCAACGACGAGCAGGTGGCGCAGATGCGCCAGCGCATGAGCGCGGTCAATCCGAATCTGACGCGCATCATCGTCACGCACCATCCGTTCGATTTGCCGGAGACGTTCGACAAGGATGATCTGGTCGATCGCGCGCCGATGGCGATGCGGGCGTTTTCCGAGTGCGGGATCGATTTGCTGCTGGCGGGCCATTTGCATGCCAGCCACGCCGGCAATAGCGAAAAGCGTTACAAGCTCAGCGGATACGCGGCGCTGGTGGTGCAGGCCGGTACGGCCACATCCACGCGCGGGCGCGGGGAATCGAATTCGTTCAATGTGATCCGGGTGGATGCGGAGCAGATCGAAGTCGATCGTTATAGCTGGGTCGATGGGACCGGCAGTTTCGAGCGGGTGATGACGGAGTGCTTCCGCCGCATCGGCGACGCCTGGCATACCACAGCGCAGGCCTGAGCCCCCAGTGACAGGGGAGGCACGCAGGGCGGATTAGCGCAGCGTAATCGGCCCTGCGTGTTTTCGACACCTGGTCGCTTACAGCCAATAATTCATGAACCGCGCCGCCCATTCCTTCATGCGGTCCGTGACAGGCCGGTTGCGCCAATCCGCCAGCGTGATCTGTTTCGAGTCGCGCATATCTTCCTGGAACGCTCTTTCCATTTCGTTGCCAAACTCCGCGCCGAGCACCACCACGTTCAGCTCGCTGTTGTGCAGGAAGCTGCGCGTGTCGATGTTGGTCGAGCCCACCGTCGACCAGGTGCCGTCGATGACAGCGGTCTTGGCGTGCAGCACAGCCAGCTTGAGATGATAGATCTTGATGCCGTTCGACAGCAATTCGTCATACAGCGCGTGGCTGGCGTGGAACACCAGTCCGCTGTCCGAGACTCCCGGCAGCACGATCTTGACGTCCACGCCACGCTTGGCGGCGGCAATCAGCGCGTCGATAGTCTGGCGGTCCGGCACGAAGTAGGCCGATGTCAGATGAATGCTTTTTTTCGCTCCCTGGATCGCCAGGCTGTAGGCCTTGAAGATCTCGAACTGGCCGCCCGGATCGCTGGCCAGCACCCGCACCACCTTGTCGCCGGCAATGACCTGTTGCGGGAAATACTCCGCCTCCGGCAGGTCGGTACGGTCCTGCGTGGCCCATTGGCGCACGAACAGCCATTGGAACGCATGCACCGCCGGTCCCTCCAGCTTTACGTGGGTATCGCGCCAGCCGACGTCTTCCTTCTGCTTGGTCTGTTTGCCGCTGGAGCGGAACAGCGAACCCTTGGTATAGTCGGCGCTGATGTTGATGCCGCCGGTAAAGGCGGTCTTGCCGTCGACGATCAGCACTTTGCGATGGTCGCGGTTGTTCACTTTCCAGTCATCGCCCTTGACCTTGGCGGGATTGACGGGGTTGAACTCGAGCAGGTTGACGCCGGCCTTGCGCATGCGCTCGAAAAATTCGGCCGGCACGCCGATGGTGCCAACGCTGTCGTACAGGATATTGACCACCACGCCCGATTGCCGCTTGGCGATGAGCGCGTCGGCAAATTGCATGCCCAGTTCGTCCTGGTCGAAGATGTAGGTTTCCAGATTGATGTTGTTGCGCGCGCCGTTGATGGCCTTGAGCATTTCGCTCATCGTCTGCGGACCGTCGAACAACAAGGTGACCTTGTTGCCGTCGATCAGGGGCACGCCGGTGGCCGCTTCCTCCAGCGCCGCCTGCTGCTTGAGGTCGAGCGCGCCCTTGGACCAGCGCTTGGCCAGCAGGGCCTTGGTGCGTGCCGCGCCGAGGTCGCCGTTCTTGCCCTTGACGCTGGGCGTGGCGGCCGGTTCGAGCCTGTCGCTCATGGCGGCCACGTCGGGCAGCGACGCGCAGGCGCCCAGCAAGCCCCAGCACATCAGGAACATGGGCACCCAGATACGCATGGTGGAGGATTTCATCGGTTTGCCTTTTGAAGTGACTTCGATTCATCGGCCAGCGCCAGCGGCGCGGCCTCTTCTGCGGAAGAGCCGAAAAAGAACGAGATCGGCCCTTGTATAAACCTGCGGCCCAGCACCTTCATCAGCTGCCAGCCGTGCTTGAAACGTACCTGGCGCGAGCGCAGCGCCACCCACAACGCCAGTCCGAAACTGACCAGCAGATTGACCGTGCCGATCAACACGAAACCGGCCACCGACGTCACCACCAGTTGCCAGCTGACGTTGTAGTCGAGTCCGACCATGGCGGTGGCGAAATTGGCCGACGAGAACGTCACGTGGCGGATGTCGAGCGGCATGCCGGACAGGAACCCCAGCAGTGGCATCACACCCAGCAGGATGCCGAAGAAGAAGTTCCCCATCAGGCCGCCGAGGTTGTTCTCCATGTACACGCCGAAACGGTTCAGACGTTCCTGGCCCAGCAGCCAGCGCAGGCCGCGCAGTTGCGCGATGCGCTGCGACCAGCGCGTGTACAGCGCCTTGTTGTCGTAGTAGCCCGAGATCAGCCCGGATACGAACAGGCACACGCCGGCGATGGCCGCGTACACCAGCGCCGGGCTGCCGATGGGATCGATGTCCGCCAGCAGATGCATGGCTTTTCCCGGCGTCACCAGATGGTGGCCGGTCAGGTAGGGCCAGGCCATGGCGATCAGCCAGGCGGTCGGGATCGCGGTGGCCAGGTTGCCCAGCACCGCCATGTTCTGCGTTCGGATGACCTTGTTGCACAGCTCGGCCATGCTTTCCAGGTCGATATTGCGGCCGTCGCGGCTGTGCAGGCCCGCGGCGATGCGCGAGGCCGTCATCGCCGGCTGCTTGGTGGCGACCGTGAAGTGCAGCACGTGGATGAACATGAAGCCGAGCGAATAGTTCATGCTAAACAAGAAGGTCTCGACCAGCGGCGCGGCGCGCAGGTAGGACATCAAAATCTTGAACAGCGCCATGAAGCCGATGACGACGCCGGCGCCGGCCGACGACATGAACATGCCGGCCAGTTCCTTGCGGTGGTCGGCCACGTAATGCTCGCCGGTGTGGCTGGCGTTTTCGGTGACGTTGCGCGCCAACAGGTCGACATTGTCGCGCAGCAGATCGCTGACGGCGTATTTGTTGTTGTGTGCGCTCACCAGTTCCAGCGCCAGACCGACGGCGGCGGCGCGGCGCGGGCTCGGCGGACCTTGCTGGTCGGCCGGTTGCGGATGCTGCGCCTGCAGCTGCGCGGGCGCGATCAGCAGCGCGGCCGGCGCGCCGGCCTCGGCTTGCAGTTCGCCGCTGACGTCGACCAGGAACAGCAGCTTGCGCAGGCGGGCGATGCTTTGCGTGAGCGCCACCAGCAGGTAGGTCAGCGCGATGCTGGTACCCTGGTGCAGCGCCTTTTTGCGGATCTTGCCGACCACCACGTCGCACTGGTCCAGCATCACCAGCAGGTGGCGCGCATCCTCGACCTGGGCATCCTCGCCGGCCAGGTTGCGCTGGTAATTGTCCAGATAGGCGTTGACCTCGACATTCTGTCCCATGAAGGGCGATTCGTAGGTCTCCATCTCGGTGTGGAAATTGGTCAGTTTCGGTTCCAGGCCGATCGCGCAGATCCGGTAGGACAGCGTGCGTATCGCTTCCAGCAGTCCCGGCAGCATCAGATTGGGCGTGCAGCGGGTGGTGGCGTCGCTGCGGCTGGCTTCGCGCCGGTCGGGCGGATTGCAGATCACGTCGATCAACGCCAGCCAGTCGGCGGCCGGCACCGCGCCGATCCAGATGTGGTCGGTGCGCTTGTAGATCACCTGGTCGAGCGCCTCGCTCAGGTAATCGTTGCCCAGCGCCGGCGGCAGGATGCGGAAGGCGATGCGGCGTTTGAGTTCGGTGAAAAAGCCGTCATTCGACAGCACGCCGATTTCGGTGTAGAGGCTGGAGTGGCGACGGCTCGACAGCAGGCTGCAGGCATAGCCGCGCAACGCCAGCGCGTGCGCCGGGCTGCCTTTCAACAATTGGGCAAGGGTGCGCACGTTCGCGGTGGCGCGCACGCCATCATTGGCACGCTTGGGACGCAGGGTATCGAACAGGGCGACCATCAGGCCGATGTCCGTGCTTTCAGCGTCTATACGTTGTAATATTTCGAGCATGCAAAGGACGGAATTACCGCAGTTTTGACTAAAAAACGCAGTATATCCAGTCGGCATCATCCAGTATGTACGCTGGCGTACATATTTCTGTCTGCCAGGAAATTCCCCTGCTCAGCATAACAAGATTCGTTTGGCCGCCTCGCGCAGCTCGCCGCGAAAGTCCGGATGGGCGATGGCGATCAGCGCCTCGGCCCGCTGGCGCGCCGATTTGCCCCGCAACTGAGCCACGCCGTATTCCGTGACCACGTAATTGACATCGTTCTTGCCCGTGGTGACATGGGTGCCCGGCGTCAGCGTGGGCACGATGCGCGAGATCGCGCCGTCCTTGGCGGTTGACGGCAACACGATAAAAGCCTTGCCGCCGTTCGAGCGGTTGGCCGCGCGCACGAAATCGACCTGTCCGCCAGTGCCGGAATAGGGCAGGTGGGCCAGGCTTTCGGAGCCGCATTGGCCCAGCAAATCGACCTGCAGGCTGGCGTTGATGGCGACCAGTTTGTCGTTCTGGCCGGCCAGGTAGGGATCGTTGGTGAAGCTGACCGGATGCATTTCCAGCATCGGATTCCGATGCATGAAATCGTACAGCCTGCGGGAGCCGAGCGCAAAGGTCGCCACCATCTTGCCGGGCATGAAGGTCTTGCGGCTGTTGTTGACCGCGCCGGATTCGACCAGTTTGAGGATGCCGTCGCCGATCATTTCGGTATGCACGCCGAGGTCGCGCTTGGTGGTCAGCTGCTGGACAACGGCGTCGGGGATGCCGCCGTAGCCGATCTGCAGGGTCGAGCCGTCCTCGATCATATCGGCCACGTACTTGCCGATCGCCTGTTGCACTTCGCCGATGGCGGGCAGGCCGACCTCGATCACCGGCTCGTCGCTTTCGACGATGGCGGTCACCTGCGACAGGTGGACGATGCATTCGCCATAAGCGACCGGCACGTTCGGGTTGACCTCCAGCACCACCACGCGGGCCTTGCGGATCGCCGCCATCGTGTAGTCGGCCGCCAGGCTGAGCGCGAAATTGCCATGCTCGTCCATTGGCGAGGCCATCGAAAACACCACATCGGCCGGAATCAGGTCGCGCTGGATCAGGCTGGGCAGTTCTGAAAAATAGGCGGGGATGAAATCGGCCCAGCCGGCTTGCCCCGCCGAGCGCGAGGCGCCGCCGAAGAACAGCGCCACGTGGCGCACGTGGCTGACGGTGTCGCAGTCGAAATAGGCGTATTTCCGCATCGCCAGTATCTGCGCCACCCTCACGTCATGGAAGCTGGTGCGCCTGGCGGACAGCGCGTGCAGCAGCGACGGCGGCTCGCCGGCGCCGGTCGGCACGATGATGGTGTCGCCGTTCCTCACCAATTCCAAAGCCTGCTCCGGGGAGCATCGTTTGCTGGCGTATTCAACATGCATGGCGTGTGCCTTTCACATAATGAAATCCCACTATAAACCAAGTGGCGAAGAATTTGACGTAAACGTGTTGAGCCGCACAGAGCAGCGACTCGGGGCAACCTATTATGAGCCTAACAATTCACTCAATTCCTTTGCTCATCATGAAACCGAACCTTCTCGTTACCGCGCTGTCCTTGTTTGCGCCGCTGGTTGCAGGAGCGCAAGAGTCGTCCTCGGCCGAAATCTACGGGTTGCTGGATGCTGGGGTTGTTGTTGAAAAAGGTTGCAAGACCGACTGCGCCCGCACCCGGGTCGATAGCGGCATCGCCTCCGGTTCACGGATCGGCGTGCGCGGCCGCGAGGACCTTGGCGGCGGCACCTCGGCCGTCTACACGCTCGAAGCGGGGGTGTTGAACGACACCGGCGCGTCCGAGCAGCCGGGCAAGCTGTTCAACCGGCAGGCCTATGTCGGCATTGACGGGCCGATGGGACTGGTGACCATGGGCCGTCAGTACAACCTGGTGTACGAAACGCTGACCGATGTCGCCGACCCCTTCCAGGGCGGCATGGCGGGCGCGGCGTCCAACCTGGTCGGCTACACGACCAAGCGTTACGATAACGCCATCAAATACAAAACCAAGCGCGCCCGCAGCGGCCTGATCGGCGCGGTGCAATACAGCTTCGGCGAATCCCCGTTCAACAGCAAGGTCAATCGCGCGTACGCCGGCTCGCTGGGTTACGACCGGGGGCCGGTCAAGATCGGCATCACGCACCAGCGCAAGGACAACCTGCTCGACGCCACCGGCACCACGCCGGCGGTCGACCAGTCCGCGCGCAACACGCTGGTGGCCGCCAACATCGACTTCGGCCGCTTTATCGGCTACGCCGCCTACGGCCAGAGCCGGGGCGAGGGCAGTTCGCACTGGGACATGTCCAACCCGTACGGCGCGGTGGCCCAGACTTTGCCGACCGACAAGAGCCGCGACGCGCTGTTCGGCGTGGCCGTGCCGATGGGCGCCACCACGTTGCTGGCCTCGTTCATCCGCAAGGACGACCGCACGATGCTTGACCGCGACGCCGACCAGATCGCCATCGGCGCCAGTTATGCGATGTCCAAGCGCACCGATTTCTACGCCTCGCTGGCCCGCATCAAGAACCGCAACGGCGGCGCCTACACGGTCGGCAACGCCACCAGCCAGGGACGCGGCGACAAGGCCCTCAACGTCGGCATGCGCCATGCGTTCTGAGCGTTTCGGTGTAAGCCGCTTTTAGGGATGCCCGCGCAAACGTGATAAATTGCATGTTTTTCTGAATCCGGAACAAGCATGCATCTGACTTACTTCAACGGCGAATGGGCCGAGGGCAACACCCCACTGTTTGGCGCGATGGACCACAGCGTCTGGCTCGGTTCATCGGTGTTCGATGGCGCGCGCGCGATACGCGGCCATCTGCCGGACCTGCGTCTGCACCTGCAGCGCGTCATCACTTCGGCCGAGCGCGTGGGGCTGGCCTGTCCGTTGAGCGTCGATCAGATGGAAGCGCTGGTGCGCGAGGGCGTGGCGAAATTCCCGGCCGACGCCGAGTTGTACGTGCGCCCGCTGGTGTTCGGCACCGATGGTTTCCTGGTACCCGTTCCCGAGAAAAGCGCTTTCGCGCTGACATTGTTTGACGCGCCGATGCCGGCGTTCACCGGCTTTTCCGCCTGCCTGTCGGCGCAGTTGCGTCCGGACGCCCTGATGGCGCCGACCGACGCCAAGGCATCCTCCCTGTACGTCAACACCGCCAAGGCCATTCGCGAAGCGCAGAAGCGCGGCTTCGACAACGCAGTCGTGTGCGACAGCGCCGGCAGGGTGGCGGAATTCGCGTCGGCCAACCTGTTCTTCGTCACGGCGGACGCCAAGGTGGTCACGCCGGCAGCCAACGGCACTTTCCTGTCCGGCATCACCCGTGCGCGCGTGATCGCGTTGCTGGCGGAGCAGGGCATCATGGTGGAGCAGCGCGCAGTGGCGCCTGAGGAGCTGGAGAGCGCGGTCGAGATCTTCAACACCGGCAACTACGGCAAGGTCATGCCGTGCATCCGTTATGAGACGCGCGAACTGGCCGTTGGTCCGATTGCCACGCTGGCGCGCGAGCGTTACATGGCGTTTTCGGACAGCCAGTAAAAGCCGGCACCGTTGACATGACAACGGATCCACGCAGGGCGGATTAGCGCAGCGTAATCGGCCAATGCGCGCTTCGTCGGTGACGCATGCATGGCGGATTACGCCTTCGGCTAATCCGCCCTACGTGCCTCTGTGGTCTGTTCCACTCTTTCAGCCCTTGGGCTTGGCCGGGCAGCTGGCGCCGACCCAGCGTCCGGTCGAATTGACCTTGACCTTTTGCGGCGCGCCGGTCGCCTCGGTGGTCACATCCATCAGCATGGTGTAATGGCTGTCGTCGCTGAAGCGAATCCGGCCCTGGCCGCTGGAGGTCGGATTGGTGCAGCTGAACGACACGTCCAGTCCGTCCGCCGCCGGCACCGTCTTCGAGGTGCAATTGCCCTTTTGATTCAGCGGCAGTTCCTTCTTGGCCGCCATTTCCGGCGTGACGCACGCGGTCACCGTCATGGTGCCGTCGCCGCCGACCTTGGGCACCGACACGCCGTTTTGCGCCAGCATCGCCTCCATCTGCGCGCGTTGCGCCGGCGGCATGTTGGCCAACTGCTGCATCGCCATCTGGATCGCGGCGTCGGTTTGTATATCGCCGGTCTTGACGGTGTTATTCAATTCCCACAAGCCAGGCTTGATGGTCTGCGCCTGCGCTGCCGCCGTGGTGATGGTCAACATGGCCAGCGCGATTAAAAAACGTTTCATACTCACTCCCTCAAAAAGCCAGCGCACAGCATAAACGAAAAAACGGCGCACCACCGCGAGGGTGGGGCGCCGCTTTGATCAGGTCGCGGTGTGCTACACGCCGCGTCCACTAATCAAGCGCAGCAGCACCATGATGATCGCAACGACCAGCAGGACGTGAATGAAGCCACCGATGGTGTACGAAGTGACCAGGCCCAGAAGCCACAGGATAAGCAGAACTACAGCGATGGTATAGAGCATGATTCTCTCCTCAAGTTGTTGTTGCGACGTCCACTGTGGGCATCGAAGGCGATGTCGAACTGTTGTTCGTATCTTGGAATCTATTATCTTTAAAACCAGCTTAAGCTTCTGTACGGTGCCGTACGTACGGGGCATTTCAGCCGAAAAATTTTACTCAAGGTATTAGTTTGCCGAGCGCAACTGACCGTTCACCACGCGCACCGCGTCGCCTGAGCCCCATGCCGGTTGGGCCGACTGGTTGAAGGTGCGGGTGCTGCCATTGTCCATGCGAACCACGATACGCCAGGTGCGCGTGGTCTTCATATGGGTTTCGACCTGGTTGCCGGCCACCGCGCCGCCCACCGCGCCCGCCACCGTCGCCAGTTGGCGACCATGGCCACCGCCGACCTGGTTGCCCAGCAGGCCGCCCAGGATGGCGCCGCCGGCCGCGCCGACGCCGCTACCCTGCGGGCGGTTCTCGATCGAGCGCACCGATTCGATCACGCCGCAGCTCTTGCAGACGGCCGCTTGTTTGACTTCCGGTTCCGGCGCGCGGTCCTGGTTTTGGCCTTGGGCATTGTTGGCGCTGCCGTTGGCGTTGTTGTTATTGTTGTTAGCCGCCAGACTGTTACCGTTGTTCAAGGCGGGGGCGGGCTGATGCTCCGCTGGCGGTACCGACGACAACTGGCCCGGCATCGGCTCCGCGCCGGGCACGCTGCCGTTGGCGTTGGAGGTAGGCAGCCAGCCCATGATGGCGGCGGTGCCGACGCCGCAGAACAGCACCACCGCGACGGCGGCGATGATCATCAGCGGGTGCAGAGTCGGTTTGGTCGGGGTGTTTTGGGTAGTCATAAAGGTATCCTTTTTTAGTGTTTGTACGCGTGTCGTGTGCTCGAGTTTGTGCTCGTCTTTAAGTCCAACTTCAAGCTCTACTACTACGCGCGGAATTTTCCTATAGGACATGTTTAGCTTCCGTGCGTCAGCGTACATACATGCCAAATGATTACCCTTACGCTGGATTCATGCATACCCATCTCTCACACCTATCCGAAGAAGACAGGAGCCAGCCACGACCGGCGGTCAACCGCTTACTATCCAGCTTGCCAGAGGAAGAACAAAGCCAACTCGCCAAGCTCAGCGAACCTGTCAGGGTCGAAGTCGGCGACGTGTTGTACGAGCCCGGCCAAGCCATCCGTTACATCTATTTTCCCATCGACAGCCTGATCTCGCTGCTTGCCGTGGCCGAAGGCCGCATGACGCTTGAAGTGGGCGCCGTCGGCCGCGAGGGCATGATCGGCGCCTCCGTCGTGCTGGGCCACGAAATGGCCCAAGTGCGCGCGGTGGTACAGCGCGCCGGCCGCGCCACGCGCATCGACGCCACCGAGTTCGCCGCCGAGTTCGCGCGCATGGAGGCGCTGCAGCGGCTGCTGTACCGCTATACCGACACCTTGCTGGCGCAAGCGATCCAGATCGCCGTGTGCAGCCGCTTTCATGTGCTGGAGGCGCGTCTGGCGCGTTCGTTGCTGATCACCCGCGACCGTCTGCAATCTGAAAAATTCCATCTCACGCACGAGTTCCTGGCCCATGCGCTGGGCGTGCGGCGGGTCGGCGTGACCAAGGCCGCCAGCGCGCTGCAAAATCAAAAACTGATTTCCTACAGCCGAGGCAACATCGAGATCCTCGACTCGACCGGGCTAGAAGCGGTATCGTGCCGATGCTACGAGCTGGTCAAGGACGACGGCGCCATCGGCATGGGCAACGTGTTTTTGTAGCGTCACGCGACAGCGTTTCGCTAGGCGCATAGCCAATCACTTGCCTGGTTCTACAGGCAAGTTCAAACATCGCGTTGTGTCGTGTCGTGTCGGCGCGATGCCGCACGTTTAGCTCATCCACTATGGACTACCAATCGGGCGCGCACAGTCGGCGCGCCAATGCGAAACCGCCCGCGTCAAGCCGGGCTTCGGCTTGACGCGGGCGGTTCGGATGCCGCGTTTAGTCTGCGATTAACGCGGCGGCTTGTTGACCTGGTTACCGATCACGCCGCCGACAGCGGCGCCGCCGACCGCGCCGACCGCGCTACCGCCGGTCAGTACCGAGCCGGCCACCGCGCCGACGCCGGCGCCAACGGCCGTGCTCTTATCTTGCGAGGACATGCCGGCGCACGCGCTCAGGCCCAGGGTGGCGGCCACAATTGCCGCAGTCGATGCGATACGTTTGATGTTCATAGTCTTCTCCTTACGCTGTTAAGGCGCGGCGTCTGGCCGCTCCGATGACTACAGAGTACGTCTGGGCGACCGTAATTTCCGTACGACAGCGCACATTGAAACACCTTGTTACCCTTTAGGCCGGGGCTTGATGTTTTGCGCGTTCTTGTTGGGTTTTTCGCGCAGGGTCTGGCCCGGCGGCGGCGCCACCGGCTTGCCGCCGCCTTGCGCCAGCAGGGTATCGCAGCCGGTCGTCTCGCCCGGTCCGGCGTTGATCAGCGGCAGTATGGCCGCGATCGGCGCCACCACGGCCAGCGCCAGCGCACCGCCGGCGCGCATCGCCAGCACGCCCTTGTCGATGCTGACGTCCGGGTCCTTGAAGGTGCCACGCACATAAATCGGCGCCCGCAGCGAGATCACGCGCATGCCCTTGGCGTCCGGCCGCAAGGTCAGGTCCAGCTTCTCGTTCTCCAGGTTGACCGTGCCGGCCACGTCGATCTTGGCGTCGGACGTGTCGACCACGAACAGGCGCGATCGCATCAAGCCGTTGGTGACGCTGAAATCGGTCACCATGCAGTTGAGCTTGACCTGCTTGTCGCCGATCAGCTTGGTCAGCACCACGTTGCCCAGGTTCAGGCCCATTTCCTCAAGCAGCAGCTTGCTCACGCTGCCCTCGTTGATCACGCCTTTTAGCTCGCCGTTCGACGAGCCCAGCAGGCCTGCCACCGAGTTGCCGGTGGCCGACAGCGAAATGTCCGCGTTGACCTGGCCGACCGTGGCCTGCATGCCGTCGATGGTGGGGAACAGCTGCTTGAGCTGCAGCTTGCGGGCGCCCGCCTTGAGCTCGGCGCGAATGGCGTTCGGATTGGTCTTGCCGCTACCGTCGAGCATGATATTGGACGTGAAGCGGCCGCCGGCGATATCGAAGTTCATCGGCGCCAGCGACAGCACGCCGTCCTTCATGTGGATCAGCGTGTCGAGGTTGTTGATCGGCAGGCCGCCGTCGCGCGTGATGCGCTGCGCCTTGAAGCTGACGTCGGCGTCCAGCGCGGTCCAGCGTTCGGTCTTGAAGGTTTCGACCGGCAGCACCCGGTTGCCCGGCTGGACCGCTTCGACGCCGCGCGCCTGCTTGCTGGCGTTGGAGTCGGCGCCGACCAGCGGCCCGAGGTCGGAAAACTGCAGCAGCTTCGATTCGACGGCGCCGGTCAGCACCGGGCGCGGCTGGCCGGAGCGGTAGTCGAGCTTGCCGTGGATGTCGCTGTTGCCGACGCGGCCGGTGAATTTGTCGTAGATCCAGTGGCTGGCGTTGGCGCCGATGTTGCCGGTCAGGTGGCCCTCGGTGGTGAAGGCTGGCGTCTCCGGCAGCAGTACGCCGGTGATGCCGTACAGGCGCGCCATGCTCGGACCGGAAATTTTCAGGCGCATGTCGAGCGCAGTCAGCGCGGTCGGCTTGGTCAGCGTGCCTTCGACGGCAATGCTGGTGCCGCCCACGTTCAGGCTGGCGGCAAGCGGGAAGGGCACGGTTTGCTGTTGCAACGACAGCACCGCGCCGGACTTGCCGCTGCCGGTAATAGTTTGATTGTTCCACTTGCCGCGCAGCTTCCACGACACGCCGTAGGTCGGATCGGCGTTGATGGTGTCGACTTCGGCGGTGGCGTCCACATGGGCCATGGCGTCGATGTAGTGCACCGCGCCTTTGGAGAAGACCACGCGCTGCAGGTCGAGCTTCCACGGCGACGGCTTGTCGGCCTGCTTGAAGGTCCAGTTGTTCCTGCCATCGGCATCGCGCTGCAGCAGCACCCTGGGACTCTCGAAGCGCAGCACCGGGATCGAGATCTTGTGCTGGAGCAGCGGCAGCAGTTCGACGGCAAAGGCGAACTGGCCGACGCTGGCCATCTCCGCCGGCGCCCGCATGCCGGCCGGATTGCCGACGTGCACGTCCTTGGCGAGCAGGTGCGGCAGCGGCAGGTAATCACGCCAGGTGCGGTCCGCGCCCGACAAGCCCTGCTGTTGCCACGTCAGCGACAAATCGCCGCGTATCTCGAACGGACGGTCGATCGATTCGCTGATCTTATCGTTGAGCCACGGACGCGCATTGTTCCAGTCGTAGGTCGCCAGCACGATGGCCGCGACCACCGGAACGGCGACCACCACGCTGGCGACGGCGAGGGCGACTTTGGTGCCGGTTGTGCGGTGGCGGGGAGTGCGGCGGGCGTCGGAGGCGGCGGGCTGGGTCGGGTTCTGGTCCTGCGGGGTCATCGGTTGGCCTTTCTTATTAGTAACGGCATTCTACACATCTCCGCGACGCAAGCGGGTGCGGTTGTGCGCTGGCGCACCCTCTGGAGCGGGCCGGAGCGCTGCCCGTGTTCAATGTGCGCCAGCGTACTGAACGCCCGCAGGCAACAGCCTATAACGTTACCTGTCCACATAAACATTCAAGGAGAACAATAATGACGACGACCTTACACCAACGACTGACCCTGATCTGCGGCGCCGCCGTGCTGCTGGGCCTGACCGCTTGCGCAAGCAACAAAACCCCTGCCACCGCTGACGTCGCCGTATCGCGCGCGGCCGTGGCCAACGCCACCTCCGCCGGCGCCGCCGAACTGGCCCCGGCCGAGATGCAATCGGCCCGTGAGAAAATGGCGCGCGCCAACCAGGCGCTGGCCAACAAGGATTACAAGACCGCCCAGGATTTGGCCGCCCAAGCCCAGGCCGATGCCCAGCTGGCGCAGAGCAAAGCTAATTCGAGCAAGGCCACGGCCGCCGCCGACGAGCTGCAACAGAGCATCCGCGTGCTGCGCGAAGAGCTGAACCGCAATAGCACCACCACCCAATAATAGAGACGAAGGAATCATCATGAAACAACTGAACCTGAAAAAATTGCGCTTCATGCCAACCGTGTTGGCGATGTCGATCATGCTCGCCGCGTGCAGCAGCGCGCCGACCACCACCAGCCTGCTGGACCAGACCCGCGGCGACTTCTCGGCAGCGCAGAGCAATCCATCGGTCGCGGCTAACGCACCGGTCGAATTCAAGGCCGCCGCTGAAGCGCTGGACCGCGCCAATGCCGCCGCCGACAAGAAGGAAAGCGTGGAAGCGATCGACAAGCTGGCGTATCTGGCCAAACAAAAGATCGCCGTGGCCCAGGAAGTGGCCAAGAGCAAGCAAGCCGAGTCCGATGTAGCCAATGCCGGCCGCCAGCGCGACGAGATCCGTCTGCAGCAGCGCACCCAGGAAGCCGACAAGGCCAAGATGAGCGCCGAGCAGGCCAAGGCGAGCGCCGAGCAGGCGAAGGCCGATGCCGACGCCGCCCGCCGCCAGGCCGAAACCGCCACCGCCAGCGCCCGCGACGAGCAGGCCAAGGCCGCCGCGCTGCAACAGCAACTGACCGACCTGCAAGCCAAACAAACCGATCGCGGCCTGGTCATCACCCTGAACGACGTGCTGTTCAACACCGACAAGGCCGAGCTCAGCGCCGAAGGCATGCGCACCGCGCAAAAGATGGCCGACGTGCTGTTGCAGGAACCACAGAGCGCCGTGTTGATCGAAGGGTTTACCGACTCCACCGGTACCTCGGCGCACAACCTGCAACTGTCTCAGCGCCGCGCCGAATCGGTGCGTAACGCGCTGATCGGCCTGGGCGTGAAGGCTGACAAAGTTTCCACCCGTGGCTACGGCGAAGCATTCCCGGTCGCAAGCAACAGCGATGCCGGCAGCCGCCAGCTGAACCGCCGCGTGGAAATCGTGCTGTCGCAAAACGGCGCACCGATCGCCAACCGCCGTTAATTTTCGGTAATCGCCAGCTGTCGGGGCCGCTTAGGTGGCGCCGGCACTGCTGACGGACTTTCTGTAATTTTTTAAGGAAAATATCATGGCTGAATCCAACCCCACCCAACCGGCAGGCATCGATACCGAAGCCATCCGCGCCGCCGCCCGCAACCTGCAGGACGGCCCGGTCACCGCCGGCTACAAGGGCGACCGCACCGCAGTCATCAAGATGCTCAACGACGCGCTGGCGACCGAGCTGGTGTGCGTGCTGCGCTACAAGCGCCATTACTACACGGTGAGCGGTTTGCAGAACGGCCCGATCAAGGCCGAATTCCTGGAGCACGCCACCGAGGAGCAAGAGCACGCCGACTGGCTGGCCGAGCGCATCGTCCAGCTGAACGGTGAGCCTGATTTCAATCCTGCAACATTGCTCGAACGTAGTCATGCCGAGTATGATGGATCGGAAGAGGTCCAATCGATGATACGGGCCAACCTGATCGCCGAGCGCGTGGCGATTGAATCGTATCGCCAGATGATCGATCAGATCGGTGACAGCGATCCGACCACGCGTCATCTGTTGATCAAGATCATGGCCGTGGAAGAAGAACACGCGGATGACATGCGGGACCTGCTTGAATAACGAAATATGTTAAATTGATGTACAGTTTTCACTTCATACAACCATAACCGGAGCTCCATCATGCTGGAACAAAATATCAGTACCGTAAATAACGACGTGAAAACCCTGGTCAAGGATGCGCAAGCATTGTTTACCGCCGCCACCGCACTGACCGGTGAAAAAGCGGAAGAACTGCGCGGTCGCGGCATGCGCGCGCTCGACACCGCGCTGGCCAAGGCGCATGACGCGCAAATCAGCGCGCTTGCCGCCAGCAAGGAAGCTGTCAAGCACGCCGACGTCTACGTCAAGGAAAACCCATGGCGCGCCATCGCCGGCGCCGCAGCCGTGGGTCTGTTGATCGGTGTCATCATCGGCCGCAAGTAATCCATGGCGCAAGCTGATGAGTTGACTCGTCCGCCAGGCCTGATCGCGTCGCTGGGCAACATCGCCCGCAACAGCATCGGCCTGCTGCTGACACGGCTGGAGCTGGCCGCGCTGGAATTGTCCCAGGTGCGCAATCACCTGATGCATCTGGTGCTGGCGTTCGCGCTGGCGGTGGTGGCGGGCTGCTTTGCGCTCGCCTATGCCACCGTCACGATTGCTTATCTGGCGTGGGATGCGCTGGGCTGGACGATATTGCCCATTATGACCGGCGTTTTCCTGCTGCTCGCGATTGGCCTGATGGTGTACGCGCGCGGTTTGATCCGCAGCGGCAAGCTGGGAATGCCGGCGACCATGGCCGAATTGAAATCCGACCGCGACATGCTGTTGTAACAGGAGCGCATATGACGAAAGACGCGGAAAGCGCGGCATTCGACGCTGACAAACAGCGGTTGATCCGCGAAGGCGAGTTGTATCGCATCAAGGTTGTGCACTCGAAGGCCTTGGTGGCCAACGCGCTGCAACCGGATGCGCTGTTTCATGGCGCTGTCGATCACGCCGTCGGACTGGCGCAAGCCCGTCTGGGCGGCCTGATGCAGCCGGGTGGCCTGAGCGGCTTTAACTACAGGGCGCTGATGCCGTACGCGCTCACTGTGGGATCGTTCATTGCCCGTAAAAAGCTGATCAAGCCGGCGCTGGGCGTTGCCACGGTGCTGGGGTTGGGCGCGGCCTGGCTGGTGCGCCGCAATCGCGCAGCAGGCTAGTGTCTTGAGTACGACGTCCGACAAACTCAACCCTGCAGGCATGCGCATTGTGCTGGTCCTGCAAGGGGGCGGGGCGTTGGGCGCCTACCAGGCCGGGGTGTTCCAGGCGCTGCACGAGCATGGCCTGGCGCCCGACTGGATTGTCGGCACCTCGATCGGCGCCATCAATGCCGCCATTTTGGCCGGCAATCCACATGAAACCCGGCTTGCGCGCCTGCGCGAGTTTTGGGAAGGAATTTCGCACAGCGATCCTTTCGACATGCGGCGCGTGCCCGATGCGCAGCGCCGCTCCAATATTTTGCTGCAAACCTGGGATACCTTGCTGCGCGGCGTGCCGGGCTTTTTCAAGCCGCGCACGTTCAGCCCGTTTGCCGCCGGCATGGCCGTCGAGCCCGAGCAGGCCAGCTTCTACGATACGGCCGAGTTGGGCGAAACGCTCAATTCCCTGGTCGATTTCGACTATCTCAATGGTCCCGACGGCATGCGCCTGACCGTCAACGCCCTCAAGGTGACGTGTGGCACGCTGCGCAGCTTCGACAACCGCGAACTCGACATCAATGCCAGCCATATCCTGGCCAGCGGCGCCTTGCCGCCCGGCTTTCCGGCGGTGCGCATCGACGGCGACCTGTACTGGGACGGCGGCCTGTATTCCAACACCCCGCTGGAGACCGTGCTGGACGACGCGAAGCCGGTCGATACCTTGTGTTTCATGGTCGATCTGTGGAGCGCCGACGGCCACGAACCGGCGACCCTGGACCAGGTGCAGACGCGGCAGAAGGATGTGACCTTCGCCTCGCGCTCCAAGCGCCATCTGGCCGATTATGTCGCCCGCCACAAGATGCAGCAAAAGCTGCGCGGCCTGTACGCCGCGTTGCCGGAGCATGCGCAGACGGAGCAGGGCGAGCAGGATCTGGCCGAGCTGGGCTGTGGCACCACCTTGCACGTGGTGCGCCTGGAATATGCCGGACGCGACTGGAATATGGCGGCCAAGGATATCAACTTTTCCAAAGGTTCGACCGAGTGGCGCTGGGACCAGGGCTACCAGGACGGCATGCGTGCCGTCGCTGCGGCGGGCTGGCTGACCTTTGTGTCCGAAGACACGCCGCTGGTGGTGCACGAATTGCCGCCGCTGCCGGCCGCCATGCCAGACGGCGCACGTGGAAAAGCCGCCTGATCGCCCAGGCGGCCCATTAGCCGGCGATACCCGTTTTCCAGCGCATTACTGCTTTTTATTCTCGGCGAGAACCTGCGGCACCTTGTCCATGTCGCGCTTGTAGGTCGCGCGCGCTTCACGGATGCAGGCGTCGCGCTCGCTGGCCGGGCCTTTCTTGCACGCGTTGGTCGACTCCGCCAGCGCGGCGCCGATCTCCTTGCGCAAGGTGCGCGTCTGCTCGGCGCTGGTGGTGTCTTCCTTGTACCAGCGCGCCGGATCGCCCTTGGCGAGTTCCTGCTGCTGCAGCTGGACGTTTTGCGGCGGCGTATTGTCCTGCGCCTGGGCCTGCGCCGATATTGCGGCGCAGGCCATCGCAAGCCCGCATGCCATGAGATGCAAACGAGTCATCATGCCCTCCGCGCTTACAAGCGGCCCGTCAGCAGCATGATCAGCAGGATCAGCACGATCAGGCCGGTGATGCCGCTGGGTGCGTAGCCCCAGTTGCGGCTGTGCGGCCAGGTCGGCAGCGCGCCGATCAATGCCAGGACCAGAATAATCAGAATGATGGTGCCCATAATTTACCCCTTAATTGATTTTAGTTTTTGATTGCGGTGTTAAACGAGTGTTGGCGCGACCGCATCAGTAACGGTACAGGCGGCCATCGACCAGGCGCACGCGGTTGCCGACGCGCAGGTCATACACGCTGTCCTGGTTGACCATGCGGTAGTCGCCGTTGTCCATGCGCACACTGATCTGATATTCCTCTTTGGCCTCGTTGCGGTTGCCTTCGACGGTGTTGCCGACCACTGCGCCGCCGACTGCGCCGGCCACGGTAGCGGCGGCGCGGCCACTGCCCGAACCGACCTGGTTACCCAGCAGGGCGCCCACCAGACCGCCGGCGACCGCGCCGGCGCCGCTGGTGCCGGCCTTGGCTTGCTTTATCTGGATCGATTCGATCGTGCCGTAGTTGGCCGATTCGTTCTGATTTTGGTACGACACTTGTTGCGGCGCGTTGTTGGTGCTGGCGCAGCCGCTTAATACGGCAGTGCCGGCAATCATCAGTGCAGCCAGGGTTTTTGTGTGGTTCATGTTGTTCTCCTGAAAATGTGATTCCAGAATAGTCAGGCCGCACCGGGGGGTCTGTGCGCTTGCGCACGAATGTTGCCAAGTGGCTCGGGCGCGCTGGCTGCTGCTGTGAGTGCCAAAATTTTATCTGTGTACGGTACCGTACAGATGTCCATTTGGAAACCACGTAAAACGTCTACATCGGTAGCCGGGATGTGCAAATGTCCCGCTCGCTGACAAACTCATTTAGTTAATAACTCCAAGGAGAACCGCCATGAAAATCGCACATAAAATCGCTACCGCCCTGTTTACCGTATCCCTGCTGGCCACCGCTGGCTGCGCATCGACCTCGACCAAAGAAGGCACCGGCGAATTTGTTGACGATTCGGTCATCACCACCAAAGTGAAAGCCAGCATCTTTAACGAGCCTACCCTGAAGTCGACCGAAATCAACGTCGAAACCTTCAAAGGCACGGTACAGCTGAGCGGCTTCGTGGCCCAGCCTGCTGACGTCGCCAAAGCCGGCGAAGTCGCCCGTGGCGTCAAAGGCGTGACCTCGGTCAAGAACGACATCCGCGTCAAGTAAGCTTCATCTGCCGGCGCGCCGTGCTCGTTCGAGCATGCCGCGCCGGGATTTTTTGTGAGTCATCATGAGCCAGCCGCCTGTAGAGATTTCCCTTCCTCCTATTCCGGCCAGCAATATGGCCACCGCTCCGGCCTCCGGCGCCGAACCTGATGTAAATCATCCTTCCCGAATTCCCCTGCATGTCAACGCCCGCGGCCTCGCGCTTGGCGTCATCGCCACGGTCGCCTTTGTCTACGCGCTGCAATGGTCGCGCGGCTTCCTGGTTCCCCTTTTGCTAGGCATTCTGATCAGTTACACGCTCAGCCCCCTGATGGGCTGGCTCGAGCGCCGCCGCATTCCGCGCATCATCGGCGCCACCCTGATCACACTGGCCATGGTGGGCGGCTCCGCGCTGGTGGTCGACAAGCTGCACGGCCAATTCGAATCCATTGTTGAAGAGTTACCCAGCGCCGGACATAAATTGTCGCGCCTTGTGTCGGAGCGGCTGCACGGCGGCTCGAGTACGCTGCAGCGCATCCAGGCCGTCGCCACCGAATTGCAGCAAGCCACCGCAGGCGCCCAGGAGCGTCGCGCCGCGCGCCGTTCCACGCCGGCTCCCGCCTCGGATTTTCCGCTGATGGACTGGGTCTGGGCCGGATCGATGGGCTTGGTCGGTTTCCTGAGCCAGGCCACCATGGTGATCTTCCTGGTGTTCTTCCTGCTGTTGTCGGGGGATACCTTCAAGCGCAAGCTGGTTAAGTTGACCGGGCCGTCGCTGTCGAAGAAAAAGATCACCGTGCATATCCTCGAGGACATTAATACCTCGATCCAGAAATACATGTTGATGCTGTTGGTGACCAACGGCATGCTGGCGCTGCTGATGTGGGTGGCGTTGCGCTGGATCGGCCTGGAGAACGCCGGCGCCTGGGCCATCGTGGCCGGCCTGCTGCACTTGATGCCGTATTTCGGCCCCTTGCTGATCATGCTGGCGACCGGGATCGTCGCCTTCCTGCAATTCGAGTCGCTGCAGATGAGTTTGCTGGTGATGGGCAGTTCGCTGGCCATCGCTACCCTGGTCGGCACCGTGATCACGACCTGGATGACAGGGCGCTTCGCGCGCATGAACGCTGCCGCCGTGTTTGTCAGCCTGTTGTTCTGGGGCTGGTTGTGGGGCGTCTGGGGTTTGCTGCTGGGCGTGCCGGTGATCGTGATCGTCAAGGTGGTCGCCGAGCGGGTCGAGGGCATGGAAGTGGTGGCCGAATTGCTGGGCGATTAGCGTCGCGCAAATATGGAAAGGCCGGCAATGTGCCGGCCTTTTTCATGGGTGGAGGGTTTAAGTGTGTGACGCGTCCGGCTTGGTGATCGTGGTGGTTTGCGGCGGCGGCCGGTGCCGCAAACTGCCAAGCTGCAATGCGTACTGCCGGGCGAACTCGGCGCCCAGGAAGAAGATCTGCGCCGAGTAATACACCCACAACAGCAGCGCGATGACCGAGCCGGCGGCGCCATAGCTGCTGGCCACGCCGCTGTTGCCGATGTAGGCGCCGATCGCGTATTTCCCCAGCGAGAACAAGGCCGCCGTGCCGAGCGCGCCAATGGTGACGTCGTGCCACGACAGCGTGACCCTCGGCAGCATTTTGAAGATCACCCCGAACAGCGCGGCGATCACGGTGAAGCTGATCGCGTAGTTGACGCCGGTGAGCAGGTCGCCGGCATTGATCCAGATGCTATGCCAGTATTTTTCCAGCACCGTCAGCACCGCGCTGACCACCAGCGACACCATCAGCAGAAACGCCAGCACCAGCACCATGCCGAACGACAGCAGCCGGGTACGGATGACGTCCCACACCGTGCCGGTTTTGAGCGGCGGCACCTGCCAGATCGCGTCCAGGCTCGCCTTGAGTTCGGCGAACACGGTGGTGGCGCCGAACAGCAGCAGGGCGCCGGCGATCAAGGTGGCCAAGCGTCCTTCCTCCTTGCTGCGGGCGCCGGCCAGCACCAGTTGGATCGCTTCGGCGCCCTGGCTGCCGACCAGGCCGCGCAACTGCGCGAACAGCTCGCCCTGGGCCGCCTGCGGGCCGTAGAACCAGCCGGCGATCGCCAGCACCAGCACCAGGATGGGGGCCAGTGAAAACAGCGTGTAGAAGGCCAGCGCCGCGCCCATGCTGCCGCCGCGGTGGTCGAGCCATTCGTAGACGGTGCATTTCAGCACCGAGACTATGTTTTTATTCATATAAAAAAAAAGCCCCGCGACGCATGTCGCGGGGCTCCTCAATTAATTAATTAATTGACGCGGCGTTCGATCGTGATCTGTTCGACCTCGACGCGACGGTTCGGTTCCAGGCACTTGATCAGGTCAGCGCGTTTCTTGTTGTCGCAGGTGACAACAGGATTCGACTCGCCCTTGCCTTCGGCGACCAGGCGGTTGGCGGCGACGCCTTTACCGACCAGGTAGTCCTTGACCGAGTTGGCGCGCTGTTCGGACAGCTTCTGGTTGTACTTGTCGCTGCCCAGACGGTCGGCGTAGCCCGAGATGACGACGTTGTCGACGGTCGGGTTGGCGCTCAGCACGGTGGCGATTTCGTCCAGCTTAGGCTGGTTCGAGTTCAGCTTGGCGCTGTCGAAGCTGAACAGCTCGGTCGACGACATCGTCACTTTTTCAAAGCGCGCTGGCGGTGGTGGCGGTGGCGCGACCGGTGCCGGCGGTGGCGGCTGCACGGCTTCCGGTGCAGGCGGCGGTGCCGGTGGGGCAGGGCGCGGTGGCGCGGCGAACGCGAAGTTCAGACCGACGGTCACGTAGACGTTGTCTGCTTTGCTAGGCGGGAAGGCATCGCCGCGCAGGAAGCCGTGCTGGTTGCGGATGTCGGCCTGGAAGCTGGTGCGCTCGTTCAGGTCGGCCTGGAAACCCAGACCGGCGCTGACGAACGGCGAGTTCTTGGCGATTTCGCCGAAGGTGTTCAGGTTCGACTTGTCGCGCTCGACGCCGGCGCCGACCAGGATGAATGGACGGAACGATTTACGGGAGAACATATACAGGGCGTCCGCGCCCAGGCTCTGCTGCTGGTAGCGCTCGCCGTTTTCCTTCGAGCGGGCATAGGTGCCGCCCAGTTGCACGTCCCACTTTTCGTTCAGCGCTTTACCGAACTTCAGGCCGCCGCCCCAGCCCTTCTTGTCAACGCCGAATGCGTCGTTGTCTGGCTTCATGCCGTTGATGCTCGGCTGGACGTACCACGATGGGTTGATGACCGCGTCTTGAGCGACAGCGGAGAACGACGCGCAGAGGGCTGCGACGGCGAGGACGATTTTCTTAGTTTTATTCACAAGTATGCTCCCGATTAATAAATATGGCGTTTTGTTGCTTCATCAGCAGCAGTGCAGTAATTACCGCTGTTGGACCGAAGATTAAGTAACTTTCATGCTGTGGTCGGTTCGCTACCGCACAAAAGCTTGTGCTGTATCAAATCGTCCACAGAAATTGAAACTTTTGCTTGATTCCCCCGGTCCCACTACTAAAGGGCGGCACGCGATGACGAAAAACCGCCGCGCTCGGCATCCCGATTTACGTCCCCATTCATTCACAGCTCAATAAATGTGAAGTTCTGTCACTAATGTTCGTTGCCGCACAGACTGGTGCGCCGCGAAAAGGCATTCTTGAGTCAGATGCAGAGACTGTGGCGTTTCAACCGTAGCCCACCCCCTCTCGCTGCCACTAATCTCGGCAAATTGTTATAAGGAGTGTTCAAATGCATGCAGTTAGACAACCACAACATCTGGTTCAGAACGAGATGAAAGCTTCGCCGGAAATGCAGGCGACCACCAAGCTGATGCTCGTGGAACGCCCGGCCCCGGCCCCTCTCGACCGCAAACCGGCGCTGTCGATGGCGTCGATCGAGCGTGTGCGTTCGACCTCCGCGACCCTGCGTCGCATTGAAAACATGCAAAAACTGATCGGCGAGCTGTCCATGCACGAGATGCTGGCCGATGAAATCGCCTGGTTCCTCAAATTTTCGCCCTCCGGCGCCCGCAAATACATCCGCGATCTGCGCGAAGCCGGCGTCATCGAGCTGGCCCGCTATGTCGAAGGCACCGCCACCTACCTGGGCAAGGCCGTCTACCAGCTGACCCCCGACCCGGAGCGCGTCGCCGCCTTCCTGGCCGCGATCGTGCAGCCTAAGCGCGAAGGCGCGCCGCCACGCAAGGAACGTCCCGGCATCCGTGAGCAGGCCATGGCCGGCAGTGGCCGCCATTTCCACATCCTGGCCGACGACACCCACTACGCGATCCGCGTCAACCGTGGTCCGGTGATGCGCGATCCACTGGTTGCCGCGCTATTCGGTTCGGCGCCTTCGGAGCAAAAAGCCGCCGAGTAAGTCGTCGGCCGCGCCGAAGCTTGCACATAGTTGGTTTATCGACAGCCGGGCTTGCCCGGCTGTTTGCATATTGAAAAGCAGACAAGTCGCCCCATGTAGCCAGCACTGGATAGACAACACGGATGCGGCACATGGAAGCTTTGATCTGGATCGGCCTGACGGCGCTGGCGATAGTGCTGCCTTTTTACGTGCCCCGCTGGCGCCTGCAACGGGTGCTGGCCAAGCCGTTGCCCGCCGAGGCGCAGGCCGTCTTACACCGCAACATCCCCGTCTACCGCCGCATGCCCCCCGAGTTGCAGCAGCAGTTGCAGAGGCTGGTCGTGCAATTTTTGCATCAGAAAAAATTCGTCGGCTGTGAAGGCGTGGAGGTGACCGACGAAATGGCCGTCATCATCGCCGGCCAGGCCTGCCTGCTGCTGCTCAACCGTCCCACCAAGGTCTATCCGGCGCTGCACACCATCCTGGTCTATCCCAGCGAATTCGTGGCGCGCCGCGCCGACATCGGCCCGGGTGGCGTGGTCACCCCCGGGCACCAGAGCATGCTGGGCGAATCGTGGGACGACGGCCGCGTCGTGCTGTCGTGGGACGATGTGCGGCGCGGTACGGACGACTGGACCGACGGCCACAATGTCGTGCTGCACGAGTTCGCGCACCAGCTCGACAGCGAGTCGGGCCGCGCCAACGGCGCGCCTTATCTGGGCAGCCCGGAAAGCTATAACGAATGGGCCGAGGTCCTGTCGCGCAACTTCCAGCATCTGCGCCATAGCGCGATGTATCGCCAGCACAGCGTGATGGACCATTACGGCGCCACCAATCCAGCCGAGTTCTTCGCGGTGGCCACCGAAACCTTCTTTGAAAAGCCCTATCAGATGGCCGAGCACCACGGCGAGCTGTTCACCGAGTTCCTCAAATACTACCGGGTCGATCCGCGCGAGTGGCTGCCACCGCCGCCGCCGCCACTGCCGGAATCGCCGTCGCCGCCGTCTGAACCATCCTACGCCTGGAGCGCCGCACTGACCGAACAGCCGCCCACAGTGCGCGAGCGCACGGAAAAGCGGGCCTGACGGGCGCATATTTCGCTGATCAGGCGTATGCCGAAACCAGGGAGAAAAGCATGAGCAATATTATTGCGGGGCATTTCCAGCTACAGGATGAAATCGCCGATGCGCGCATCGCCTTGCTGCGCGCCGGCTTCGCGGCCGAACGCATCAGCGCGTTCTATGTCAATCCGGCCGGGCAGCACGATATGTATGAGCTCGGCGGGGACCACGACAAGTCGCCCGGCGCCAAGGAAACCGACGAGGGCGTGGTCAAAGGCGGCGCCACCGGCGCGGTGGCCGGCGCGGTGGCAGGCACGGCGGCGATCCCGGTGGCCGGTCCGTTGGGACCGGTGGTTGGCGCGCTGGTCGGTGCCCACGTCGGTTCCCTGTTCAGTTTTTCCAAGTTGAAGGACGCCGGCGAAGCGGAGGAGGGCAGTTCGGAGAACATGCAGCCGCCGCGCAAGTCCGGCATGATGATCGCCGTCGAGGTGGTCGACAGCGGCCAGGAGCAACAGGCACTCGACGTGCTGCGTGGCCTGGGCGCCAAGGATGTCGAGCGCGCCGAGGGCAGCATCAGCGGCGGGGATTGGCGCGACTTCAATCCGAACTCGCGGCCCGTGCCGGCCTGATCCGCGTGGCGCCGTCAGCGGCGCCGTTGCTCCGTGCGCGTCTGGCACCTGATGCACAGGCGCGCCTCCGGCCGCGCGTTGAGCCGCGAATAGCCGATTTGCTCCCCGCAGTTGTCACATAGACCGTAACTCAGGTCGTCGAACTTGGTCAGCGCCTGCCTGACCATGGACAACTGTTTGGTGGTGTGCGCCGCCGTCTCGTGGACCAGGGCGTTGAGCGTGCGCTGGCTGGCGTTGTCGGCCGGCGACGCTTCGGCCTCGTGCGGCAGCGGCAGGCGCACGTCGGTGTCGCGGTCCAGATCGTCCGCGAGTTGGCTCAGCAGCGCCTGGCGCGCGCGTTCCAGCCGCGCCCGCAAGGCCCGCCATTGGTGTTCGTCCAGTCCATTCATCCGCGCGCTCCCTACACCGTTTGACCGGAGAAGCCGCGGTTTGTTCGCTGGCTCGTCGGCGCCTGCCGGTCGCCGACACGGCGGCCGCGTCAGCCAGGCGCGTCCATTGCCTCCAGATGGTGCTTGATGGCCTCGAATGGCTTGGCCATGTCGCCCGGTTTGCCGCTGGCGATGGCCGCCGCCAGCGTCAGCAGCTCGCCGGTCAGCTGGATCAAATCCTTGGTGCGCTCGATCTTGCGGATTTTTTCCTGCGCGCGAGCGGTCACGTCCAGCAATTGCTGCTGCGCGCCGCCCAGTCCGCTGGCGGCAAGCACCGCCGCCTCCAGATACAGGCCGTTGGCGCGCTGGCGCAGCGCCACCTCGTTTGCGAACAGCGCCTGCGCGACCGGTTGCGCGATGGCCGGCGGCTTCTGGCGGATGTCGCGCATCAAGCGCGTGTGCAGGGCGTCGGCGCTGGCGGACAGGCTGTCGGCCAGCGCTTCGATGTCCAGTTGGATGGAATTGGTCGTCATCGCTGCTCCTGTGTGGGCTTAGTTGGTCGGGATCTGGTCGAGCAGCGCGCGGTGGCTCTGTTCGATCGCCGCCAGGTTTTTCTGCGCCAGGGTCTGGCGCTGGCCGATCAGGCGGTACTCGGCTTGTTTGCTCTGCTGCTGGCTTTTGGCCAGCGCCGTCAGCAGGCGGTCACGGGTGGGGTCGAGGAAGGGAATCTCCGACTCCAGCATGCCGATGACGATGCGTTCCTCGTTTTCGCTGGACTTGTCGTACAGCCGCAGCAGCGTGGTCATGGCCTCGAGCAATTCACGCACCGGTTGCGCGGCGTCGCGCATGACCTGGTTGACGGCGCGTTCCTGCGCCGGCGCGGTGATCGCGCGCGCCAGCAGGCGCGTCAGGTTGGCAAAGGCATTGACGTGTTTCTCTTCGATACCGGAGTCCGGCCAGGCCTTGATGCCGCCGCTGATGGACTTGATCTGGTCGCGCAACTCGAACTGTTCGTCGCCGGCCAGCACGCCCAGCGTCTGCATGTAAGCCTGCACGCCGTATTGCAGCTTGACGAAATCGTCGCACGCCTGCCGCCGCCTGGCGTCAAGCTCGGCCTCGCGGGCCTCGGCGGCGGCGGTCAGGAAGGGCTGTTCGCGCTGGTAGGTTGTTCGGTAGCGCTCGGTCAATTCGTGATAGGCGTTGAGCTTGGGCGCCTGGGCGGCGAAGGCGCGCACCTCGGCCATGCGCGGCGTGCTGCTGGCGCAGCCGCCAAGCAGGGCCAGCAATCCGAGTATCAGGAAAAGACGCGGCAGTTTCATGGGTGCTCCTCTAGGGTTGGGACTATTGTTACGCTCGGTGTATATGGCGGCTTTGCGAATGCACAGATCACGGCGTCAGGCTGCGGCGCCAGTCGAGGCCGGCGATGGTGTCGCCGGCGGGAACGTATTCGCAGCCCAGCCAGCCGGTGTAGCCGAGCGCGTCGATCAGGGCGAACAGGTGGCGGTAATTGATCTCGCCGGTGCCTGGCTCGTGGCGGCCGGGGGTGTCGGCGATCTGCATGTGTCGGATCATCGGCAGGTGGGCGCGGATGGTGTTGCTCAGCTCGCCCTCCATGCGCTGCATGTGATAGATGTCGTACTGCAGGAACAGGTTGGGGCGGCCGGCCTCGGCGATGATATCGAGCGCCTGCGCGCTGCGATTAAGGAAATAGCCGGGCATGTCGAAATGGTTGATCGGCTCGATCAGCAGATCGATGCCGTGCGGCAGGGCCAGGTCGGCGGCATGGCGCAGGTTACCGACATAGGCGGCGCGCGCGGTCTCCGGCGCCAGGCCGGCCGGCACCTTGCCGGCCATGCAGTGCAGCTGGCTCACGCCCAGCGCCAGCGCGTAGTCGAGCGCCGGCCGCACGCTTGCGCGGAATTCATCGGCGCGCAGCGGATCGCAGGCCATGCCGCGGTCGCCGGCATCCCAATCGCCGCAGGGCAGGTTGAACAGCACCAGCTGCAACTGGTGCCGCCGCAGCCGCTCCGCGATCTGCTCCGCCGCGTACGCGTAAGGAAAAAGGAACTCGACGCCATCGAAGCCGGCCTCGCGCGCCAACGCAAAGCGGTCGAGAAAGGGCACGTCGGTAAAAAGCATCGACAGGTTGGCGGCGAAGCGGGGCATGGCCATTCCGATAAGCGTTAGCAATCCGATATCGTAAACGATATTTGCCCGCCCACCCAAAAAAGCTTGCAACCCTGGACTTGACCCCCGGGGTGGGGGCGAAAAAAATGCCGCTCAACTCGCATTGAACGGCATTGCGTTAGCAGATGGCCGGCTTATCGGCCGCGACCGCCCGAGCGGTGCTGGGCCGCCGAGCGCGGGGCGCTGGTGCCCGTGCGCGGACCGCCGCCTGCAGGCGCGCCGGGTGCGCGTGGCTTGCTGCCGCCACCGCCACCGCCACCACCGGTCTTGGCGCCGCCGCCACCACCGCCGGATTTGGCACGGCCTTGGCCGCCGCCGCCGCCGCTACGGCCGCCGCCGGGACGATGTCCGGCGCTGCGCAGCTGCACGGGTTGCGCGCGGGCGTTCAGGTCCGGCTCGAAGCCCGGGATCACTTCGCGCGGCAGGGTTTGCTTGATGAGCTTTTCGATGTCCTTCAACATGTCGTGCTCGTCCACGCAGACCAGCGATACCGCTTCGCCGGTGGCGCCGGCGCGGCCGGTGCGGCCGATGCGGTGCACATAGTCTTCAGGAATGTTCGGCAGGTCGTAGTTGACCACGTGCGGCAGCTGGTCGATGTCGATGCCGCGTGCGGCGATGTCGGTCGCCACCAGCACTTGCAGCTTGTTGTCCTTGAACTCGGACAGCGCCTTGGTGCGCGCCGACTGGCTCTTGTTGCCGTGGATCGCCATGGCGCCGATGCCGTCCGCGCCCAGCTGTTCGACCAGCTTGTTGGCGCCGTGCTTGGTGCGGGTAAACACCAGCACCTGCGACCAGTCGTTCGACTTGATCAGGTGCGCCAGCATCGGGTGCTTCTTGTCGCGGTCGACCGGGTGGATCTTTTGCGCGATCACTTCCACGGTCGAGTTGCGGCGCGCCACTTCGATGGTCGCCGGCTTGTTCAGCAGGCCGTCGGCCAGCGCCTTGATCTCGTCCGAGAAGGTGGCCGAGAACAGCAGGTTCTGGCGCTTGGCCGGCAACGCCGCCAGCACTTTCTTGATGTCGCGGATGAAGCCCATGTCAAGCATGCGGTCGGCTTCGTCCAGGATCAGGATCTCCACCTGCGACAGGTTGACGGTGCGCTGTTCCATGTGGTCGAGCAGGCGGCCCGGCGTGGCGACCAGGATGTCGACGCCGTGCTTGAGCTGCTTGATCTGCGGGTTGATGCCGACGCCGCCGAAAATCACGGTCGAGTTCAGCTTGGTGTACTTGCCGTAGATGCGCACGCTTTCCTCGACCTGGGCCGCCAGTTCGCGGGTCGGGGTCAGGATCAGCGCGCGGATCGGCCGCTGGCTGGTGTTGCTGGTCTGCGCCGCGCCGTTGGCGTCGGTCGACAGGCGTTGCAGCAGCGGCAAGGTGAAACCGGCGGTCTTGCCGGTGCCGGTTTGCGCGCCCGCCAGCAAATCGCCGCCGTTCAGCACTGCGGGGATCGCCTGCAGTTGGATCGGGGTCGGCGTGGTGTAACCGGTTTCGGTCACAGCACGGACAATAGCGTCGGACAAACCGAGGGAAGAGAATGACATGGTAACTTTATATGAAGATCGGCCTGTCGCCTCGGAGGGCGCCAGTCGCAGGCAATCGGATTTTTGGATTGCGGCGCAAAGGACTGGTCAGATGCCGCAGCTATCAGTATAGCAGCTATGATCGCTTGATGTTTCAATCGGGAAATGAAAAAGGGAGCGCGTGCTCCCTTTTTTTGTAACAGAATGTCTTTTACGCCCCGTTATGGGGCGCGGCGGCGCCGCCGATCAGGCGAAAGGCGTCAGCAGGCCGACCATCTGGCCGAAGATTTTCGGGCTGGCGGCGATGATGTCGCCCTTGTACAGGTAATCGGACTCGCCGCTGAACTCGCCGACGATGCCGCCCGACTCGGTCACCATCAGCGAACCGGCGGCGATGTCCCAAGGCTTCAGGCCCTTTTCGTAGAAGCCGTCGAGGCGGCCGGCGGCCACGTAGGCCAGGTCCAGCGCGGCGCTGCCCGGACGGCGCACGCCGTGCGAGCGTTCAGCCATGATGCCGTACATCTTCAGGTATTCGTCGAGCGCCTTGGCGTTGCCGGCCTGGTAGCCGGTCGAGAGCAGCGCGTTGGCGATGCGGTCGAGCTTGGTCACGCGGATGCGCTTGTCGTTCAGGTAGGCGCCGGCGCCCTTGGTGGCGGTAAACAGGTCGTTGCGCACCGGGTCGTAGATGACGCCCTGGGTGATCACGCCGCGCTGCGACAGCGCGATCGAGATGCAGTACTGCGGGAAGCCGTGCATGAAGTTGGTGGTGCCGTCGAGCGGGTCGATGATCCACGTGTATTCAGTCTCGTCGTTGGCGTTCTTGGACGGGCCCGATTCCTCGGCCAGGAAGGCGTGGTCGGGATAGGCTTTGGACAGCACCTCGATGATCGCTTGTTCGGCCGCCTGGTCGACGTCGGTGACGAAGTCCTTGTGGTTTTTCTCGGTCACGATGACGCGGTCGAGGTCGAACGAGGCGCGGTTGATGACGGCGGCGGCGCGGCGGGCGGCTTTGATCGCCGTGTTGAGCATTGGGTGCATGTGAGCTTTTCCGTTAAAAGAACGCTAACGCCCACCGGCGGACGAGGCCGCGGCGGCGCGCTAGAGGACAAGAGTGAATTAAAGAGCGGAGCGGCGCCGACAGGGTAAAATCCGGATTTGCTGGCTGGCTGTTGGCCTGGCCGCAAGATTGAAGTTTTTGTATCGATACCGCGCAATAGCGCTATTTTAAATGAACCTGCCCGAAACCAACACCAATCTTTTTACGCGACTGCGATTTATTCTGGTCGAAACCAGCCGGGCCGGCAATATCGGAGCGGTGGCGCGGGCCATGAAAACCATGGGCTACAGCGACCTGGTGCTGGTCACGCCGCGTTTCGAGAACGCCGCCCAGGACCCGGAGGCGGTCGCCTTCGCCAGCGGCGCGCAGGATATCCTGGCCGGCGCGCGCGTGGTCGGCAGCATGGCCGAGGCGCTTGACGGCATCAACTTCGCCGCCGCCGTGTCGGCGCGGCTGCGCGAATTCTCGCCGCCGGTGCTGACGCCGCGCCAGCTGGCGACGCAATTGGTGGCCCAGCCGGCGCTGCACGCGGCGCTGATTTTCGGGAACGAACGCTTTGGCCTGCCGAATGAGCTGGTCGAACAATGCAATGTACTGATTAACATTCCGGCCAACCCGGATTACTCGTCGCTGAACCTGTCGCAGGCGGCCCAGGTGCTGGCCTACGAATGCCGGATGGCCGTGCTCGACGGCGCCGGCGTCACGCACACGCCGCGCCAGCCGGCCGGCGACGCCAGCGACGTCGGCTTCCAGGGCGAGGCCGCCAGCCTGGCGCAGATCGAGGGCATGTACCAGCATCTGGAGCAGGCGCTGGTGGACATTGGATTTCTCGACGCCGGCAATCCGCGCAAACTGATGCCAAGGCTCAAGCGCTTGTTCTCGCGCGCGCAGCTGGAAAAGGAAGAAGTCAACATCCTGCGCGGGATCGCGCGCCACATGGGCGGCAAACGGACAGACAAGGGCGGCTAGATTCGCGCACGCGTCGTTTCCGTTCCTTTCACGCCCACCCTCCGCTCGGATCCAGGGAGTATGATGGGGCATGATCAAACGTTTCCTTATCGTTCTATTAGCGGTACAGATCGGTGCCATGCTGGCGCTGTCGTTGGGGCTTTATCGATGGTGGCATCCGGCATGGCGCGCGGTGGTCGGCGCGCCGGTCGCCGCGCTCATTTGCCTGGCCGTTGCGGCGGCCTTCGTGCTGCTGGTGCGCCTGCTCATCAACGTCAATAACTTTCGCATGAGCCGTCGCGCCGGCGGCGTCGCGCCGGCCGGCCACGCGCTCAATCCGGTCACCGCGATCAAGCTGGTCGCCCATGAATTTCTGGCGTCGATGCTGGCCTCGTCCTACTACATGCTGCGCCCGCTGGGCCTGCGCCTGCAGCCGCATGCGCGCGGCCTGCCGGTGCTGCTGATCCACGGCTACGCCTGCAATAGCGGCTACTGGCTTCCGATGAGCAAGCTGCTGACGCAGGCGCGCATCAGCCATTACGGCATCGACCTGGAGCCGCCCGGCGCGTCCATCGACGCGTTCGTGCCGCAGGTGCGCGCGGCGATCGAGCGCTTGTGCGCAGAGACTGGCAGCAAGCAAGTGATCGTGCTCGCGCACAGCATGGGCGGCCTGGTGGCGCGCGCGTATCTGCGCCGCCACGGCCACGCGCACATCGCCCGCGTGATCACGCTTGGCACGCCGCACCACGGCACCAGGCTGGCCGGCTTCGGTCCTGGTAGTAACGCCGCGCAGATGCGGCGCGACAGCACCTGGCTGGCGACGCTGGCAGGCACTGAGGCGGATTTGCAACGCAAATTATTTTCATCCATTTATTCGGTCCACGACAACATCGTCGCGCCGCAGGAATCGAGCGATTTGCCCGGTGCGCGCAACCTGGTGTTTGGTGCAATCGGCCATGTTGCGTTGGGCCGGCACCCGGAAATCATGCGTTGCGCGTTGTCGGAAATCAAAACCGCAACACCTGTGTGATTTTGTGTGAACTTTTGCGTGATTTGTTGCTGTAAGGTTACTCGTATGCAGTACAGTAAACAGGTGAAACGATGGCGATAGATTTCGGCGCCCTTATCCTCGACGAAACGCCCGACGCGGTGATCATCACGCGGCCCGATGGCGAAGTGATGTACTGGACCAACGGCGCGCGGATGGTGTTCGGTTACGGCAGCGATGAAGCGGTGGGCCGCACGCTGGCCGACCTGATCGAGGTGCCGGGACTGGACGATGACGGCGCGGCGTTGCGGCAGACGCTAGGCGCCGGCGCGGCCAGCTACGAGTCGGTGCGCCGCGCCAGGGACGGCACGCTGGTGTACATCGACAGCAACAGCAAGCTGCTGCGCGACGCCGCCGGCGCGCCGGAATATATTTTGTGGAGCAAGAAGGACGTCACCTCGCTCAAGGTGCTGCGCGACGCCAAGCTGGTCGAGGCGCGCTTCCATGGCATCCTCGATCTCATGCCGGACGCGATCATCGTCGCCAACGCCAGCGGTCGCATCGTGCTGGCGACGCGCCAGGCCGAGACGCTGTTCGGCTACGAGCACGGCGCCCTGCGCGGCGTGGTGCTCGAGACGCTGATGCCGGCGCGCTTCCGTCACCTGCACACGGCCCACCGCCACGACTACGGCGCCGGTCCGGCGCTGCGCTCGATGGGCGGCGGACGCGATCTGTACGGCTTGCGCAGCGACGGTGTCGAGTTCCCGGTCGAGATCAGCCTGAGCCCGATCGAGACCGAAGAGGGCACCTTGATCATGAGCGCGATCCGCGACGTCGGCGAGCGCAAGCGGATCGAGCTGGCGCTGCAGGAAAAGAATGTCGAGCTTGCAAAAGCGGTGGCCGCCAAGGACCGCTTCCTCGGCGGCATGTCGCATGAACTGCGGACGCCGTTGAACGCGATCATCGGTTTTACAGGTACTATGCTGATGAAGTTGCCGGGACCCATCAATCCCGAACAGACCAAGCAATTGCGCGTGGTGCAAAGCAGTGCGCGCCACTTGCTGTCGCTGATCAACGACCTGCTTGATTTGACCAGGATCGAGTCGGGCAAGGTGGAGCTTGAGCTGGTGCCGATGCCGTGCCGTCCGGTGATCGACGAAGTGCTGGCGCTGCTGCAGCCGCAGGCGCACAACAAGGGGCTGGCGCTGGCGCTGGTGGATTCCGAACAGGAAGTGACGGTCAAGGCCGACCGCCGCGCGCTGCAGCAGATTTTGATGAACCTGGTCGACAACGCGATCAGGTTCACCGACAGCGGCACCGTGCAGGTGCGGCTGGCGCGGTTGGACGGGGCGCAGGCGGGCCGGTGCGGACGCGCCGCCATCAGTATCAGCGATAGCGATGGTGGTGCCGATGCCGGTCAGGGCAGGGCGCAGCAGGCGGTATCGCAGTTGCAAGCCAGTTCGATGCGCCAGTTCGAGGGCACCGGACTGGGCCTGCATTTGAGCCAGAAGTTGGCCGCCCTGCTGCATGGGGAAATTTCGTTTGACAGCGAGTATGGCGTCGGCAGTATGTTTACACTGACGCTGCCGCTGGAGTCATGACAAGGGGAGTCACAAGGTGTCGGCACGTATATTGATTATTGAAGACAACGCCACCAACATGGAGTTGATGGTCTACCTGTTGCGCGCGTTCGGTTACACGCCGCTGTCGGCGGTCGATGGCGAGGCGGGCGTGGCGGCGGCGCTGCGCGAGCTGCCCGACCTGATCATCTGCGACGTCCATCTGCCCAAGCTCGACGGCTACGGCGTGGTGGCCGCGCTCAAGGCCGAGGAGACGGTGCGCCACATCCCGACCTTGGCCGTGACCGCGCTGGCGATGGTCGGCGACCGCGAGAAGCTGCTCGCGGCCGGCTTCGACGGCTACATCGGCAAGCCGATCGAGCCCGACACCTTCGTGGCGCAAATCGAGTCTTTTTTGGACGGGGAGATGTCGACCCCGCCTAAAAACGACATCGCCACGATCCTGATCGTGGACGACCACGTGCTCAACCGCGAGTTCCTGATGACCTTGCTGGGCTACGGCGGCCACCGCCTGCTGGAGGCGTCCAACGGCGCCGAGGGCCTCAAAATGGTGCTGGCCGAGCGGCCCGACCTGGTCATCTCCGACATCCTCATGCCGAATATGGACGGCTACGAGTTCGTCACCCGCATGCACGGCAATCCGGAGACGGCCGACGTGCCGGTGATCTTCTACACCGCCACCTACCGCGAGCGCGAGGCGATGGCCGTGGCGCAGTCGTGCGGCGTGCGCTGGGTGCTGCCCAAACCGTCCGATCCGGACGTGATCCTGCGCACCGTGCACGAGGCGCTGGGGCTGGCCATGATCGGCGAGGACGACGGCCACGGTATCGGCGACCTGCCGGTGTTCGCGCCCGAGCCGCCGCCGGAGGGGCGCTTCCACAACATCGACGGCAAGATGGCCGAGTACCTGGGCGAACTCGAATCGAGCAGCCAGCTGATCACGCAGTTCGCCAACGGCAGCACCGAGGCGTCCGGCGGCGCGTCCGAGCACCTGTCGCTGATGACGCAGCGGCTCTCGAGCTCACTGTCGAGCCTGCAGGCGGTGAGCCTGCGGCTGACCGCGTTGATCGAGCTCGGCATCGAGCTGGGCACCGAGCGCGATCCGCGCGCGCTCGTCGAGATCGGCTGCAGGGTGGCGCAAAACATTTGCGTGTCCAAGTACGCCTGCATCGGCGTGCTGGAGGTCGGCGCGACCGAGCTCAGTTACTACGCCAGCTGCGGCGCCGGCGTGCCGATCCGCCAGATCGCGCAGTCGCCGCGCGCCGGCGTGCTGCGCGGCCTGCTCGACCAGCGCCTGCCGTGCCGCATCAACGACCTTGACGGCGACCCGGCCAACATCGGCCTGCCGGCCGGCCATCCGCCGGTGCACTCGTTCCTGGGCGTGCCGATCGCCTCGCGCGAGCGCACCCACGGCTGGCTCTACCTGGTCGACAAGCTTGGCGCCGACGGCTTTTCCGAGGTCGACGAGCGGGTCGCCGCCACGGTGGCCGCGCAAATCTCGGTGGCCTACGAGAACCTGCTGCTGTACGACGAGATCAAGCGCCACCACGCGCAGCTGACGCTGGACATGAACGCCCGCATCCGCCTCGACGAGGACCTGCGGCGCTTCCGGCTGGCGATGGACGCCACCGCCGACGCCATCTTTCTGGTCGATCGCGCCGGCATGTGCTTTGTCGACGTCAACGCCACCGCTTGCCGCATGCTCGGCTATGAGCGCGAGGACTTCCTCAAGATCGGTGCCGGCGTGGCCGCCGAGGGCGACCTGCGCAAGCTCGAGGAGCTGTACGAAAAACTGCTCACGGGCGACCAGAGCGGCGCCATGACCGAACTGCTGCTGCAATGCCGCGACGGCAAGCCGCTGGCGGTCGAGGTGCAGCGCCGCACCTTGCGCTCGGGCCCGAGCTGGATACTGGTGGCCGTGGCGCGCGACATCACCGAGCGCAAGGAGGCCGAGCAGCGCCTGCTGAAACTGGCGCACTTCGACACCCTCACCGGCCTGCCCAACCGCAGCCAGTTCTACGATTCGCTGACCCACTCGCTGCGCCAGGCGGCCGAGCACAAGTGGTCGCTGGCGGTGCTGTTCCTCGACGTCGACCGCTTCAAGAACGTCAACGACACCTTGGGCCACACCATCGGCGACGAACTGCTGCGCCAGTTCTCCAGCCGGCTGGTCGACTGCCTGCGCGTGCGCGACACCATCGGCCGCTTCGGCGGCGACGAGTTCGCCGCGATCCTGATGCTGCCCGAGGGCGCGCAAAACGCCATCGCGGTGGTCGACAAGATCCGCGAGTCGATGCGCCGGCCGTTCGAGCTCAAGGGCCACGAGGTCACCGTCACGGCCAGCATCGGCATCGCCGTGTTCCCCGACGACGGCGCCGACCCCGACACCCTGATCCAGTACGCCGACACTGCCATGTACCGCGCCAAGGAGGCCGGGCGCGACGCCTTCCGCTTCTTCACGGCCGAGATGAACGCGCAGTCGCTGGCGCGCCTGGACCTGGAAAACGCGCTGCGGCGCGCCATCGACAACCAGGAATTCGTGCTGTTCTTCCAGCCCAAGGTCCATATCGGCAACGGCCGCATCAGCGGCGCCGAGGTGCTGATCCGCTGGAAGCGGCCCGGCCACGGCATGGTCTCGCCGGCGCTGTTCATCCCGATCCTGGAAGAGACCGGCCTGATCGTACGGGTCGGCTCGTGGGTGATCCACGAGGCCTGCCGCAAGATCGCCGAATGGCGCCGCGCCAACGGCTGGGCCGTGCACCTGTCGGTCAACGTCTCGGGCATCCAGTTCTTCGTCGGCGGGCTCGAGGAGGAAGTGCTCAAGGCCATCAAGGAGCACGACATCGCCCCCGAGTTGCTGGAGCTGGAGCTGACCGAGAGCTCGCTGATGTCGAACGCCGAGGAGACCATCAGCGTGCTGCAAAACCTCAAGGCGCTCGGCATCCAGATCTCGATCGACGACTTCGGCACCGGCTACTCGTCGCTGGCCTATCTGAAGCGCTTCCCGATCGACAAATTGAAAATCGACATCGCCTTCGTGCGCGAGGTCACCAGCAACCCGGACGACGCCGCCATCGTGCTGGCCATCATCAATATGGCGCACAGCCTCAAGCTGGAGGTCATCGCCGAGGGCGTGGAGAAGGACGCCCAGTTGTCCTACCTGCGCCGGCACGGCTGCGACGAGATGCAGGGCTATTTCTTCAGCCGTCCGCTGCCGGAGCAGGAGTTCGAGGCGATGCTGCACGAAGGGCGCCAGCTGCAGACGCCGGTCGACGAGACTGTGCTCGACCAGCAAACCCTGCTCATCGTCGACGACGACGCCTTCATGCTCGACGTGCTGACCGACTTCCTGTCGCAGGACGGCTACCGCATCCTGACGGCGCAGACGGCGGCCGAAGGCTTCGACATCCTGGCCAAGCACCGGGTGCAGGTGATCCTGTGCGACCAGTGCATGCCGTTGATGAGCGGCACCGAGTTCATGGAGCGGGTCAAGAACCTGTGCCCGGACACGTTCCGCATCATGCTGTCGGCCTACGCCGACCTGACGCCGATCATGGCCGCGATCAACCACGGCGCCATCGACCGCTTCTACACCAAGCCATGGAAGGGCGCGGTGCTGCGCGAGAACATCCGCGAAGGCTTCCGCCTGCACGCCCGCGCGCACGGCCCGCAGCGCATCGCCGACGCCGCCCAGGCCCCGGCTTGAAGATGTTCCGGCAGTCATCGGCGCTGGTCTATGAGATTGCCGACGGTTGATTGAGCCGCGCGGCAACCCGAAAAGGCGGGGTCGTACCCCGATGGGTACGACCCCTGTTCGCCGCAGTGCGGGTTGGATCGGTGGCCATTGCGGCCGAACCACCGCCTCGCCAAGGCCCTTCACCGAACATCAGGCGCCCATCTTGCGACCATCCCCCATCATTTACGTTTAACCCATCACGGTGTTCTCAGTTTGGGTGCGGAGGTGTTATGCTTGCACGAGAATAAACAGAGATCCTCGTTATGCAACAAAAAGCACCCCGCCGCACCCGTGAACGCATACTGGAACTGTCCTTGCGCTTGTTTAACGAGTTCGGCGAACCCAACATCACCACCACGGTGATCGCCGAGGAGATGAATATCTCCCCCGGGAACCTGTATTACCATTTCCGTAACAAGGACGACATCGTCAACTCGATCTTCGTCCAGTTCGAGGCCGAGATCGAGCGCATCCTCACCGTGCCCAACGGCCGCCGCTCGAACATCGACGACGTCTGGATGTATTTGCACCTGATGTTCGAGCTGATCTGGCGCTACCGCTTCTTCTACCGCGACCTCAACGATCTGCTGTCGCGCAACCGCAAGCTGGAACTGCACTTCAAGCAAATCCTGGCGCACAAGATCAAGGTCGCCAAACAACTGTGCGAAGATTTGCGCAGCGAAAAATCGCTGGAGGCGTCCGACGCCGCCATCGACGCCATGGCCACCAACATGGTGGTGGTGGCGACCTACTGGCTGTCGTACGAATACGTGCGCAACCCGCGCAAATACAGCGAGCAGCAATCAATGGCCGACGCGCTGGCACGCGGTTGCTACCAGGTGCTGTCGCAGATCGGGCCGTATCTGCGCAATGAGACCAGTTTGCTGTTCCAGAAACTGTCCGAAGAATACCTGAAGAAGCTCAAGTGAGCCGACGGAGACACCATGGCCTGGACCCCTTTCCCTTATCCCGACCCCGCCTACCGCTACACGGCCGAGAGCCTGAAGGCGGCGTGGCCGGCGCTCCATAGCGGCGACCTGGAGCCGTTTCCGGCCAATCCGGCATTGCTGCAGGCGTGGATAGCTTTCCATGCCGGCGAGTTCGAGCGCGCCGCGCGGCTGGGCCTGGACGTTGGCGTGAACGGCTACTCGGTCGCGCACAAGGCGATCTGCATTTACGCGCAGTATCTGGAAACCAGCGTCAAGAAGCGCATCGCCACCTTCGAGTGCGTGGCCGAGCGTTGCGAACGCCAGCAGCGCGAGCAGCCCGCCAACCCGGCCGGCTACTATTGGCACGCATACGCGCTGGGCTATTACGCCGAGGGCACCTCGGTGGTCAAGGCGCTGGCGCAGGGGCTCGGACCGCGGGTGCGCGCCAGCCTGGAAAAAACCATCCAGCTGGCGCCGGCGCGGGCCGATGCGCATGTCGGCCTGGGCGTGTATCACACCGAGATCGTCGACAAGGTCGGCGCCATGATCGGCGGCCTGACCTACGGCGTCAAGAAGGAGGAGGGCTACCGCCACTTCGAGGCCGCGCTGCGGCTCGATCCCGATTCGGCGATCGCGCGCATCCAGTACGGCCACGCGCTGGCCATGCTCGACGGTAAAAAGAAAATGGCCGACGCCACGGCCTTGCTGGAACAGGCCGCGCGCCTGGCCCCGCGCGACGCGATGGAGCGGCTCGATGTCGAGGCCGCGCGACAGGAACTGATGGAGGAAAAACCGCAGTGACCAAGACTATTTGTGTGTATTGCGGCGCCAACGCCGGTGTCAGCCCCATCTACGCCGACGCCGCGCGCGCGCTGGGCCGGGCGATGGTCGATCAAAACCTGGCGCTGGTGTATGGCGGCGGCAATGTCGGCTTGATGGGCATCATCGCCGACGAGGTGCTGCTGGCCGGCGGCGAGGTCACCGGCGTGATTCCGACCGCGCTGGTCGAGCGCGAAGTGGGCCACACCGGCCTGACGCGCCAGTTCATCGTCAAGGACATGCACGAGCGCAAGGCGATGATGGCCAGCCTGTCGGACGGCTTTATCGCCATGCCGGGCGGCATGGGCACCTTGGAGGAATTGTTCGAGATGCTGACCTGGTCGCAGCTGGGCATCCACGCCAAGCCGATCGGCCTGCTCAATGTCGATGGCTTCTACGACGGCTTGATCGACTTCATCGCGCACGCCAGGGAGCAGGGTTTCATCCGCCCGCAGCACGCGTCGCTGATGATGTCCGCGACCGATCCGCAGGCGCTGTTGACGTTGCTGAAGGCCTAGGCCCCGGCCTGCCTGCATGGTCGCCGCGCGCCATATCCTGATCCTTGCCGCCGGCAGCGCGGGCGACGTCTATCCCTTCATCGTCATTGGCCAGGCCCTGCTGCGGCGCGGCTATGACGTCACCTTGGTCGCCTCCGACAACTTCAAGCAACGGGTCGAGCGCGCCGGCATGGCCTTCGCCTCCGGGCTGAGCCAGGCCGAGCTCGACGAACTGGTGTTCGACCCCGACCTGTGGCATCCGCAGAAAGGGCTGTTCACGATCTGGAAATACATGTCCCGGTATTTCGCGCCGTCGTATGCGCAGCAGCTGGCGCTGGTCGAACAGCGGCCGACGCTGATCGTGGCCAGCACCCTGGCGATGACGGGCCGGATGTTGCAGGAGGCGCGCGGCGTGCCGCTGGCCACCGTGCACCTGGCGCCGTCGTGCTTTTTTTCCGCTTACGATCCCGCCGCGCGCGCCGGGCTGGAGTGGCTGGCGCGCATGCCGCCGTGGCTGGTGCGCAGCGTGCTGGGCTTGATCGAGCGGCTGGTCATCGATCCCGCCGTGCGTCCCGAAATCAACCGTTTGCGCGCCTCGCTCGGGTTGGCGCCGGTGCGGCGCGTGATGAGCCGTTGGCTGCACTCGCCGCAGCGGGTCATTTGCGCCTTTCCCGACTGGTTCGCCGCGCCACAGCCCGACTGGCCGCCGAACACCGTGTGCACGGGGTTTCCGCGCATGCCGGCGGCGCCGGACGACGCGCTCGACGAACAGCTGCGGCGCTTCCTCGACGCCGGATCCGCGCCGATCGCCGTCACGCCCGGCTCGGCGATGGCGCACGGCCGCGCTTTCATCGACAGCGCGATCGCGGCGGCCGCAGCGCTGCAACAGCGGGTGGTGGTGATCACGCCGTTCCGCGACCAGTTGCCGGCCGTGTTGCCGCCGTTCGTGCACCACGTGCCGTACGCGCCGTTCGACGCGCTGGCCCCGAGCGTGGCGGTGTTCGTCCATCACGGCGGCATCGGCACCAGTGCGACGGTGATGGCGGCGGGCAGGCCACAGCTGGTGGTGCCGTTCTCCTATGACCAGCCCGACAATGGCATGCGACTTGCGCGCCTGGGCGTGGGCGCGATGGTCAAGCCGGACGCGCCGCTCGACGCCTGGGTCGCCGCGCTGTCCGGGCTGCTGAACCGGCCGGAGGTGGCCAGCGCCTGCGCGGCATTGGCGGCGAAGCTGGCGGCCGAGCGCGCGCCCGCCGAGCAGATCGCCGATTTGATCGAGGCGTTGGCGCTGGAAGAAACCGCGCGCTAACCCGCAACCCGCATGCCGGGGTCCGACCCCACGGGGTCCGATCCCTTGTGGCTGCAGTGCGGGTTGGCGGCAAGCATACAGCTAACCCGACATGCGTCGGAGCAGGACAACAAGGAGACCAAGTGACTAAACGAATGCGCCAGGTACTGATCGCCATCCTCCTTGCAGGCTATGCCTGCATCGCCTCAACGGCCGCGCGCGCCGGCGAAGGCCGCGAACGCATCAACATCGACAAGGATTGGCGCTTCGCCCACGGCCATCCCTACGATGCACAAAAGGATTTCAGGCACGGGCTGCGTCCCTTTTTCTTCGCCAAGGCCGGCTACGGCGACGGCCCGGCCGCCGTTGATTTCAGCGACGCCGCCTGGCGCAAACTGGACCTGCCGCACGACTGGGCGGTGGAGTTGCCGTTCGATGCGCGCGCCAGCACCAACCACGGCTCGCTGGCCATCGGACGCAATTTTCCGGAGAACAGCGTCGGCTGGTATCGCAAGGTGATCCATATCCCGGCGAGCGACAAGGGACGCCGCATCTCGCTGGAATTCGACGGCGTCTACCGCAACAGCGTGGTCTGGGTGAACGGCCACTACATCGGCACCGAGCCCAGCGGCTACTCCGGCTTCCGCTACGACATCACCGATTATCTGAACGTCGGCGGCGACAACGTTATCGCCGTGCGCGCCGACGCCACCGTGGAGGAGGGCTGGTTCTACGAGGGCGCCGGCATCTATCGCCATGTCTGGCTGACCAAGACCGACCCGCTGCACGTGGCGCAGTGGGGCACCTTTGTCAAAACCCGGGTGGATGGCGCCCGCGCGCGCATCGATGTCGATGTCACCGTGGTCAACGACGGCCAGGACGCCAGGTCGTTCGCGCTGCGTCAGCAGGTGTACGCGCCCGATGGCAAATTGGTGGCGCAGGCCGAGCAGGCCGGCCGCAACGTGCGTGCCGTGCGGGATGGCGAATTCAGCGCGGCGCTGACGGTGCCGCGTCCGCGCCTGTGGTCGCTCGAGGAACCGAACCTGTACACGCTGAAAACCATGCTGCTGCAAGGCGGCCGGGTGGTGGACAGCTACGACACCCGCTTCGGCATCCGCACCGTGGTGTTCGATCCGAACCAAGGCTTTTCGCTGAACGGCAAGCCGCTCAAGCTGCAGGGCACCAACAACCACCAGGACCACGCCGGCGTCGGCGTGGCGCTGCCGGACGGCCTGCAGAGCTGGCGCCTGAAGCAGCTCAAGTCGTTTGGCGTGAACACCTATCGCGCCTCGCACCATCCGCCGACGCCGGAACTGCTGGACGAGGCGGACCGGCTGGGCATGCTCGTCATCGACGAGCACCGCATGATGGGCACCACGCCCGAAGTGCGCGGACAGCTCGACCGCATGATACGGCGCGACCGCAATCATCCGAGCGTCATCATCTGGTCGGTGGGCAACGAGGAATGGGCGTTGGAGTGGAAGGACCCGGGCGCCCATCTGGCGCGCGAGATGGACCTGCACGTCAAGCGCATGGACCCGACCCGGCGCACCATGGTGGCCACCAGCGGATCGGGCAAGGGCGTGTCGCTGGAGGCGGACGTGATCGGCTTCAACTACGGCGCCCAGCACGACGTCGACCGCTTCCACCGGGACCATCCCGCCAAGCCGGCGCTGATGTCGGAGGAGGGCTCGACCTTCACCACGCGCGGCGTCTACGTCGACGACCCGGCGCGCTCCCATCTGAACGCCTACGACCGCCAGGGCCGGCCGGGCAGCAGTCTCAGCATCGAAGAGGGCTGGCGCCGCGTGCAGCAGCGCGACTGGATGAGCGGCATGGTGGTCTGGACCGGCTTCGATTATCGCGGCGAGACCACGCCGTTCGGCTGGCCGGCCGTGGCATCGCAGTTTGGCATGCTCGACACCACCGGCGTGTTGAAAGACACGGCCTACTATCTCAAGTCGGTGTGGACGCGCGAACCGATGGTCCACATCCTGCCGCACTGGAACTGGGCGGGCAGGGAGGGGCAGCCGATCAAGGTGCACGTGTACAGCAACGGCGACGCGGTCGAGCTGTTCCAGGACGGCCGCCCGCTGGGCCGCAAGACCATGGACAAGGACGGCAAGCTGGAGTGGATGGTGCCTTACCAGCCAGGCAAGCTGACGGCGACCGCCTACCGTGGCGGCCAGCCGGTGGCCACGTCCGAGGTGGCCACCACCGGTGCCCCCGCCAGCGTGGCGCTGAGCGCGGACAAGCGCGTTCTCCAGCCCGACGGCACCGATGTCGCCGTGGTGTGGGTGAACGTGGCCGATGCCGCCGGCAAGGTGGTGCCCACCGCCGGCGACCAGGTTGCGTTTGATGTGTCGGGGCCGATCCGCATCATCGGTGTCGGCAACGGCGATCCGGGTTCGCACGAGCCGGACCGGCCGGCCGACCGCCACACCTTCGTGCCGCTCTCGGCCTGGCGCACGCTTGCCGTCGAGAGCGCCGATCATCCGTCGGCGCGCACCGCAACGGTCGATACCGCGTCGTGGCGCGACCCGGCCGCGTGGTTGCCACCGGAGGCGCAGCCGCCGTTGACGCGCTATCTGGTGTTGCGGGGCGAGTTCCCGCGGCCGGCGATGGCGCCGGATGGCCGCGCCGCCTTGTTCATCGATCGGCTGGACGCCGGTCAGTCGGTGTATGTGAACGGCCGCTTGGCGGAGGCGAAGCCGGTCGACGGCGGCCTGATGATCGCGCTGGAGAGCGCGCAGCTAAACGAGTCCAACAGCCTGGCCTATGTCGTGCCGACGCCGAAGGACGGTGTGCAGGGCATGTTCGACCGCTCCGTGGGCACCAGCAAATGGGGCGTGCTGCGCGTGACCGCGCCGGCGGCGCCGTGGCAGCGGCGCGTGTTCAACGGCTGGGCACAGGTGATCGTGCAATCGACCGGCCAGGCGGGGGAGGCAAGCTTGATGGCCAGGTCGCCCGGTCTGGCGCCAGCGACGATCCGGTTCCAGACAGGACAGCCCGCCCGCTAGTATCGGCCCGGCCGGTCCGGACAAGGGCGCCGGTTCTTCCTCCAATGCAGGCCTGAAATAGCGTCCATGACGCGGCACTTCCGGAAAATTCTAAAAGATCGTTCCGCCTGCGGCAACGATCCTTTGCCGGAGACGGCCTGTTCAAATCATCGTTGCGATCGTACCATTGCAAACAGCAAGTCAATACGGCAATTGTATATTCAGGAGATAACGATGATCTCGCACCGACGTTGGGCATCCCATGAGTGACCGCATTCACGAGCTGCTTCATCGCAACCGCCAGGAAGTTTTCGGCGAAGGCGACGACGGTCGGCGGCGCGCCGCGATTGAAGAACTTTATACCGAGGACTGCCAGGTCTATCTGCCTCCAGGCGTATTTGTCGGGCATAACGCTCTGGATATGTTCGTGGGTGAGCTGCGCGCAACGCACCCGGACTTTGTCTACACGACCGCGAAAGATCCCGGGCTCCTCCATAACGCTGCACGACTGCCATGGGTTTCCGGGCGGCGGGGCGAGCAGCCTGCGTACACCGGCGAAGACCTCATCATCCTGCGCAAGGACAAGATAGCCGTGTTATACGTGTTCCTCGATTCGACGCCAGCCGACGCCTACCTGGAGAGGCTCGCCCGGCTGCACAGTTGATGTGGCTGCGACGCCAAAGCAAGATCGCACAGATGCTCATTGAGGCGCGCGATGCCGCGCCGTACCCAGCTCTTTACTGTTCCTAGCGGCACGCCGAAGTGCGCCGACAGTTCGGCGTGCGGCATATCCGAGAAAAAATTCAACGCAATCGCTTGCCGCTGCACCGCTGGAAGCAGCGCTATCGCGGCAGCCAGGCGGATCTTGGCGGCGCTATAGAAAGCCGTCCGCAGCGCATCGGTTTCCTCGACATTGTGCACGACCATTGTGTCGAGTACTTCGGCGGCGCCTTCAATGGAAAACGAATGTTGATCGACAGTCTGCGAGCGCAACGTGCTGACCGCCTGGTTACGCACGATCGTGATCAGCCATGTCATTGCGGTACCGCGATCCGGACGGTACTGCCGTGCTTCCTGCCAGATGGAAAGATACGCTTCCTGCAGGACTTCTTCTGCCAGGGGCGGCGTTTTTACGATGCGCAACGCTACGTGATACAGATAAGCGTTTGTCATTTTATATATCTCAGCGAAAGCTTGTTCGCTGCCGCAACTGGCAAGGTGGAGCAACTCCACCAGGCGGGCGCGTTTGTCGTTCGTCGGTTTCATGGCGAGCATGTTGCACCAGCGATAACGAACTAGCCAATTGAAAGTTGATATGGCTGACTATAGTTATCCCCGATATGGTACCAATAGTAATAAGGCGTGCTTTGCCGCAAGGACTGTTATCCGTGTCGCCCGCTGCATCCAAATCCATCAAGCCCGCGTACCTCCTCAGGCAGGCAACGGCGGCACAGCTGTAAGCGCATGCCGTCCCAACTATCCGAGCGAGGAGCACATTTGATCATCAACCCAGCCGGGCTGGCGTTAGCTGCCAGTCCCACACTTGGCCTCACCACCATGCATGGCGTCAGCGATACCGGCGACGTCCGCCGCCACAACGAGGACTGCTTCCTGATCGACGCGGAGTTGGAATTGGCGGCCGTCGCCGACGGCATGGGAGGCCACCTTGCCGGCGAAGTCGCCAGCGCCGACGCGCTGGCGGCGCTGCACGCCTACCTGGCCGCGCGGCGCAAGGATCTTCACGCGCGCAGGCATGAGGTCGCCTCCGATCCCGACGCCACCGCGCTCAATGCGCGCTGGCGCAGCACGGCGGCGCTGATGCGCGCGGTCGAACGCGCCAATGAGGCGGTGTACGGCGCTAACTGCGAACGTGGTCATACGGACGGCTCCGGCATGGGTTGCACGCTAACCGGTATCCAGGCGGTACCCGGCATGGACGCGGTGGTCGCCTTCCACGTCGGCGATAGCCGCTTGTACCGCTACCGCGATGGCGTGCTGCTGCAACTGACGCGCGACCAGACCGCGCATCAGCTGGCGCTCGAAGCGGGAACGCCGGGCGCACTGCCACCGCAGAACCTGCTGCTGCAGGCGGTCGGTCCGGCCAGCGAAGTGATTCCCGATATCGCCTTGCATGATGTGTTGCGGGACGACCTGCTCATGCTGTGCAGCGATGGCCTGCATGGCTGGATACCGCACGCGGAAATGGAACAGGTGCTGGGGCAAACGGGCGCATGTCTGGAAACCCTGTGCGCGCAACTGGTCGCACTGGCCAAGCATCACAGCAGCCGTGACAACATCACGGTGCTGCTGGCGCGCTGCGGCCCCTCCGAGGCGGCGCAACACGACTGAATATTTTTTGCTGAATATTTTGTCTTGCCGCTGCGTCCAATTGGCGCCGGCTCACGTAAGTCACTGCATGAGCCAACCAATACCAGCCCGGAAGTCGCCATGCCTGAGAACACATTGATCGATATCGCCGCGTTGACCGCGCCATTGAACGACGTAACGCCGTGCGGTGACAACCTCGAATACGACCCGCGGTTTTTGGCGCTGGAAGAGGCGGCCGAGGGCAAGCCGGAGGTCCAGTACGGCACCACCATCACACCGGCCACGCCGCCCGATTGGCAGGCGGTGCAGCAGCTGGCGCTGGCCTTGATGGAAAGCAGCCGCGACCTGCGCCTGGCGGTGCCGTTGACGCATTCGCTGCTGGCGTTGCAAGGCGCCGGCGGGCTGGCGGACGGCCTGTCGCTGCTGGCCGCGCTGCTGTCGCGTCATTGGGATCAGTTGCATCCGCAGCTCGATCCGGACGACGGCAACGATCCCACGTTGCGCGTCAACGTGCTGTCGGACTTGCGCCATCTCGACGCGCTGTTGCGCGCCATGCCGCTGGCGCAGGTCAAGGCGTTGGGCAGCGTCAGCCTGCGCGACATCGAGCTGGCGGCCAGCGACGCCGAGCCGCCAGCGGGCCAGCAAAAAATGACGATGGCGGTGATCGACGCCGTGTTCGCCGCAGCCGATCAGGCCACATTGGTCGCCACCCACGCGGCGCTGGCCGCGTCGGCCGCCGGTACGGTGCGCATCGAGCAGTTGCTGACCGAGCGGGTCGGCCTGGGCAGCGCGCTCGACCTTGGCCCGCTTGCCGCGCTGCTGGTACGCGCCGGCGAAGCGGTGCGGGCGCGCCTGCCCGCCGGGGCCATACCGTTGGAACTTGCGCCGGCGCAGGAGGGGCAGGAGGAAGGACAGGAGGAAGCGCGGGACGGCACGGACGCTGCGGCTTCGGCGGCGCCGCACAAGGCGCCGCGTGCCGGGGACATCGGTAGCCGCGCCGACGTCACCCGCACCATCGACGCCTTGTGCGCGTGGTACGCCAGGCACGAACCGGCAAGCCCGGTACCGCTGTTGCTGCAGCGGGCACGCACGCTGGTGGACAAGAGTTTTATCGAATTGCTGCAGGAGCTGGCGCCGGACCCATCGGGCCGGCTGGCGCTGGTCGTCGTCGCCAGAGAAGCCGCCTAACCCATCACACATCAGCCCATTCCACATCACAGGAGATTTAACGTGAGTAAAGAGAGTAGTCAGAAGTTTATCGCCCGTAACCGCGCCCCGCGCGTGCAGATCGAATACGACGTCGAGGCCTACGGCGCCGAGAAAAAAGTGGAACTGCCGTTCGTCATGGGCGTGTTCGCCGACCTGTCGGGCAAACCGGTCGAGCCGCTGGCGCCGGTGGCCGACCGCAAGTTCCTCGAGATCGACATCGACAATTTCGACGAGCGACTCAAATCGATGAAGCCGCGCGTCGCCCTCGACGTGCCCAACACGCTGACCAACGAGGGCAGGCTGGCCGTCGATATCACGTTCGAGACCATGGACGACTTCACGCCCGGCGCCATCGCCCGCAACGTCGAGCCGCTGCGCAAGCTGCTCGAGGCGCGCAGCCAGCTGTCGAACCTGATGACGTATATGGACGGCAAGACCGGCGCCGAGGAACTCATCGCCAAGCTGCTGAACGAGCCGGCGTTGATGCAGGCGCTGGCGGCCGAAGCCAAGCCGCAAGAATAATCTTACCAAGGACACCTCATGGAGCAGCTTCATCAAGAACCGGCGGCAGCCACCGGAACACTCGAACTGAGCGATTTCGGCAGCCTGCTGCACAAACAGTTCAAACCACAAAGCAAACAGGCCGAGAGCGCCGTCGAGCAAGCGGTGCGCACGCTGGCCGAGCAGGCGCTGGCCGGCAGCAACATCGTCTCGAACGATGTGCTGGGCACGATCGAGGGCCTGATCGCGGCGCTGGACCGCAAGCTGAGCGAGCAGGTCAACCTGATCCTGCACGCGCCGCAATTCCAGGCGGTGGAGGGCGCCTGGCGCGGCCTGCACCACCTGGTCACGAACACCGAATCGGACGCCACGCTCAAGGTACGGGTGATGAACCTGTCCAAGAACGAGCTGGCCAAAACGCTCAAGAAGTTCAAGGGCACGGCCTGGGACCAGAGCCCGATCTTCAAGAAGATTTACGAGCAGGAATTCGGCCAGTTCGGCGGCGAACCGTTCGGCGCCATCGTGGCCGACTATTATTTCGACAACAGCGCGCCGGACGTCGAGCTGCTGACCGGCATGGCCAAGGTGGCTGCCGCCGCCCACGCGCCGTTCATTGCCGCCGCCGCGCCGTCGGTGATGTTGATGGATTCGTGGCAGGAGCTGTCCAATCCACGCGACCTGACCAAGCTGTTCCAGACCCCCGAGCACGCCGCCTGGCGCTCGTTCCGCGAGTCCGAGGATTCGCGCTACGTGGGCCTCGCCATGCCGCGCTTCCTGGCGCGCCAGCCGTACGGCGCCAAGAGCGACCCGGTCGAGGATTTCGATTTCGAGGAAACCACGGCGGCAGCCGACGGCAAGGACTACACCTGGGCCAACGCGGCCTACGCGATGGCGGTCAACATCAACCGCTCGTTCAAGATGTACGGCTGGTGCTCGCGCATCCGCGGCATCGAGTCCGGTGGCGCCGTTGACGGCCTGCCTGTGCATACCTTCCCGACCGACGACGGCGGCATGGCGATGCAGTGCCCGACCGAGATCGCCATTTCCGACCGCCGCGAGGCCGAGCTGGCGGCCAACGGCTTCATGCCGCTGGTGCACCGCAAGAACACCGACTTCGCCGCCTTCATCGGCGCCCAGTCGCTGCACAAGCCGGCCGTCTACGACGACCCGGCCGCCACCGCCAACGCCAACCTGGCGGCGCGTCTGCCTTACCTGTTCTCGACCTGCCGTTTCGCCCACTACCTGAAGTGCATCGTGCGCGACAAGATCGGCTCGTTCAAGGAGCGTGCCGACATGGAGCGCTGGCTGGCGCGCTGGATCGGCCAGTATGTCGACGGCGATCCGGCCAACTCGAGCGAGGCCACCAAGGCCAGCAAGCCGCTGTCGGCGGCCAAGGTGGTGATCGAGGAGGTCGAGGGCAACCCGGGCTACTACTCGTCCAAGTTCTTCCTGCGTCCGCACTACCAGCTCGAAGGCTTGACGGTGTCGCTGCGCCTGGTGTCGAAGCTGCCGTCGGTCACGACCTGACGCCGGGCCTTATCACTACTTAAATACCCTTTCATCAATCACGCATTCCAGCCGGCGGCGCGGCCGCCGGCTTCACTCAGGAGAAAATCATGGCAGTAGATATGTTCATCAAATTCGAAGGCATCACCGGCGGCACCAAGGACAAGACGCTGGTTGGCGCTTGCGACCTGCTGGCTTACAGCTGGGGCATGTCGCAGTCGGGCAGCTTCCACACCGGCGGCGGCGGCGGCGCCGGCAAGGTCCACATGCAAGACATCTCGTTCACCAAATACCTCGACGATGCCAGCACCGCGCTGATGATCCATTGCGCCACCGGCAAGCACATTCCAAAAGCCACCCTCACGGTACGCAAAGCCGGCGGCGCGCCCGGCACGCCGGCCGAAAACGAGGTCGTCATCGAGATGACCAAGGTGATCGTCACCTCGGTGTCAATGGGCGGCAGCGGCGGCGAAGACCGCTTCACCGAGAACCTGACCCTGAACTTCGCCGAGGTCAAGTACGAAAACTTCAAGCAGAGCGACGAAGGCGTGAGCACCAGCGCCGGTATCCTGACCTGGGATATCGCCGGCCACAAGGGTTCGTGATGACCGCCGCACGCCCTGGCGCCGGTGCAGTGCATGGCTGAGCTGGCGCCGCGCGAGCGGCTGCAACCATCGCTGCTCGACCGCTTGCGCGACGACCGGCCGGAGCAAGCCGTCGAGTCGCGCGAACAGCGCGTGCTGTCGTTGCGCGCGCTGCGCGAGGGCGTGCTGCGCGACCTGGCCTGGCTGCTCAACAGCACCGCCATGGCGCTGGCCGGCGCGCCGCGCCATGTGGCCAACTCGGTGCTCGGTTTTGGCGTGCCGGACCTGTCAGGCGCCACGGTGGCCCAGGTCGACCTGGTGCAGCTCGAGCGCGGCATCCGCCAGGCGATCTGGGATTTCGAACCGCGCCTGATCCGCGCCAGCGTCACGGTGCGGGCGCTGGCCCCGGTCGACGGCGAGCACCACAAGCTGGGCTTCGAGATCGAAGCCGACCTGTGGGCCCAGCCTTATCCGGAACATCTGTATTTGAAAAGCGAACTCGATCTCGAGCGCGGTGTCGCCGCGCTTGTCGAGACCCATGGCAGAACCACATGAACCCTGAATTCTTACGTTACTACAGCCAGGAACTGCAGCACGTGCGCGAAGTGGCGGGCGAGTTCGCCCAGGCCTACCCGAAGATCGCCGGCCGGCTCGGCCTCGACAGCTTCGAGTGCGCCGACCCCTATGTCGAGCGCCTGCTGGAGGGCTTCGGCTATCTGGCCGCGCGGGTGCAGCTCAAGATCGACGCCGAATTTCCGCGCTTCACGCAGCATTTGACGGAGCTGGTGTATCCGCACCTGCTGGCGCCGACGCCGTCGATGATGGTGGTGCAGTTGCAGCCGGACCCGGGCAACCCGGCGCTGCGCGATGGCTACACGGTGGCGCGCGGCAGTTCCATGCGCAGCGTGCTGGGCCAGGGCGACGATACCGCCTGCGAGTACCGCAGCGCGCATGAGGTGACCTTGTGGCCGGTCGAGCTGGCGTCGGCGCTGTTCTTGCCGCGCGCCGGCATCCTGGCGGCGGTCGAGCAGGGTGGCGCGATGCGGCTGCACGACGCCGCCAGGGATGCCAGAGCCGGCATCCGGCTGCGCCTGCGCGCCACCGGTGGCGCAGCGCTCGACAGCGTGGCGCTGGACCGCCTGTGCCTGCACCTGCGCGGCGCCGACGACATGGCCGGCCGGCTGTACGAAAAAATTGTCGGCGGCGTGGTCGGGGTGCTGGTGGCGCCGGTGGGCGCGCCGGCTGGCCGCCACCACCTGCTGCCGGCCAGCGCCGTGCGGCCGATGGGCTTCGACGAGGACCAGGCGCTGTTGCCGGGCGGGCCGCGCAGCCTGGCCGGCTACCGCCTGCTGCAAGAGTATTTCGCGTTCCCGCAACGCTACCACTTCGTCGCCATCGACGGCCTGCAGGCGGCACTTGCCGCTTGCGGCGGCGACGAGATCGACATCACCATCCTGCTCGACAGCGCCGATACCGTGCTGGAACGCTCGCTCGACGCCAGCAATTTCGCGCTGCATTGCACGCCGGCCGCCAATTTGTTCCAGCGCCGCGCCGACCGCATCGACATCTCCGGCGAGCAGTATGAATACCACGTGCTGGCCGACCGCACACGTCCGCTCGATTTCGAGGTGTTTCAGATCGAGGAAGTGACCGGCTATGGCAGCGGACCGGAGTCGACCCAGCAGTTCCAGCCGTTCTACACGGCCAAGGATAGCGTCGGCCCGCGCCAGGAGCAGGCGTTTTACCAGATTCGCCGTGAAGCGCGCAGCCTGTCGCGCCGCCAGCGGCGCGACGGCCCCCGTTCGAGCTACCTGGGCAGCGAGGCCTTCATTTCGATCGTCGACGCCGCCGAGGCGCCATACCGGGGCGACCTGCGCCAGCTGGGGCTGTCGCTGTGGTGCACCAACCGCGACTTGCCGCTGGCGCTGCCGCTGGGCCAGGGCAAGACCGACTTCATCCTCGACAGCGGGGCGCCGCTGGCGGCGGCGCGTTGCCTGGCCGGTCCCAGCCTGCCGTATCCTTCGTTTGCCGAGGGCAGCGTGGCCTGGCGCCTGCTCAATCACCTGTCGCTCAATTACCTGTCGTTGCTCGACACCGATCCGGAGCAGGGCGCGGTGGCGCTGCGTGAGATGCTGTCGCTGTACTGCCACGCCGGCGACGTCAACGGACAGCGCCAGATCGAAGGCGTGCGCTCGATCAGCGCCGCCGCCGTCACGCGGCGCCTGCCTTCGCCGGGGCCGATCACCTTCGGCCGCGGCCTGCGTATCACCGTCACGCTCGACGACGCCGCCTTCGAAGGCACCGGCGCCTTCCTGCTGGGCGGGGTGCTGAGCCACTTCTTCGCGCTGTACGTATCGATCAATTCGTTCACCGAGACGGTGGTGCGCACGCTCACGCGCGGGGAGATCATGCACTGGCCGGCACGGGAGGGACTATGCGCGATCCCGTAGCGCTTGACGCCCTGCTGGCGCGCGATGTGCGGCGCATGGACTTCGTCCAGGTGCTGCGGCTGATCGAAAACGCCTACCCGGCCTTGCCGCGCATCGGCGCCTCTCTGCGCCCGCGCGACGACGCCGTGCGCTTCGGCCAGGACCCGTCGCTGCTGTTCCAGCCAACAATGCTGGCGCAATACAGCGGCGCCACGGCCGACGCGCGGGCCCGGCTGGTGGTCAATTTCTTCGGCCTGACCGGCGCCAATGGGCCGCTGCCGACCCACTTGACCGAGTATGTGCGCGACCGCGTGCGCAACGGCGGCGACAGCACCTTGCGCGCCTTCCTCGACATCTTCCACCACCGGCTGCTGGCGCTGTTTTACCGGGCGCGCGCGGTGGCCGAGCCGGCCATTAGCCTGGACCGGGCCGACGGCGACCGCTTCTCGGTGTTCGTCGGCAGCCTGTTCGGGCTGGGCGCGCCGGCGCTGCGCGAGCGCGACGCCATCGGCGATTTCGCCAAGCTGCACTTCGCCGGCCTGCTGGCCAACCGGGCCCGCCCGGCGGCCGGGCTGGTGGCGATCCTGCGCGCCTACTTCAAGCTGCCGGTGCGGCTCGAACAGTTCAGCGGCCACTGGATGGCGCTACCGGCCGATGGCTGGAGCCGCGTCGGGCGCGCCGAACGCGAAAACCGGCTCGGCACCTCGATGGTGCTGGGTAAGCAGGTGTGGGATTGCCAGCACAAGTTTCGCCTGGTGATCGGGCCGCTGGACTATGCCGACCACCAGCGCTTCCTGCCCGGCGGCGACAGCCTGGCGCGCCTGCTGGCATGGGTACGCACCTACGCCGGCCTGGCGCTGGACTGGGACCTGCGGCTGGTGCTGAAAAAAGAACAGGTGCCCGCGCTCCGATTGGGCGACGCCCGCGTCGGCTGGACCAGCTGGCTGACCAGCACTACGTGCGCGCGCGATGCCGACCAGGTCTTGCTGCGGCACGCCGATTAAACAGAACACAACAGAACATCAGCAGAAAGGCACGACTATGGCCGATATCAGCCGCCTCGCACTATTTGGAAAATTGAACAGCCTGAGTTACCAGGCGATGGAAAGCAGCACCGTGTTTTGCAAATTGCGCGGCAACCCCTACGTGGAACTGGTGCACTGGCTGCAACAGCTGCTGCAGCTGCCCGATTCCGACCTGGTGCGCCTGGTCCAGCACTATGAGCTGGACCAGGCCGCGCTGTCGCGCGACATGACGGCGGCGCTGGACCGGCTGCCGCGCGGTTCGACGTCGGTGACCGACCTGTCGTCGCAGCTGGAGGAGGCGGTCGAGCGGGCGTGGGTTTACGGCACGCTGCTGTTCGGCCAGACGCGCATCCGCTCCGGCCACCTGGTCATGGGCCTGCTCAAGACCGCCAACCTGCGCCATGCGCTGAAAGCGATCTCGCCGCAGTTCGACAAGATCAAGGCCGACGACCTCGGCGACCGGTTCGATGCGCTGCTCGGCGCCGCGCCGGAAGCGCGGCTGCCGGCCAGCGATGGCCTCGCGGGGGGCACCGCGCCGGGCGAGGCCAGCGGGGCGCTGGCGCCGGCCGCCATGGGCAAGCAGGAGGCGCTGAAAAAATTCACGCAAGACCTGACGGCCCAGGCGCGCGACGGCAAGATGGATCCGATCGTCGGCCGCGATGATGAAATTCGCCAGCTGGTCGACATCCTGATGCGGCGGCGCCAGAACAACCCGATCCTGGTGGGCGAGGCCGGCGTCGGCAAGACCGCCATTGTCGAAGGCTTCGCCCAGCGCATCGCCCGTGGCGACGTGCCGCCCAGCCTGAAGCAGGTGCAACTGCTGGTGCTCGACGTCGGCCTGCTGCAGGCCGGCGCCAGCATGAAGGGCGAGTTCGAACAGCGCCTGCGTTCCGTCATCGACGAAGTGCAGGCCAGCGCCACGCCGATCATCCTGTTCATCGACGAGACCCACACGTTGGTCGGCGCCGGCGGCGCGGCCGGCACCGGCGACGCCGCCAACCTGCTCAAGCCGGCGCTGGCGCGTGGCACGCTGCGCACCATCGGCGCCACCACCTTCGCCGAATACAAGAAGTACATCGAGAAGGATCCGGCCCTGACGCGCCGCTTCCAGTCGATCCAGGTCGACGAGCCGAGCGAGGAGCGGGCGATCCTGATGATGCGCGGAATCGCCTCGACCATGGAGCGCCACCACAAGGTGCAGATTCTCGACGAGGCGCTGGAGGCGGCCGTCAAGCTGGGCCACCGCTACATCCCGGCGCGCCAGTTGCCCGACAAGGCGGTCAGCCTGATCGACACCGCCTGCGCGCGCGTGGCCGTCAGCCTGCACGCCACGCCGGCCGAGGTGGACGACAGCCGCAAGCGGGTGGTGGCGCTGGAGACCGAGCTGGCCATCATTGCCCGCGAGAGCGCGATCGGCATCGACACCGGCGGCCGCGCCTCTGCCGCCAACGATCTGCTGGGGCTCGAGCGCGATCGCCTGGCCGGGCTGGAGGCGCGCTGGAACGACGAGCGCGCGCTGGTCGATCAGTTGCTGTGGTTGCGCGCCCGGTTGCGCGACGGCGCCCAGCCGGTCGAAGGCACCGGCAGCAAGCTGGAGGCGCAGGCCGCGCAGGCCCCTGCACTGGATATAGCAGAACGCGCCGGCTTGCTGGAACAGCTCAAGCAGGTGCAGGCCGCATTGGCGGCGTTGCAGGGCGAAAACCCGCTGATATTGCCGACGGTGGATTACCAGGCGGTGGCGGCGGTGGTCGGCGACTGGACCGGCATTCCGGTCGGGCGCATGGCCAGGAACGAGATGGAAACCATCCTCAATATCGCCTCGCTGCTGGGCAAGCGTGTGATCGGCCAGGACCACGCGATGGAGATGATCGCCAGGCGCATCCAGACCTCGCGCGCCGGGCTGGACAACCCGAGCAAGCCGGTGGGCGTGTTCATGCTGGCCGGCACCTCGGGCGTCGGCAAGACCGAGACCGCGCTGGCGCTGGCCGAGGCGTTGTACGGCGGCGAACAGAATCTCATCACCATCAACATGAGCGAATACCAGGAGGCGCATTCCGTGTCGGGCCTGAAAGGCGCGCCGCCCGGCTATGTGGGGTATGGAGAAGGCGGCGTGCTGACCGAGGCGGTGCGCCGCAAACCGTATTCGGTGGTGCTGCTCGACGAGGTGGAAAAAGCCCATCCCGATGTGCACGAGATGTTCTTCCAGGTGTTTGACAAAGGCTATATGGAAGACGGGGAAGGGCGCTTCATCGACTTCAAGAACACGCTGATCATCCTGACCACCAACGCCGGGACCGAGGCGATTGCGCGCCTGTGCCAGGACCCCGCGCATACGCCGGACCCGCAACGCATGGCCGGCGCGTTGCGCTCGCCGTTGCTGGAGGTGTTCCCGCCGGCCTTGCTGGGGCGGCTGGTGACGATTCCCTATTATCCGCTGTCGGACGCGATGCTGGGACAGATCGTCAAGCTGCAGCTGCAGCGCATCAAGAAGCGGGTCGAGGCGCGCTACAAGATCCCGTTCGAATATGGCGAGGACGTGGTGGCGCTGGTGGTGTCGCGCTGTACCGAGAGCGAGTCGGGCGGACGGATGATCGACGCGATTTTGACGAACACGATGTTGCCCGACATTAGCCGCGAGTTCTTGACGCGGGTAATGCAAGGGTCGCCGATCGACCGGGTAACGATGAGCGTCGTGAATGGCGAGCTCGACTATATTTTTTAAACAATACCGACTTGAGTTGAAGGAATAGATTAATGGCGAAAATTAATTTTCGTGACAGTAGTTGGTCCGAAACGTGTTTTTCTTCGATGTACAACTGGTGGTATCCGGCGGTGCCGGGTTATTCCGATAACGTCCTGCAGTGCGAAATCATCACCACCCTCGAGCTAGCGACCAACGAAGTGAATAAGCTCCCCCGCGTTACCAGTGATAACAGGAGATTGGTGGACGAGTGGAGGCGCAAGCTCAACGCCTACAAGCGCACCATTTCCCGTGACGAGGCGGGCGAGGTTTTCAGGGACCTCAAACAGATACTGAGCGATGCGAAAGATCTTGTCATCACTTCCAGATCGGCAGGTCGATCGGACGTAGCGATGGCAACGCAAAGCTCGTCGGGGCCGTCTCCAGGTGGTACGAGCACCGGGGGCGGGATGAGCAACGACGATTTCGCCCAGCATTACAGCAAGCACAGCGCAAGGCAGAGACGAACCGTCGCCGCACCTAGTGGTCCGGGTATTGTTGTTGACGCCACATATCACTGGAACGCCAAGCAGCGGAGAATGCTGGAACAGTGCTTGAACACCACGATCGATCTATCGCATGGCGTGACTCAGCCAGCGGTGTTGACCAAGCTTGGTCTGCGACCAGGAGTGCAGATCACGCAATATCAAAGCACGGGCGCCACTCTCCCGGACCTGCGGATAATGAAGACGGGCAACGCGACATACTGGACCCGGGGCCTAACTCATCAAGCATCCCGCGACCCGGGTAATTTCAACGTCTATAAGTTAGATGAGAGCGGCGTAACGTTTTCGCACATATCCGGGGAAAAGTTACGGGAGCATCTGGCGGTCCTTTAATCGCCATTCGCAGCCTGCCTCACCGACGAAAAGGACAGTAAATGGATTACTCAAGCAGCACCGGCGTCAAGATCATGACGCCGATCGCCAGGGATACCGGCTGCAAGTACCAGCCGTTTGCGCAGACCGTACTACTGAACGGCGTGCAGGCTAAACTCGGCGCGCCGCTGGTAGAAGGGGCGAGGGGCGTGTGCCACGGACTTGCGGTGGCATGGCTCGAGACCATGGAGAAGAGTGGCGGCGACTTCGTCGGGCAAGTTGCGGAATTCGAGCGCTCGCCCATGTTCTACCGCGCCTACATGGCATATCGGCATCAAGAAACCTTCGGGTCGATCAGCACCTCTGGCACATGGCGCGGCACCGATATGGCAAGCCGCGACTGGAGCGCCAAGGACCGCTTCTTCGGCGGCGCGGCCATCACCCAGAACAGCGGCCTCGTCGATGTCGGAAAATCGAAATCCTTCGGGCTGTCACAGCGTGGCATGGAGGCATTCTGCGCCTGGCTCAGCGCGGCTTTCGGAAAACGCTACTTCATGGTGTCCGTGCCGAACCATGCGATGGCGGCGGTCGGCTCGCGCACGGGCGTGTACAGCTTCTTCGACCCCAATTGCGGCATTGTCTCCTCGTCGTCGGCGCGCGACTTGGCCACTTGCCTTTACCGCTACTTTAGCAATGCCACGATCAAGACCGCTTACAAAGACGGCGGTGCCGCGGATTGGCTAACGGCGACGAAATACAAGGCCTGACAGTCAATTTCAGCGCGCGCTGCATCTATTTTCACGGTCCCTGCGTATGTTCAGATGGGCACCTGGTTTACTGGTCGCACAGGACCGCGGCCAATAGCTCCGCACCAAGCTCGCGCGCATTTCAGCGCATTGAAGACACTTAAAGACACACCATGCCAGCAATCCAAGCCAACCGCGAAATCTCCGTCAGCTCACCGCTGGGGCAAGACGTCCTGCTGTTCCGTTCCATGAGCGGCTCGGAGCAACTCGGCCGCCTGTCGGAATACCGCGTGCAGCTGCTGAGCACAAAAGGCGATCTCGCCATCGACGATGTGCTGGGTAAGCCGATGGGCGTCCACCTGGAGCTCGACGATGCCAGCCTGCGCCATTTCAATGGCATCGTCACGCGCTTTCGCAGCACCGGCTGGCACGGCGACTTCGCCACTTACGAGGCAACCGTCCATCCCGCTTTGTGGCTGCTGACGCGCTCGTCCAATTGCCGCATTTTCCAGGACCTGTCGGTGACCGAGATCGTCAAGCAGGTGTGCGCCGCGCCGGTGTATGGCGGCCTGATCGACCTGTCGATCAACGCCCTCAGCGGCACCTACGCGCCGATGCCGTATTGCGTCCAGTACCGCGAGACCGATTTCAACTTCGTCTGCCGCCTGCTGGAAAACGCCGGCATCTACTTCTTCTTCAAGCACGACAAGACCCGCCACACCATGGTGCTGGCCGATTCGTACAGCGCGCACACGACGATTCCCGGCTGCGCGGCGCTGCGCTTCTCCGGCGAGGACGACGTGCGCACGCGCGGCTGGGAGACCGTGACCGAATGGCAGGCCGGCGGCGAGATCCAGGCCAGCCGGCACGTGCTCAACGATTTCGATTTCGAGAAGCCGGCGTCCAGCACCAGCGGCGGCCTGCTGGCCAAGGCGACCATCGCCGCGCCGTTCCGGCAGCCAGCCTATGAGTTGTTCGACTATCCGGGCGGTTACGCCAGCGCCGGCGCCGGCGAGGCGCTGGCACGGGCGCGCATCGAGCGCCAGCATGGGCAGGGCGAGCAGATCACCGCCAGCAGCAATGCGCGCGGCTTGTTTCCCGGCGGGCTGTTCGGCCTGGCCGAGCATCCACGCGAGGACTACAACCGCATCTATCTGGTGACCGGCGCCGAGTACGAGCTGACCGGCAATGAGTACGCCAGCGCGCCCGGTGGCGCGGTACCCAGATTTACCTGCCGCCTGACGGCGATCGGCAAGCGCCATGCATACCGGCCGCTGCCGATAATGGAAAAGCCGGTGATTCATGGTCCGCAGACGGCCATGGTGGTCGGCAAGGCGGGCGAGGAAATCTGGACCGACAAGTATGGGCGCGTCAAGGTGCAGTTCCATTGGGACCGGCTGGGCAAGGCGGACCAGGCCAGCTCGTGCTGGGTGCGGGTGGCGCAGGGCTGGGCCGGCAAGCGCTGGGGTGCGATGTTCCTGCCGCGTATCGGCCAGGAGGTGATCGTCAGTTTCCTGGAGGGCGATCCGGACCAGCCGCTGGTCACCGGCAGCGTCTACAACGCCGACAACATGCCGCCCTATCCCTTGCCGTCGCAAGCGACGCGCTCGACCATCAAGAGCAATTCGTCGGTCGGCGGGGGCGGCTACAACGAACTGCGCTTCGAGGACAAGAAGGGTGCCGAGCAATTTTATGTGCACGCCGAGCGCGACCTGGAGCAGCGCGTGCGCCGCGACGCGCTGGCCTGGATCGGCGGCGATCGCCACACGATCGTGGTCAAGGACAGCTTCGAGAAAGTCGGCGGCGACCTGCACCTGAAGGTTGGCGGCGATCGCAACGAGGAGGCCGGTGGCTCGGCGTCGCTGGAGGCGGCGATGAACATGGTCATCAAGGGCGGCATGAAATCGGTGGTGCACGCCGGCCAGACCGTGCATATCAAGGCCGGCATGAACGTACTGATCGATGCTGGCTCGAACATTACGCTGAAGGCCGGCGCCGCCTTCCTGAGCATCGGGCCGGCGGTGATCGTCGGTTCAAGCATTCCGTTGCCGCTGCCGCAGGCGTCGACGGCGATCAACGCCGCGGTGCTGGCCGCCACAATATTGCCGGCGCCGCCGCCGATCGCGCCGCGGGAGGCCGACGATGGGAAGAAATGAGGAGTTGGAGATGAACATGACGCACACCGCGATCGAGGCGCCATTACTCCGGTTGCGCATCGAGAGCTATCTCAACCAGCCGCCGGCGCAGCCGCAAGACGTCACTTTTTCCGCCGAGGGCGGCATGGTCGGGCGGGCGCCAGGCAACCAGCTGGTGCTCGACGATCCGAGTAAATATATTTCGCGCGCGCACGCCAGTGTGACGTGGCGCGATGGCCAGTATTACCTTACCGATGCCGGCAGCAATCCCAGCATCGTGAACAACCGGCCGCTGGGCGCGGGCGCGCGGGTCGCGCTCGGCGATGGCGATCGCGTCGTGATCGGCGATTACGTATTGCTGGTGGCGCTGGAAGCAACGGCGGTCGCCCTGGCCGATGCCACGATGATGATGGCCGCGCCCGCGCCCGCGCCGCCGCCGCCGCTGCCGCTGTTCGTGCCGCCGCCCGCGCCCGTGGCGACGCCGCTGCCACCGTTCGAGGCCTGGTCCACGCCGCCGGCGCGGGCGGCGCTTCCGGACGACGCGGCGCAGCGCGATATGCTTGCCGGCATGCGTATTCTGGATAGCGGCGCATGGTCGGAGGGCAATGATGCCTTTGCCGATCCGCTCGGTTTGAGTCTGGTCGGTGGCGCGGCGCCGGTTGTTGCGCGCGCCGCCGAGCAAGATCATGTGTCGCCGGAGTTGCAGGCCTTTGCGCCGCCGTCGTCGGCGTTTGTCGGGATTCCGGCAGATTACGATCCGCTGGCGGATCTGCTGGCGCCGATGGTGGCGCCGGCAGCGGTGGCCTTGCCGCCGGCCTTGCCACCGGCCGCGTCCTCGTTGCCAGCGGCCCCACCCTCTTTGCCACCGGCGGCAGCGACTCCGCTGCCGCCAGCGGCCACGGACAGCGCCGTTCTGCAAGCGCTGTTGGACGGACTCGGCTTGCCGGAGCTGCGCTCGAGCCACGCGCCCGAACAGCTGGCGCGGCTGGCGGGCGAGATGCTGCGCGCCGCCACCACCGGCACCATGGACGTGCTGATGGCCCGCGCGCTGACCAAGCGCGAGAGCCACATCGATATGACGATGATCGCGCCGCGCGCCAATAATCCGCTGAAATTCTTTCCCGACCCGGACAGCGCACTGACCCAGATGCTGAGCGCACAAATGCCCGGCTACCTGCCGCCACTGCCGGCCATCTCCGGCGCCTTTGACGACCTCAAGGCCCACGAACTGGCGGTCATCGCCGGCATGCATGCCGCGCTGGCGGCCGTGGTCCAGCGCTTCGATCCGGCCCGCATCGAGCAGCGTCTGTCCGAGCCGGGGCGGCTGGACAAGCTGATGCCGGCCAGCCGCAAGGCGCGCATGTGGGACCGGCTCGTCGAGCTATACGGCGAACTGGCGCGCGACGCCGATGAAGACCTGCAGCGCTTGTTCGGTGAGAAATTCTCCGGCGCTTACGAGCAGCAGGTCGACCGCCTGCGCGGCGAACGCCGCTGAGCCCGGCGCGGTGCGGCGCCGCGCGCGTTGGCGCGCACCCACCCGCATGTGCACCAACCTCCTTATCAAAACCCATCAAAAAACTGATTGCGAGTCATCATGTCGTGGAATAGTAAAGTCGTCTGGTCCGAAGGAATGTTGTTGCAGCCGCAGCATCTGCAGCAGCACGACCGGTACCTACAAACCCAGCTGGAGGCCCGTGTCGGCGCGCTGCGGCCATACGCCTGGGGCGTCTCACGGCTGGAGATCGACCAGCAGCAGCTGGCCTTGGGCAAGCTGGCCCTGCTGTCGTTCAGCGCCGTGCTGCCCGATGGCACGCCGGTCGGCTCGCCGACCGAGGAGGACATACCGCTGCCGATCGATATCCCCGCCGACACGCGCGACGCCATCGTGGTGCTGGCCCTGCCGACCCGCCGCCACGGCGTGGCCGAGGTCGACGACCGCGACGGCCACGACAACTTCGCCCGCCACCGCGGCGCCGAATACGAAGCCTGGGACAGCAACGGCCTCGACAACAGCGCGCTCATGAGCGTGGGCAAGCTGCGGCTGCGCCTGGCGCTGCAGCGCGACGTCGCCGACGCCTACGCCACCGTCGGCGTGGCGCGCATCGTCGAGCGCCGCGCCGACAACCAGGTGGTGCTCGATGCCACCTATTGCCCACCGGTGCTGGCGGTGCGCGCGGCGCCGGCGCTGGGCGGCTTCGTCGACGAGTTGCTCGGCCTGCTGCGCCAGCGCGGCGAGGCGCTGGCCGCGCGGTTGGCCCAGCCGGGCAGCGGCGGCGCATCGGAGATCGCCGATTTCCTGTTGCTGCAATTGCTCAACCGCAGCCAGCCGCTGGCCGCGCACCTGGCCTCGATGACCGGCCTGCATCCGGAAACGCTGTACCGCGAGCTGGCGCAGCTGGCCGGGGAGCTGGCCACCTTCACGCGCGCCGACAAGCTGGCCGCCGGCTATCCGGTCTACCGTCACGACGCGCTGGCCGAAACGTTCGCGCCGCTGATGCTGGACCTGCGCCGCTCGCTTTCGGCGGTGATGGATCCGCACGCGGTGCCGATTCCATTGGAGGAACGCCAGTTCGGCATCCGGGTCGGCATGCTGGCGGACCAGTCGCTGCTGCGCTCGGCCAGCTTCGTGCTGGCGGTGCATGCCAACATCACGCCGGAAGCGGTGCGCAACGGCTTTCCGCCGCAGGTCAAACTGGGCTCGGTGGAAAAGATCCGCGACCTGGTCAACTTGCAACTGCCCGGCATTGCGCTGCGGCCGTTGCCGGTGGCGCCGCGCCAGTTGCCGTTCCTGGCCGGCTACACTTATTTCGAGCTCGACCGTGGTAGCGAATATTGGCAGCAGCTGAACAATTCCGCCGGCTTCGCCATGCACGTGGCCGGCGAGTTCCCCGGCCTGCAGATGCAGCTGTGGGCCATCCGCAAAGGCGCCTGACTCCAATGAACCATCCATCCCCATTTGACGACGGCCGGGATTCCGACCCGGACCGTACCGTGCTGATCCCGACGCCCGGCGGCCGCAAAACGCCGGCGTCGGCGCCACCTTCGTCGCCATCTTCACAGCCATCGTCGCTACCCCACGGGCAGCCGGCCGAACCCGTGCCGCCACACCAGCGCACATTGGCGCAGCAGGACGCGGCCTGGCGCGCCATCGCCAGCAATATCAGCGTCGGCGCGGTGGCGCAGCACGGCGCCGGCCTCAACCCGCTGGTGCGGGCCGCCAACGCCATGCTGGCGCTGGTGGTACCGCTGCGCTTCGTGCCAACACCGCCGGACATGGAAGTGCTGCGCGAGCGCCTGACGCAGGAAATGCGCGTCTTCGAGGCCGCCGCCCGCGCCAGCCATGCCGACGCCGAGACCGTGGCCGCCGCGCGCTACGCGCTGTGCACCTTCCTCGATGAGACCATCTCCAGCACGCCGTGGGGCGGCGGCGTGTGGAACAGCCGCAGCCTGCTGGTGGCTTTCCACAACGAGGCCTGGGGCGGCGAGAAATTCTTCCTGATCCTGCAACGCCTGAGCCAGGACCCGCGCGCCAACCTCGATCTGCTGGAACTGATGTATCTGTGCCTGTCGCTGGGCATGCAGGGGCGCTACCGCGTGCTCGATCGCGGCCAGGAACAACTGGCCACCTTGCGCGAGCGCTTGCTGCTGATGATCCATCGACAGCACGGCCCGCGCGAGCAGGATTTGTCGCCGCGCTGGCGTGGAGCGATCGAGCCCCAGCGGTCGATGTTGCGGCGGGTACCGTTGTGGGTGCTGGCGGCGGCGGCCGGGGTGTTGCTGTTGGTGCTGCAGCTGACCTACAGTTGGCTGCTCAACCGCGCGTCCGATCCGGTGTTCGCCCAGCTCGGCGGCCTGCGGGTGGCGCCGCCGCCGCGCAGCGCCGTGGCGCCGGCGCCGGCCCAGGGACCGGCGCCGGTACGCGTGGCGGGCTTCCTGGCGCCGGAAATCGCCGAGGGCCTGGTCGGCGTAACCGAAACGGCCGACCGCTCCACCGTGACCTTGCGCGGTGACGGCGTGTTCGCCTCCGGCAGCGCCGACGTGGCGCGCAAGTTCGAACCGCTGCTGCTGCGCATCGGCGATGCGCTCAAGACGGTGCCCGGCAAGGTGGTCGTGATCGGCCACACCGACAACACCAAACCGGCCTTGTCGGCGCGGCTGCCGTCGAACTTCGATTTGTCGAAGGCGCGCGCGCGCACCGTGGCCGCGATGCTGGCCGAGCGCTCCGGACCGCCACAGCGCTACAGCAGCGAGGGGCGCGGCGAGGCCGAGCCGGTGGCGCCGAACGACAGCGCCGCCAACCGCGCGCGCAACCGCCGCGTCGACATCGTCGTGCTGACCCCGGCGCAGCCGCAATAAGCGCGCCAACCCAAGAGAAACCTATGAAACGCATATTGAGCCGGCTGTTGAAGCCTTGGATGTTGTCCCTGATCGGCCTGTTGCTGCTGGCCTTGCTGATCTGGTTTGAAGGGCCGTTGCTGGCGTTCGACGGCAAGGAGCCGCTGGCCTCGGCCAGCGCGCGCTGGACGCTGATCGCCCTGGTGCTGCTGCTGGCGGCGGCATGGTTCGGCTGGCGTCTGCTGCTGGCGCGCCGTCGCAATGGCCAGCTGGCGGCCGGCATGTCGGCCGCCGATGCCGATGTGGGTGCTAGCGCCGGCGCGGTGGAATCCGCAGCCGAAGCTGCCGCGCTGGGCGAGCGCATGCGCGCCGCCATGGCGGTGCTGCGCAAGGCAAACCCGGGCTGGAAGATGAGCGGGCAATATCTCTACCAGCTGCCGTGGTACATGTTTGTCGGCGCACCGGGCAGCGGCAAGACCACCGCGCTCACGCATTCGGGCCTGAACTTTCCGCTGGCCGATTCGCTGGGCCAGGGCGCCATCGGCGGCGTCGGCGGCACCCGCAATTGCGACTGGTGGTTCACCGACGAGGCGGTGCTGCTCGACACCGCCGGCCGCTACACCACCCAGGACAGTTACACCGAGGTGGACAAGGCCGCCTGGGCAGGCTTTCTCGGCCTGTTGAAAAAACACCGGCGCCGGCGTCCCGTCAACGGCGTCATCGTTGCCATCAGCATCGCCGACCTGCTGCAGCAAGGCGAGACGGGCCGCCAGGCGCAGGCGCAGGCCATCCGCGCCCGCATCCAGGAGTTGCACGAGCGCTTCGGGCTGTCCTTCCCGGTATACGTGATTGTCACCAAAAGCGACCTGCTGGCCGGCTTTGCCGAGTTTTTCGACGGTTTCGGCCGTGAGGAACGCGCGCAGGTGTGGGGCATGACGTTCCCGCTGCCGGCCGATGGCACGCCGCAGGCGGCGCTGGCGAGCTTCCCGGCCGAATTCGAGGCGCTGGAGCGTCAGTTGCAGTCGCGCGTGCTCGAGCGCATGCAGCAGGAGCGCGATCTGCAGCGCCGCGCCTTGCTGTACAGTTTTCCGCAGCAGTTCGCCGGCGTCGGCGACGTGCTGGGCCGCTTCCTCGGCATCGTGTTCGGGCCCAACCGCTACGAGCAGCCGGCGCTGCTGCGCGGCGTCTACTTCACCAGCGGCACCCAGGAGGGCAGCCCGATCGACCGCGTGATGGCGTCGTTGGCGGCGTCGTTCGGTCTCGGCCGCAAGGTGCTGCCAACGCCGCTCGGCGCGGGCGGCGGCCGCAGTTACTTCATCACCCGCTTGATGCGCGAGGTGATCTTCAAGGAGGCGGGGCTGGTCGGCGTCAACCAGGGCGCCGAGCGCCGCCGCCAGTGGATCGAGTGGGGCGCGCTGGCCGGTGCCGGCTTGCTGGTGGTGCTGCTGGCGCTGGCGCTGACGGTCAGTTACGGCCGCAACCAGCGGTTGGTGGCGCAGGCATCGTCGGCTGCGACGGCGGTCTCTGCGCTGGCTGCGGCCACGCCCGACGGCGGCAATGTGCTGGGGGCGCTGCCGCTGCTGAACGCGGCGCGTGCCTTGCCGGCCGGTTACGCCGAACGCGACGATGGCGTGCCCGTGCTCAACCGGATGAGTTTGTATCAGGGAGAGAAACTTGGCGATGGCGCCATCGCCGCCTACCGCCGTTTGCTGCGCAGCACGCTGATGCCGCGCATCGTCGCCAACATGGAGAACGCGCTGCGCCGGGGCGACGCCAACAACCAGGACTTTTTGTATGAAACACTGCGGGTGTACCTGATGCTGGGCCAGCGCCAGTATTTCGACGCCGCGTCGGTGCAAGCCTGGGTCGAGTTCGACTGGCGGCGCAGCCTGCCGCAGGCCAGCCAGGCCCAGCGCGAGCAATTGGTGGCGCACGCCAGCGCCTTGTTGGAAGACAAGGAGGGCGCCGAACCGGTCCAGCTCGACGCCGGCCTGGTGGCCCAGGTGCGCCTGACCTTGGCCGGCATGCCGCTGCCGGAGCGCATCTACAGCCGCCTCAAGCGCGTGGTGTCGGCGGCGCGGCTGCCCGAATTCAGCGTCAACGGCGCGCTGCAGCGCGACGGCTCGAGCGTGTTTATGCGCACCAGCGGCGTGCCCCTGTCGCGCGGCGTGAGCGGCATCTACAGCGTGGCCGGCTACCGCAAGCTGGCCGACCAGAGCGGCCAGGCGGTGGCCGACGTCGTGCGTGACAACTGGGTGCTGGACCGCCAGGAGTCCCAGCAGGCGGCCGCCACCGGCGGCATCGAACAGATGAAGGCGGCGGTGTTGCAGCTGTACTTCGCCGACTACATCCGGCAATGGGACGGCTTCCTGGCCGATGTGCGCCTGGTGCCGTTGGGCAGCATGGACCAGGCCGCGCGCGTGACCAATGCGCTGGGCGGCGCCGACTCGCCGCTGCGCGCCTTGCTGCAAGCGGCCGCGCGCGAGACCACGCTCGAGGGCGTCAAGGTGGCCGGCGCGCAGGGCTCGGTGGACAAGCTGGTGCGTGACAAGCTCAACCTGGCGCGCAAGCAGCTCGAATCGGCGCTCGGCTCGGGCGAGGAGATCGTGTCGGCGGCGCCGGCGTTGCATCCGGTGGACCAGCATTTCGCCGCGCTGCACAAGCTGGCCGGCGGTGCCGCGCCGACGCCGCTCGACCAGACGCTGACCTTGATCAAGGACGCCGCGCTGTATTTCGATGCCGCCGAGAGCGCGCGCCGCAGCGGCGCCCCGGCACCATCGAACGACGCGCTGGTGCGCCTCAAGCGCGGCGCCGACGGCCAGCCGGCGCCACTGTCGACGCTGCTTCAAAACATCGAGAGCGGTGGCGGCAATCTGGCGCTCGGCAGCGAGCGCGCCCGGCTCAACGCGTTGTGGGCCGGCGCCGGCGCCCAGTTCTGCCGCGACGCCATCGCCGGGCGCTATCCGCTGGTGCGCGGCGGCGCCCGCGACGCCACCGCCGACGACTTCGGCAAGTTCTTCGGTCCCGGCGGCCTGATGGACGATTTCTTCAGCAAGAACCTGGCGCCGTTTGTCGATATGAGCGGCGCCCAGTGGCGCTGGCGCGGCGCCGCCGGTCCGGCTGGCGTGTCGCAGGAGGCGCTCGACCAGTTCCAGCGCGGCGCCCGCCTGCGCGACATGTTTTTTGGCGCCGGTGGCCGGCAGCCGTCGCTGCGCTTCGACCTGAAAGTCACCGGCGCCGATCCGGCCTGGTCGCAACTGACGCTCGATATCGACGGCCAGCCGCTGGCGTACCAGGCCGGTCACGCGCCCCATTCGGCGCCGATGCTGCTACCCAGCGGCAAAGGCAACGGCCAGGTGCGGTTCGAGGCGACGCCGGCATTGCGTAGCGATTGGCGCACCGAAGGGCCGTGGGCGTGGATGCGCATGGTCGATCGTGGCACGCTGGAACCCCTGCAGGGCGAACGCTTCCGGCTGAGCTTTGACCTGGAGGGCCGCAAAGCCGTCTACGAGCTCACCGCCAGCAGCGTGGTCAATCCGTTCCGCCGCGACGCGCTGGAGCGGTTCCGCTGTCCGGCCAGCCTGTAATGGCGATCACAGCCCAGCGCGTCGCCGCAGGCTTTTTCGGCAAAGTGCCCAGTCACGGTGATTTCGTGGCGCGGCGCCTGCCGCCCGGTTTCCTGGTGCCTTGGGACGCCTGGCTGCAGGCGGGCCTGGCCGAGAGCCGCGCGCTGTTGGGGGAGGCCTGGTTGCCGTTGTATTTGAATAGCCCGGTATGGCGCTTCGCTTTCGATGCCGGCGTCTGCGGACCCCAGGCCTGGGCCGGATTGGTGATGCCCAGCGTGGACCGGGTCGGCCGTTATTTCCCGATGACGCTGGCGGCGGCGCTGTCCGGGCCGCGCGCGGCCGGCCAGTCATTGGTGCCCGACGAGGTCTGGTACGCCAGGCTCGACGCGCTCGCGCTGAGTTGCCTCGACGAGGGATTTTCGCTGGAGGCATTCGATGCCGGGCTGCGGGCCCTGGCGCCGCCGGCGCTGCGTGGCGCGGTGGCCGCGACAGCGGCGCCCGTGGTCGCGCAGGCACGATTCTGGCGCGACCGCGGACCCGGGCACGGCCCCGCGTCGCTGGTTTTCCGTGGCATGCCGGCGCCGGTCAGGTACACCGCCATGCTTGGCGATTCAAACGACGAGTGATGTGACCTGTTCAAAGAAGCGCTTGCGCGCGGCGGGTAGGTCGATATGCGTCGTCAGCAGTGCGATGAAATCGTCGCGGTCCCGCGCGTTGAGCAATGCGCGTTTGACAAGGATGGCGGCGATCGGGCCGACGGCCACCGCCAGCACCGGTGTGATGCTGGCGGCGAACGCCGGTGTCAGTGGCGCTTCAGGCGTGGCCGCCGTGATCCGGGTATCGACGTTTGTTGCCGTAGACAGCTGTGACGACTGCGCAGCGGTCGAGAGCGAAGCGCCCGACATGCTGGTGTCACCGCCCGTGCCGGGATTGGCGCCCGTGCCAGCGACGTCGGTCGTGCCGCCGCTGCGCGTCACCGGGAAATGCTCGGCGTGAATCGCGGCCAACTGCTGTTCAAACACCGACCTCGCCGCCGGCGACGGAATGCAGAGCAGCAGTTGCCGGCCCAGGCTTTCGAAGTCGGGTGAGGTAGCGGCTATTTTTCGCAGCAGCAGCTTGGCCATCGGCCCGATTTGCCGGGTCAGGATCGCTTCCAGTGGCGCCGCCACCGCCTGCAGCCAGTCCGGCAGGTTGGCGGTGCCGGCACCAGTCCCGCCGCCAGTGCCGCCGCCGGTGCCATGCAGCGATGGCTGCGGCGGGTGATGCGCCCACGCCGACCGCGAGGCCAACGCCTGCGGCATGAGTGCGTTCGATGGGGCAAGGATCGTGGCATCGCTGTCCTGCTCCGCACCCTCCCATGCCGCGTCATCGCGCAGCGCCGCCAGTGCCAGCTGGAATTCCCTGGCCGTGGCGTGGCGGTGGGCCGCATCCTTGGACAGCGCGCGCATGACCACCGCGTCGAGGCCGGCCGGCAGCGCCGCGTTCAGCCATGATGGCTGCGGCGGCGTGTGGTTAAGCACATGCAACATCACCGTGGCCGACGAGCCCGAAAATGGCCGTTTTCCCGTCAATAGCTGGTACAGCACGATGCCGGCCGCGAACAGGTCGCTGCGCCCGTCGACCGCCTCGCCGCGAAACTGTTCGGGCGACATATAACTCGGCGTGCCGAGCATGGCGCCATTCTGCGTCAGCGTCGACGATTCGACGCGGGCAATGCCAAAATCGCCGACCTTGATGCGGCCGTCCCTGGTCACCAGCAGGTTGGCGGGCTTGATGTCCCGGTGCACCACGCCGCGTTGGTGCGAATAGTCGAGCGCGGCGAGCAGGTCGTCGAACCAGGCCAGCGCCTGCGGCAACGGGCAGGGCCGCTCGCCGATCAGCGACGACAGCGGCGTGCCGTCGACAAACTCCATGGCGATGAAGGCGATGTCGTCGCTCTCACCGTACTCGTGCACGGCAACGATATTCGGATGCATCAGGCGTCCGGCCGCCTGCGCCTCCTTGCGGAAACGATCGATTATTTCCCGCGCCTGTTCGTCGTCACCCAGATCGCGGCGCACCGTCTTGAGCGCGACCGTGCGTTCGATCAGCGGGTCGAAGGCACGGTAGACCACCCCCATCGCTCCCTTGCCAAGCATGCCGTCGAGCCGGTATTTGCCGATGTGGCGCGGCGGCGACGTCGGCACCGCGTCAGTCATCGAGCATTTTCATCGCGCTGGCCAGGCTGGTGCGCATGCGGTCGAACGATTGCGCCAGCCCGGCCAGCTCGTCGCCATCGCGGGTGTCGAAGGCGGCGGCGTCAAAGCGCCCCAGGCTGACGTCGTCGGCGATGCGCGACAGGCGGCCGATGCGGCGCGTGACCAGCAGGTGCACCGTGACATTGAGCGCCACGAACAGAAAGGCGAAGATCCCCAGCAGCGACCACATGTAGCTGCGCAGCAGCTCGCCGGCCCGCTGCAGCGGCACCGTCATCGGCACCGACACCACCTGGGCGCCAACCGTTTCGTCGAGTTTCCAGCCGAAGCCGTTGACCGTGCCGTAGATGTCGGTCATGGTTTTGGGCGCCGCCTCCGGCGTGCTGTGGCACGCCAGGCAGGCGCCGTTGGTGATGCGCACCGGCCGGGCGATGGTCAGCGCCGGCCCTGCGGGGGTGTTGCGCTCACCCACCAGCTCGTTCAAGGCGGGATTGGCGCGTAGCTGGTGGACCAGCGGCGTCTCCCAGTCGTTGGCGCGATTGCGCGGGTTGGTGGGATTGAGCATGGCCTGCTTGTAGGTGTAATTGGGATAGGACTTGAGTAGTTCGTTGAGGTGTTCGATGGCGGCGAAGGTCGGTACCGCCTCGGGCAGGAATTCAAACTTGATGCGGTTCTCCAGCAGCGGCGTAACGTGGGCCGCGGTGTATTTGCCGGCCGCCGCCGACGCCTGCATCAGCAGCCTGGCGTTCTGCAGCGTCTCCTCGCGGGCATTGCTCAGCAGAAGCGCGTTGGTGGCGACGCTGGAGGCGGCGAAGCCGACCACGGCGACGGCGAAGAAGACCAGGTTGAATTTAACGGCAAGGGAAAATTTTTTCTTCATGGGAACGCTGAAATAATGGATCGTTAGAACAGATAATTGGAAACGGCGTTGCGTTTTTTGGCGCCGGCTTGCTGTTGCAGGGCCGGGCGCCAATCAGGGTTGTCGCCCAGCACTATCTCGGCATCCTTGGCGAAGCTTGGATCGGCCAGGCGCGGCGAAAATTGCGCCACCAGGCGCTTGCGCAGCACTGGCGACGCCGCCCCCCAGCCGATCAGATCGCCTGCGGCCACCTCGCGCAAAGGCGCGGCCTGAGCTGGCGCGGTACGCGCGGCCACGGCGACCAGCGGGTCGAAGAAGCTACGCGGCATTTCCGTGATGAAGCGCTTGGGCGGGCGCGCCGCGATTTGCGGCGCCCCGGCGCCCCGGCTGAGCGCATATTGCTCACGGAGCACGGGCAGGGCGTCGCCCCCTTTGTCCTTGTCGCTCACGCTCAAGGTGCCCAGGTCGGTGAACACTTCGGTAGTGTCCTGCTCCAGATGAACGATTCCACTGGCGGGCGTGGCGCTGGCGCGCACCTCCAGCGCACCGGCGGCGGTGTGGACCCGGCCGGTGACTGTTTTTCCGGCAGACATTTTTACCCAGCCGCGCAGAAGGTTCACAACGGGTGTGCCGGACGCGGCCGCCAGGTGCACGCTGCTCGAGGGCCCCAGCGCGACCAGCGCGCCGTTGGCCCATTCGATCTGCAGGCCACGCGCGCCGGACTCGATGATGTCGCCGGGCAGCAGGCCGCTACCTGCGGGCGCGTCATAGACAGTGGTTTTGCGGATCAGTTTGGCCGGCTGCTCGGCATGTGACAACAGGGCGCGTTGCGCCAACGCCGGAGTGGGAAGGGCCAGCAGCAGCACCGAAATCGCCCACAGGACGACAAGCCCCAACGATGACGCCGCTGGCGACGCCGTGGTGAGCGAGGGCCGCCGGGATGGCGCAGCTTTGGAATGCATATCCATGGGGGCTAAAAGTCGAAGACGGTGGTGGGCATAACGCTACTTACGCTGGCGGCACCGGATTGGACGCAATGCCGGGATAAATTTATATCCGGGCACATGAATACGTGAACTGATAAACTTCGGTTTTCAGTTGGGAGCGCCATTTCATGGATCAATCGACAGAACCGGCTTCAACCGCGACGGCGGGAACAATACTGGCCTACGGTCAAATTCCGTTGCGCGGCGCCGATTTGCCACTACTGATCTCGCTCGACGTCCTGTTGGACGAGTGCAATGTGACCCGTGCGGCCGCACGCCTGCACATTACCCAACCGTCGCTGTCGGCGCAGCTGGCGCGTCTGCGGCGTTTGTTTGACGATCCGCTGCTGATTTCGACCGGCAGTGGGCGCGGCTTTGTTCCATCGCAGTTCGCGATGAACCTGCATCGGCGGCTGAAGCCTGCGTTAGCCGCGTTGACATCGGCGATCCAGGTCAATACCGAGTCCTTTCGTCCCGACCGGGACGCGCGCACCTTCACCATCGCGGCAACCAATACTTCCGCAGCAATCATTTTGCCCACGCTGGTGAGCAAGGCGCAGACCTACCTGAACCGGGAGTTGCGCTTTGTTACGGTAGAGCCTGACTTCACGCGAGTGGCGTCACAGTTGGAGAAGGGCGAGATCGATATGTGCGTGAGTCCGGCGTGCCTGCTGCCACCGGGCCTGGTTGTCAGCGATCTGGTGACCATGCCGCATGTCGTGGTGCATCGCCGCGGTCATCCGAATGGCACCGCGCCGGTAGAACTGAAAGAGTATTGTGAACAGCTCGAACATATCAATGTCGCGCGCGACAGTGCGCTGCATGGTTATATCGATGAGCAACTCTATCGCCAGGGCCATGCGCGTGATGTCCGCATGGCAGTCAAGGATGCAGCCTTTGTTCCGGCCATGGTAAAGCGCAGCGACCTGGTATGCACGCTGCCACAAAGTCTGGCGGACCCGCTGGACACCGGGCTGGAATACCGCGCGCTGGCGTTTCCGATGTCAAACTATGCGCTGTGCATGGCATGGCATCCGCGCTGCGAAGACGATCCCAGCTTTCTATGGCTACGCGGCGAACTGAATGCTGTCGCCGCGATGCTCAGTTAAAAACCACGGTCCACCCAAAGCGGCAGCCCGCCGGCATCGAGCATCGTCAGATACAGTCGCAGATCAAATTCGTACTGGTGATAGTTCGGCTCCATATACGTGCAGAGCTTGTAGAACGCCTTGTCGTGCTGCTTTTCCTTCACGTGCGCCAGTTCATGCACGGCGATCATGCGCAGGAATTCCAGCGGCACGTCCTTGAACATGGTGGCGACGCGGATCTCGTGCTTGGCCTTGAGCTTGCCGCCCTGGACACGCGAGATCGACGTGTGCAAGCCCAGCGCGTGATTGATCACGTGGATCTTGCTGTCATATTCGACCTTGTTGATCGGCTCGGCATTGCGCAAATGTTCATCTTTCAACTCCTGCACGTAGCTGTACAGCGCCTTGTCGGTGCGCAGGTCGTGCGGTTTCTTGTAGCGCTTGAGCAGCACGTCGCCCAACTGGTTCTTGGCCAGCAATTGGGCCACTTGCTGCTGCGTTTGCTCGGAATAGGCGCTGAGGTACTTCAGGGAGGACATGGCTGGACGGCTGAAAAGATTCGAGGCGTGAATGTACCACAACCATGACAAAGGGCCCTGCGTCGAGTACGATGGCGCAAACTTCCCAGCGCTCATCCATGCTCGATATCCTTGCCATCACCAGTCCGATCTACATTATTGTGTTGGCGGGCTACCTCGCCACCCGCTTTGGGGTATTCGAACGGGCGGATATGCGCGTGTTCGGCAAGTTCGTGCTTAATTTCGCGCTGCCGGCGCTGATCTTCAACGCGCTGGCGACGCGCCATATCCGCGAGGTGCTGCACCCGGCCTATCTGCTGGCCTACCTCGGCGGGTCCTTGCTGATCATGGCCACCGCCTACGTGGCTGGCCGGCGCCTGGGCGGCCTGAACCGCATGCGCAGCACCTTTCTGGCGATGGGCGTGTCGTGCTCCAACAGCAGTTTCATGGGTTTTCCGATCCTGTTGCTGATGGTGGCGCCGGTGGCCGGCGTGGCGCTGGCGCTGAACGTGATGGTGGAGAATCTGGTGATGCTGCCGTTGTTGCTGGCGATGGCGGAAAGTGCGCGGGGCGCGGGCGGCTCGTGGCGGCAGGTGCTGGCGCAGTCGCTCAAGCGCCTGGCGCGCAATCCACTGGTGCTGTCGGTGACGGCCGGTCTGGTGGTCAGCCTGGCCGAAGTGTCGCTGCCGCAGCCGCTGCTGCGCAGTGTCACCTTGTTCTCGCAGGCCAGCGGCGGGGTGTCGCTGTTCGCCATTGGCGGCACCTTGGTCGGCTTGCCGTTGACCGCCGGCTGGCAGCGCGTGCTGCCTGTCGTGGTGGGCAAGCTGGTCGGGCATCCGCTGGCGGTGTTGACGATTATTGCGCTGCTGCCGCTGCTGGGCATCGCGCCGATGGAGCCATCGCTGCGCGCGGCGGCCTTGCTGATGGCGGCGATGCCGATGTTGAGCATCTACCCGATTCTGGCGCAGGCCTACGGCGAGGCCGACCGCAGCGCGACCACGCTGCTGATCTGCATGGTGGCGTCGTTCTTTACGTTGAGCGCGTGGATGTGGCTGGTGCGATGATATTGCCGACAGGGATCGCCGCCGGCTGATTGAGCCGCGCTGCAACCCGGCAAGGCGGGGTCGTACCCCGTTGGGTACGACCCCTGTGCGCCGCAGTGCGGGTTGAACGGTTGCGGCACCGCCGCGTTATTTCCCGCCTAACCTGGCGCGCACTTTGGCGACATCCTTTTCCGACACCGCAGCTGCCGTGTTGCCCCAGCCCTGGCGCAGGAAGGTCGCCAGCGTGGCCGCCTCGCTGTCGCTGAGCCGCTTGCCAAAGCCCGGCATCACCAGCACCGACGGCGCCTTGTCCGTCGACGGCGTGCGCGCGCCGTCGAGCATGACATGCAGCAGCGCGGTCGGATTGTCCGCGTTGATGACGGTGGCGCCATCGAGCTCCGGGAATACCCGCGTCGCGCCCCTGCCGGTGACGAAGTGACAGGCCGAGCAATTATCCAGATAGAGCCGTTCGCCCAGGGTCAGGTTGACGGCGGCGGACAATTTCTTGACCGTCGCGTCGCGTCCCTGCGGCTTGACGGCGGCGCCCGGCGTCGTTGCCGGCGGTAAGGCCTTCAGATACGCGGCGATGTCGTTCAGGTCGGCGACAGTCATCTGCGAGGTGCTGTGCTCGACCACGGCCGTCATCTCGCCGGCCACCGCCGAATTTTTGTTGCGGCCGGTTTGCAGGTAGTCGACGATGGCCGCCTGGTCCCAGCGCGGCAGCGCACGCAGCGATGGCACCGGCCAGCCATTGAGTTCGCCGCCGGCAAGGAATTTCGCCTCGCCGCTATAGCTGGCTTTTTCGTTGAGGGCGAAGCCGCGCGGCGTGTGGCAACTGCTGCAGTGGCCCAGGCCTTCGACCAGATAGGCGCCGTTGCGCACTTGCGCGCTCCAGCCCGGCTGCGCCTTGAACGGTTTGCCGTCTGCGAAGAAGTAATTCCAGAACACCATGCCCCAGCGCTGGTTGAACGGGAAGCCCATCCCCGATTCCGGCGGCGCGTAGACGGACGCTTTCACGCCGCCCTGGAAGTAGGCGTACAAAGCCTTGATATCCTGGTCGCTGACCTTGGCGTAGCTGGTGTACGGCATCGCCGGATACAGATGGGTGCCGTCTGCGCGCACGCCCTTGCGCACGGCGTCGGCGAACTGCTGCTCGGTGTAGCGGCCGATGCCGTGTTCCTTGTCCGGCGTGATGTTGGTCGAGTAGATGATGCCGTGGCCGCTGTCGATGGGCAGGCCGCCGGCAAAGGCGGGCTTGCCCGGCGCGCTGTGGCAGGCGATGCAGTCGCCGACGCGCGCAAGGTAGGCGCCGCGCTGGGCCAACGTCTGTCCCGGCTGGGTGGTGGTGGCCGTGGCCGTGGTGGTGGCGGCGGCTGCCGCATGGCTGCCGGCGGCGATGCCGAGGCCGATAGCGGCGGTACTCAGGAGATGGGTCAGTTTTTTCATTGCGTGCTTGCTCATACCTGCACCAGCGGGCCAGGGTTTTTCAGGTAGTGCTGCTTGATGGCCTCGGCCGCGAACAGCGTGATGGCGCCGATCATCGCGGTCGGGTTGGCCTGGAAGTTTTGCGGGAACGCGTTGCCGCCCGGGACGAACACATTGTGCACATCCCACGATTGCAGGTAGCGGTTCAGCGCCGAGTCGCGCGGCGAATCGCCCATGATGGCGCCGCCGACGTTGTGGGTCGACACGTATTTGGTGATGTCCCAGTGCGAATCGAGGCCCAGGAAGGTTTCGCTCATCGCGTCCGGCTTGAGCTCCTTGGCGATGTCGAGCACCAGGCCGCGCAGGTAGCGTTGCAGCTTGAGTTCGTTCTGGCGCCAGTCGAACGTCATGCGCAGCAGCGGCTGGCCCCACGGGTCCTTGTAGTTCGGGTCCAGATCGAGGAAGTGGCCGCGGTACGACATGCAAGTGGTGGTGATGCCGATTTTCATCGAGCGGCCATACCAGTCGACCATGCCTTCCTTCCAGCCCTTGCCCCAGCCCGGCGTGCCCTTGGGCAGCGCGGTGCCGATCGGCGCGCCGGTCGCCTGCGAGCTGTGGATCTTGGCGCCGCCGATGAAGCCCAGCGCGGCGCCGTCGAAGTTGCCCGGCGAGATGTCGTTGAACATTTCACCGGTGGCGCCGGCGGTGGCGAACGGGTTGAAGTGCTTGTCCTTGAAGAACAGCGTGGCGTCGCCGTTGCTCAGGAAGGCGTAGTTGCGGCCGACGGTGCCGGTCTCGGTGATCGGGTTGTACGGCTGGCCGATGCCCGACAGCAGCATCAGGCGCACGTTGGCGAACTGGAAGCTCGACAGGATGACGATGCGGGCCGGCTGGAACACTTCGCGCTGTTGCTCGTCGATGTAGGTCACGCCCTTGGCGGTCTTCTTGTCGGCATGCAGGTCGACGCGGATGACATTGGCGTTGGCGCGGTAGCTGAAATTCGGCATGCGTTTGACCACGTCCAGGATGGTCGTCTGCGGCGAGGCCTTCGAGTAGTTCAGGCACGGGTACTTGGAACAGTAGCCGCAGTAGTTGCACGGCGCCAGCTGGGCGCCGTACGGGTTGGTCCATGCCTGCGAGACATTGGCCGACGGGTTGGGGAACGGGTGGTAGCCCATTTTCCTGGCGGTCTCGGCGAACAGCGAGCTGTTGAGCGTGTCGTGCAGCGCCGGCAGCGGATACGGATTCGAGCGCGGACCTTCGAACGGATCGCCGCCCGGCTGGATCACGCCCTTGAGGTTGCCGGTGTTGCCGGACAGGCCGCAGATCTTGTCGAACTTGTCGAAGAACGGTTCGATCTCGTCCCACGTGAATGGAAAATCCTTGATGCGCATGTCCGGATCGAGGATACCGCGCTTGTAGGCGTGGTCGGCGTAGGTCTTGAGCTTGATGTCGGTGGTGGTTGGGCGGATCAGCACGCCGGTCCAGTGCAGGCCGGAGCCGCCGACGCCGGTGCCGGGCGCGAACGCGCCCCATTTGCGGGTCGGCAGCGCGGTTTCGGCGTCGTTGTAGCGCACCGTCAATGCGGCGTCGCGCGGCGTCGCGAACACCTTGTTGCGGATCGCGTAGGCGTACTGGTCGGCCGGTTTCGGATAAGCGAAGTCTTCCGGCGGACGGTCCGGGCCGCGTTCGAGCGCGCGCACCTTGAGGCCGGCCTGGGCCAGTTCGATGGCCATGATGGAGCCGGCCCAGCCGAGTCCGACGATGACGACGTCAACGTCGTCGTTAGTGATGTTTGGCATAAATTACCTGGAAAAAGAAGGGGAGGGCCGGGCTCAGGCGCGCTTGCCGCTCAGGCTCACGGGCCCCAGCGGATATTTGACGTCGTGCACGTCGACCCATTCGGTGTAGGCGGCACGCGCGCCGGGGAAGCCGATGGCGACCCAGGCCTTCATGTCCTTGTTGCCCCCATACATGGGATCGGCCAGGTAACCGTTCTTGGTGTCGTCGAGCATCTGGCCGAAGAACTGCGACGCCTTCAGCGTCGGATCGCCCAGGGCGGCGAAATCGGCGGTGTTCTTTTCCAGCGCGGTCAGCACGGCGTCCTTGTCGGCGGCGGCCAGTTGCTCGAACGGTTTGCCGTGGGTCTGCTGGCTGTATTGCTGGGCGAGCTTGATGCCGATGCGGTACATCTGCTGCGGCGTGTGGTTGTGTTGGAAGCCGAGCGTGGACGCCGCGTCGTTCTTGTGCGGACCGTCCATGTAGACATCGGCGCCGAGGCCGGCGCGCAGTTGCTGGTCGATGAACACCGGCACATTGGTTTCCAGCGCGCCCGGCCCTTTGCCGTCGGCCGGGATCAGGCGGTCGCAGGCGGCCAGCATGAAGGTCCATTCGGCGGCGCTGAAGAATACGGGCTGGTAGTGTTGCAGCTCTACTCCTTCCAGACCGGCGGCGCGCGCCCGGTAGACGGGGATCGACACAAGGGGGACGGCGGCGGCGCCGGCCATCAGCAACGTGCGGCGCGACAGGTTGATTTTTGTGGTGGACATGGGGTTATTGGACGTTTTTAGAAGTGAATATTTCATTAATGTACTACATTTTTGACCATTGCGCATATGCAATAGGGCAGGGGTTCCTCCTTTACTCTTGATAGGGGACGGTTGGCGCGGGCAGATCGGTCGTGCTTCCCAGAAAATGCGCGCTTGTGTCGCAAGGATGGCTGCCCGGTGCGCACGGCGCGGAGGATGTCGTTATATAATCAGGTATATTGCGGTCCATCGCGGACCGTGCCGCAAACTACACGACAAGGTAACCCATGCGGGCAGTGAAAATGATGATGGCCGCAGTCCTGATGACCGGGCTCGCCACGGCGGCCGCCACCGAGATCACGGTCTCGGCCGCCGCCAGCCTGACCAACGCCTTCAAGGAGATCGGCGCCGCCTATGAGAAGCAGCACGCGGGCGACAAGGTGCACTTCAACTTTGCCGCCTCCGATCCGCTGGTCCAGCAGATCGGCAAGGGCGCCCCGGTCGACGTGTTCGCCTCGGCCGACCAGGAAGCGATGGACAAGGCGGAATCGTTGAAACTGCTGGCGCCGGGCACGCGCCGCAACTTCGTCACCAACAGCCTGGTGCTGATCGCGCCCGCCAACAGCAAGCTCGCGCTCAACGGCGTCGCCGATTTGCGGCAGCCCGCCGTCACCCGCGTGACGATGGGCAATCCCGCCAGCGTGCCGGTCGGACGCTACGCCAGGCAGGCATTGGAGCAAGCCGGACTGTGGGGTTCGGTCGAGCCCAAAGTCATCTTCGGCACGTCGGTGCGTCAAAGCCTCGATTACGTGGCCCGTGGCGAAGTCGATGCCGGCTTCGTCTACGCCACCGATGCCATCGTCCAGAAAGACAAGGTGCGCGTGATCGCGCGCGTGCCGACCGCCACGCCGATCAGCTATCCGATCGCTGTGATCGCCACCGCACCGCAGCCCGCTGCCGCGCGCACGTTCGCCGACTATGTGCTGGCCCCGGCGGCGCAGGCGATCCTGGCCCGCCACGGCTTCGGCCGCCCATAAGATTGGAGCGCGCCGTTGGATAGTTTTTTTGCAGAACCGGCCTGGATCGCGCTGCGACTGTCGTTGAAGGTGGCGCTGTGGGCCACGCTGATCGATCTGGTGTTGGGCATGGCCTTGGGTTATCTGCTGGCGCGCAAGCGTTTCCCCGGCCGCGAGCTGCTGGACGCGCTGCTGACCTTGCCGATGGTGATGCCGCCGACGGTGCTGGGCTACTACTTGCTGGTGGTGATCGGGCGCGAGGGCGTGCTGGGTTCCTGGTTGCAGCAGACCTTCGGCGTTAACCTGATTTTCACCTGGCAGGCGGCGGTGATCGCGGCGGCGGTGGTGGCGTTTCCGCTGGTGCTGAAGGGCGCGCGTGCGGCGTTCGAAGCGGTCGACGGGCAACTCGAGCAGGCTGCGCAGGTGCTGGGCATCCCGCCGTTCGGTGTGTTTTTGCGCGTGACGTTGCCGCTGGCGTGGCGTGGCGTGCTGGGCGGAACGCTGCTGGCGTTCGCCCGCTCGATGGGCGAGTTCGGCGCGACCTTGATGGTTGCCGGCAGTATTCCCGGCAAGACGCAGACCTTGTCGATCGCCGTCTACGAAGCCGTCCAGGCCGGGCAGGACGACAGCGCGAATTTGCTGGTCATCATCACGTCGGTGGTGTGCGTCAGCGTGCTGATCGCTGCCAATAAACTGACGCCGAATCGCAATCCCCAAGGCTGACCATGCAAATCGACGTCGACATCGTCAAAACCCTGCGTTCCGGCGCGCGCACGTTCGAGTTGAATGCACGCTTCGCATCGGCCAGCCAGCGCGTGGTGATCTACGGCCCGTCCGGCGCCGGCAAGAGCCAGTTGCTCAAAGCGCTGGCCGGCTTGATGACGCCGGATCGCGGCCATATCGCGCTGGTCGGACGCCGCCTGTTCGACAGCGGCGCCGGCATCGACCTAGCGCCACAGCGCCGGCAAGTGGCGTATCTGTTCCAGGATTACGCGTTGTTCCCGCACCTGAACGTGCGGCAGAATATCGGCTTCGGTTTGCAGCGCGGCTGGCGCAATCCATTGTCGCGTGTCGATGGCGAGACCATTCGCCATTGGTTACAGGCGTTTGAACTGGACCATGTCGCGCACCAGTTCCCGCACGAATTGTCCGGCGGACAGCGCCAGCGGGTGGCGTTGGCGCGCGCGCTGGCGCCGCAGCCGACAGCGCTGTTGCTGGACGAACCGTTCGCGGCGCTCGATCCCGCTCTGCGCGCGCGCATGCGCGCCGAACTCGACGCGTTGCAGCGCAAGCTGGCGATACCGATGATCTTGATCACCCACGATCCGGAGGACGCCAGCGCTTTCGGCGACCACCTGCTGCGCATGGAGCAGGGGCGCATTGTCAACGCGGAGGAACAGCCACGATGAAACCGACCATGGAATTGCAGGGCAACGTCTGGATGACCATTGACGGCCAGAAGCTGGGCGGGAACGAACGCGTGGCGTTGCTGGCGGCGATCGCCTCGACCGGCTCGATCACCAGCGCGGCCAAGGCGGTGGGCATGAGCTACAAAGGCGCGTGGGACGCGATCGAGGCGATGAATAACCTGGCCGGCGAGCCGCTGCTCGAGCGCGTTGCCGGTGGCAAGGGCGGCGGCGGCACGCGCTTGACCGCGCGTGGCACGCAACTGGTGGAGAACTTCGGCAAGATCGACGAGGAACATCGCAAGTTCGTCGCGCATCTGAGCGGGCAGTCGCACGCGCTGGCCGACGATTTCCTGCTGATACAAAGGATGAAGATGAAAACCAGTGCGCGCAACCAGTTCAGCGGCAAGGTGGTCGATTTCAAGGCGGGCGCCGTCAACGACGAGATCACGCTGGAGATCGTCGGCGGCCAGCATATCGTCGCCACCATCACGCGTGACAGCAGCGCCAGTTTGGGGCTGACCATCGGCGCCGAAGCGTTTGCGTTGATCAAGGCGTCGTCGGTGATCGTGGTGGCGCAGTTGGGAACGGCGCGCTTATCGGCGCGCAATCAGTTGGCCGGCACGGTCACGCGGCTGCAAGCCGGCGCAGTCAATACGGAGGTGAGTATCGCGCTGCGTGGCGGCGGTGTTATTGCCGCCATCGTCACCCGCGACGGTGGCGACGCGCTGGCGCTGCAAGTCGGCAGCGAGGTGAGCGCTGTCTTCAAAGCATCCAGCGTCATCATCGGCACGCCCGCATAGACGTCGATTGGACGCACTCATTCTAACCGTAGGGCGGATTAGCGTAGCGTAATCCGCCATGCATGCGCCGTCGGCGGCTCCTGGCGGATTACGGCTCCGCCTAATCCGCCCTACGAACCGCTCTTGCCCCCCTGACGGCTCCCTGTCTTGGCCGATTGTTCGGAACCGGTACTGTGCGACGTCCCGGCTGCCGTGTTCTTTTCGGCATTCGCGCGTGCTGCGGACTGGCGGCTTTCGCCTCCCTTGCGCCCGATCTGCGCCATATGTTCGCGGTCACGGCTGACCGCCTCGCCGCCTTTCTGGCCGGCGCGGCGGGCTTCTTCCGAATCGAATTCGTGGGCCGTGCCTTTTTGGTGGGCGGCCTGTCCGCCCTTGCTGGCGATGGCGCGCTGGGTGGCTTCATCCATCGCCGCGAAACCGCGCTTGGCGCTGCCTTTCGGCTTCGGCTGGTCGTTCCCTGAGTTATTGCTATTACTTGCCATAACTTCCTCCTGATATCGGTAGTGGTCACAACGACGCATGTCGCTGTCCTGCATGGTTAGAGGTGCAAGGTTGATGGAAGTTCCACACGGGGCTGGCCGATATGCCGACCCGATCAATGCCGCATCCGGCTGGCGGCGTGATACTGCGACATGCTTTCGCTGGCGCGCGCTGTCTGTTCGGACGCCTGGTGCACGAATTCCTCGGCCATGGCGTTGGCCGAGCGGCGCACGGCGGGCATGTGGGTAGACGCCGTTTGCGCCAGGCTGGAGCTGCCACGACTGAGGACCTGGGCAAGGCCGCGCTGGTAGGTTTGCAGCGCGGCCGCGCCAGGCACCAGTTGTGCGCCGATGGCGGCGCCCGGTTGGCTGGCACCGTTGCTTGCCATCAGGCGCTGGCAGTTAGCGCCAACTTCGGCGACCACGTCGCGCCCCAATTGCAGGTTCAACTCGGTCAGGCCTCGCAGCGTTTCGAGCGTGCGCTGCGCCATGTCGGTGTACAGCGCGACCATGGTCTCGAGATGGGCGGTGACGGTGGGGGTAAATAACTGATATTGCGAAGTAAAGGGGGACAGCATGGCGAACCTCATCGTGTGCTTTGGTTAAAAAACGCCGGGTTCCCGGCCTGGCGGGTTGTTCAGCACAGAGATAGACGCCTGGCAGGCGGGAAGGTTCCAAAATTGCACGATCGTTCTAGTTTTACCGGATGGGCCCAGCCGTGCGACAATACCGGCCTTGTTATTGTTCCGTTGATATCGAAATCTACCGTGATGGCCATGACTAAACCCGACAATCCCGAATACATCCTGAGTTTTTCGTGCCACGACCAGCGCGGCATCGTTCATCGCGTTTCGGGTTTTCTGGCCGATCACGGCTGCAACATCATCGATTCGGCGCAATTTGGCGACAGCGAGTCGCGCCTGTTCTTCATGCGCGTGCACTTCGCGCTGGAAGACAGCGCCATCGGCGACGAGTTGCTGCGCGCTGATTTCGGCCTGCTGGCGGCCGAGATGCAACTGACGTTCGACATGCGCGACGCCCGCTGCAAGCCGCGCGTGATGCTGATGGTGTCGAAAATCGGCCATTGCCTCAACGATTTGCTGTTCCGCTACAAGAGCGGCCTGCTGCCGGTGGAGATTCCGGCGATCGTGTCGAACCACATGGATTTCTACCAGTTGGCGGCCAGCTACAATATTCCGTTCCACCACCTGCCGCTGGCCGCCGGCGCGCCGCAGGAGGCCAAACAGGCGCAGGAAGCCAAGATCATCGAGCTGATGGACACCCACAAGATCGACCTGGTGGTGCTGGCGCGTTACATGCAGATCCTGTCGCCGGGCCTGTGCACGGCGTTGAAAGGGAAGGCGATCAACATCCACCATTCCTTCCTGCCAAGCTTCAAGGGCGCCAAGCCGTACGCGCAGGCGCATCACCGTGGCGTCAAGCTGATCGGCGCGACCGCGCACTTCGTCACCGGCGACCTGGACGAAGGTCCGATCATCGAGCAGGATGTCGAGCGGGTCGACCATTCGATGGACGCCGAGACCTTGTCGGCCATCGGCCGCGACGTCGAGTGCGTGGTGCTGGCGCGCGCGGTGAAGTGGTTTGTCGAGCACCGCATTTTGCAAAACGGCGACAAGACTGTCGTCTTCAAATAACCAAGAGATTTACCGATGGCCCTCAAAGCAACAATTTATAAAGCCGACCTGCAGATCGCGGACATGGACCGCAATTTCTACGAGTCCCAGTCGCTGACGTTGGCGCGTCATCCGTCCGAAACCGACGAACGCATGATGGTGCGGCTGGTGGCGTTCGCGATCCACGCCAACGAGGCGCTGACCTTCACCAAGGGCTTGTTCGACGTTGAAGAGCCGGATATCTGGCAGAAGGACTTGACCGGCGCGATCCAGCTGTGGATCGAGGTCGGCCAGCCCGACGAGAAGGTGATCCTGAAGGCCAGCGGCCGTTCGGAACACGTCTATGTGTACAGCTACGCGGCTACCAGCCATATCTGGTGGAAGTCGCTGGCGAACAAGGTCGAGCGCTGCAAGAACCTGACGGTGATCAACCTGAACGCCGACGCCACCGAGCAGCTGGCCCGTATGGCGCAGCGCTCGATGCAGCTGCAATGCACGATCCAGGACGGCCAGATCTGGCTGACCGACGGCACCACGACGGTGGAAGTGGGCCGCGAGACTTTCAAGGGCGAGCGCTAGGCTTTTGCCGCGGTTTCACCGCACCACCGCGCCACCCTTCATCACCCACTGGACCCGTTCCAGCACCGTCACATCCTTGAGCGGTTCGCCGTCGACGGCAATCATGTCGGCGAACTTGCCTGCCTCAATTGTTCCAATCCGGTCGCTCCAGCCCAGCAATTCGCTGGCGTTGACGGTGGCCGTGCGGATCGCTTGCGCCGGCGTCATGCCCAGCTTGACCAGCACCGCGAATTCGCGCGCGTTCAAGCCATGCGGATAGACCGCCGCGTCGGTGCCGAACGCCACCGGCACGCCGGCCTTGATCGCGCGGCCGATATTGATGCGCGCCTGCGGCAGCACCACCCTGGCTTTTTCCAGCAGCGGCTTGGGCAGCTTGATGGCCTCGGCGTTTTCGATCAGCCAGTCGCCCAGGTACAGCGTGGGCACCAGCCAGGTCTTGTGCTCCTTCATCAGCTTGATGCCCTCGTCGTCGATGTAGGAACCGTGCTCGATTGAATCGACGCCGGCCAGTACCGCCAGCCGGATGCCTTCGCCGCCGTGCGCGTGGGCGGCGGCCTTGCGTCCCAGCCGGTGGGCGTCGCCGATAATGGCTTTCAATTCTTCCAGCGTGTACTGCGAGGTGCGCGGGTCGTCGCCGAACGACAACACCCCGCCGGTGGCGCAAATCTTGATGACGTCCGAACCGTATTTGATGTTGCGGCGCGTGACCTTGAGCGCTTTCTCGACGCCGTCGGCCACGCCGAGGCCGGTGATCCCGTATTGCGGCGCGTGCAAGGTGTCGTCGCAGTGGCCGCCGGTGATGCCCATGGCCGGGCCGGAGGCGGCGATGCGCGGTCCGGGCACGTCGCCGTCGTTGATGGCGTCGCGCAGGCCGATGTCGGTGTAGCCGTCGGCGCCGACGTCGCGCACGGCGGTGAAGCCGGCGTTCAGCGTTAGGCGGGCGTTCTTGGCACCGGTCAGGGTCGAGCGCGGGATCGATTTGGCGACGATGGCGTAGCCGGCGTCCTGCGGGTCGCCGGTCAGGTGGGTGTGGCTGTCGATCAGGCCGGGCAGCAGGGTCTTGTTACCCAGGTCGATGACCGTGGCGCCGGCCGGGATCGCCAGCTTGCTGCCGGCGGCCGTGATGCGCTCGCCGCTGACGAGGACCACGGCATCGTCGATCAGGGTGCCTTTGCGCACGTCGACCATGTGCGCGGCCTTGATGGCGGTGACGGTGGCGGTGGCGGGGACGGCCGGAGCATTGGCGGCTGCGGCGGTGGAACTCAATAAGATGGCAGGCAGCGACAACAGCGCGAAGCGGACGGATGCGGCGATGACGTTCAAGTATTTCTCCCTGTAGTTGAGGTTTTTTTGAGGAGCGACAAAGCGGGCTCGCCCGCAAGCGTACTCGTCAATGATGTCAAACGCTACACTTTGTCGATGAAAAGTCACAGCGATATGTTGTATAAGCAGTTATTCGCGCATCCCGAGGTGATCCGCGATCTGCTGACGGGCTTTGTTTCGGCGGACTGGACCGGGTCTCTCGATATCGGCGCGTTTGAGCGTATCAACGCCAGCTATGTCAGCGAAAACGGCAATACCCGGCACGAGGATATCGTGTGGCGCGCGAAAATCGGTGGCGATTGGGTGTATGTCTATTTGTTGCTGGAGTTTCAGGCACGCTCCGATCCATGGATGGCGCTGCGCATGCAGGTGTATGTCGGGCTGTTGTGCCAGGATCTGGTGGCGCAGCATCGCCTGACCCGATTCGGAAAACTGCCGCCTGTCTTGCCTGTCGTGCTCTATCACGGCCGCAAGCCCTGGCGCGCGAGCACCGATCTGAAAAAGCTGATGCTGCAGCCACCGGAGGGGTTGGAACGTTTTCAGCCGAGCCAGCATTATTTGCTGATCGATCAGCATCGGAACGTTGGCGGCGATGGCCGGTCTAACGTGCTGGCGGTTCTATTTCGGTTGATGCGTTCCCGCACCGATCAGCAAATGCGCGAAGCGTTGAGCGTTTTTGCGCAACGAATGAATTCGCCGGATATGTTGCGCGCTCGCGATAGCCTGATGCGTTGGGTACAAGCAGTGCTGCGGGACGAATTTTGCGACACTGAGTTCAGTATGGAGGAGGGCCCGATCATGTTGTTTGACCAACGATTTAAGAAGTACGAGGACCTGCTGGAATATGAAGCGATCGAACGTGGTCGCGTCAAGGGAAAAGAGGAAGGGCGGTATGAAGGGCGGCATGAGGGCGCGGTGCTAGCTTTGCAAAGCGTCGTGCAGAGCTTGCTCAGCGACAGTCAGGGGACACTTCCCGTTGACCTGAGCGAGAGAATCCTCGCTGCCGATGAGGATGAACTGAGGGGCTGGATTAAATCACTGGTTGCCGGCGCAAGGCCGCAGCAGGTG
>Ga0308163_10000297_pt1 | contig 114963 bp, 108 predicted proteins | sample PhyTR1_FD_201037 | JGI IMG/M metagenome (GOLD analysis project Ga0308163, IMG submission 201037) | Phyllosphere microbial communities from UC Gill Tract Community Farm, Albany, California, United States - DLSLT.R1 | ecosystem: Host-associated > Plants > Phyllosphere > Unclassified | place... | reverse complement strand
TCTGCGTCGTTGTGATAGAGGCTTCGCTCCATCTCCTCCAGCAGGCGCTGCTCTTGCTCGGAAAGCGGCATCATGTTCCCCTCAGGCTCGGGACGACGCGTCGGTGTTCACCTGTGGATTCTAGCTCCCCACCCCTGGCTAGGCTAGGCGGGTGCCCGAAAGCGACCGCCTCGTCAGCCACGTCCAGACCCGCCTCGACGACTTCCTGACGGCGCAGGCGGCGGGGCTCCGGGAGATCAGCCCGGATCTGACATCCGTCCAGGAGTTCTCCGCGGATCTGCTGAGAGGCGGAAAGAGGTTCCGCGCCCAGTTCTGCTACTGGGGCTGGCGCTCGGTCATCGACCTCGAGCCCTCCCCCGTCGGCCGACCCCAGGGCGAGGAGCGGCCGGGCTACCGCGCGGTCGTGGGCGTGGCCGCCGGCCTCGAGATCTTCCACGCGGCGGCGCTCGTGCACGACGACATCATCGACCGGTCGGACACCCGTCGCGGCCGCCCCGCGGCCCATCGCCGCTTCGAGGCGCTGCACGCCGCCAGCGGATGGGGCGGATCCTCGGCGGGCTTCGGCGAGGCCGGCGCCATCCTCCTCGGCGACCTGCTCCTCGGCTGGAGCGACGAGCTGCTCATCGACTCCCTGCTCGGGCTCGCGGACGGCGCCGCCGCGCGGGCGACCCGCGCCGAGCTCGCCACCATGCGCACGCAGGTGACGCTCGGCCAGTACCTCGACGTCCTCGAGGAGGTCGCGTGGCCGACGGTCGACGAGGACGAGACGCTCGCCCGCGCGCACAACGTGGTCGTCTACAAGTCGGCCAAGTACAGCATCGAGGCACCGCTCGTCGTCGGCGCGAGCCTGGCGGGGGCCTCGCCCGAGCAGGTGGCGGCGCTCCGCGCCGTCGGCCTCCCCCTCGGCATCGCCTTCCAGCTGCGCGACGACGTGCTCGGGGTCTTCGGCGACAGCGCCGTCACCGGCAAGCCGAGCGGCGACGACCTGCGCGAGGGCAAGCGGACCGTGCTCGTGGCGCTCGCGCGCCGGCGCCTGCCCGACGGCGTGCGGCGCACGGTCGACGCGCTCCTCGGCGACCCGGACCTCGACGACGAGCAGATCCGCGTGCTCCAGTCGATCCTGCGGGAGAGCGGCGCCCTCGACGAGGTCGAGGGGATGATCGCGCGCAACGTGCGGGAGTCCCTCGCGGCCCTGCGCGAGGCGCCCATCGCGGCACGGGCGCGCAACCAGCTGGAGCTGCTGGTGGACACGGTCACGCAGCGCGTGACCTGACCTCCGGGCCACGCGTCCGGCGACGGCGGTCGGCGCGATCCGCGAAGGCCGGGCGGGAGGCGATCAGCGCGTCAGGCGCTCGCCTGCGCCACGCGGCGCACCTCGGCCTTGCGACCGGCGAGCAGCGCGTCGACGGGCGCGGCGCCGAGGCTCGGCTCCTCGGTGAGGAGCCAGTCCATCGCCTCGTCGTCCGAGAACCCGTTGTCGCCGAGGACGATGATCGTCCCCCGCAGCTCGGAGAGCGGCTCGCCGTCGCGGAGGAACACGGCAGGGACCTTGAGGACGCCGTCGAGGCGGACGGCGAGGAGCCGCCTGTCCTCGATGAGCCGCCGCACGCGGCTCACGGTGAGACCCATCAGGTCGACGAGATCGGGGACGGTCAACCACTCACGGTCGGCATAGGGCTCGTTCACGTGTCACATGCTGGCACGCCGGGAGCCGCGACGCCCACCGCGGGAGCGGAGGTCCGACCCGCACCCCGCCGGAGCACGCGCCTGCCTATCCGCCGAATGCGCGTGTCGCTGTTCACTCCAGTCACATCCATCACTTATGTGCCCAAAGCGCTCGTTGCGTGTTAACGTGGAACACCTGCATCAGGGAATCGTGCACGACGGCCGGAGTAGACCAACATGCCCATGACCGAATCCACCCCTCCTCGCGACCCCAGCCGGTCCTCGGACACCTCGACCGGCCGCTCGGCCCGACGCTCCAAGGCGCTTCTGGCGACCATGCCCATCGTGCTGGTCGGGTCGCTCGCGGTGAGCCTCGGCATGGCGACGCCCGCCGACGCCGCTCCCGTCAAGCGCGTCCCCAAGGCCAAGACCGGCCCGACGCAGACGAAGCTGCCGACGGTCGCGGCACCGACCATCACCCCGGCCTCCGCGCCGACGGCCGCGACACCGTCCACCTACGTCGTCGAGCAGGGCGACACCGTCTCCAGCATCGCCGGGCAGTTCGGGCTCTCGACCGCATCCGTCCTCGCCCAGAACGGGCTGGGGTGGAAGACGACCATCTTCCCCGGGCAGACGCTCACGCTCGGCGGCTCCGGCACGTCCTCGGCCGCACCGGCCTCCGCGCCCTCGACCTCCGGATCCCGCTACACCGTCGTCGCGGGCGACACGGTCACGGGAATCGCGGGCAAGCACGGGGTCTCGACCTCGGCGGTCCTGTCGGCCAACGGGCTGCAGGCCACGAGCACGATCTTCCCGGGCAACCAGCTGACGATCCCCGGCGGATCCGGGCCGGCCGCGGCCGTCGCGCCGAGCGCCTCGCCCGCGGCGAAGACCGGGCTCAGCGGCACGTACACCATCGAGACCGGCGACACCCTGCACAGCATCGCCCAGGACTCGGGCGTGACGGTCCAGGACCTCCTGAACACGAACGGCCTGAACTGGTCGAGCATCATCTACGCCGGCAGCAAGCTCACCATCCCCCACGCGTCCACCGCAGCGGTGCAGGTGGCCTCGCTGCGCGGCACGACGATCATGACGGACGAGATGCGCGACAACGCGCGCATCATCGTCCAGGTCGGGCGGTCCGCGGGGGTCAGCGACTACGGCCTCGTCATCGCGCTGGCTACTGCCGCGCAGGAGTCGACGCTCCGCAACCTCGACTGGGGCGACCGCGACTCCATCGGCCTGTTCCAGCAGCGCCCGAGCCAGGGATGGGGCGCGCCCGAGCAGCTGCACAACCCCTACTTCGCCGCGCAGGCGTTCTTCGGCGGTCCCGTGAACCCGAATCCCGGCGTCACCAGGGGCCTCCTCGACACCCCCGGCTGGAAGTCGATGACCGTCACGCAGGCCGCGCAGGCCGTGCAGTACTCGGCCTACCCCGACGCGTATGCCAAGTGGGAGGCATCCGCCTGGGCCTGGCTCGACGAGATCGGCTGACCCGGTCGGCCGTGGGCATCCGCGCCGCGTCCCTCCGGTGTGCCGGGGAGGCCCGGGCACCCGCGATCCCTAGAATCATCCAGTGACCTCCAGCCCGACCGACCCCATGATCGGCCGTCTCCTCGACGGTCGGTACCAGGTCAGGTCCCGCATCGCGCGCGGCGGCATGGCGACGGTGTACGTCGCCACCGACCTGCGCCTCGAGCGTCGCGTCGCCGTCAAGGTGATGCACGGGCACCTGGCGGACGACAGCGCGTTCCGCGACCGCTTCATCCAGGAGGCGCGGTCGGCCGCACGGCTCGCCCACCCCAACGTCGTCAACGTGTTCGACCAGGGCCAGGACTCCGACATGGCCTACCTGGTCATGGAGTACCTGCCCGGCATGACCCTGCGCGAGCTGCTGCAGGAGTACGAGCGCCTCACGCCCGAGCAGACGCTCGACATCCTCGAGGCCGTGCTCTCCGGCCTCGCCGCCGCGCACAAGGCCGGCATCGTGCACCGCGACCTCAAGCCCGAGAACGTGCTGCTCGCGGACGACGGGCGCATCAAGATCGGCGACTTCGGACTCGCGCGCGCCGTGAGCGCCAACACCGCGACCGGGCAGGCGCTCCTCGGCACCATCGCGTACCTCTCCCCCGAGCTCGTGACGCGCGGCATCGCCGACACCCGGAGCGACATCTACGCGGTCGGCATCATGATGTACGAGATGCTCGCGGGCGAGCAGCCGTTCAAGGGCGAGCAGCCCATGCAGATCGCCTACCAGCACGCCAACGACCAGGTGCCCACGCCGAGCACCACGAACCCGTCGGTCCCCGTCGAGCTCGACGAGCTGGTGCTCTGGGCCACCGCGCGCGATCCCGAGCAGCGGCCCCGTGACGCGCGCACGCTCCTCGACGAGCTCTACGCGGTGCAGAACCGCCTCGACGCGCGGTCCGGGGATCCGGCTCCGCTGCAGCGCACGGTCGTGTTCCCGAGCGCGCCGGCCCTCCCTCCCGTCACCACGGGCGAGACGCAGGTCGTGGGCGGACCGCCCGTCATGGTGCGCGCGGAGCCGGAGCGGGACGATCCCGACTCCGTCGTCGCGCTCGCGGCCGCCGGGTCCCGGCGCCGCGCCCGCGGCTGGGTGCTCGCCCTCCTCATCGTGATGCTCGCCGCCCTCGCCGGCGGTACGGGCTGGTACTACGGGCAGGGCCCCGGCGCGCAGGTGCCCGTGCCGCGCGTCACCGCGATGGCGGTCGACGACGCGGCGGGCACCCTGCAGGGCCAGGGGTTCGTCGTGGCGCGCGCCGAGGAGCCGAGCGTGGACGTCGAGGTCGGGCACGTCACCCGCAGCGTCCCGGCGCCGGGGACGCCCGTCGACCAGGGATCCACCGTGACGGTCTACGCCTCCACCGGACCGCGGCTCCTCGACGTGCCCGACGTCGTCGGCGCGGCGGAGGACGACGCGCGGACGCGCCTCGGGGGCGTCCCCTTCGTCGTCCAGGACGCGACCGTCCGCCAGTACGGCGACGCGCCCGAGGGAACGGTCGTGCAGGTGCTCGACGCCTCCGGGGCGCCGGTCGGCGCCCAGTACCCCGAGCAGCAGCCGGTGACCCTCGTGGTCGCCGCCGGCAAGATCCCCCAGATCAACGGCCGCTCCGTCGACCAGGCCAAGGCCACGCTCGCGCAGGCGGGCCTCGTGGGCGAGCCCGGCAAGCAGAGCTTCAGCGACGACGTCGACACGGGCGAGGTGATCTCGGTCTACCCGCTCGACCAGAACCCGGTGCGCTCGGGAGTCGGCGACGCGCTGGGCAGCAAGGTGGGGCTCGAGATCTCCAAGGGCCCGGACCTCGTCGCCGTCCCCGCGGTCGTCGGCCTCACCCGCGACGAGGCCAAGGCCGCGCTCGACAAGGCGGGCTTCAAGTACGCGTACTCGGCGTTCTGGGACGCGCTGCCCAACAGCATCACCCGCGTCGCGTCGGCGAGCCCGGAGGCGAACGCGATGGCCCGACGCGGATCGACGGTCAACCTCGGCATCACCGCGTCCGGCTAGCCGGCCCACGGCTCCGCCGGCGCTCGCGCACCGGAGACGACGATGCCCGCCGCCCTCGTGGGCGGCGGGCATCGACGTGCGGTGCGGTCAGCCGCGGGCGGCGGCCAGCTCCTCCGAGACCAGGAACGCGAGCTCGAGGCTCTGCATGTGGTTGAGCCGCGGGTCGCACAGCGACTCGTAGCGGGTGGCGAGCGTGGCCTCGTCGATGTGCTCGGATCCGCCGAGGCACTCGGTGACGTCGTCGCCCGTGAGCTCGATGTGGATGCCGCCCGGGTGCGTGCCCGCCGCGCGGTGCGCCTGGAAGAAGCCCTGGACCTCGTCGACCACGTCGTCGAAGCGCCGCGTCTTGTACCCGGTGGGCGTGGTGAGGCCGTTGCCGTGCATCGGGTCGGTGACCCAGAGCGGGTTCGCGTCGGACGCCTTGACGGCCTCGAGCAGGGGCGGCAGCGCGTCGCGGATGCGCCCGGCGCCCATGCGCGTGATGAAGGTGAGGCGGCCGGGCTCCCGATCCGGGTCGAGCTTCTCGATCAGCTCGTGCACCGTCTCGGGCGTCGTCGACGGCCCGAGCTTGACGCCGAGGGGGTTGCGGACGCGCGACAGGAAGTCGACGTGGGCGCCGTCGAGGTCGCGGGTGCGCTCCCCGATCCAGATGAAGTGCGCCGACGTGTTGTACGGCGTGCCCGTGCGCGAGTCGATGCGCGTCATGGGCCGCTCGTAGTCCATGAGCAGACCCTCGTGGCCGGTGTAGAACTCGACGCGCTTGAGGTCGTCGAAGTCGGCGCCCGCGGCCTCCATGAACTTGATGGCCCGGTCGATGTCACGCGCCAGGTGCTCGTACCGCTGGTTCGCGGGGTTCGCGGCGAAGCCCTTGTTCCAGCTGTGCACCTCGCGCAGGTCGGCGAACCCGCCCTGCGTGAAGGCGCGGATGAGGTTCAGCGTGGAGGCGGCCGTGTGGTACCCCTTCACGAGCCGGGCCGGATCCGCCGCACGGGACTCGGGCGTGAAGTCGTAGCCGTTCACGATGTCGCCCCGGTACGCGGGGAGCGTGAGGTCGCCGCGCGTCTCCGAGTCGCTCGAGCGGGGCTTGGCGAACTGGCCGGCCATGCGGCCCATCTTCACGACGGGCATGGCGGCCCCGTAGGTGAGGACGACCGCCATCTGGAGGACGGTCTTCACGCGGTTGCGGATCTGGTCGGCGGTGGCCCCCGCGAAGGTCTCGGCGCAGTCGCCGCCCTGGAGCAGGAACGCGCGGCCGTCGGCCGCGGCGGCGAGGCGGCTGCGCAGCTGGTCGACCTCGCCCGCGAACACGAGCGGCGGCAGCAGGGCGATCTCGGCGCTGGCGGCGTGCACCGCGGCGGCGTCGGGCCAGGCCGGCTGCTGCTTGACCTCGAGCGTGCGCCAGTGGTCGAGGCCCGCGAGGACGTCGGGGTGGGCGGGGACGAGGTGCTCTGAGGCCACGGTGGGATCCCGGTTCGTGTCGTGCGCGTGTGCGCGGTGGAGGCAGGCGGGCGTCGGTCAGCGGGCCGCGCTCGCGCGCTTCTCCTTGACCGAGGTCGCATAGACGTCGACGTACTCCTGGCCGCTCAGCCTCGAGAGCTCGTACATGATCTCGTCGGTGATGGAGCGGAGGATGAAGCGGTCTCCCTCGAGGCCGGCGAACCTACTGAAATCTAGCGGCTCGCCGATGACCACACCAATCCGGCGGACCTTCGGGATGCGCGTGCCGATGGGCATGACCTTCTCGGTGTCGATCATCGCGATCGGCACGACCGGGACGTCGCCCTCGAGGATCATGCGCGCCACGCCCGTGCGGCCGCGGTACATGCGGCCGTCGGGGCTGCGCGTGCCCTCGGGGTAGATGCCGAGCATCCGCCCCTCGGCGAGCACGCGGAGGCCCGTGTTGAGCGAGGCCTCGGACGCCTTGCCGCCGGAGCGGTCGATGGGGAGCATGCCCGTGGCCGTGAAGAACAGCCTCGTGGCCCAGCCCTTGAGGCCGGTGCCCGTGAAGTAGTCGCTCTTGGCGAGGAACACCAGGTTCCGGTCGACCAGCAGCGGCAGGAACACCGAGTCGATGAACGAGAGGTGGTTGCTCGCGAGGATGACGCCGCCCTTGGCGGGGATGTTCTCCAGGCCGGTGACCCAGGGGCGGAACGTGCTCCGGAGGAGGGGTCCGGCGACCAGGTTCTTCATGAACCAGTAGAACATCGGGTGGCCACCTTCCGGGCGGGGTCGGGATCCAGCATAGCCAGCGGGGGCGAGCCCGGCCGCCGGGCTCCCGAGGCGCGGGTGGGCGGATCAGGCTCCGTGGCGCAGCGCGGAGGCGTGCAGGCGGGCGAGGTCGGCGGCGCCCACGACGCCCGCGTCGTTCACGAGCTCGGCGATGCGGAACTCGGGCTCCGGGTGGTAGCCGCGCGCGGGCAGGTGGGAGAGGTACGCCTCGCGGATGGGGTCGAGGAGCAGGTCCCCGGCCTGCGCGACGCCGCCGCCGATCACGAACATCTGCGGGTCGAGGATCGCGCCGATGCTCGCGGCGGCCTCCCCCAGCCAGGAGCCGACGCGGCGCAGCGCCGCGAGGGCGCCCGGGTCGCCGGCCTGGATGAGGTCGCTCACGTCGAGCCCCGTCAGGGTGCCGACCTCCCGGCGGCGCGCGGCGAGGCCGTCGCCGTGGGTGCCGCCGAGGTCGGCGAGCTCGTTGGCGGTGCGGAGGAGGGCGCGGCCGGATCCGTACTGCTCGATGCAGCCGCGCGCGCCGCAGCCGCAGGGCAGGCCGTCGGGCACGACGCGCATGTGGCCGAGCTCCGCGCCCGCGCCGAAGCCGCCGCGGAACAGGCGGTCGTCGGCGACGATCGCTCCGCCGACGCCCGTGCCGATCGTCAGGGTCACCATGTCGCTCACGAGGCGGCCGGCGCCGTAGCGGAACTCGGCCCAGCCGGCGGCGTTGGCGTCGTTCTCGATGACGATGGGGAGGTCGATCCGACGGCGGAGGCGCTCGCGCACGGGCTCGTTGCGCCAGTTGATGTTCGGGGCGTAGTACACGGTGGACTGCGCGGCGTCGATGAAGCCCGCCGCGGCGACGCCGACGGCGACCGCGTCCGGGTGCTCGGCGCGGAGGCCCTCGACCATGGTCACGACGGCCTCGACGATGGCGTCCGGGCTGCTCGCCTCGGTGGGTGTGCGGGCCTCGGCGGCGATGGCGCCGAGCTCGTCGACCACGGCTCCCGCGATCTTCGTCCCGCCGATGTCGATCCCGATTGCATGCACGTGGCGGGCCCTTCCGTTGATCTCGCCTGACGATCCTACCGACGCCGCGGACGCCCCCGTCCGGGGACGCGCGCCCGGAGACCCCGCGCGGTTACTGTGGGAACATCCATTTCCGGTACCGAGGGAGTTGCCGTGGAACAGCACATCATGCCCGCCGTCGTCGAGGCGCGGCCGGACGACAACATCACCGACGTCCTGGTGCACCGCGTGAGGACGAGTCCCGACGCTCCCCTGTTCGCGCTGCCGGACGGGGACGGGTGGCGCGACGTCACCGCACGCGAGTTCCACGCGCAGGTGGTCGCCCTGGCGAAGGGCCTCGTCGCCTCCGGGATCCAGCCGGGCGAGCGCATCGGCATGATGTGCCGGACGCGCTACGAGTGGACCCTCGTCGACTTCGCGGTCTTCTTCGCCGGCGCCGTGCTCGTCCCGGTCTACGAGACCTCCTCCCCCGGCCAGGTGCACTGGAACCTGCAGGACTCCGGCAGCGTCGCCGTGATCCTCGAGTCCGCCGAGCACTTCTCCCGCTTCGACGAGGTGCACCCGGAGCTGCCGGACGTGCGGCGCGTGTGGCAGATCGACCTCGGTGACCTCGACAAGCTCGCCGCGCAGGGCGTCGATGTGCCCGACGCCGAGATCGAGCGGCGTCGCAACCTCGCCGTCGGATCGGACATGGCGACGCTCATCTACACGTCGGGCACGACCGGGCGGCCGAAGGGCTGCATCCTCACGCACGCCAACTTCGTGGAGCTCGCGCGGAACGCCGAGGTCTCCATGGAGGAGGTCGTGCGGGTCGGCGCGTCCACCCTGCTGTTCATCACGACGGCGCACGTCTTCGCGCGGTTCATCTCGATCCTCAACGTGCAGGCGGGCGTGAAGACCGGGCACCAGGCCGACACCACGCAGCTGCTGCCCGCGCTCGCGTCGTTCAAGCCGACGTTCCTGCTCGCGGTGCCGCGGGTGTTCGAGAAGGTCTACAACTCCTCCGAGCAGAAGGCCGAGGGAGCCGGGCGCGGCAAGGTGTTCCGCAAGGCGGCGGAGGTCGCGTACGCGCACTCCGTCGCGGTCGACGCGGGCCGGGTGCCGTTCGCGCTGAAGGCGCAGTACCGGCTCTTCGACGCGCTCGTGTACTCCAAGATCCGGCAGGCGATGGGGGGCCGCGTGCGCTACGCGGTGAGCGGATCCGCGCCCCTCGGCCTGCGGCTCGGGCACTTCTACCGATCGCTGGGGCTGACGATCCTCGAGGGCTACGGCCTCACGGAGACCACCGCGCCCGTGAGCGTGAACCTCGTCAAGGGCTTCCGGATCGGCACGGTCGGCCCGGCGCTTCCGGGCGTCGCGACGCGGATCACCGACGAGGGCGAGATCGAGGTCAAGGGCGTCAACGTCTTCGACGGCTACTGGCAGGACGAGGCGGCCACCGCGGCGGTCTTCGACGACGGCTGGTTCCGCACGGGCGACCTCGGCAGCTACGACGCCGACGGGTACCTCACCATCACGGGGCGCAAGAAGGAGATCATCGTCACGGCGGGCGGCAAGAACGTGGCGCCCGCCGCGCTGGAGGACCCGATCCGCGCCAACCCCCTGGTGGGGCAGGTCGTGGTGGCGGGCGACCGGCGGCCGTTCATCTCGGCGCTCATCACGCTGGATCCGGAGATGCTCAAGGTCTGGCTCGGGAACAACGACCAGGATCCGACGATGACGCTCGCGCAGGCGTCGCAGAACCCGGCCGTGCTCGCCGAGGTCCAGCGCGCGGTCGACGCGGCCAACGCGACGGTGTCGCGGGCCGAGTCCATCCGGAAGTTCGTCGTGCTGCCGGTGGAGCTCACCGAGGCGGCCGGGCACCTCACGCCGAAGCTCAGCATCAAGCGCCAGGTGGTGCTCGACGCGTTCGCCGACGTGATCACGCGGATCTACGAGGCGGCGCCCACGACCGAGGGGCACTCGCTGGTGCACTGACCGGCGCCGTCGGCCCGTGCGGCCGCGCGGGTCGACGTATCGCCGCGCGTCAGAACCAGTCGGACTCGCGGACCTGCTTCATGGCCTCGCGGCGCCGCTGCTTGTCGAGGCGGTCGAGGTAGACGAGCCCGTCGAGGTGGTCGACCTCGTGCTGGAACGCCTGCGCGAGGACGCCCGTGCCCTCGAGGCGCACGGGCTCCCCGTCGAGGTCGAGCCCGGAGATCACGGCCTCGGGGTGGCGCATGGTGGGGAACCAGAGGCCCGGGACGGAGAGGCAGCCCTCGTCGACGAGCACGGCCTCGCCGCGCAGCTCCTCGATGACGGGGTTGAGGATGTAGCCGAACGACGGCCCCACGTTGTAGCTGAAGGCGCGGAGGTTCACGCCGATCTGCGCGGCGGCGACGCCCGCGCGGCCGTCGGGCCGCACGCTGTCGAGGAGGTCCTCGACCAGGGCGCGCACGCCGTCGTCGATCTCGTGGATCTCCGACGAGACGGTCTTCAGCACCGGATCGCCGAACAGGCGGATCTGTCGTTCAGTCATTCTCTGCTTCCGTGGGTCCTGCGGGCCGGCGGTCAGGGTCGATCGGCGCCCGCGGGCGCGAGGCCCGGTCCATTCTCCCGTGCCCAGTCCTCGATCGCCGACTCGGCGACCAGCAGGGCGTTCTCGACGACCTCGGTGACGGCCGGGTGCGGCCAGTACTGCGCACGCGCGAGGCCGGTGACGCGGTGGCCGAGGCTCGCGGCCGTCAGCAGCGGCTGGATGAGCGCGGCCGAGTCCGACCCGATGATGTGCGCGCCGAGGATGGTGCCGCCGTCGCGCGGATCCACCACGAGCTTGCAGAACGACGTCGTGTCCTCGAGCGCCCAGCCCCAGGCCGTCGACGAGTACGGCTGCTCGATGGTGACGACGGGTCCCGCCTCGCGCGCCTCCGCCTCCGTCAGGCCGAACGACCCGATCTGCGGGCGCGAGAACACGGCCTGGGGCACGGGTCCGGGCGCTCCCCCGATGAGCTCGTCCGGGTGCAGCAGGTTGTGCTGGACGACGCGCGCCTGGTGGTTCGCGACGTGCTTGAGCTGGTGGTCGGCGCTGATGTCGCCGAGCGCGAAGACGCCGGGCACCGGCTCGCCGCCCGTGAGCACGCGCTGCCGGTCGTCGACCACGATGCGGCCGTCCGCGTGCAGGTCGTAGCCCGCGTTCGCGACCGCGAGGGTGTCGGAGTTGGGGACGCGACCGAGGGCGACGAGAACCGCGTCCGTCTCGACAAGGTGGCCGGAGGCGAGCCGCGAGCGGAGCACGTCGCCGTCGCGCTCGATCTCCTCCACCTCGCAGTCGGTGATGACGTCCCACTGCGTGCGCGCGAGCGTCGTGAAGCGCGTGGAGACGTCGGCGTCGAGGTTGCCGAGCAGGTGCGCGGAGCGGGCGACCTGGGTCACGTGCACGCCCAGGTGGCTGAACACGTGCGCGAACTCGGCCGCGACGTAGCCGCCGCCCACGATGAGGAGCGACGCGGGCAGCCGGGGGATGCGCATGATCGAGTCGGAGTCGTGGATCGCCGGGTCCGGCGTGTAGACGGCCGGCAGCGGGCGGGGGCGCGAGCCCGCGGCGAGCACGACGCGGTCCGCGAGGATCCGCTGCCCGCTCGCCGTCACGAGCACGCCCGGGGCCTCGAAGCCCACGCTCTCGCGCAGCAGCGTGACGTTCCCCATGCCGCTCTCGCGCCACTCGCGACCGCCCTCGCTGATCGCGTCGATGCGGCCGAACACGCGGGCGCTGATCGCCGGCCAGTCCACGGCGTCGACCGACGCGCGGATCCCGAGGGCGGCGCCGTCGCGGGCCCCCGCGGCGACGTCGGCCACGTGCACGAGCATCTTCGTGGGGATGCAGCCCGCGTTGAGGCACGTGCCGCCGAAGTGCTCGCCGTCGTCGACGAGGAGCACGCGCTGGTCGGCGAAGCGCTCGTCGACGAGGGAGTTGCCGGATCCGGCCCCCACGATCACGAGGTCGTAGCGCTCGTCCTGCATCCGGTCCGTGTCGGTCATCCCGTGCCTCACTCCTCGATCTCGACGACGACGAGCGGGTCGCCCGCGTCGGCCTGCTGCGTGACGACGCCTCGGGGCGACGCGTGCCCGCTGCCCCGGCGGATCCCGGGGAGGTGGTCCTCCGCGTCGATCACGGACGTGCCACCCGAGCGCACACGGTTCGCGACGAGGACCTCCTCGGACATGGCGGGCCTCTCGTCGGCAGGGCTTCGGGGGCGGCGCGTTTAGGTTCTCCCAGAGTATCGACGGTAGCCTCTCCCTTGTGCATGTACTGAGCGTCAGCTCCCTCAAGGGGGGCGTGGGCAAGACCACAGTGACCCTGGGACTGGCGTCCGCCGCCTTCTCCCGCGGCTTGAGGACCCTCGTGGTCGACCTCGACCCGCAGGCCGACGTGTCGACCGGCATGGACATCCAGGTCGCCGGCCACCTCAACGTCGCGGACGTGCTCGCCTCCCCCAAGGAGAAGATCGTGCGCGCGGCCATCGCCCCGAGCGGCTGGACCAAGGGCCGCACCGGCACCATCGACGTCATGATCGGCAGCCCGTCCGCCATCAACTTCGACGGCCCGCACCCGAGCATCCGCGACATCTGGAAGCTCGAGGAGGCCCTCGCGAACGTCGAGGCCGACTACGACCTGGTGCTCATCGACTGCGCCCCCTCGCTCAACGCCCTCACGCGCACGGCGTGGGCGGCCAGCGACCGCGTCACCGTCGTCACCGAGCCCGGCCTCTTCTCCGTCGCCGCCGCCGACCGCGCGCTCCGGGCCATCGAGGAGATCCGCCGTGGCCTCTCGCCGCGCCTGCAGCCCCTCGGCATCATCGTCAACCGCGCCCGCGTGCAGTCGCTCGAGCACCAGTTCCGCATCAAGGAGCTCCGCGACATGTTCGGCCCGCTCGTGCTGAGCCCGCAGCTGCCCGAGCGCACGTCGCTCCAGCAGGCGCAGGGCGCGGCCAAGCCCCTTCACGTGTGGCCGGGCGAGAGCGCCCAGGAGATGGCGCGCAACTTCGACCAGCTGCTCGAGCGCATCATGCGCACGGCCAAGATCGGCGACTACGCGGAGAACCCCGCACGCTGATCCCGCCTGTCCGACCCGCGCCGCTCCTCCTCGAGGGGCGGCGTCCGTCGTACGGGCGTGCGTGGATCCGCTCGTCATGGGGACGAGCGCGGGCGCATCCGCATGGGCGAGATCGCGTGACGCGGTGGATCGTCGACGAGACGGACCCGCGCAGGGGCGTCGGGCCGGCGGCGAGGGCGCCTAGGAGGCCTTGACGGCGCGACGCGCGGCGAGCTCGTCGGTGGGGTCGACGGTCTGGGTGTCGATCTCGACGAGGGAGTGCTCGACCTCGCGGAGGACCTTGCCGACGGCGATGCCGAAGACGCCCTGGCCGCGGCTCACGAGGTCGATGACCTCGTCGTTGCTGGTGCAGAGGTAGACGCTCGCGCCGTCGCTCATGAGCGTGGTCTGGGCGAGGTCGACGACGCCGGACTCGCGGAGCTGGTTCACGGCCGTGCGGATCTGCTGGAGGGAGATGCCGGTGTCGAGGAGGCGCTTGACGAGCTTGAGGACGAGGATGTCGCGGAACCCGTAGAGGCGCTGCGTGCCGGAGCCGGAGGCGCCGCGGACGGTGGGCTCCACGAGGCCGGTGCGGGCCCAGTAGTCCAGCTGGCGGTAGGTGATCCCCGCGGCGCGGGCGGCGACGGCACCGCGGTAGCCGGCGCTCGCGTCCATCTCGGGGAGGCCGTCGGTGAAGAGCAGACCGAGGTCGTAGCGCCCGGAGTCCGGGGTGGAGTCGCTCATCGTTCTGCCTTCCACCCCCCAGCGCGGGTCCCGGAGGGGATCGTGCGCTGATGCGGGTCGGTTCGTCGGGATCGTGTTCTCACGGTAGCGGGGCCCGGTGGCCCGATCAACGACATCCGGGCTGAGCGCCCGGCGTGTCGTCCTCGACCGCCACGGCGCCCCCGTCGGGGTGCGGGTCGACCGGTGCCGCACGGATCCCCGTGCGTGCGTCCGGTCCCGTGCGGACACGTCAGTCTACGGGCCGGAGCGCTCGGCGCGAGCCGATGCCCCGGGGCGATCCGGCCTCGGCGTCTCCGGCCGGCGACCGCCCGCGTCGACTCAGGAGGAGAGGCGGCCGAGCGCGGAGCGGATGAGGCTGCTCCGGACGACCTCGAGCTGCGTCGCGATCTCGCGGGCGAGCTCCGCGGCGTGCGCCCGGCTCGACGCGTCGCGGCGCCGGGACACCGGGACGAGCGCCGACTCGATCAGGCTCAGCTCCCGCTCGGCGGCCTGGCGGAAGCCGCGCAGGTGCCGGGGCTCGATGCCCGTGCGCTGCAGCTCGACGAGGGCGCGCATCACCTGCACGGCCTCCTCGCCGTACACCTCGGCGGGCATGAGCACGCCCGCCGTGATGGCGTCGCCGAGGAGCGGGGCCGTCGCGCCGGACTCGCGCACGAGCTCGGCCCGGCTGTACCGGCGCTCCTGGTCGAGCATCGACACGGCAGGCGCGGTGGCCGCGCCGGGGAGCGCGGGCGACAGGCCCGCGTCGAGGTCGCGGAGGTAGGAGCGGATGACCTTCAGCGGGAGGTAGTGGTCCCGCTGCATGCCGAGGACGGTGCGGAGGCGCTCGACGTCGGCGGGGCTGAACTTGCGGTAGCCGGACTCGGTGCGCGACGGCTGGACGAGGCCCTGCTCCTCCAGGAAGCGGAGCTTGCTGTTGGTGAGGTCGGGGAACTCGGGCGTGAGCCGCGCGAGCACCTGCCCGATGCTGAGCAGTCCGGGGGTGCGGGCGGGCGCCGACCGAGCGGCGGACGCCGGCACTACTCGATCGTCCGGCCGACGAGGTCGGTGCGCGAGGCGTAGAACGTGAGGCGGAACTTGCCGACCTGGACCTCCGCGCCGTCCTGCAGGAGGGCCGTGTCGATGCGGACGCCGTCGAAGTAGGTGCCGTTCAGCGAGCCGAGGTCCTTGACCTGGAACGTCGTGCCCTCGCGGACGAACTCCGCGTGGCGGCGCGAGACCGTGACGTCGTCGAGGAAGATGTCGGCGTCGGGGTGGCGCCCGGCCACCGTGACGTCGGCGTCGAGGAGGAAGCGCGCACCCTGGTTCGGGCCGCGGCGGACGACGAGGAGCGCGGATCCGGACGGGAGCGCCGTGACGGCCTCCTTCTCGTCCGCGGAGACGCCGCCGTCGAGGCCGGCGAGGGCCGCGCCCATCTCGTCTCGGAAGGTGGCCGTGGTGTCCGTGCTCGTGTACTGCTCGGGCACGCGCGTGGCGCCGTGACCGTCTTCGCGTCCATCCATGGTCGTACCTCCTGTGACCTCCCAGCGTAACGGATCGGACACGGCCGGGACCACGCCGGGATGACCCGGGCACGGCCCCGACCGGGTGTCACCGGGTGGTGCCCGGCGCGCCGCCCCCGAGGTCGCCCGACCGCGTCACGTCGGCCTCGAGGGCCTCCGCCGGCGCCGCCTGCTCCGCCCCGTGCTCGGTGCCCATGGTCCTCTCGTCGAAGGGGTCGCCTCCGCCGAGGACGAGGGCCACGCGGTCGGCGTCGATGCCGCGGGTCCAGGTGCCGATGAGGAGCGTCGCGACCGCGTTGCCGGTGAAGTTCGTGAGGGCGCGGGCCTCCGACATGAAGCGGTCGATGCCGACGATGAGGCCCACGCCGTCCACGAGGTCCGGGCGGTGCGACTGCAGGCCGCCCGCGAGGGTCGCGAGACCGGCGCCCGTGACGCCCGCGGCGCCCTTCGACGCGATGATCATGAACACCAGGAGCGAGACCTGCTCGCCGAGCGCCAGCGGGCTGCCCAGCGCGCTCGCGATGAACAGGGACGCCATCGTGAGGTAGATGGCCGTGCCGTCGAGGTTGAACGAGTAGCCCGTGGGGACGGTGATGCCGACCACGGGCTTCGAGACGCCGACGTGCTCCATCTTCGCGATGAGGCGGGGCAGCGCGACCTCCGAGGAGGACGTGGAGACGATGAGCAGGTACTCGCGGCCGAGGTAGCGCATGAGCTTGAAGATGCTGACCCGGGTCACGAGCCACAGCAGCGAGCCGAGCACCACGACGATGAAGAGCGCGCACGTGATGTAGAAGCCGATCATGAGGGTCGCGAGGCTGATGACCGCCTGGAACCCGGTCGCGCCGACGACGGCCGCGATGGCGCCGAACGCGCCGATCGGGGCGACCCACATCACCATGCTCAGGATGCGGAAGACGAGGACCTGGATGTTGCGGATCCCCTCGAGCACCGGCTCGCCGCGCTTCCCCAGCTGCTGCAGCGCGAAGCCCACGAGGAGCGCCACGAACAGCGTCTGCAGGATGCTGCCCGACGTGAGCGACGACAGCAGTGACGTGGGGATGATCGAGAGGAGGAAGTCCTTCTCGCCGGTCGCCTCGGTGGATCCCTCCGGCGCCCGCAGCCCGCGGAGGTCGAGGCCCTCGCCCGGGTGGATGAGGTTGCCGACCAGGAGGCCGATCGCGAGCGCGAACGTCGACATGACGATGAAGTACAGGAGGGCGAGCCCGCCGACGCGCCCGACCGTGGCGGCCTTCGCGACGGATCCGACGCCGAGCACGATCGTGCAGAAGATGATGGGCGCGATCATCATCTTGATGAGGGCGACGAACGCGTCGCCGATCGGCTTGAGGGCCACGCCCGCCTCGGGGGCGACGAGCCCGACCGTGACGCCGAGGAGCACCGCCACGATGACGGCGATGTAGAGGTAGTGCTGGCGGTCCAGGCGACGGAGCGCGGCGATGGGGTGGGTCATGGGACGTCCTTGTCTCGTGAGCGGCGCCGGCGCACCAGGCGCGCGCGACGATACTCGCCAGGATGTCCCACGGGCGGGGACCGCCCGGCGTTGTGTTCATAATGTTCCTGCCGGGGTGACCGCCGCGGAGGCGAGGAGGCGGCATGGCGACACGCGCGCTCGCCCCACGACCCGGCCGCTCCCGGCGGCTCGCGCTCCCCCGCGGCATCGCGGCCCGGCTGCTGCTCGTGCAGCTGTCGGTGCTCCTCGTGGTGGCGGTGGCGGCCACGGCGGCCCTGTGGTCGGACTCCCGCCAGCGCGCCGAGCAGGCCGCCGCGGACAGGAGCCTCGCCGTCGCGACGACCGTGGCCGACTCGCCGCGGGTCGCGGAGGGGCTGGCGTCCGCGGATCCGACCGGTGCGCTCCTCGACTACTCGCGCGACGTGACGCGCGACACCGGCGTGGACTTCGTGACGATCATGGACCGCGACACGGTGCGCGTCACCCACCCCGATCCCGCCGAGATCGGCCGACGGTACCTCGGCACGACCGGCCCCGCGCTCGCCGGGCGGCCGCTCACCGAGACCTTCACCGGGACGCTCGGCCCCAGCGTGCGCGCCGTCGTGCCCGTGCGGGACGCGGCCGGCGGGATCGTGGGGCTCGTCGCCGCGGGCGTTACGGTCGAGCGCGTCTCCGCGGTGCTCGGGGCGCGGCTGCCCGGGCTCCTCGGCACGGTCGGCGCGCTCGCGCTGCTGCTCGCCGCCGGGGCGGTCCTCCTCAGCCGGTCGCTCGAGCGCTCCACCTGGGGTCTCGGCCCCGAGGAGATGGCGCGGATGCTCGCCTACTACGAGTCGGTGCTGCACTCCGTGGGCGAGGGCATCGTCCTCGTCGACCGCGACCGGCGGCTCGTGCTGCACAACGACCAGGCGGCCGAGCTGCTCGACCTCGACGTGGATCCCGCCGACGGGCCCGTCGCGATCGCCGCCCTCGGGCTGCCGCCGTCCGTGGAGCGCCTGCTCGCCGCGGGGACGACGGCGGACGAGGTCGTGCACCTGCCGTCGGGCCGGGTCCTCGTCGTGACCCAGCGGCCCGCGCTGCCGACCGGCCGCACGGGGAGCGCCGCGCGGCTCGGGACGGTGACGACGCTGCGCGACCGGACGGAGGTCCAGCGGCTGTCGGGCGAGGTCGCGACGCTGCGGACCCTGTCGGATGCGATGCGGGCGCAGACCCACGAGTTCGCGAACCGCCTGCACACGATCGTGTCGCTCATCGAGCTGGAGCGGCCCCGCGAGGCGCTCGCGCTCGCGGCCTCGGAGCTGGAGACCGACCGGCGGGCCGCCGAGGGGGCGCTGGCGGAGGGCGCGGATCCCGTGGTCCAGGCCCTCGTGCGCGGCAAGACGGCGCAGGCGGCGGAGCGCGGCGTCGAGCTCGCCGTGCGCGTCGCCGACGGGACGGGCGCCCCGGCCGTCCCGCCCGCCGACCTCGTGACCATCGTGGGGAACCTCGTCGACAACGCCATCGACGCGGCCGCCGACCCGTCCCGCGCGACGGCCCGCGGGGACGACCGGGGGCGCGTGGAGCTCGCGATGGCGCGCGCGGCCGACGGCGCGCTCGTCATCGAGGTCGCCGACGACGGGCCGGGCATCCACCCCGCCGTGCGGGCGCGCGTGCTCGAGTTCGGGGTCACCACGAAGCCCGACGCCGGGACCCCGCGGGGCGTGGGGCTCGCGCTCGTCGCGCGCACGGCGGAGCGGCTCGGCGGCGCGGTCGAGGTGGGCGACGCGGACGCGCGGCTGGGCGGCGCGCGGGTGCGCGTGGTGCTCCCCGCGGATCCGCGCCCCCGCCACGGCGCCGCCGCCGGCGAGGACGCCGTCGTGGACGCCCGCGAGGCGGACGGCGGGGCGCGCGCGTGATCCGGGTCCTGGTCGTCGACGACGACGCGCTCACCGCGGAGGCGCACGCCGCGTACGCCGGCCGGCTCGACGGCTTCGAGGTCGTCGGCGTGGCCCACACGGGCGGCGAGGCCCTGCGCCTCATCGCGGAGGCCGGGCCGGACGGGATCGACCTCGTCCTCCTCGACATGACGCTGCCCGACATGCACGGGCTCGAGGTGTGCCGCCGCCTGCGGGCCGCCGGACGCGCGACCGACGTGGTGGCGGTGACCGCGGTGCGCGACCAGGCCGTGGTCCGCAGCTCGGTGACGGCCGGGATCGTGCAGTACCTCATCAAGCCCTTCACGTTCGCGGCCTTCGCGGAGAAGATGGCCGCCTACGTCGGCTACCGGGAGGGCATGGACGGCGGCAGCGGCAGCACGACGCAGCTCCAGGTCGACCGGGCGCTCGCGGCGCTGCGCTCCCCCGCGTCCGACGCCCGGCTCCCGAAGGGCATGTCGTCGGAGACGCTCGACCTCGTCCGCGGGATCGCCCGGGGCACCGGGTCGCCCGACGAGCGGGGCGCCGACGGCGTCTCGGCGGCGGAGGTGTCCGCCGCGCTCGACGTGTCGCGCGTGACCGCCCGGCGCTACCTCGAGTACCTGGCCGACGTCGGCCAGGTGGAGCGCGTGCCGCGGTACGGGACGCCCGGCAGGCCGGAGCTCGGGTACCGCTGGACGAGGTGACGCACCGTACGGCACCGGGGCCCTCCGCGCGACCCGGGCACCGGATCCGCCCCCGCCCGTGACGATGTCGGCGCCCCGTGCGAGTCTCGGGGCATGAGACGCACGATCCTCCCGCCGTACCTGCTGACCCGCCTCGCCGAGGCGGATCCCGACCGGGTGTCCGCCGCCCGCCGGGCCGCGCGTCGCGCCCTCCGCGACCAGGGGCCGCTCATCCACGACCGGCGCGGGTCCGGCGCCGCACCGGACCCGTCGGCGCTCGCGGACCGCGACCCGTCGGGGATCCACCGCACCATCTCGGACGCCGGGAACCGCGAGGTGCTGCCCGGCCGCACCGTGCGGGTCGAGGGCGCACCCGACACGGGGGACGCCGAGGTCGACGAGGCGTACGCCGGGCTCGGCGCCACGTACTCCCTCTTCTCCGAGGTCTACGGCCGCGCGTCGCTCGACGACCGCGGCCTGCCGCTGCTCGCCACCGTGCACTACGGCGAGGAGTACGACAACGCGTTCTGGGACGGCACGCGCATGGTGTTCGGCGACGGGGACGGCGAGCTGTTCGCGCCCTTCACGCGCTCGCTCACGGTCATCGGCCACGAGCTGACCCACGGGGTCACCGAGCTCACGCTGGGCCTCGTCTACCAGGGCCAGTCGGGCGCGCTCAACGAGTCGATCTCGGACGTGTTCGGCGTCCTCGTGGAGCAGCACGCGCTCGGGCAGACCGCCGACGAGGCCACCTGGCTCGTCGGCGCGGAGCTCTTCCTCGACCGGTCCACCGGGCTCGCGCTCCGCTCGATGCGGGCACCCGGCACCGCCTACGACGACGACGTGCTCGGGAAGGACCCGCAGCCGGGCCACCTGGACGACTACGTGGAGACCCGGGAGGACAACGGCGGCGTCCACATCAACTCCGGCATCCCGAACCGCGCCTTCTTCCTCGCGGCCACCGGCATCGGCGGCGCGGCCTGGGAGGGCGCCGGCCGCGTCTGGTACGACGTGCTCGAGACCGGCGCCGTGCGGGCGGACGCCGACTTCGCCGCCTTCGCCCGCGCCACGGTCGACGCGGCGTCCGCGCGGTACGGTGAGGGCGCGTCCGAGGTCGCCGCGGTGCGGGCGGCGTGGGAGGGCGTCGGGATCGAGGTCTAGGTGGAGATCGCCGTGTCGCGCACGGGCGGGGTGGCGGGCAGGACCCGCACCTGGTCGGTGCGCGTGGACGACGGCGCCGACGAGCTGCCCGGCTGGAGCGCGCTCGTGGACGCCTGCCCGTGGGACGAGCCCGCCCCGCCGACGCCCGGCGCCGACCGCTTCGTCTACCTCGTCCGCGCGGGCGACCGCGAGGCGCGCCTCGGCGAGGCCGCCGTCGACGGTCCGTGGCGTCGGCTCGTCGACCGGGTGCGCGACGCGTCCCGTGAGAACCTCGGAGGATGACCCCGCCTCCCTCCCCCGACGACCGCTACGGACAGGACGTGCTCGCCGCCGGCTGGCGCGGCCCCGCGAAGAAGGCGCCCCGGCCGCAGGACGCGACGCGCGACCTCGTGGTGGAGGAGCTGTCGACCGGGTTCTGCGGCGCGATCGTCCGCGTCGAGTCCGGCATGGTCGTGCTGGAGGACTACAAGCGGAAGCAGCGCACGTTCCCGCTCGGCGGATCCTTCCTGCTCGAGGGCGAGCCCGTCGCCCTGCGCGTGCCCCGAGCCGCGCCCGCCGGTCCCGCGCGGACGGCGTCCGGCTCGCTCGCGGTCGCCGACCGGCAGGCGCGCGTCGCGCTCCCCAGCCGGATCTTCGTGGAGGGCCGGCACGACGCCGAGCTCGTGGAGAAGGTGTGGGGCGAGGACCTCCGCATCGAGGGCGTCGTCGTCGAGTACCTCGAGGGCGTCGACCACCTCGACGAGGAGCTCGACCGCTTCCGCCCCGGGAAGGGCCGCCGCGTGGGCGTGCTCGTCGACCACCTCGTGCCGGGATCGAAGGAGAGCCGGATCGCCGAGGCCGTCGCCCGCGGACCGCACCGCGCGCACGCGCTCGTGGTCGGCCACCCCTACGTGGACGTCTGGCAGTCCGTGAAGCCCGCCCGGCTGGGCCTCCGCGAGTGGCCCGTGATCCCACGGAACGTGGAGTGGAAGCACGGCATCTGCGCCGCGCTCGGCTGGCCGCACGACGAGCAGGCGGACATCGCGCGGGCGTGGCAGCGGATCCTCGGCCAAGTGCGCTCGTACCAGGACCTCGAGCCCGCGCTCCTCGGCCGGGTCGAGCAGCTCATCGACTTCGTCACGGATCCGGCCGGGCGGTAGGGCGTCACGACCGCGCGGCTCAGGCGGGCGCGGCCGCGGTCTCGCCCACGCGGAGGCGGACGGGGAGCACCACGCTCGCGGCCGCGCGTCCCGCCAGCAGCTCGCCGACCATCCGGCCCGCGTGCACGCCGCGGTCGTGCAGCGGCTGCTCGACCGTCGTGAGGCGGCGGCCGAGCCAGGGCAGGTCGGCGCCGTCGAAGCCCGTGACGGTGAGGTCCTCCGGGACCCGGATGCCGCGGGCGGCGGCGGCCTGGAGCGCGCTCGCGGCGAGCATGTCGTTCTGGGCGAGGATCGCCGTCGGGGGCGACGGCAGGTCGAGCAGCACGCCGGCGGCCGCCTCGCCCGCCTCGAGGTCGCGCCCTCCCGCCTCCACGCGCACGGCGTCCGGGAACACGCTGCGCGCGGCGCGCAGCCGCTCGCGGATCGTGCGGTTGACGATGTCCTCGAGACCCTGGCCGACGGGCAGGACGGGCCCGGGCGGGCCGACCTCCTCGATCCGGGTCGTGCGCATCAGCACGCCGACGCGGCGGTGGCCGAGCGCGCGCACGTGCCGGGCGAGCTCGCCCATCCCGCGGGCGTCGTCGATGTCGACCACCACGACGCCGTCCCCGTGCGGGCCCTCGACGCCGACTATCGGGATCCGGCGTGCGCGCAGCCCGGGCAGGAGCGCGTCGACCTCCTCGCCCCGGGTGAGGAAGACGACGGCGTCGACGGGCATGCCCTCGAGCAGGGGCGCCGCGCCGGCCCGCGGCTCGCGGCGGCCCGGCAGCAGGAGCTGCCCCACGTCGAGCGCGTCGAGCGCCTCCGCCAGGCCCGCCATGGTCGCGAGGGCGACGGGGTTCTGGAACGCTCCCCGGATGCTGCCCGCCACGACGACGCCGACGATCCCCGAGCGCCCGCTCTTGAGCGACCGGGCCGTGGGGTCCGGGCCCGCGTAGCCGATCTCGGCGGCGGCGCGCAGGATCCGGGCCCGGGTGGCCGGGGTGATCGACCCGGTGCTCCGGTACGCGAGCGACGCCGTGGACGTGGAGACGCCCGCGAGGGCCGCCACGTCGGCCAGGGTCACGGAGCTGCGCGGCGGGTTCCTCCTCATGCGGATCACCCTATTCACGGCCCGCTCCCGGGCGAGCACGTTCGCCCCGGGGGAGCCCGATCGCAACGTTCCGTTCATGTTGGAGCCACCGGCGGGCCGCACCATCGAAACGATGCGATCCGCATCGACCCCTCGAGCCGAAGGACCCGATCGTGATCCCCCGCCGTTCCCTCCTCTCCCTCGCCGCGGTGGCCGCCGCCGCGGTCTCGCTGGCCGGCTGCGCGCCGACCACCAGCACCGCCGCCCAGGCCCAGAACCAGTCCGTCACCGACGCCTCGGGCACCGTCCGCCTCTTCATCTCCGGCGACACCAACATCCAGAGCCTCTGGAACGACGGGATCATCCCCGCCTTCGAGAAGGCGAACCCCGGCGCGTCGGTCACGACGACCCTCGACCTGCACGGCGAGCACGACGCGCAGACCATGGCCACGCTCACGAGCTCCGTGCAGGGCGGCTCCGACCCGGGCTACGACCTCATCGACTCGGGCTTCATCCAGGCGGCCGGCACGGCCGGGCTCCTCGCGCCGGTCTCCTCCTCCACGATCCCCAACCTCGCGACCGTCCCGGACGGCACCGTCTCGGCGGGCGGCGGCTTCGGGATCCCCTACCGCGCCTCCTCCGTGCTCCTCGCCTACGACTCCGCCAAGGTGAGCACGCCGCCGAAGTCGCTCGACGACCTGCTGACCTGGATCACCGACAACCCCGGCCAGTTCGCCTACAACTCCCCCGCCACCGGCGGATCCGGCGCCGCCTTCGTCACGAGCGTGCTCGACCGGCACGTCGACCAGGGCACCCGCGACAAGATGACCACGGGCTACGACCAGTCGCTCGAGGGCGCGTGGGACGCGGGCTTCGACGAGCTGAAGAGCCTCGGTCCGTCCATGTACCAGCAGGGCGTCTACCCCAACGGGAACAACCAGGTGCTCGACCTCCTGGGCACGGGCGCCATCGAGATGGCCCCGGTCTGGAGCGATCAGGTCATCACCGCGCAGAAGACCGGCACGCTGCCCTCGACCGTGAAGTACACGCAGATCTCCGACCCGTCCTTCACGGGCAGCGCGTCGTACCTCGGCATCCCGAAGACCGCCGCCCACCAGGACGTCGCGCAGAAGCTCGCCGACTACGTGCTCTCCGCCGAGGGGCAGGCCGTCATCGCCAAGACGATCGCCGGCTACCCGGTCATCTCCCTCGACGACGTGCCCGCCGACCTGAAGGACACCTTCGCCTCGGCCGACCCGTCGGCCCTGCGCCCCGGGTACTACAGCGAGATGGCCCAGGACATGTCGAACCTCTGGGACCAGAAGGTCCCCGGCCAGTGACGGCCGTCCGGTCCGGGCTCCGCGCCCGGGCCGGTGCCGCGCGGCGGGTCTCCTCGGAGGCCCGCCGCGCCGGCATCGGCCTGGCGCTCGCGCTGCCGCCCGCCCTGCTGCTCGCGGTCTTCGTCGGGATCCCCGTCGTGCTCGCGATCGGCTTCAGCCTCGGCCACACCGGCGGGCTCAACAGCACCATCGCCGCCATCGGGCTCGGCACGCACACGGCGACCGACTGGTGGGGCACCCTCGACGCCTACGCCGACGTGTTCCGCGACCCGCGGTTCCTCCGCGACCTCGTCATGACGATCGGCGTGACGGTGGTCTCCACGGCGATCGTGCTCGTGATGGCGGTCGCGATCGCGATCAACCTGCGGCTCCGCGGCGGCCGGCTCGCGACGCTGTTCGCGGGGCTGGCGGTGGTGCCGCTGTTCATCCCCGTCGTCATCGCCTCGTGGGCGATCCTCTCCTTCTACTCGGGCGACGGCTTCGTGCGCACGGTGTTCGCGCTCGTGGGCCTCGACGGGCCGACCTGGGGGCACACCACGGTCGCGGTGGTCATCGGATCCGTGTGGACGAGCCTCCCGTTCGCCACGCTCATGGCGACCTCCGGGGTGCAGGCCATCCCCGACGCCATGATCGAGGCGGCGAGGGACGCGGGCGCGTCCACGCTCGCGATCATCACGCGCATCCTCATGCCGCTCGCCGCCATCCCGCTCGTGATCGCCACCACGTTCACGGCCATCGGCGTGCTCGGCTCGTTCACCGTGCCGTACCTGGCGGGAGCCAACGCGCCGAGCATGCTCGGCGTGGACATCTCGAAGTACTTCGCGTCCTTCAACAAGCCGCAGCAGTCGGTCGTGATGGCCGTCGTGGTCTTCGTGCTGGCCTCCGGCATCGCGTTCCTCTACGTGCGCGCCAACTTCCGCTCCGCCAAGAAGGAGGGACGCGTCTGATGCGCGCACTCGCCATCCCCCGCGCGCTGGTCACCGCCGCGCTGTTCGGCCTCATCGCGGTCTTCATCCTCGGACCGCTCGTCTGGCTGGGCGTGCACGCGTTCGCCGAGTCGTGGGACTACCCGAGCCTCCTGCCCACGGGCCTCACGCTCAAGTGGTGGCTGCAGGTCTTCCAGGACGCCCAGCTCGCGGCCGCCGTGCGGAACTCGCTGTACTTCGCGCCCCTCACGGTGCTGGTGTCGGCCGTCGTGTGCCTGCCCGCCGCGTACGCGTTCTCGCGCTTCGAGTTCCCCGGCAGGCGGATCCTCCTGGTCGGCCTGTTCGCCACGAACGCCTTCCCCAAGATGGGCCTGTTCGTGTCGATGGCGTCGCTGTTCTACGGGCTGCACCTGATGAACACCGTCGCGGGCATCGTCATCGTGCAGCTCATCGGCACGGTCGTCTTCATGACGTGGATCCCCGCGGCCGCCTTCAGCGCCGTGCCGCGCTCCCTCGAGGAGGCCGCGCGCGACGCGGGCGCCGGACGCGTGCGGACCTTCCTGCGCGTGACGCTGCCGCTCGCGCTGCCGGGCATCCTCGTCGCGGTGCTCATGTCGTTCCTCGCCGCCTTCGACGAGGCCCAGGGCACCTACCTCGTGGGTGCGCCCGTCTACATGACCATGCCGACCGAGATGTACTCGCTCGTCCTCAACTACCCGATGCAGGTGGCCGCGGTGTTCGCGATCCTGCTCTCCCTCCCCTCCGTCGCCCTCCTGCTGTTCGCCCGCCGCTTCATCATGGGCGGGCGTCTGGCCGAGGGCTTCCAGATCCGTTAGGACGGACATGACCTCCACCACCACGATCACCGCGCCCGCGGCCTCCGCGGCCGGCGCCCCCGTCGCGGCGGGCCTCTCCATCGCGGGCCTGTCCAAGGACCTCGGCGGCCGCACCATCGTCGACGATCTCCACCTCGACGTCGCGCGCGGCGAGCTCGTCGCGCTCCTCGGCCCGTCCGGCTGCGGCAAGACCACGACGCTGCGCATGATCGCCGGGTTCCTCGAGCCCGACCGCGGATCCGTGGTCATCGGCGGCCGCGACGTCACCGCGTCCGGCCCCGACAAGCGGCCGAGCGCGATGGTGTTCCAGAACTACGCGCTCTGGCCGCACCTCACGGTCTTCAAGAACGTGGCCTTCCCGCTCACGCTGAAGAGGCTGCCGAAGGACGAGGTCGCCCGCCGCGTGATGGCCGCCCTCGAGACCGTGAACCTCGCGCACCACGCGCACTCCCGCCCCGCGCACATCTCGGGCGGCGAGCAGCAGCGCGCCGCCCTCGCCCGCGCGATCGTGCAGGAGCCCGACCTGCTGCTCCTCGACGAGCCGCTGTCGAACCTCGACGCCAAGCTGCGCGTGAAGGTGCGCGAGGAGATCCGGGACATCCAGCAGCGGCTGGGCATCACGACCGTCATGGTCACGCACGACCAGGACGAGGCGCTCGCCATCTCCGACCGGGTCGCCGTGATGCACCAGGGCCGCATCGAGCAGGTGTCCGCCCCGACCGAGCTGTACGCGAATCCGCGGACCCTCGTGGTCGCGTCGTTCATCGGCAGCATGAACCTGCTGCCCGCGCCGCGCCTGGCGGGCACGACGCCCGAGACGGTCGGCGCGGACGCCCCCGTCGCGTTCGCGCCCACCTCGGCCGACGCCGACGTGTGGGCCGTGCGTCCCGAGGACGTGGCCTACGTCCCGCGCGGTCCGCGCGCGGAGGCGGACGCGACCTCCGTGGTGGTCCGACGCGTCCTCCCGCACGGCCACTTCCAGGAGCTCGTGCTCGACGCGGGCGGCGTGGAGGTGCGCGCGCTGACGACGGGCGCCGCGCCGTCCGTGGGCGACGGCGGCACGGTGACGCTCCGCGACGTGCGGCACTACCGGGGCGGGCTGCTCGCGGGCGCGGCGTCCGCGTCCCCGGCCGCCGCGGCGTCGGACGCGATCCGATGACGACCGCGACCGCCCACCGCGGCGACTCGTCCCGCCATCGCGAGAACACGCTCGCCGCGATCCGCTCGGCGGCGGAGTGCGGCGCGACGACCGTGGAGGTCGACGTGCGGGTCACCCGCGACGGCGAGGTCGTGCTCCTGCACGACGAGACGCTCGATCGCCTCTGGGGCCTCGACGCGCGCATCGCGGACGTGGACGCGGCCGTCGTGCGGGAGCTCGGCGGCGGCGATCTGCGGATCCCGCTCCTGTCCGAGGCGCTGGAGCTCCTCGCGGGCACCGACGTGGAGCTCGTGATCGACATGGCGTCGCCGGATCCGGCCGCCGCCGCCCACGCGGTCGTCGCCGCCGCGCCCCGCGCCCCGCGCGTGGCGTGGTGCGGGCACCTCGAGGGCATGCGGGTGATCCGCGCCCTCGATGCCGACGCCGTGATCTGGCTGCCCTGGGCCGACGCCGTGCCGCCCACCGCCGACGACCTCGCGGAGCTCCGCCCCACGGTCGTCAACATGCCGCACCTCCTGGTAGGCCGCGCGCTGGTCGAGGCCGTGCACGCGCAGGGCGCCCGCGTCTCCGCGTGGACGGTGGACGCGCCCGAGCAGATGGCCTGGCTCGCCTCCGTCGGGGTCGACGCCGTCACGACCAACCGGCTGCCACTCCTCCTCGAGGTGCTCGCGCGCGGCGCGGCCGGCGCCGCGGAGGCCGTGTCGCCGGCGGTCGAGCGGATCCGCGCCCGCGCCGTCGCCCGCGACCTCGCCGCGTGGGCCGTGGACCGCGTCCGCTCGCACGAGGTCGGCGAGGTGGCGACCAAGGCGAACCCCGCCGACCACGTCACCGAGATCGACCGCGCCGTCGAGCGCGACGTCCGGGCCGTGATCGGCGCGCAGTTCCCGCACCACGTGCTCGTGGGCGAGGAGTACGGCGGCGAGGCCGTGCCCGGCCGCCCCTGCTGGTACCTCGACCCCGTCGACGGCACCGCCAACCTCGCGAACGGCGTGCCCTGGACGAGCTTCTCGCTCGCGCTCGTCGTGGACGGCGCGCCCGTCGTGGGCGTCGTCGCCGATCCCTGGCGCGGCACGATCGTCGAGGCCGCCGCGGGCGAGGGCGCGTGGTGCGACGGGCGCCGGCTCGACCTCGCGGCCACGCCGCACGGGGTCGCGCCCGACGCGGATCCGCTGCGGGGCCGCCTGGTCAGCACCGAGCTGGCCGGGCACGCGCCGTGGCCGGGCATGCTGCCGCTCCTCGCGTCGCTCGCCGGCCGGTTCTGCACGATGCGCGTCATGGGATCCGGCACGCTCACGGTCGCGGGCATCGCGCTCGGGCACGGCGCGGGCGCGGTGATCGGGTCCTTCGGGCCGGTCGACCACCTCGCGGCGACGCTCATCGTGCGCGAGGCGGGCGGCGTCGTGCTCGACGCGGACGGCGACGACACGCTCTTCCCGGCGACCGGCGGCGTGCTGGCGGCGCGCGACCGGACGACCGCGGAGGCGCTGCACGCGCTGTGGCGGGCCGGCATCGCGGAGGCGGCGGCGACGGCCGCACCGGTGCCGTCCGCCGCGGCGCCGTCGGCCTAGCCGGATCCGGCCGGCGCCACCGGGCCGCACGGCCGGGTGGGCGGGTGGCCCACCGCTAGCCCGCGGCGCGGTCCGCGCGCGCGTCGAGCAGCGCGCGGACCCGGCCGGGTCCCGCCACGCGGGCGCCGAGCTCCTCCACGCGCGCGACGAGGCCGCGGTCGGCCGTCACGACGACCACCTCGCGCCCGGCGTCGCGGGCCGCCCCGACGACCCGCACGATCTCCGCGTCGCCGTCGGCCGGCGCGGCGACCACGGCGACACCCGGCGCGCGCAGGGTCGGCTCGCCGGGATCCGCCGCGGGAGCCGCGGGCAGCGCCGCGCCCCGTGCGCCGCCCTCGACCACCGCCACGACGTCCGGCCACCGGACGGCGCCCGGCAGGCCGAGGTCGGCGGCGGGCAGGCCGTCGCGCGCCAGGAGGTCGAGCTCCGCGAGGAGGCGGGACGTGGATCCGGCGCGGTCGCGCCACCAGCCGTCCGGCCGGGAGCCGAGGAGGTTCGCGGTGTCGACCACGAGGGTGACGTCCCGCGCGAGCTCGTCGCGCAGCATCGGCCAGGATCCGCCGAAGCCCGGGTGCAGCGGCAGGGCGTCGACCTCGTCGACGGGCACCCAGCGCAGCTCGATGCTCTCGGCGTCCGCGACGCGGGGCGTGAAGGGCCGGAGGACGCGCGCGGTGACGGTCGTGTAGCTCCAGAAGCCGAGGTCGAGCACGGTGGCGACGAGCGGCCGGATGCCCGCGGGCGGCACCCCCGCCTCCTCGGCCGACTCGCGCGCGGCGCCGTCGACCGCGGACTCGCCCGCGTGGCGTGCGCCGCCGGGCAGCCCCCACGTGCCGCCGTGGTGGCTCCACGCGACGCGGTGCTGGAGGAGGACGCCGCGATCCGGGTCGTGCACGAGCAGGCCCGCGGCGCCGAACGCGCCCCAGAAGCGCTGGCCCTCGGGGCTCTCGACCCAGGCGTCACCGCTGTCCCGGGGCGTCCCGCGCGGCGGCTCGGGCGGGCGGTCGGCGGTCATGGATCCACCATCTCACGGGCTCCTTCGATAGCGTCGGGGCATGTCGTGCATCAGGTTCACCACCGCCGCGCAGCTCGAGGCCCTGCACCGGACCGCGCCCGCCGTCCTCACCGCGGAGCAGGCCGCCGCGCTGCATCCCGCGCCCGAGGTCACGCCCAGCAAGATCCGTCGTCTCCGGCTGCTCGCCGAGCACCGCGACCCCAAGGTCCGCGAGAGCGTCGCGAGCAGCCGGCACGCCCCGCTCGACGTGCAGCACGCGCTCGCGCACGACGCCGACGAGGGCGTCCGCGCGTGCCTGGCGCGGAACCCGGTCGCCCCGGCCGAGGTGCTGACGGTGCTCGTGGGCGACACCTCGGAGCGCGTGCGCTCCTGGCTCGCCGTCAACGACGCGACGCCGCCGGCCGCGGTCGCGCTCCTCGAGTGCGACGAGTCCCCCGCCGTCCGCGACCTGCTGCTCTGGCGCGAGGCGCACATCGAGCGACCCGCGGAGCCCGCGCCCGCCGAGGTCGTCGCCGGCTGACGACGCCCGGCGCGCGGTGCCCCGGCACCGGAGCGCCGGGCGACGGCGCCGCGACCGGCGGCGTCACCCGGCGCTGTGGGACCCGGCGCCGCGGGATCCGGCCTCCGGATCCGCGTCAGGCGCGCCCCTCCGCCACGTCGCGCGCCTTCGCCGTGCTGCGCCGGTCGCCCGGGTAGTGGACGGGCCGCATGCCGAGCACGATCTTGCCGCGCGCGTGCCGGCGCTCCAGGTCGTCGAAGGCCTCCTGCACCTCGGCGAGCGGGTAGAAGCCGGACACGAGCACGTCGACCTCGCGCTTGGCCGCGAGCTCCGCGACGGTGGCGAGCGTGCGGGACCGGTGCACGTCGTCCTCCTCGACGGGCGGCAGCACGGCCTCGAGCTCGAGCTCCCGCCGGTCGTCGCTCGAGCTGAAGCGCTTGCCCTGCACGCCCAGCTCCTCCGCGACCGCCTCGCCGCCGCCGAAGTTGTCGACGAAGCCCTGGACGCCGTTCGGGGCGGCCTTCCGGATCCGGTCGGCGAGGCCGTCGCCGTAGACGACGGGCGTGACGCCGATCTGGCGCAGGTAGTCGAAGTTGCGCTCGCCGCACGTGCCGATGACGCGGGCTCCGCGCCGCATCGCGAGCTGCGCCTGGATGCTGCCGACGCCGCCGGCCGCCGCGGTGACGACGAGGGTGTCGCCCTCTCCCACCGTGACGGCGTGCAGCACGTCGTGGGCGACGAGCCCCGCGAGGAAGAGGCCGCCCGCGACCTCCCACGGGAGCTGCGCGGGCTTGAGGACGACGTTGCCCGCGGGCACGACCACGTGCGTCGCGTGCGCGGCCATGACGGTGTGCCCGAGGACGTCCTGCCCCTTCTTGAAGCGGGTCACGCCCTCGCCGACGGCGGCGATGCATCCGGCGAAGTCGCTGCCCTGCCCGTTCGGGAACGCGGTCGGCACCTCCTCGGGGAAGCGGCCCTGGCGGATGTAGGCCTCGATGTGGTTGATGCCCGCCGCGAAGACCTCGACGAGGACCTCGCCGGGGCCGGGCGACGGACGCGGGACGTCCACGACCTCGAGGACGTCGACGCCGCCGAAGGACCCGAACTGCACCTGCTGGCTGGTGGATCTCGATGAAGGGCTCATGCGCGTCATCCTGCCGTTCCCGCCGACGGCGCGCGAGGGGGCGGAGGCGATCGTGAGACTCCCGTTCGTAGACTGGATGCGGCCGGTCCCGAGTCGGCCGCGATCGGAGTGACGTGCGGAGGATCCTCGGTGCCGTGCGCCTGGTCGCCGCGGTGGTCGTGGTCGTCGCGCTCGTCGCCGACTTCGACTACGTGCAGGGCTTCACGACCTTCGCGGCCGAGAACTGGTTCAGCTACTTCACGACGCAGAGCGGGATGGCCGCCGTCGTCGTGCTCGCGGCGTCCGGGCTGCAGGCGCTGAGCGGCCGCGCCGAGCCGCCGCTGATGGCCGCCGTCCGCGCCGTGGTGCTGAGCTACGTCGTGGTGTCCGGGGTGGTCTTCGGGCTCATCGTGCTGGAGTCGAGCTCCCAGGCGTACTACGTCGAGGTCCCGTGGTCGAGCCGGCTGCTGCACTTCGTGATCCCGGCCTACGCGCTGCTCGACTGGACCCTCGCGCCCGGCCGCCCGCGCGTCACGTGGAAGGCCGTGGGCTGGGCGATGCTCTTCCCCGTCGCCTGGTGCGCGTTCACGGAGTACCGCGGGCCGCGCGTCGGCTGGTACCCGTACTTCTTCCTCGACCCCGCGCAGGTCGGCGTGCCCCTCGGCCTCGCGGCCTGGCTGGCGCTCGTGGCCGGCGTCCTCGCGGCGGTGTCCGCCCTGGTCGTGGCGCTCAGCCGCGTGCGACCCGCGGATCCCGCTCCGCGGGCCGGGCTGCGCACGGGACGCGGGGATCCGGCCGACGCGTCCGTCGCCGTCGCGACCGCTCGCGCGCCGCGGGACGCGTCCCCGGCGTCGTCGCGCGAGACGGCCGCCGCCGAGCGCTGAGCCGCCTGGTCGGGACGCGCGGAGACCGGCGTGCGACGCTGGGGCATGACGGTCCCCGACGCCTCCCGACCGATGGACGACGACCGCCCCGCCCTCGAGCTGCGCTGGCCGGCCGTGATGACCGACCGCGGCGATCCGGAGGCGCCGGTCATCGACGTGGTGAACGTCGGCTCCGAGCGGTGGATCCCGCGCGAGGGCGACGCGTTCGTCGCGATCGGCGCGTTCACCGAGCCGGGCGCGCCCGTGCCCGGGATCTCCTTCGCGTTCACCGGTGGGCCGCGGGGCGCGGTGGCGCTGGATCCCGGGGACAGCACGCGCGTGCCCGTGGCGATCCCGGCCGGCGACCCGGCCGACCTGCGCCCGGGCCCGCATGACCTCCACGTCGTGCTCGTCGGCCCGCGCGCGCGTCCGGCCGGGCCCCTCCGCGTCGACATCACGGCCGAGGCCGTGGCGCGCCGCCGCGCGGGAGCCGCCACGCGGAAGGCCCCGCCGACGGACGACGACATGCGGCGCTCGTACGACGCGCGCATCGCGTGGCTGCGGACGCGCGTCGCCGCCGCCGACGCGCTCGGGGACCTCGTCGCCGAGCTCGCCGGGGTCGCCTCGCGCGCGGACGCGGTGGCGCGGATCGGCGCGCTGCTCGGGGTCGACGAGGAGCACGCGCAGCTGGTGCTGCACACCCAGCTGCAGGACCTCCTGCCGTACGCGGCCGAGGCCACCCGCGGCGAGGTGGCCGAAGCCGTCCGGCGACGCGACGCGCCGCCGTCGGCTGCCGCGGAGGACGCGGATCCGGCCTAGGGCGTCGGCGTCGCCCCGGGTGTCGGCGTCGCGCCGGGCGCCGCCGAGCCCGCGCCGCCGCCCACGAGGGCCGGATCCGCGAACGGCTCGAGCGTGCGCAGCGCCGCCTCCCGGAGGGTCGCGTCGTCCATGGCCGCGACCCGCTCCGCCGCCGCCGCGCCCACCTCGGCCATGAGGACCGGCTCGCCCGTGATGGGCATCAGGTTGTACCAGCGCGTGTGGCTGCCGCCCGCGTCGTGGCTGGTCCAGACGGTCGCCGTGGTCGACCAGAACGGCTCCCGGAAGCGCATCCAGACGCGGTCAGCGCGGCCGGTGCCGAGCGCGCGGAGGGCCGTCTCGTGGGAGGCGGGCAGCGCCGGGTCGAACGCGATCGCGCCCTCCTGCAGCACGGCGAGCGGCACCGTCACGACGACCCGGTCGACGGAGAGCGACTCGCCGGATCCGAGCCGGATCCCCACGCGCCCGTTCCCGTAGGAGATGCGCGACACGGTCGACTCCCGGAGCACGTCGATCTGCTGGTCGCGGAGGAGGTGCTGCACGAGGCCCGCGAACCCGCCCGTCACGGCGACGTTCGCGACGGGCGCGGGCTCGTCGAGGCCGTGCGCCGCCGAGAGGTCGTCGGGGCGGGCCCCGTGCGCGATCGCGACGTCGGTGGCGAGGAGGCCCGCGAGGCGCGCCGCGGGCGAGGCCGCACCGCCGTCCGCGGAGAGCGCGTCGCCGCCGGTCGCGAGCAGGGCGGCCGCCACGCTGGCGTCGACCGGTCGCGCACGGGCCCAGGAGCGCGCGGCGTCGAGGGCGTCGGATCCGGCGGACGAGGGCGGGAGGACGGCGCCGTCGGGGCCGCGGTCCTCCGCCACGAGCGCGAGGCCGTAGCGGGTGAGGCCGGCGTCCTCGATCGCGTCGCGGAGGCGGTCGTCGCCGTCGGCCGCGATCCACAGGGCGCCGAGCTCCGCCGGCTGCGGCCAGTCGGGGCCGCTGACCGCGCGGATCCGGCCGCCGAGGTCCGCCCGCGCCTCGACGAGGACGACGTCGTGCCCCGCGTCGCGGAGCGCCCGGGCCGCCGCGGTGCCCGCGATGCCGGCGCCGACGACGGCGATGCGCTCGGATCCGGCGCCCGCCCGGTCGACCTCGGCTGCGGCGCGGAGGCCGGACGCGTGCGCCCCGGCGACCGTGCCGGGGCGATCGGCGCTGGTCGCCTCGCCCGCGAAGAAGACGCGGTCGACGACGGGACGCGCCAGCGCCTCCCGGTCGGCCGAGGTCGCGCCCGGGCGGAGGTAGCTGCACGCGCCGCGCGCGAAGGGGTCGCCCGACCAGTCGGAGCGGGCGAAGGCGATCGGCTCGGGCACGCCCGCCGCCGAGACGGTCGGGGTGGGGCTCGGCGTCGGCGTGCCGGGGGTCGTGGCCGTGGGCGTGGCCGGGCTCGGTGTCGTCCGCGTGCACGCCGCGAGCCCGAGGAGGGAGAGTCCCGACGCGGACGCGACGAGGAGGGTGCGGCGGGAGATCGACATGCTCCGGTCAGCGTAGCGGGGAGGCGTCGCCTAGGGTCGGGGCATGCCCATCGACGACGCGCCGGCCCCGGCTCCCGGTGGGCAGGCGGCCGTCCGGGTCGACAGCTGGCTGTGGGCGGTGCGCGTGTACAAGACCCGGTCCCAGGCCACCGCGGCCTGCCGCGCGGGTCACGTGCGCGTCGCGGACGAGCGTGCCAAGGCGTCGCAGGCGGTGCGGCCCGGCGACGAGGTGCGGGTGCGCGTCGCGGGCGCCGAGCGGATCCTCGTGGTGCGCCGCACGCTGGTGAAGCGCGTCGGGCCCGCCGTCGCCGCCGAGGCGATGACGGACCTCACTCCCCCGCCGCCACCACGGGACGCCGCGCCCGCGACCGTCGTCCGCGACCGCGGCGCCGGGCGCCCCACGAAGCGCGACCGGCGCGAGATCGAGCGGCTGCGCGACCCCGAGGGCATGCGCGGACGCTGACCGCCGCGGCGCGCCGACCGCCGCAGGCCGCGCCCGCGTCAGAGCCCGGCGGAGGCGACGCGGCGCGCGTGCGCGAGCTCGGCGAGGATCCGCTCCCGCAGCGCGTTCGACCGCTCCGCGAACCCGCGCTGCTCGGCCGCGTAGCGCGCCTTGCCCGCCGGCTCCTCGATCCGCACGGCCTCGAGCCCGAGGCCGGAGACGTCGTACGGGCTCGCGCGCATGTCGAGGGAGCGGATGTCGCGCGCCAGCTCGAACGCGTCGAGCAGCAGCTCGCCCGGCACGAGCGGTCCGAGCTTGGTCGCCCACTTGTAGACGTCCATGCCGGCGTGCAGGCAGCCGGGCTGCTCGAGGTCCGGCTGGGTCTCGCGCGTGGGCGCGAGCGCGTTGCGCGGCACGGCCTCGGGCGTGAAGAAGCGGAACGCGTCGATGTGCGTGCACGCGATCCGGTGCGTCTCGACGACCTCGTCCGTGGCGGCGGATCCGAGGCGCAGCGGCAGCCGCTCGTGCCGCTGCTCGCCCGGCCCCACCCTGTAGACCATCGCCCACTCGTGCAGGCCGAAGCAGGAGAAGCGGCCGGGGCGAGCGGCGGTGCGGGAGAGGATCCGCTCGACGAAGGACGCGGTGGATCCCCGCGCCTCCAGGTACCCGGCCGCGTCGACCCGCACGCCGCCCGCCGCCCGCTCCCCGTCGGCGGCGTACCAGCGCCAGCCCGCGCGCTCCTCGCCCGCGGCCTCCGCGAGCACGACGCCCGCGCCCGGGTGCCAGCGGCGCAGCAGCGACGGCTTGTGCGGGTAGTAGGTGAAGAGGAAGTCGTCGACCTCGTGGGTGCGGCCGGCGAGGCGGCGCGCGCGGAAGCCCGCGGAGAAGGCGTCGGCGCGGGCGGCGTGCCGGTCGGCCCGGTCGCGCCAGGCGTCGCGCTCGAGGACCGTCGGCTCCCCCGCGCCGGCCGCCGGACCCGCCGCGGGCGGGGGCAGGATGCGGGCGTCGGGGATCACCCGTCGAGGCTACCCGGGGCGACCGGGGCATCCGGCGCCGGCGGGCACGCGGATCCCGCCCGCCGGGGACCCGCGGATGGATAGCATGAGCGCATGGATGACGACTCCCCCCTCACGCCTCCCGGCGTCGCCGGCTACACGATCACCGAGATCGTCGAGAACGAGTCGGGCGGGGAGCCCCTCTTCATCTCCGCGATCCACCTCGACGGCGAGCACGTGGCCAACTGGATCTCGACCGACCTCGACGAGGACGACGGCATCGTCGCCGACCTCGACCACGCGTTCGGCGGTCCGGCCACCGACCGCATGTTCCGCCAGGCCGCCGCGATCTTCCCGGACGCCGTGCTCTCCGAGATCCTCCCCGAGCTCGTCAGCTTCCTCTGGGTCGTGGCCGACGTCGCGGGCGTCGCCGACGACCAGGACCTCGACTTCGAGGCCGCCATCCGCATCGTCGCGGCCGAGGGCGACCTCGACGCGCAGGACCGCGACCTCCTCGGTCGTCTCGAGGGCCTGCCGCGCATCGACTGACCGACGACCTCCGAGCGCGCCGTCCGCATCGCGGGCGGCGCGCTCGTGCGTTCGGCGGGGAGCGCGGATGTGGACGGGTCCGGCGCCCCGGGCGACCGGCGCCCTACCGTGGGGTTCCCGTCTCGATCCGGCCAGCGGCCTCGCCCATGGCCTCGGGACGCGCCGCGCCGCGCCGGCACGGCGCATCACCCGCGCCGGGAAGCCGGCGCCCCACGGGAAGAGGTCGAGCACCGCATGATCAACGAGACCCTCATCGACACGCCGCCGCAGCTGTGGCGCACGTCCGAGCTGGTGGACAACGCCCGGCGCTACGTCGACGGCGTCGACGAGCGCACGCCGGACCATCTCTTCCTCGCCCTGAACACGCTCACGCTGGTGCTGGCCCGCTCGGGCCGGTCCGGGCAGGCGTCCGCGCTGCTGGACCGCGGGATCCAGGCGGCCGATCGGCTCATGCGCGCCGACGCGGATGCGTTCCGCTACGGCGTCGAGTGCGTGATCAACCACGCCGACCTCCTGCGGTACTCCGGCGAGCCGCGCGCCGCGATCGCGCTCCTGCGGGAGGTCCACGATCTGTCCAGCGGCGGGCAGCCGGATCGCACGGAGATCATGGGCGTCGACCTCGTGCGCGGCCGCGACGCGAGCCCGGCGGTGCTCGGCGGCGCCATGTTCATGCTGCGGCTGCGCAGCCGGATCTCGCTGCTGAAGACGCTCGTCGCCGTCGGCGACGAGCACGAGGCGCTCGCGTTCGCGCGGCGTGCGGCCGAGGACAGCCGCGACGGCGGCGGTCCGCTGCTCGACGCCGCCCTCGACTACGTGGCCGGGCTCGACGACGCCGATGCGGTACCCGGCGATCGTCCGCCGGCCACGTCCCTCGAGGTCTGCCAGCTGATCCGCGCCGAGACCCGGCTCGGCCGCCCGCTCCTCCCCGTCGAGGACTTCGACGCCGCCGTCGACCGCGTCGCGGCGAGCACGATGCTGCACAACCCGCGCACGCCGATCCTGTGGCGCGTGGCCCACGCGCGCGCGGCGGGCCTCGACGAGCGCGTCGCGCAGCACCTGACGGTCATGCGCGACGCCTGCGTCGAGGCCGGGGACAAGCGCATGCTCGAGCGCGCCCTGCTGTTCGCCGGCCGCGAGCCCGGGGAGGCGCGGGCGCTCCTGCCGGACCCGCGTCCCGACGCCCGGGAGCTCGACGCGCTCGCCGACTCCTTCGCCCGCTGCGTCGACGAGGTCGCCGCGCCGCTCGCCCCCGCCGTCTGACCCGGTCGCCCGGCCCCGTCCGGCTGTCCGAGCCCGCCCGGACGCGCGCGGGGCTCCGGCGTACGGTCGATGCATGAGCGACTCCGACATCGATCCCCTGTCCACCGTCCAGGGCGCCCCGGGCGTCACGCAGGCCATGCCCGGCGAGGCCGACTCCGACGCGGCCGTCGGCGGCACGGTGCCGGACGGCGAGAGCATCCAGCACGTCGACGACGACGAGGCGCCCGGCGACGGCGGCCTCTCCAGCGGCGGCGACTCGCTCGGATCCGACGAGGACGCCGCCGACACCGCGTCCGGCGCGGGAGACGCGCCGACGGACCTGCCCGCCTGATCCACGCGCACCACCCGCACCGCCCGAGGGCCCGCCGCGATCCGTCGCGGCGGGCCCTCGTGCGCGTCGCGGCGCCCGGTCCCGCGTCAGCCCGCGGAGGGATCCAGCAGGGTGAGCCGCTCGCGGAGGAGCACCCGCACGGCGTAGGGGTCGGCGACGCTCAGCCGCCCCTCCTCGGAGACGCCGTCGCGCAGCACGAGCGGCAGCACCGAGCGGCGCACGACGAGCGCGCCGCGGTTCGGCCCGCGCTCCACGCGCTCGACGGGCTGAGCGATCGCGTCGTCCGGTACGACCACCACCGCGGCGGCGAAGCGGACGCCGGCCGACGCGGCGAGCGAGCGGGCGGCGCCGACCAGCCACGTGACGGGCGCGTCGCCCGGGGCGAGGGCGCCGTCGGGATCCGCGGCGACCGGCTGCAGATCCCCGCGCACCAGCCGCACCTCGGTGCCCCAGTCCTCGGAGCTGAGCGCGAAGAGCCCCGCGGGCGCGAGCACGACGTGGTCGACCTTGCCCGCGCCGTCGAGCGGCCGCACGTCGTGGAAGATCGTGACGCCCATGCCGAGCGACGCGGCGGAGCGAGCGGTCGCCTCCTCGGCCAGCGCCTTGGCGAGCAGCCAGCGGACGTCGCGCGGGGCCCGGCGCACCAGCTCGGGCGACCAGGGGTCCACGCCGAGGTCGGCGCCCGGCACGACGCCCTGCCACGCCGCCACGCGGTCGAGGTAGTGGGCGCGGGCGAGCGCTCCCGCGACGCCGTGGACGGCGGCGCCGAGGCGGGTGCCGGATCCGGGCGCGGGCGCGTACCCGGCGTCGTCCGGCCCGAGCGGGTCGTCGTCGGCCGTCGTCGCACGCCCCTGCCCGCGGTCGTAGCGGGCGCGGTCGTCGGGATCCCCCACGAGCTCCCACGCGCGCTGGACGGCGTGGAAGAGGTGCGCCTCGCCGCCCGTGTCCGGGTGGGTGGCGCGGACGAGCCGCCGGTAGGCCGCGCGGAGGGTCGCCGTGCCGGCCGCGGGATCCACGCCGAGCACCTCGTACGGCGTGCGGTCGGCGGGGCTGCCCGCGGGGGTCACTCCGCCGAGGAGGCCGGCGAGGCCGGCGCGGGCTCCGCGGGGGCGTCGGCGGCGTCCGCCTCGGCGACCTCCGCCTCCCACGGCGCCGGGATGCCGTAGTAGCGCTCCAGGAAGTCCTGCACGCGCGCCTGGCGCTCGTCGGCGGGCACCTCCGGGAAGGAGCCGTCGTTGAGGCAGAAGAAGTCCTGCGAGCGGCGCTTGAGGAGGCCGGGGAGGAGGTCCAGGCCGATGCGCGAGGTCGTGTCGACGTAGGTGACCTTGGCGTTCTCCTGCTGCACCGCGCGCGCCGTCATCTGGGCGTAGTAGTGGTACAGCGAGTTGGTGACCGAGATGTCGGTGCTCGAGCGGAAGCGGCTGAGCTGCGTGCGGTGGAAGTCCTCCGCGAACTCCTGCTCGAGCTCCAGGAGCACGCTCTTGCGCAGCGGCGTGGCCGCGTGCTCCAGGTGGCGGGTGATGAGGCGGCCGAAGCGGTCCATGAGGAGGCGGCGGTTGACGCGCGCGGAGTTCTCGAAGCCGCTGCGGTCGCTGTCGTTGTCGCCGAGGCCGATGCGGGTGGACGCCTCGATGAACTTGGTGATCCCGCCGGGCGAGAAGAACATGCCGGGCTGCACCGGGCGGCCGAAGAACATGTCGTCGTTCGAGTACAGGAAGTGCTCGCTGAGCCCCGGGATGTGCTGGAGCTGCGACTCGACGGCCTGCGAGTTGTGCGTGGGCAGCGCGGCCGGATCCGTGAAGAACTCCTCGCTGCGCACGAACGTGACGCCCGGGTGGTCGGCGAGCCAGGCCGGCTTCGGGGAGTCGGTGACGATGAAGATCCGGCGCACCCACGGCGCGAAGAGGTAGACGGAGCGGAGCGCGTACTTGAGCTCGTCGATCTGGCGGAAGCGCGCCTCGGAGTCGTCGCCCTCGCCGACCACGACGTCCTTCATGCGCTCGGCGCGGCGCTTCTGGAACTCGGGGTCGTTGCCGTCGACCCAGGAGAAGACCATGTCGATGTCGAAGGTGATGTCGGACGCCTGCGCGTCGAACATGCCGCGAAGGGTCTTCCACTCGTAGCCGTACATCTCGACCGTGGTGGGCACGACCTCGGCCGCGGGGAGGATCTCGCGGGTGAGCGAGTTCTCGACCGGCCACACGATGGTCTCCCCTTCGAAGCGGAAGAACTGCAGCTCCACCGCGGTGGAGGCGCCGTACGCGAGGAGCCCCTCGGGCTCGATGCGCGGGCGGTAGAGGCGGAAGATGCCCGCGTCGGGGTTGTCGGTGAGGCGGCCGTCGGCGACGAGGAGCGGCGGGCGGCGGCGGCCGTCGACGGTCTTCGCGTAGAGCGGCTCGTCGGCGCACGCCGAGACGAGGGCACGCACCACGGTGTCGCGGTGGCGCACGTCGATGGCGATGACGGGGCGCTCGTCGTTGCCGCGGATCAGCCAGAAGTCGATGCCGGTCGCGAGCAGCGCGTCGCGGATGAAGAGGAGGTCGGTCACGAGCGCCTGGTGCGGCGTGAGCGTGCGGTTGACCAGCGTGGCGAGGCCCTTGCGGATGACGACGTCCGGCCGGTGGTGCGTGGTGGGCCACGTGGCGGGTGCGGGGGCGACCGCGTCATCCTGGCGGGAGTACTCCTCCTCGCTGGTGGCCGGATCGACCGTCGGCTCGAGCGCCACGTTGAACTGCCGTGCGCTGCCCGCCATGGATCATCCCCTTGGTGCTTCTCGTGTGCTGATGCGTGCGCCGGACCCGGTGGGTGGCGACGGATCATTCTACCGAGCGGCGGGCTGCGCCCCCGGCCGGGGGCCCGGCGACCGCGCGGTCACCGGCGCGGGTCGGCCACGGGCAGGGCGGGCCGCGGCGATCCGCGGCCGTCGCGGCCCAGCCGCGCGTGCAGGAGCAGCACGAGCGCCGCACCGGACAGCACGCCGTCGAGGAGCCCGGCGGGCAGCAGGAACACCATCAGCACGAGCGTGACGACGCACATGACCACGGCCAGCGCGAGGCCCCAGAGCCGGTCGCGCCAGAGGCCGACGGCCGCGGCGATCCGGAGGGCCGCGAAGATCCCGCTCATCGCCATCATCGGGTAGAGGTTCTCGCGGAGGTAGGCGAGGGCGAAGACGTCGGCGCGGTCGGTGATCGTCGCCTGCGGGATCCCGAGCGCCAGCAGCACGACGAGGCCGACGGCGACCAGGCCCTCCATCAGCACGCCCTGCGCGAGGAGCAGCACGGCGGCGGCGCGGAGCTCCCGGCGGGCGCGCCGGACGTGACGGGGCGGCGCGGACGCGACACCGGTCTCGCGCAGGCGCGTCACCCCTCGACCTCGGCGGCCGGCAGCGGGTCGACCTCCCACACGACGGGAGCCTCGAGGAACGGGTGGGTCGCGGGATCCGGCGCCTGGACGACCGTCCGCGGCACGTCGTGCCAGCGCAGCTCCGCCAGCTCCTGGCCGACCGGCACGGCGTAGACGACGCACTCCATCTCCTCCTCGAGGCCGTGGCCGTCCTCGAGGCGGAGGTCCGGCACCTCGTACGGGCACTCCGCGCTCGAGCTGATGCCGCCGAGCTGGCGCTGGATGATGTCGGCCTCGGAGCCGTCGGCGAGGAACGGGCGGAGCACGGGGCCGTTCTGCGGGCCGCGGTCGCCCTGGAGCCAGCGCGTCTGCACGAAGGCGAAGTACGGGGTCCGGTCGGCGAAGCGCTCGCCGTCCTCGTAGCCCGTCCAGTACGCGGGCTGGCCCTCGGCGACGCCGAGGACGGTCGTGGACACCACGTCGGCGACCTGGCCCGTGGTGTCGACGCTCGACAGGGCGACCGGATCGCCGACGGCCACGCGCTGGCCGGGGGCGGCCGCGGGTGCGTCCGCGGAGAGCGTCACGGCCTCGAAGGGCGGCGCCGGCGGGCCGGACGGGCCGAAGGAGCAGCCGGCGAGGAGCAGGGACGCGGCGAGCGCGGATCCGGTCGCGGCGAGCGCCGCGGGACGGCGGGCCATCCGGCGGGGACGGGTGGTGCGTGCGGTCGTGTGGGCGGTCGTGCGGCTGTCCATGGTCTCCCCGGGTCTCCGATCGAGCATGGCAGGCGCTCCGGAGGGCGGCCACCGGGGCGCCGGTTCGGGGGCGCGGCCGGCGGATGCGAGGATCGCTGTCACACGCCCGACGCGCGACCGCCCTCTCGACGAGGACGCGGCCGCCGACCGGGACGCCCGGGAGGAGACCCATGGACCAGCCGACCGTCCGCTCCGTCCTCGCCGCCCGCACGCGGGACGACCTCGCCGCCCTCGGGCCGGACGTCGCCGCGCTCGCCGGCGGATCCGGGATCTTCGCGGAGCCGCACCCGCACCTCACCGGCCTCGTGGACCTCGAGACGCTCGGCTGGGAGCCGCTCGTCGTGACGGACGCGGGGCTCGAGATCGCGGCGACCTGCACCATCGCCCGGGTCGCTGGCATCGCACCGCGCGACGGCTGGCACGCGCACCCGCTCTTCTTCCAGACGTGCACGGCGCTGTTCGGGTCCACGGAGATCTGGCGGGTCGCGACCGTCGGCGGCAACATCTGCTCGGCGCTGCCCGCGGGGCCGATGACGGCGCTCGCCTCCGCCCTCGACGCCGAGGCCCTGGTCTGGCGGGCGGCGGCCGACGGCTCCCCCGCGCACGACGAGCGGATGCCCGTGGCCGAGCTCGTGACGGGCGACCGCACCACGGCGCTCAGGCCGGGCGACGTGCTGCGCTCGATCCACGTGCCGGCCGCCTCGCTGCGTGCGCGGACCGCGTTCCGGAAGATCGCGCTGTCGCCCATCGGCCGGTCGGGGGCGGTCGTGATCGGGCGGCTCGACGAGGACGGCGCCTTCACGCTCACGGTGACGGGCGCGACGCTGCGCCCCGAGCTGCTGCGCTACGCGTCCCTGCCCGCGGGCGCGGCGCTCGCGGACGACGTGCGGCGGATCGGATCCTGGTTCACCGACGCGCACGGCGCCGCCGACTGGCGCCGGGCCGTGAGCGCGCTGCTGGCCGAGGAGATACGCGCGGAGCTGGCCGGCGACGCCGCGGGCACGGGCGAAGGCCCGCCCTCCGGCGAGCGCGGCACCCCGCTCGCCGCCGCCGCGACGACCACGACGGGAGCGCGCGCATGAGCATGACGGTGGACGGTCGCGAGATCGCCGGGGAGCCCGCGCCCGGGCAGAGCCTGCGCACCTGGCTGCGGGAGCACGAGGTGTTCAGTGTCAAGAAGGGCTGCGACTCGGGCGACTGCGGCGCCTGCACGGTGCTCGTCGACGGGGATGCCGTGCGCTCCTGCATCCTCCCGGCGTTCCGCGCGGCGGGCCGGGAGATCACGACGGCCGCGGGGCTCGGCGCGCCGGGCGACCTGCATCCGGTGCAGCGGGCGTTCGTCGAGGCCGCGGGGTTCCAGTGCGGGTTCTGCACGCCCGGCATGGTGGTCGCCGCGTCGACGCTGGAGCCGGACGCGCTCGACGACCTCCCGCGCCTGATGAAGGGCAACCTCTGCCGGTGCACGGGGTACCGGGCGATCGACGAGGCGATCCGGGGGGCGCACGCGACGGCCGACGACGCCACGGACGGCGATGCGACGGGCGACGACGCGCACGGCGCCGGGCCGCACGCGCACGGCGACGGCTGCGGCGCGCGGCCCGCGGGCCTCGGCCCCGTGCGGGCGACCGGATCCGAGGCCGAGGCCGTCGCCCGCGCCGCCGAGCGGGCGCAGACCGGCCGCGTCGGCACGTCGCTGCACGCGCCCGCGAGCGAGCGCGTCGTGGCCGGCCTCGAGCCGTACACGCTCGACGTCGCCGTGCCCGGCCTCCTGCACGCGAGCCTCGTGCGCAGCCCGCACCCGCACGCGCGGATCCGCTCCATCGACACCGCGGACGCGCTCGCGCTGCCGGGCGTGCACGCGGTGCTCACCCACCGCGACTCCCCCGCCACGCTCTACTCGTCCGCCCGGCACGAGGACCGCTTCGACGACCCCGACGACAGCCGCGTCTTCGACGACGTCGTGCGCTTCCGCGGGCAGCGCGTGGCCGCGGTGATCGCCGACAGCGTCGGCATCGCGGAGGAGGCCGTGCGCCTCGTGCGGGTCGACTACGAGGTCCTGCCCGCCGTGCACGATCCCGAGGAGGCCCGACGGCCGGGCGCGCCGCTCGTCCACGGCGACAAGGACCCGGCCGTCTCCCGCCTCGCCGACCCGCAGCGCAACATCGTGGCGGAGATGCACGGCGAGCACGGCGACGTGGCGGCCGGGCTAGCGCGGGCGGACGAGGTGGTCTCGGGCACCTGGTCCACCCAGCGCGTCGCGCACACGCACCTGGAGACGCACGCGACCGTCGGCTGGATGGAGGAGGGCCGCCTCGTCCTCCGCACCAGCTCGCAGGTCCCGTTCCTCGTGCAGCGCGAGATCTGCCGCCTGTTCGAGCTGCAGCCGGAGCGCGTGCGCGTGTTCACGGCGCGCGTGGGCGGCGGCTTCGGCGGCAAGCAGGAGATCCTCACCGAGGACGTCGTGGCGCTCGCCGTGCTGGCGATCGGCCGTCCCGTGCAGCTCGAGTTCACGCGCACGGACGAGTTCACCCTGTCGCCCGCGCGGCACCCGATGCGCGTGGGGGTCACGGTCGGCGCGACCTCCGACGGCGTCCTCACGGCGCTCGCGGTCGACGTGCTCAGCGACACGGGCGCGTACGGCAACCACGGGCCGGGCGTCATGTTCCACGGCTGCAACGAGTCGATCACCCTCTACCGCTCACCCGCCAAGCGGGTGGACGCGCAGAGCGTCTACACGAACAACCTGCCGTCGGGCGCGTTCCGCGGCTACGGCCTCGGGCAGGTCATCTTCGCGATCGAGTCCGCGCTCGACGAGCTGGCGCGGAAGCTCGGCATCTCGGGCTTCGAGATCCGGCGACGGAACGCGGTCGTGCCGGGCGACCCGCTGATCATCACGCACGCGGAGGGCCCGGACCTCGGCTTCGGCGGCAGCTACGGGCTCGACCAGTGCCTCGACCTCGCCGAGCGGGCCCTCCGCGACGGCGGCGGCGATCCCGTGCCGGACGGCGACCGCTGGCTCGTGGGCGAGGGCATGGCCGCCGCGATGATCGCGACCATGCCGCCGCGCGGGCACTTCGCCGACGTCACGGTCGCGCTCGCGCCGGACGGCACGGTGACCGTGTCCGTCGGCACGGCCGAGTTCGGCAACGGCACCACCACCGTGCACGCGCAGCTCGCCGCGACGGCGCTGGGGACGACGCCCGACCGGATCCGCATCCGCCAGTCCGACACCGACGTCACCCGCTACGACACGGGCGCGTTCGGCTCCGCCGGCACGGTCGTCGCCGGGAAGGCCGTGCACCGCGCGGCCACGGCGCTCGCCGGGTCGCTGCGCGAGGCGGCCGCCGCCCGCACGGGGATCCCCGGCGCCGCGTTCGCGCTGACCCCGGACGCGCTCGTGGCGGGCGACGTCGCGGTCCCGGTCGCCGAGCTGGTCGGCCCCGACGGCCTCGCCGCCCAGGTGCACGAGGACGGCGCGCTCCGCTCGCTCGCGTTCAACGTGCACGCGTTCCGGGTGGCGGTGGATCCGGCGACGGGCGAGATCCGCATCCTCCGCTCCGTGCAGGCCGTGGACGCGGGCACCGTCATCAATCCGGCGCAGCTGCGCGGCCAGGTGGAGGGCGGCACGGCGCAGGCGCTCGGCACCGCGATGTACGAGGAGGTCGTGCACGACGGCGAGGGCAGGATCCTCACGGACGTGCTGCGCAACTACCACATCCCCCAGCTCGCCGACCTGCCCGCGACCGAGGTGCTGTTCGCCGACACGCACGACGAGCTCGGGCCGCTGGGCGCCAAGTCGATGAGCGAGGCGCCCTACAACCCGGTCGCGCCGGCGCTCGCGAACGCGGTGCGGGACGCGATCGGCGTGCGACCGCACGATCTGCCGATGTCGCGCGACCGCGTCTGGCGGCTCCTGCACGGCGGCGGGCCGCAGCCGCGCTTCGACAGCCCGACGACGCTCGGGGAGCGCGGGACGCGGGAGTCCTGACGCCGGTGACGCCGGTGACGCCGGTGGGTCTCGCGCGGATCCCGCCGGCCGGCGGGTCGCCCGGGCCGCGCCGCCCGATCAGGCCGCGGGCCGGCTGCGTCGGCGTCGGGCGAGCACGACCGCCCGGCCCGCGGCGCCCACCGCCAGCACGCCCGCGCCCGCCGCGATCGACGGCACCGGCAGCGTCGCCACGAGCACCAGGCACCCCGCGACGCCCAGCACCTGCATCGCGCGCGGGTACCGCCGGTCGGCGCGCCCCTGCGTGAACGCGGCGGCGTTGGCGACCACGTAGTACAGCAGCACGCCGAAGGACGAGAAGCCCACGACGCCGCGGAGGTCGACCGTGAGCACGAGCGCCACGACGACCACGGCCACCGCGATCTCCGCCCGCTGCGGCACCCGGTACCGCGGGTGCACGACCGCGAGCGCGCGCGGCAGGTCGCCCTCGCGGGCCATCGCGAGGGAGGTGCGGCCGATCCCGGCGAGGAGCGCGAGCAGGGCGCCGAGGCACGCGGCGGCCGCGCCGATCCCGACGACGGGCACCGCCCACGCCCACCCCGCGTCGCGCACGACGTCGGCGAGCGGCGCGGTGGATCCGCCCAGCCGCGCCTCCCCGAGCACCCCGAGCAGCGTCACGGCCACGAGCGCGTAGACGACGAGCGCGCCGCCGAGCGCGAGGAGGATCGCGCGCGGGATGGTGCGGGCGGGATCCCGCACCTCCTCCCCCATGGTCGCGATGCGCGCGTACCCCGCGAAGGCGAAGAACAGGAGCCCGGCCGATTGCAGGACGCCGTAGGGGGTCGTGTCGACGACGCCCGCGACGGGCCCCGCGGCGGCGCCCGGCCCGCCCGCGACGAGGCCGGCCACCAGCACGAGCGCGATGACCCCGAGGACCACCGCGATGATCACGCGCGCCAGCCGCGCGGTGCGGGTCACGCCGAGGCAGCCGACGACCGCGAGGGCGGTCACGGCGACCGCCGCGACGGGCCGCTGCCACGCCGCGGGCACCGCGTAGGCGGCGAAGGTCAGCGCCATGGCGGCGCAGCTCGCGGTCTTCCCGACGACGAACGACCAGCCCGCGAGGAAGCCCGGCCACTCCCCGAGCCGCTCGCGGCCGTAGAGGTACGAGCCGCCGGAGGACGGGTAGCGGGCGGCGAGCTGCGCGGAGGCGGTGGCGTTGCAGAGGGCGACGACCGCGGCGATGGCGAGGCCGACGAGGAGGCCGCCGCCGGCCGCGCGGGCCGCCGCGGGCATGACCGCGAAGATCCCGGCGCCGATCATCGCGCCCAGGCCGAGCACGGTGGCGTCGACGAGGCCGAGGCGGCGGGCGAGGCCGGGCTGGGCGGAGGACGCGGCGGATGCGGCGGTCATGCGGGCTCCCCGTGGATCGGTCCGGTTGTCGTCGTGAGCGGCGCGCCCGCGGATCCGGCGCGCGCCGCGAGGACCTCCGCGAGGATCGACACGGCCGTCTCCTCGGGCGTCGACGCGCCGATGTCGAGGCCGATGGGCGACCGCAGCCGCGCGAGCTCGTCCGCGCCGAGGCCCTCGGCCACGAGCAGCGCGCGGCGGCGCACGTCGGTGACGCGGGATCCCATCGCGCCCACGAACGCGACCGGCAGGCGCAGCGCGGCGACCAGCAGGGGCACGTCGAAGCGGTCGTCGTGGGTGAGGACGCAGATCACGGTGCGGGCGTCGACATCGGTGCGGGCCAGGTACTCGTCGGGCCACTCGGCGACGACCTCGTGCGCCGACGGGAACCGGGCGCGGGTCGCGAAGGCGGGTCGGGCGTCGCAGACGGTGACCCGGTAGCCGAGCAGCGCGGCGGCGTCCGCGAGGGCGGCCGAGAAGTCGACGGCGCCGAACACGAGCAGACGGGGTGGCGGGGCGGCGACCAGGTGTAGGACGCGCAGGGGCCCGTCGGCGCAGTCGGCCTCCGTGGTGCCCGAGCGGCCGGCGGCGAGGCGGGCGGCGAGCTCGGCGCGGATCCGCCGGGCGGCATCGGCGCCGACGGCCGCGTCGACCGCGGGGTCGGGAGCGGCGCCGATCCACGTGCCGACGGCCGGCCCCTCCAGCACGAGCGCGAGGGACGCGGCGCGACCCGCCCGCGCGTCCGCGAGCGCCGCCCGCACCGGGAGCGGGATCGGCGACCGCGCGTCGACGGCGGGGGCGACCTCCACGACCACCACGCCGATCCGCCCGCCGCAGGTGAGCCCCACCTGGAACGCGTCGTCGTCGCTGACGCCGAAGGACGTGAGCGCGGGCACGCCGTCCTCGAGCACGCCCGCCGCGACCTCGACGACCGCGCCCTCGACGCAGCCGCCGGAGATGGATCCGATGACCCGGCCGGCATCGTCGACCGCCATCGCCGTGCCTGCCGTGCGAGGCGCGCTGCCGAGCACGTCGGTGACGCACGCGACGGCGAGCCGCCGTCCGTCGGCGAGGGCGTCGAGCACCTCGGCGGCGATCTCGAGCACGGCACCTCCAGGGGCGGCGGGGCTGAGGGGCGGACGGGACTGGGGAGCGGACGGACGCGGGGCGGTTCCCCACGCCCGCACCCAGCCTCCCATGCGTCGGTGGAGGGATCGCGTCCCGCCCGCGCGCACCGCGCTACCGTGACGCGATCGCCCGCCCCGCCCCGTCCGCCCCGCCCCGCCCGGAGGAACCCCGTGTCCGATGCCCCCCGCCCGTCCGACACCCGTCAAGGCCACGCCCGACCGAGCTTCGGCCTCTGGTTCGAGACCGCACCGGCCGGCGTGCTGCAAGTCGCCTTCATCCCCGTCTTCTTCCTCATCGCCGTGGGGTGCCGCCTGGCCTTCGCCGCCCCCCTCCCCTTCGTGCCGGACGGGCCGCTCGGCCTCGTCATCCTCGCGGCCATCAGCATCGCGGTCGCCTCCACCGTGCCCCGGGCGCGCGACGCGCAGCAGCGGGCGCGGCCCGGTGGGCGGATCACCGTGGACGTGTGGCGCGCCGTCTCCACCGGCCGCCTCCCGGAGGACGCGGACCCCGCGGTCTGGCGCTCCCCCGTGGAGCAGTACGCGGCGGCCTACCGCACGGCGCAGACGAACCTGCCGAAGGCGTTCCTGGGCCTCGCGGTCCTCGTCTTCGTCGGCTTCTTCATCCAGCTCTACCCCTCCCCCCACGGGACGGCCGGGTGGTGCGCCCTCGTCATCGCCGTCGTGCTCGGGATCACGATCCTCGTCCGACGGATTCAGCTGCCGCCCCGCATCGACGCGGTCCTCGCCCAGCTCGCGGAGCTCGAGGCGCGCCGCGCGGACCCGCTCGATTGATCTAGAGCCCGTCGCCGGCATGAAGGGCTCCGCAGGATACCGGCCCCGTCCACCCCGCGGACCCCGTCGCTAGGGTGGGAGCGGATGTCGGGGGGCTCCCTCGACGCCGCGCGCGCATCCGCCGCGCAGGACGAGGAGGTTCCCATGACCCCGACCGCACCCACGCAGCCGCGGCCCGAGCCGTTCTTCCGCCGCCTGCGCCGTGCCTGGTACCACGCCCCGTTCCTCCTGCATGCGTTCGCCTTCGCGCTGCTGGTGTACGCGTGGTTGTTCGTGATCGACGTCGACCGGCCGCCCGAGGATCCGGGGAGCGGCATCGTGCGCGCCGTCGTGGCCCTCGTCGCCGGGCTGGTCGTGGCGGGCGGTCGCCGCGTCACCCGGCTGTACCACCCGGGAGCGCCCACCCCGGTCGAGGTGTCGGAGGCCGCGGAGGACGGCGAGCTGCCGCCCGGAGCGGATCGGGCCGCGTGGCAGGGCGCGCTCGACCGGCGCCGTCGGGAGATCCGCCAGGAGGCGTGGGCGCTGCCCTTCGGCCTGGTCCTCCTGATCGCCCTCGCCTTCCTGCTGCCGCGCGCGGGCAGCAGCCTGCCCCTCGCGACCGTCGTCCTCCTCGCGGTGTTCGTCCCCTACGCCACGTCGCTGTTCGTCTCGCGCCCGCGCCGCCGCGACAGCGTCGACGCCCTGCTCATCCCGCTGCAGGAGCAGTCGCGCCGGGACCACGAGGAGCGCGCCGGATGGGCGCCGCCCTCCCCCAACGACAGGATTCCCCCGGCTGATGGATAGGGTCGGGTCGCGGCGTCGGCGGAACCGGCGCCCGACCGATCCCGAGGAGCGACCATGACATCGACGACCCGCCGCACGGGCGCCCCGGCATGAAGGCCCTGTCCGACCGGTTCCAGCGGGCTCCCCTGGGGATCGTCTTCCTGGTCCTCGCTGTCATCACCGTCGTCGTGCGCATCGTGATGGAGGCGGTCCTGCTCGAGGACGGCCTGTCGCTCGGGCGCACGATCGCGAACGTCATCAGCTCGCTCGTCCTCAGCGGCGTGCTGACCCTCGTCGTCGCCCGCCAGCGCCGTCGCAGCGGCGGCGCCGACACGATGGCCGACGTGACCGCAGCCGTGAAGGCGCGCCGCCTCCCGCTCGATGCCGACCCGGCCGTCTGGATCCCCGCCCTCGAGTGGCGGCGTCGCGTCCTCCGCCGCTCGCTGTGGCTCATGCCCGTGCTCGTCGTGGTGCTGATCGCCATGGGCATCGCGGCGGCCGCCCTGATCCCGGACTCGCCCGTCGGCTGGATCATCGCGATCGTCTTCCTCGCTCTCGGGGTCGCGAGCGTGATGCAGACCCGCCGCACGATCCCGCGCATCGACGACCTCCTCCGCCAGCTGCGCGAGCGGGACGGGGCCCGCGCATCCGCCACGGACTCCACCACCGCCGCGTGGACGCACCCCGCCGGCGCCTGATACGAACCCCACACCGTGACCGGCACCGCACGCTCGACGCACGGCCGCCTGCGGCGCGCCCGACGCCGACTCGCCGACGCACCCGCGTTCGTGCCCGCTATGGGCGGCGCCGTCGCGTACGCCGCGATCCGGACGTACTGGTCCGTCGCGCTCGGCCAGGAGGTGAGCCCCGAGCGAGTCCTGGCGACGCTCACGGTCGGCGTGGTGGTCATCCTCATCCTCACGGTGGTCCTGTCCCTCCGGCGCCGCGGCGCTCCGTCCCGCATGCGCTGGGTCGACGTCTCCGAGGCGATCGACGACGGCCGGCTCCCCGCGGACGCGGACTCGGACTCGTGGCGGTTCCTGCTGCTCCGCCGCCGCGAGGTCCACGACCAGCTCGGCGGACCGTGGGCGGCGCTCGTCGCCGCGGCGCTCCTCGGCGGCACCGTGGCCGTGGGCGTGCTCGGGGGGCCGCCCCTCGCGTGGACCCTGCCCGCGCTGATCGCCGTGGCTGTCGCCGGTCTGGCCCTCGTCCGCCGCCGTCGGATCGCCCGCATCGACGTACTCCTCCAGCCGCTGCTGCACACGGACGCGCCGGGACGCACCGCCGCGGCCGACGGCGCGCGCCGCGCGGACGACGAGGATCCCGCTCCGTCCCCCGCCGCGGGACCGACCCGACGGCCTCCGACCTGAATACGCCGAGAGGGGTCACCGCTTCCTGAGCGCCGCCCCGCCTCGCGGCGTGTCGGAGCGCGCGCCCCGGCCCGAGGTCGACGATCGACCGGGTTCCCGATCCTGCGCGACGCGACGCCGCGTCACCGCAGGGTCCCGGCCTTCGCGCGATCCCCCCTCGGGCTCCCGCCGTCCAGCACCGCCGCGCATCAGCCGAGCGAACGGATCAGCATGACCGACCACAGGACCACCACCTCCGCACCGTCCCCCGCCCCCGCCTCCCGCCGCGCCGTCCATCGCGGCCACGTCCTCCACATCACGGGATCCCCGCTCGTGCAGGACGCCCGGCGCCACCTCGCCTCCGTGCCGGACGGCGCGCTCGCGGTCGACGACGCCGGCCGGATCGCCTGGGTCGGCCCGTACCGCGTGCTCCCCGCCGCCTTCGCCGACGCCCCCGTGCACGGCGACGCGTCCGACTTCCTGCTGCCCGGCTTCGTCGACGCGCACGTGCACTTCCCGCAGACCTACACGACGAGCGCGCACGGCGGCGGCCAGCTCCTCGAGTGGCTCGACACGTGCGTGTTCCCGTCCGAGGCGCGGCTCGAGGACGAGGGCTTCGCGCGCATGATCGCGCACGACTTCACGCGGCGCCGGATCCGGGCGGGCACGACGAGCGCGCTCGTATTCGGATCCGCGTTCCCCCACGCCCAGGACGCCCTGTTCGAGGCCTCCCGCGACGCGGGCCTCCGGCTGGTGAGCGGCCGCGGGATCCAGACGGTCGGCTCCGGCCCCGCGACCCCACTGCTCACCTCGGAGGAGGACGCGATCGCGCTCTCCTGCGCGGAGATCGACCGCTGGCACGCCGTCGACACGGGCGACGCGACGACGGCGAAGCTGCAGGTCGCGATCGTCCCCCGCTTCAGCCTGTCGGTGACCCCGACGACGCTGCGCGGCCTCGGTGAGCTGTACGACGTGGCGCGCGGCGAGGGCGTGCACTTCCACTCGCACCTCAACGAGAACGACCGGCCGGGAACGGGCGAGATCGCCGCCGTCCGCGAGGTCTTCGGCACCGACACCTACCTCGACACCTACGACGGGCTCTTCCTGCCGGGGTCGCAGCGGGGCGGATCCAGCCTCCTCGGCCGCCGCAGCGTGTTCGCCCACGCGGTGCACTGCCAGGACTCCGAGCTCGCGCGGCTCGCCGAGACCGGCAGCAGCATCGCGCACTGCCCGACGTCGCAGCAGTTCCTCGGATCCGGCACCATGCCGTGGCGGCGCACGGTCGCGTCGGGCGTGAACGTGGCGATCGGATCCGACGTGGGCGCCGGCGACGAGTGGCTCGTCTCCCGCGTGCTCAACGACGCGTTCAAGGTGCACCTTTCGGAGCCGGGCGACGCGGGCGTGGAGATCGACGCGGCGGAGCTCCTCTTCACCGGCACGCTCGCGGGCGCCCGCGCCCTCGACATGGAGGAGCGCTACGGCAACCTCGACGTGGGCAAGGACGCCGACTTCCTGACGATCACGCCCGACCGCTGGGAGCCGCTCGCGCTCACGCTGGCGCACGGGATCCGGGCGGACGACGAGGCGCGCGCCACCGACCAGATCCTGTTCACGCTCCTGATGGGGCTGCGGGAGCCCGCCATCGCGGGCGTGCACGTGCAGGGGCGGCGGGTGTCGGCGGGCTGAGGGCGCCCGCCATCGTGCTCACGAGCTGAGCAGCCGGTTCTCGTAGGCGTGGACGACGATCTGCGCGCGGCTGCGGAGGTCGAGCTTCGCGAGGATGCTGCTGACGTGGGTCTTCACGGTCGTCTCGCTGATGAAGGCGGCCGCCGCGATCTCGCCGTTGCGGAGGCCCTTCGCCGCCAGCAGGAACACCTCGCGCTCCCGCGGCGAGAGGGCCTGGAGCGCGTGCTCGGGCCGCTCGACGTCGGCCGCCCGCGCGTGCCCCGCGACGAGCTCGGTGAGCGGGGTCGGGGCCGCGTCGCCGGCGTGCACCGCGCGGATCGTCTCGAGCAGCGTCTCCGGCGTAGCGTCCTTCGTGATGAACGCGCTCGCCCCGTGCTTCATCGACTGGAACAGGGCCTCCTGCTGCTGGAACGTCGTGAGGATGACGACGCGCGGCCGCGAGTCCGGCTCGCCCTCGACCGCGTCGGGGTCGTCGCGCGTGATCCGGTGCGTCGCCTCGATGCCGCTCATCACGGGCATGCGGATGTCCATGAGCACGACGTCCGGCCGGGTCGACGTGACGAGGTCGACGGCCTCGCGCCCGTCGGTCGCCGAGCCGACGAGCTCGAGGTCGGGTTGGGACTCGATGAGCATGCGGATCCCGTAGATGAAGAGCCGCTGGTCGTCGACGATGACGAGGCGGATCCGCCGGGGCGCCGGATCGGTCACGACGCGTCCTCCGCACGGTCGTCGCGCGGGGCGGCAGCCGGGGGCTCCGGCGCCGCCGGCTCGGTCGTCCCGGTGGTCGGCTTGGCTGCGGCAGGGCCCTCCGCGGCGGAGGCGGATGCAGCAGCAGCGGCCTCCTCCGCCGCCGCCTGGTCGCGCGCGTCCGCCGCCCGCGCCTCCGCCGGGCGCCGCCCGTCGGTCGGATGGTCGCCGTACGTGGGCACGAACGCCGTCACCAGGTGGCCCTCCGTCGCGTCGCCCTCCTCGGGATCCGTGCGCTCCGCCGTCAGCCAGCCGCCCGCGAGCCGTGCCCGCTCCTGCATGCTGCCGACGCCGAACCCGCCGCGCGACCGGGCCGGCGGCACCGAGGAGGCGGGCTCCGGCTCGGGGTCGGATCCGCGGCTCCGGATCGTGAGCGCGAGGCCGGGACCCTCCCAGACGAACGAGACGTCCACGGTCGCGATCCCGCGCGTGTGCTTGAGCGCGTTCGTCAGGCTCTCCTGCACGATCCGGTACACGCTGAGCTGCTGCGACGGCGTGAGACCGCCGGGACGCCCGGTCGTGCGGAGGTCCACGCGCATCCCGGTCGCCGCCATGCCCCGAATCAGCGCCGGCAGGTCGGCGAGGTTCGGCTGCGGCCGATGGCTGTCGTCGGTGAGCTCCTCGATGAGGCCGCGGAGGTCGAGCAGCGCCGACCGGGCCGTCCCGGCGATCTCGCGGAGCGCCTCCTCCGTCGTCTCCGGCCGGGTCTCGCGCAGGAACCGCGACCCGTCGGCGACCGCGACCACCACGGCGAGCGAGTGCGCCAGCACGTCGTGCACCTCCTGCGCGATGCCGCTGCGCTCCTGCGCGATCCGCAGCTCCACGCCCGCGACCTCGAGGTCCGCCTCGGCGCGCACGAGACGGGCGCGGTCCGCCGCGCTCCGGCGTGCGCGATCCAGGAACCCGCGGCCGCCGCGCCGCAGCGCGTCGCCCGCCGCCCACGCCCCGAGGTAGAGGACGGCGGCGATGCCGGCCACGAGGAGCGCCCCGCCCACCGACATCGCGTCGCCGTCCGAGGCGGATCCGAGGCTGCGCCACGCGCTCCGGTACCCGGATGCGGACGTCGCGAAGCCCAGGCACACCGCCTGGAACGCGCCGACCGCGAGGGCGGCGGCCCGTAGGGGCGCGGTGCCCGTGCGGCCGATGACGAAGGCGACGACGAGGGCGGCCCCGGACAGCATCCAGGTGGTCGGATCCGGCGGCGCGACGAGGCTGAGCAGCGATCCCATGCCGGCCGCCCCGAGCATCTGCAGGGTCGGCACGACGAGCACCACGGCGAGCGCGGACCGCGGTGCCGACCGGGCGGTCGCGATCGCGATCCCGTAGGCCGCCACCGTCACGGTGTAGCCGACGCCGTGTTCCTGGAAGCCGCCGACGAGCCCCGTCCAGAGGCCGAGGAACACGTACGCGAGCCCGGCGGCGGGCTCCAGGTACGGCCGGAGACGAGAGCGGTGTCGGGGGCGCATGACCTCACGCTAGGGGCGGGCGTGCCCGGGATCCGATGCCCGGGGCGCATCGTCATCCGAAGGGACGAGGCGGCGAGCGCCGGGGCCCCGGGCGCGCGGGGGCTACCGACGCTCGTCTCCGTCGCGCTCGGCGCGGTCCTCCGCGTCTCCGTCCACGTGGGGTGCGACGCCGTGGGGACCGCCGTCGGGATCCGTCCCGAAGGACGAGAAGGTGACGGAGCCCATCTCCCCCGGCGGCTCCCAGGAGGCGTCGTAGACCGCGCCGTGCGCGGTGACCACGTGGTATCCCCCGCCACCCTCCTCCTCCGCGTCGTAGGCCGGGCCGTCGTCGGGCCCGCCGCCGCCGAGCAGGCGCCGGGTGAGGGCCGCGCCCGCGGCGAGGAGACCGTCGAGGGCCGCGGTGAGGTCGTCGTCTCCCGGTCGGCGCCCGTCGAGCGCGGCACGGAGGACCGTGCGCCGCATGAGCTCCTTCGCGAACGAGCCGGTGGTCCCCTCCGCGGCGTGCGCGGCCCCCTCCAGCGCGTCCTCGGACAGGGCCAGCCCCTCCGCGTACCGCCGGAACAGCCTGTGGCGCGCCTGGGTTCCCGGCAGCGGGATCTCCACGGCGAGGTCCACCCGACCCGGTCGCGTCGCGAGGGCGCGCTCCAGCACCTCGACGCGGTTCGTGGTCATGACGAAGGCCACGTCCGCGTCGCTGTCCAGGCCGTCGAGCGCGTCGAGCACCTCGAACAGGAGCGGCTGCGGGGACGCGTTCCGCTGCATCGCGACGAGGTCGATGTCCTCCAGCACGACGATGGACGGCGCGAAGGTCCGGGCGATCTCCGCCGCCTGCGTGATGAACCGGATGCTCGATCCGGTGAGCACGACCGCCGTGACGCCGGGCGTGCGCGCCAGCAGATGCCGCACGGTCAGCGTCTTGCCCGTCCCGGGGGGACCGTAGAGCAGCACTCCGCGCTTGAGGTGCTGCCCCTGGGCCCGGAGCGCGTCGCGGTGGTCGCCGATCCCGACCACGTGCTGCACGACCTCCTCGAGGACGCCCTCCTCCAGCACCACCGCGTCCTCCGGGACATCGGGACGCGCGACGAAGGACGCCCCGGCCGATGCGCCGAACTGCGTCGCCTGGAACGAGAGCACCTGCCCGCGGAGCACGCTGCGCTCGATCATCAGCGCGCGCAGGCGCTCGAGGAACGCGGTGACGGCGTCGGCGTCGGCCCCCATCACCTCGAGCTGAGCCTCCTCCCGGCCGAACTGCGGAGCCGCGCCGCGCTGCACGACCACCACCGGGACACCCGCGTGCCGGAGCAGGCGGACCCCGAACTGCACCACCCGGCGCCGGGTGTCCGAACCCGTCGCCCGGTCGGCATAGGAGACCGGCCCCGGTGCGTAGCGCACGTGCGGGTTCGCGATGAGCTCGGACATCGACGAGTGGAACCGCTGCTCACCGCCGGTGGACCCGATCAGGCTCCCGGACCCGGAGGCCGCCAGCTCGTCGAGCGCGATGTCGGCGTCGACGAGCCGGTGGGCCGGCACCTGCTCGATGACGATGGGCAGCCCGGTCGCGTCCTCGCCCAGGTGGGCGGAGATGGCGTCGCCCAGCGGCGTGCGCTCGCTCGCGCCCTCGGCCGAGAGCGCGGTGACGCGGTCGAGGTAGGCGGCGACGGATCGCATCATCTCGCGGTCCAGCTCGTCCAACGGCACGGGGCACCTCGTCTCCGGCCACCCGATGCGACCAGACCGAACGTATCGGGCCGGGCCGCGGGCGTCGCGGCACGCGCCGTCGTCCCGCCCGGTCCCGAGGAGGATCCCGCCAGGCGTCGACGCGACGGTCGCGACGGACGCGATCGATCAGCCGTGGACCAGCGCCGCCGACGGCCCGCGATCGCGGCGGCGGACGGCGGCCGCGATCAGGCCCGCGGTGCCCGCGATCAGGCCGATGACGAACGTCGCGACGCCGCCGATGGCTCCCATGAGCACGATCCCGAAGGCGCCGGCGCCCGCGTCGGGCTGGCCGACGACGTCGCGCGTCGCCCATGCGGCGAGCACGGCCAGACCCAGAGCGAGCACGAGCGCCGAGATCGTCGTCCCGACCAGGTACCAGCCCCATCCGGCGCCGCGGGCCCGGGCGGCGGCGAGCACGACGGCCGCGAGGATCACGAGCACCGGCACGCCGAGCGTCAGGGTGAGGGCGAGCGCGAAGGCGGTGTCGGGGTCCATGCGTCGAGCGTAGGCCGGGCGGCGGCGGCCGGCGAGGGCGCCGGGCTCCCGCTCCTAGCATGGGCGCATGGCGGAGGCGGGCGGCGGCGAGGGCGACGCCGGGCTGCGTGCGCGGATCGCGGGCGTCGTGCTGGCCGCGGGCGCCGGCACCCGGTTCGGCGGCCCCAAGGCGCTCGCGACGCATCCCGACGGGACGCCCTGGCTCGCGACCGCGGTCCGCGCGCTCGCCGATGCCGGATGCTCCCCCGTGCTCGTCGTGCTCGGCGCGGGCGCCGACGCGGCGGAGGCGATGCTCGCCGCCCGCCCCGAGGCCGACCGGGCGGTCGTCGTGCGCGCCGACGGCTGGGCCGACGGCATGTCCGCCTCGCTGCGCGCGGCGTTGGGGGCAGCCGCCGCCCTGGATCCGCCGCCCGTCGCGCTCGCCGTCGCGCTCGCCGTCGTGCCCGTCGACGTCCCCGACCTCGACGCGGCGACCGTCCGCCGCGTGCTCGACGCGGCGGACGTGGATCCGACGACGCTCCGCCAGGCCGTCTTCCGCGGCCGCCCCGGCCACCCCGCCCTGATCGGCCGCGACCACTGGCCGCCGCTCGCCGCCGCCGTGCGCGGCGACGCCGGCGCGCGCCCCTACCTCGCGGCGCACGCCGCGCAGCTGGTCGAGGCGGCCGACCTCAGCACGGGGGCGGACGTCGACCGGCACCCCGGCGCATCGCCGGATCCACCCCAGCGGGGAGGAACGTGCCCGGACGCCGGGAGTCCGTGACGATCTGCGCGCCGCGACGCCGGCGGGCGCTACGGTGACCGCGAGCCTCCGGGATCCGCCGACCGGGACGCGCCGCGACGCGCGATCGCCGCCACCGCACCCACCGAGCACGGGAGCCGCATTGCCCATGGACGATCAGACCCCGCCGCCGTCCGGGCGCGCCTCCCGCCAGGGGCGGTCGCCGCGGGCCGGGATCGCGCGCCACGGTCGGCTGCGCCGGCCGGGAGCCGTGCGGCCGATCGCCCTCTTCCTCGCCGCGACCCTGGCCGTCGTCGCGGTCAGCGCCGGATCCATCACGGCCATCGCTGCGTGGGAGCTCGGCCGCACGGTGTCCGCCAACTCGGTCGACATCTCCGACGGCGCCGCGCTCCCGCCGGCGCTCGGCGGGCTCGACGGCGGCGCCGACATCCTCCTCGTGGGCAGCGACAGCCGCGATGGACAGGGGGACGAGTACGGTGACCCGAAGATCGTGGGCACGGGCCGCCTCAACGACGCGAACGTCCTGCTGCACATCAGCGCGGACCACTCGCGGGCGACCGCCATCTCGTTCCCCCGCGACATGCTCGTCGACATCCCGTCGTGCAAGAGCGAGGACGGCAAGTCGGACGTCCCAGGAGCGACGCACGTCATGCTCAACACAGCGCTCAGCCGCGGCGGGCTGGGCTGCGTCGTTCGCACCATCAAGAGCATCACGGGGATCGACATCCCCTATGCGGGCGTCGTGCAGTTCAAGGGCGTCGCCGCCGTCTCCGATGCCGTAGGCGGAGTCCCCGTGTGCCTCGCCAAGCCCATCAAGGACAAGAACGCCGACCTGGACCTGCCTGCCGGGAAGGACGTCGTGATCCAGGGGAAGCAGGCCGCCGAGTTCTTGCGGACGCGCCACGGCGTCGGCGACCAGAGCGACCTGGACAGGATCAGCAACCAGCAGGTGTTCCTCGGAGCCCTCGTCCGCACGGTGACGAGCAGCGACACCCTGACGAACCCCGCCAAGGTGTACGGGATCGCCCGCGCGGTCGTGGAGAACATGAGCCTGTCAACGTCGATGGACAGCCCGGCGGCCATCGCCTCCATCGCCCTCACCGTCAAGGACATCCCCGCGGATCGCTTCACGTTCGTGCAGTACCCGAGCATCCGACGCGACGACGGTCGCGTCGACCCGGACACGCAGGCCGGGAAGAATCTCATCGGCGTGGTGTCCTCCGACTCCGACTTCAGCCTCGCGCCCGGCTCCATCGGCGGCGGCGTGCAGGCTCCCGCGTCGACCCCCGCGCCATCGGCGTCGCCCGGTTCCGCGGATGCCGGCGCCACGAGCGCGACGCCCGATCCCGGCACGGTCCTCCCGAAGGACGTGACCGGCCAGACCGCGGCCGAGGAGACGTGCGCGCACGGCTGAGCGACCTCCCTCAGCGCCCCAGCGCCTCCTCGAGCGCGTGCCAGGCGAGCAGCGCGCACGTGCCGCGGAGCGGGTAGCGGCCGGAATCCGCGAGGGCGAGGGCGTCGCCCAGCCGGTCCTCCGCGCCGGGCCGCAGCTCGTGGGAGCGGATCAGGGCGCGCAGCTCGACGACGAGCGCCGATGCCTCCGCGGCCGTCCGCCCCTCCACGAGCTCGGCGAGCATCGACGCCGATGCCTGCGAGACCGTGCAGCCGCGGCCGTGCCATCGGACGGCGATCGGCTCGGCGGGATCCACGGCAGCGCCCGCGTCGACGGCCGGGTGGCCGGGATCCACCGCGAGCACCCGGAGGTCGACCGCGTCGCCGCACGTCGCGTTCCGCTGCTCGGACGCGCCGAGGACGACGCCGACCGCAGGTGTCGCGGCGTCGGGCTCGGCCACGAACCGCCCGGGCGCCGACGCCGCCCGCAGCGCCGCGTCGCTCCCGACCCGGCGCCGGGCGTGGTCCGCGATGAGGGCCGAGGCGATCTGCCGGTCGAGCGTCATCGTCCGACCGCGTACCCCTGGGCCCCGCGCGGGTTGGCCGCGGCTCCGAGCAGGCCGGTCGCCGGATCCCGCGTCACGGCCGAGAGGCGCCCGAGCGTCCAGTCGCCGACGACCTCCACCTCGTGCCCGCGGGCCCGGAGGTCGGCGATCACGTCGGCCCCCACGCGTCCCTCGACCACGAGGCCGCCGGGGGTCCAGGTGCGCGGCCAGAACGATCCGGGGACGCTCGTCGTGTGGAACGTGGGCGCGTCCACGGCCTGCTGCGGCGAGAACCCGCCGACGATCGTGCGCAGCAGGTAGGGCAGCTGCCACTGGTCCTGCTGGTCGCCGCCGGGCGAGCCGAGCGCCTCGACGGGTTCTCCGTCGCGCGTGATCAGCGTGGGCGTGAGCGTCGTGCGCGGCCGCCGACCCGGCACGAGCGACGAGGGGCCGCCGGGCTCGAGCCACGTCATCTGCAGGCGCGTGCCGAGGCAGAAGCCGAGCGACGGGATGAACGGCGACGACTGGAGCCAGCCGCCGGAGGGCGTGGCCGAGATCATGTTGCCCCACCGGTCGACGATGTCGAGGTGGCAGGTGTCGCCGCGCGTCTCGCCCGTGCGGGAGACGGTCGGCTCGCCCGTACCGCCGGCGGACGCGGGCGCGTCGCCCTCGACCACGAGCGGCGGCAGGAAGGGCTCCACGCCGTCGATGCGGCCGGGCCGCAGCTCGTGCGACGCCTGGTCCGTGATGAGCGCGCTGCGCTCGGCCGCGTACTCGGCCGAGAGCAGCACGTCGAGGGGCGCGCCGCCGGGCACGGCGTCGCCGTAGTACGCCTCGCGGTCCGCCAGCGCGAGCTTCTGCGCCTCGATGATGCGGTGGATCCCCGCGGCCGTCGCCGGGTCGATCTCCTCGTCCGTGAACCCGTCGAGGATCATCAGCGCCTGCAGCAGCGCCGGCCCCTGGCCCCACGCGCCCGTCTTCCAGATGCGCAGCCCGCGGAACTCGATGGACACCGCGTCCTCCCACGAGGCGCGCGAGCCGGCGAGGTCCGCGGCCGTGAGGAGACCGGCGTGGTCGGCGCCGGTGGAGTGCCGGTGCGGATCCTGCACGCTCGCGACCATCTCCTCCGCGACGAACCCCTCGGCCCAGACCGTGCGCGCGGCCTCGATGCGGTCCTCGCGCGTCGCGTCGGGACCGGCCGCGGACGACGCCTCGGCGAGGATCCGCTCCATGGCCGCCGCCCACGCCGGGTTCCGCACGAGCGACCCGGCCGCGGGCGCCTCGCCGTCGGGCATCCAGAACGCGGCGGACGCGGACCAGTGCTCCCGGAACAGGTCGCCGACGCCCGCGATGGTGCGGTGCACGCTCTCGAGCACCGGATGCCCGTCGCGCGCGTACCCGATGGCGAACGCCCACGCGTCGGCGAGCTCCCACGTGCCGTGGTCGCGCAGCAGGAGGAGCCAGGCGTCGACGGCGGCGGGCACGGCCGCGGCCAGCGCCCCCGCACCGGGGACGCGGTCGAGGCCCTCCGCCCGGAAGCGCTCGGGGGTCGCGGCGGCGGGCGCGGATCCCTGTCCCATGAGCAGCTTCGGCGCGGGCTCCCCCGCGACCTGGACGACCGCGGTCATGTCGCCGCCCGGCCCGTTGAGGTGCGGCTCGACGACGTGCAGCACGAACGCGGCGGCGACCGCGGCGTCGAAGGCGTTGCCGCCGCGCTCGAGCACGGCCTGGCCGGTGCCGGAGGCGAGCCAGTGCGTGGAGGCGCTCATGCCGAACGTGCCGCGGAGCGTGGGGCGGGTGGTGAAGGCGTCGGGCGCACGGAACATCACGGGGTCCTTCCGATGGGATGCTCCAGTCGACCACATGGGATCCCCGCTGTGCGGGAATGCCGTCGGCCCTGCGCCCGTTCACCGTTCGACCCGGGAGGCTCATGACTGACACCAGCGGCGTCGGATTCCGATCCGAGCGCGGCCCGATCCTCATCGCCCTGATGATGACGACGGGCCTCGTGGCCATCGACTCGACCATCCTCGCCACCGCGGTGCCGTCCATCGTGGACGACCTCGGCGGCTTCGCCTCGTTCCCGTGGCTGTTCTCGATCTACCTGCTCGCGCAGGCCGTGTCGGTGCCGCTGTACGCGAAGCTCAGCGACACCGTGGGGCGGAAGCCGATCATCCTCGTCGGGATCGGGCTCTTCCTCGTGGGCTCCGTGCTGTGCGGGTTCGCGTGGAGCATGCCCGCGCTCATCGCGGCCCGGGCGATCCAGGGGCTCGGCGCCGGCGCGGTGGCTCCCATGGCCATCACGATCGCGGGCGACATCTACACGGTCGCCGAGCGCGCCAAGACGCAGGGCTACCTGGCGAGCGTGTGGGCCGTCTCGAGCGTGGTCGGCCCCACCCTCGGCGGCGTGTTCTCCGAGTTCACGACCTGGCGCTGGATCTTCTTCGTCAACGTCCCCCTGTGCCTCATCGCCGGGTGGATGATCGTCCGCCGCTTCCACGAGTCCATCGCGCGCACCCGGCACCGCGTCGACTACGCGGGCGCCGCGCTCCTCACCGTGGGCCTCAGCCTCCTGATCCTCGCGGTGCTCGAGGGCGGCCAGGCGTGGGCGTGGGACTCCGTGCCGAGCATCGGCGCGTTCGCCGGCGGCGCCGTGCTGATCGTCGCGTTCCTGCTGGTGGAGCGGCGGGCGGCCGAGCCCGTGCTGCCGCTCTGGGTGTTCTCGCGCCGGCTGCTGCTCACGACCACGCTCGTGTCGCTCGGCGTCGGCGCGATCCTCATCGGCCTCACCTCCTACGTGCCCACCTACCTCGAGGGGTCGCTGCGCGTGACGCCACTCGTCTCGGGCCTCGCGCTCGCGGCGCTCACGATCGGCTGGCCCATCTCGGCGTCGCTCTCGGGCCGGCTCTACCTCCGCATCGGGTTCCGCCGCACGGTGCTCATCGGCATGGCGGTCACGATCCTCGGCACCGGATCGATCGCCCTGCTGGCCGCGACGCCCACTCTCGTCGGCATCGCGGCCGGCTGCTTCGTGGTGGGCCTGGGGCTCGGCCTCGTCGCGACGCCCAGCCTCATCGGCGCGCAGTCGAGCGTCGGCTGGGGCGAGCGCGGCGTCGTCACGGGCGCCAACCTCTTCGCGCGGTCCATCGGCAGCGCGGTGGGCGTCGCCGTCTTCGGCGCGATCGCCAACGCGATCTTCGCGGCCTCGGCCGGCGGCCAGAGGGATCCGGACGCCGTGATCGCCGCGTCCGGGGCCGTGTTCCTCGCGGTCGGCGTGTGCGCGCTCGCCACGGTGGTCGCAGGGCTCCTGATGCCGGAGTCGCGCGTCGAGGACACCGAGCTCGCGCGCGCGGAGCCCGTCGTCGACTGATGCGCGGGCCCCCGCCGATTCGCGGGAATGCGCGCCCCGCACCTAGGGTTGACCCAGATGCATACGTTCGCATGGATAGGGAAGCAGGGCAGCATGGCGCAGGAGATCGAGCTCGGACTGGACACGTTCGGGGACGTCACGGTCGGACCGGACGGCCGCGAGCTGCCCTACGCCGAGGTGATCCGCAACGTCGTCGCCGAGGGCGTGCTCGCCGACCAGGTCGGCGTCGACTTCATCGGCCTCGGTGAGCACCACCGCGACGACTACGCGATCTCCGCCCCCGAGGTCGCGCTCGCCGCGATCGCCGCGAAGACGGACCGCATCCGCCTCGGATCCGCCGTCACGGTGTTGAGCTCCGACGACCCCGTGCGGGTCTTCCAGCGCTTCGCGACGCTCGACGCCGTGTCGGACGGCCGCGCGGAGGTCATCCTCGGCCGCGGGTCCTTCACCGAGTCGTTCCCGCTGTTCGGCTACGAGCTGAGCGACTACGAGCGCCTGTTCGAGGAGAAGCTCGGCCTCTTCGCCGAGCTCGTGAAGGAGACGCCCGTCACCTGGAGCGGGTCGACACGCGCCGGCCTCACCGACCACGACGTGTTCCCGAAGACGGCTGCGGGCATCACGACGTGGGTCGGCGTCGGCGGCAGCCCCGAGTCGGTCGTGCGCGCCGCGCGCCACGGCTTCCCCCTCATGCTCGCGATCATCGGCGGCGAGCCGCACCGCTTCGCCCCCTACGCCGACCTGTTCGCGCGCGCCAACGACCAGCTCGAGCAGCCGCGCCTGCCCGTCGGGATCCACTCGCCCGGCTACGTCGGCGAGACCGATGCCGAGGCCCGCGAGGCGTTCTTCCCCGACTACCAGGTGATGCACGCCCGCATCGGCAAGGACCGCGGCTGGCCGCCGCTGGCCCGCGCCTCCTACGAGCAGGAGATCGAGCACGGCTCGCTCTACGTCGGATCCGCCGAGACGGTCGCGCGCAAGATCGCCGCGACCCTGAAGGCCGTGGGCGCCACGCGCTTCGACCTCAAGTACAGCGCGGGCCCGTTCTCGCACGAGCGCATGATGGGCGGCATCGAGCGCTACGGCACGATCGTGGCGCCCATGGTGCGCGACATCCTGGCCTGATCCGGCGGGCCGGAGGGCAGCCGATCCGCGCACCCGCGGGGATCGGGCCCGAGCGCACGATATCCTGCGTCTCGGGTCCCGGACGGGCGGGACGAGGGAGGACGGGCGGCGATGACCAGCGCACCGCATCCGCCTCCGAGCCGCGGGCTCCTCGACCTCTCCGCGGGACCGCTCGCCACGCTCCGGTCGGCCACCCTCGGCCGGATCCAGTACCGCCTCCTCTACCGCGAGATGCGCCGCGCGTCCTTCCCGCGCGACTCCCCCACGGGCTCGCAGCCGGGGCCGGATCCGTACGGGCTCGCCGTCGTGGGCGAGGGGACCGCGGTCGGCTACCAGACCGTCTCGCACGACCTCGGCATCGCCGGGCAGGTCGCGCACAAGCTGTCCGTGCGCACCGGCCGCGGCGTGTTCTGGACCGCGCAGTCGTTCCCGGACTTCACCGTGCGCTCCTGGCGCGCGGGCCTCGACGCGTATCCCGCCTGGGCGAGCACGGACGTCGCGGTCATCGTGCTGGGCATCGGCGACGCGATCCGCTTCACGCCCACTCCCCTCTGGGCGGCGCTCCTCGACGCCTGCATCGGCGACGCGCACGCGCGCATGCCGGCGGAGTCCCTGGTGCTCGTCGCCGAGGTGCCGCCGGTGGAGGACTCCCCCGCCACTCCCCCGCTGATCGCGGGCCCCGTCGGCCGCCACGCGGCGGCGCTGAACCAGGTGACCCGCCGGGTCGTCGCCCGGCACGAGCGCACCGCGAGCGTCCCGTTCCCCTCCTGGCGCATCCCGGAGTTCACGGCGCCGAACGCGCTCGACACGCTCTACGGGCGCGTGTACCGGGCGTGGGCCGACCTCATCGTCGACGAGATCGCGCCGTAGCGGTGCGCGGGGCGGAGACGGCGCGATGACCGGGGTGCCGGATCCGGGTCCCGTGCCCGTGCGGCTCGACGTGGACGTGGCGCAGGTGCGGATGCTCCTCGCCGAGCAGCTCCCGGCCTGGGCCGGGCTCCCCGTCACCCCGGTCGAGCCCGGCGGGTGGGACAACCGCACGTTCCGCCTCGGCGACCGGATGCTCGTGCGGATGCCGAGCGCGGCGCCGTACGCCCTCGCCGTGGCGAAGGAGCAGCGCTGGCTCCCCGTGATCGCATCCGCTGTCCCGCGGCCGATCCCGGTGCCGCTCGCGCACGGCCGACCCGGCGCCGGCTACCCCTTCCCCTGGTCGGTCTACGGCTGGATCGACGGGGAGACCGCCCGACCGGACCGGGTGGCGGATCCGGTGCGCTTCGCGGAGGACCTGGCCGACTTCGTGCGCGCCCTCCGGGCCGTCGACGCGACGGGAGGCCCGCGACCGGGCACGCACAGCTGGTTCCGGGGCGGTCCCCTGCGCACCTACGACGCGGGGACCCGCCAGGCGCTGCGCGAGCTCGGGGACCGGATCGACGGCGACCGGGCGAGGGAGGTGTGGACCCGTGCGCTGCGGGCGCCCTTCGCGGGCGACGACGTCTGGTTCCACGGCGACCTCGCGGCGGGAAACATCCTCCTCGACCGGGGCGACCTCCACGCCGTGATCGACTTCGGCACGTGCGGCGTCGGCGACCCGTCGTGCGACCTGGCGGTGGCGTGGACGCTGCTGACCGACGACGGCCGCGGCGCTTTCCGCGACCGGCTGTCCGTCGACGACGACGCGTGGGCGCGCGGCCGGGGGTGGGCGCTCTGGAAGGCGCTCATCACGTGCGCGGGCGACGCGGATCCCGCCGACCCGCAGGTGGCCGAGGCCCGGCGCACGCTCGACCGGATCCTCGCCGCCGTCGACGCCGACGACTGACGGCGCGCGCCGCGCACGGCAGACTCGGGTCATGGGACGACTGCACGACGGGTACGCGGCGGAGGACATCCGCGCCGCCGAGGCGCCGCTGCTCGCTGCGGGCGCGCAGCTGATGCGCGTGGCCGCGGCGGGGCTCGCGCGCACGTGCCGGGAGGTCGCGCCCGCCGGATCCGCGCTCGTGCTGGTCGGCGCCGGGAACAACGGCGGCGACGCGCTCCTCGCGGCGGCCGAGCTCGCGCGGGACGGGCGGGAGGTGCGCGTGATCCGCACGGCCGCGCGGATCCACGAGCACGGCGCCGCGCGGGCGGCCGCGGCGGGCGTGCCGATCACGCCCTCGGAGGAGCTGGACGATGCCGCCATGGCGGCGCTCGGCGCGTCCTCGACGCTGGTGGTCGACGGGATCCTCGGCATCGGCACGACCGCGGATCCGGCCCTCCGCGGGGAGGCACGTCGCGTCGTCGCCGCCCTCCTGCCCGTGGTCGCGACGGACGGCGGCCCGCGCGTCGTGGCGTGCGACCTCCCGAGCGGCGTCGGCTGCGACGACGGCGCCGTGCCCGATCCGACCGTGCTGCCCGCCGACGTGACGGTCACGTTCGGCGCCGGGAAGGCGGGTCTGCTGCGCGAGCCCGCGCGCTCCCTCGCCGGCCGCGTCGTGGTGGTCGACGTGGGGCTCGACCTCGCGGGCGTCGCGCCGACGGTGGTCGCCGCGCCCTGACGACGCGCCCGGGCCGACGTGTGTCCCCCCTTCCGCCGACTTCCACCCGACGCTCCCGTCACGTCAGAGTGGAGATCAGGCCGACCGGCCCGTCGAAGGGGGACGACACCATGCACGAGCACGGCAGGACATCCATCGCACCACCCGGAAGCGCGGCCGCGTGAGCGTCGCGCTCGTCATCGCCATCGCGAACGCCGGGATCATGGCGCTCGTCGCGCTCGCCGCGCCGCGCCTGCCGCAGTGGACCCGCGGATCCGCGTGGCTGCTGCTGCTCCTCGCGCTGGCGGTGCTCGGCCTGCACCTCGTGGGCGATGCGTGGGGGCTGCCCCCGATGCTGCTCGCGATCGCGTTCCTGGTCTCCACGTGCCTCAACGCGAGCGCGCTGGCGCCGCTGATCATGCAGGGGCTCCTCGCCCGCGGACCCGATCGGCGCCGCGCCGTCGAGTGACGCGGTCCGGGTCGACGCCCGGGCCCGACAGGCCGATGGCCGCACCGCCTGGGCGGTGCGGCCATCGCCGTCGGAGGCCGGATCAGGCGGCGGTCACGTCGATGAGCACCTTGCCGGTCACGCCGTCCTCGACCGCGCGATGCGCGTCGGCGGCGTCCTCGAGCGCGAAGCGCGTGAGGGGCAGGCCCGCCTCCTCGCCCACGGGCAGCGCTCCGTCGAGGAGCGCGAGGTGGATGTCCGCGCGGGCCGCGTCGAGCGCCTCCTGGCCCACCGTGTACAGCAGGAGGAACTGGTAGCGCAGGTTCTTCACGAAGCTGTCGACCACGGGCAGCGTGACGGTGTCGCCGCCGTTGTTCGCGTACACGGCGACCGAGGCGCGGTTCTTCGCGACCGCCTGGTTGAGCTCGGCGTTCTGCGCGGGGGCGACCTCCACGATCAGGTCGACGCCGTCGGGCGCGATCGACCGGATCTCGGCCACCGCGTCGCCGTGCTTGTAGTCCACGACGTGGTGCGCGCCGGCGGCCGTCGCGAGCGCGGCCTTCTCGGGCGAGCTGACCGTGGTAATCACGGTCGCGCCCGCCCAGCGCGCGAGCTGGATGGCCGCGTGGCCGACCGCGCCCGCGCCGCCGGCGACGAGCACGTGCGTCCCGGCGAGGGCGCCGGGCGCGAGGCGCGACGGGCCGTCCTCGGAGACGGTGAGGGCGCGGTGCGCGGTGACGGCGGGTACGCCGAGGCTCGCGCCGAGGTCGAAGGACAGGCCCTCGGGCAGGGGCGCGACCCGGTCGACGGGGAGGACCGTCTTCTCCTGCGCGGTGCCGGTGGGACGGCCGTGGGCGGCCAGCATGATCCAGACGCGGTCGCCGACGGCGAGGTCGGTGACGCCCGGGCCGACGGCGTCGATGACGCCCGCGCCGTCCTGATTCGGGACGACCTCGGGGAACGGCAGCTCCTGGCCGGGCGATCCGCCGTCGCGCGACTTCCAGTCGGTGGGGTTCACGCCCGAGACGACGACGCGGACGCGCACCTCGCCGGGGCCGGGCGCGGCCTCGTCGCGGTCGACCAGCTGCAGGACGTAGGGGGCACCGGTGCGGGTGTAGGCGATTGCTCTCATGCCCTGCCCAACGCCCGGCGCCCGCGCGGTGTTCCTCCGATCAGCTCCCGAGCGTGTCGTGCGTGAACCGGCCGCCGAGCAGGGTGGCGGACACGCGCATGGCCCGCAGGTCGTCGGCGGTGGTGGCGTCGGCGAGCGGATCCGCGTCCACGATCGCGAGGTCGGCCCGCTCCCCCGGCGCCACGCGCGTGCGCACGGACGCGTCGAGCGCGGCCGCGCGGTCGATGGCCTGCTCGGGGTGCCAGGGCGCGCGGCCGTCGCGCGAGCGTCCGACGGCGGCGCTCATCGTGGCCCACGGATCCAGCGGCGCGACGGGCGCGTCGGAGCCGAGCGCGAGGCGCGTGCCGGCGGCCCGGAGGTCGGCGAGCGCGAAGGCGCGGCCCGTGCGTCCGGCCCAGTAGACGTCGGCGACGTCGCGGTCGTCCATCGCGTGCTCGGGCTGCACGCTCGCCACCACGCCGAGCGCGGCGAACCGCGCGACGTCCTCGTGGGTGAGCAGCTGCGCGTGCTCGATGGATCCGGCCGTGCCGTCCGCATCGCGGTGCGTCCCCCCGAGCACCCGGTCGAGGTGCGCGAACGCGTCGAGCGCGAGCCGGTTGGCGTGGTCGCCGATGGCGTGGATCGCGGGCCGGAGCCCCTGCCGCGCCGCGCGCTCCATCAGGCCGCGCAGCTCCTCCGGCGGGACGGAGAGCTGGCCGCACGCGCCGCCGTGCGCGTCGCCGCCCTGGCCGTCGAGGTCGGGGTACGGGTCGAAGCAGTACGCGGTGCGGGTGTTGAGGGATCCGTCGGTGACGACCTTGGAGGGCCCCACGCGCACGAGTCCGCCGGTGCCCGCCAGCAGGTCGCCCGTGCGGAGGCCCTCGTCGCGCGCCCGGTCGAGGTCCTGCGGCCAGATCCCGCACTCCACGCGGAGCGCGTCGTGGCCGAGGGCGGCGAGGCGGCGCCAGCGCTCCGGGTTCCAGTCGATCTCGAGGTCGACGACGCCGACGACCCCGCGCCGGGCGGCGTCCCGGGCGACCTCGACGGCGCGCGCGTCGAGCGCCGACGCGTCGCCCTCCTCCACGCGGTACATGAAGTCGAAGCAGTCGTCCTCGCGCAGGAGGCCGGTGGGGTGGTCCCCGTAGCCGTGCGGGGCGAGGGCCGCCGAGCTCGCCCAGCAGCAGTGCAGGTCGCCGCTGACGAGGAGCACCGGGGTGTCGCCCGCGACCGCGTCGAGCAGGTCCTTCGTCGGCAGGTCGGGCCAGAGGCCGTCGCGGAAGCCGTAGCCGACGAGCGCCTCGGGAGCGCCGCCGCCCGGGCCCGTGACGGCGCCGGAGGATGCGGCGGCGCGCGCGGCGAGCGCGTCCCGCACGAGCGCGACGGCCTCCGCGGCGGACGACACCCGGGAGAGGTCGAGGCGGCGGGACACCTTGGTCCACTGCGTGAAGTGCACGTGGGCGTCCCAGAGGCCGGGGATGACGAACCGGCCGTCGAGCGCGCGCGTCTCGGCGCCGGCGGCATCGACGGATCCCGCTGGCGCGACCGACGCGATGACCCCGTCCCGCACGAGCACGTCGACGGGCGCGTCGGATCCGGGCAGGCGCCCGCCCGCGAGCAGCAGCGCGCTCACGCGTCGGTCCCCGCGGCGTCGGCGTCCCGCGCCCGGCGCATCTCCGCGGCGAGCGCCGGGTCCGGGTACTCCGCGCCATGCTCCAGCTCGTGGAGCACGCGCTCGACCACGTGCGACGGCTTGTCCTGGCTGAGCTTGGCCTTGGCGACGCACCGCGTGACGACGAGGCGGAGGCCCACGGTGCCCGCGCTGATCCGGGCGGCGTAGGCGGCGTCCGCGGCCGTGCCCTCCATGCGGCGCGGCTCGGGCATGCGGTCCTCGAAGCGGTCGACCAGCCGGCCGAGCACGCGCAGGTTCTCGTCCGCGGAGAGGATCTCCACCCGGCAGGTGAGGTGCGCGCTGATGTGGTTCCAGGTGGGCACGGCGGGGTCGGCGTCGTACCAGCCGGGCGAGATGTAGCCGTGCGGGCCCTGCACGATGACGAGCACCTCGCCGTCGGGGCCGGTGCGGAGCCCGAGCTCGTGGATCCGCTCGTCGGGTCGGCCCACGTGGGTGAGGAGCGCGAGGTCGTCGTGGTCGGGATCGAGCAGCACCGGGTAGTGCGAGGCCACGAGCCCCACGCCCGTGCCGCTGACGATCGTGGCCCACGGGTTCTCGTCGATCAGGCGGCGGATCTCGCCCGCGTCCTCGAGCGCGTACGACGGGTTCTCCCTCACCGGGCGGCCCGCCGCGGCTCGGGGGCGGACGGGGACGCGAGGGGCATGACGGGATGCTACCGGCCGCCGGACGCGCCTCCGGCCAGGCCGCGGCGGCAGGTCCGGACGCTGTGGATCAGCGCGCCCGGAGCCCGGGGAACCGGTCGTCGCGCCACTCGCCGGGGAGTTCCTCCCCCGCCTCCGCGGCGTCGACCTCGCGCTGCCGGAGCTCCACCCGCCGGATCTTCCCCGACGCCGTCTTCGGCAGCTCGCCGAACTCCACGCGGCGCACGCGCATGAACGCCGGGCACCGCTCGCGGGCGTGCTTCAGCACGGCGAGCGCGGTCGCCTCGTCGGGCTCCCACCCGGCCGCGAGGTGCACGTACGCCTTGGCGACGTTGAGCCGCACGGGATCCGGAGCGCCCACGACCGCGGCCTCCGCGACGGCCGGGTGCTCGATCAGCACGCTCTCGACCTCGAAGGGCGAGATCTTGTAGTCGGACGACTTGAAGATGTCGTCGGTGCGGCCGATGAAGGTGATCGTGCCGTCGGGGTCGCGCCGGGCGACGTCGCCCGTGTGGAAGAGGCCGTCGCGCATCGACTCGGCGGTGCGCTCGTCGTCGCCGAGGTACCCGGCCATGAGGTTCACGGGCCGCGTCGTCAGGTCGAGGCAGATCTCGCCCTCGTCGGCGCGGGCGCCTGTCACGGGATCCACGAGCACGAGGTCGACGCCCGGCAGCGGGGTGCCCATGGAGCCCGGCACCACGGGGTCGCCGGGCGCGTTCGCGACGATCGCGGTGGTCTCGGTCTGTCCGTAGCCGTCGCGGATCACGAGCCCCCACCACTCCTCGATGCGCGCGATGACCTCGGGGTTGAGCGGCTCGCCCGCGGACATGATCTCGCGCAGCCGCCCGGGCCGCTCGCGGATCCCGGCCTGGATGAGCATGCGCCACACGGTCGGCGGCGCGCAGAAGGTCGTCACCTCGGCGCGGTCGAGCTGCTCCACGAGCGCGTGCGCGTCGAAGCGCGCGTAGTCGTGCACGAAGACGGTGGCCTCGGCGATCCACGGCGCGAAGAAGCAGCTCCACGCGTGCTTGCCCCAGCCGGGCGAGCTGATGGCGAGGTGCACGTCGCCGGGCACGAGCCCCAGCCAGTAGGCGGTCGTCAGGTGCCCGACCGGGTACGAGACGTGCGTGTGCACGACCATCTTCGGCTTGCTCGTGGTGCCGGAGGTGAAGTAGACGAGCGCCGGATCCGTCGATGCGACCTGGACGCCCACCCGGCCGGCGGGCGCGTGGTCGGCCTCGCGGTAGTCGGCCCAGCCGGCGGACGCGGGCGCGTCGTCGGTCGCGCCGATCGCGATGCGCAGGAAGCCGCCGGGCACCTCGTCGAGCACGCCCGTGTGCGCGGCGTCGGCGATCACGACGCGGACGCCCGCGCGCGCGACGCGGTCGGCGAGGTCCGCGGATCCGAGCACGGTGGAGGTGGGGAGGATCACGGCGCCCGCCTTCATGATCGCGAGCATCGCCTCCCACAGCTCCACCCGGTTGCCGAGCATGAGCATGACGTGGTCGCCCTTCCGCACGCCGAGCCCGACGAGCCAGGTCGCGGCGCGGTCGGAGCGCGTCGCCATCTCGTCGAAGGTGACGCTGCGCTCGGATCCGTCGCCCGCCACCACGCGCAGCGCGACCCGGTCGTTCCCGCGCGCTACGCGATCGAACCAGTCCACCGCCCAGTTGAAGGACTCGCCGACGTCCGGCCAGCGGAACCGCGCCGCCGCGCCTGTCCGGTCGGTGCGCATCTCCTGGAGGAGGTCACGGGCGGCGCGGTAGGAGGAGTTGGCTTCGGTCATGGGTCCATCCTGCTGCCCGCGCCCCGGTGCGCGCCGGAGGCGGCCCGGGACCGCACCGCCCGGCGGACGGCTCCGAAGCAAACCAGTAGTGCACGAAACCATCGACGACGGAAGGCCGATCGCATGACCGAGATCACCGCCCACCACGGGCTCCTGAAGGACACGAACCTGCACGTCGACGACACCGGCGGATCCGGCCGCCCCGTCGTCCTGATCCACGGCTGGCCGCTGTCCGGCGAGTCGTGGAGCAAGCAGGTGCCCGAGTTCGAGGCCGCCGGCTACCGCGTCATCACGTACGACCGCCGCGGCTTCGGCCGGAGCGACAAGCCGCTCACGGGCTACGACTACGACACCTTCGCGTCGGACCTCGACGCCCTGCTCACCGAGCTCGACCTCCGCGACGTGACCCTCGTCGGGTTCTCGATGGGCGGCGGCGAGATCGCCCGCTACATCGGCACCCGCGGCGAGGAGCGCCTGCACAGCGTGGTCTTCGCCTCCGCGGTGCCGCCGTACCTGGAGAAGACCGACGACAACCCCGACGGCCCGCTCACCAAGGACGCGGCCGCCGAGATGACCGCCGGCCTCACCAAGGACGAGGACTCCTTCTACGACGAGTTCACGACCGGCTTCTACTCCGCGAACGGGGTGCTGAAGGTCACCGAGGCCGAGCGCCAGGAGGCCATCGCCCTGGCGCACCAGTCGAAGAAGCACGCGGCGCTCGCGTCGATGGCCGCGTTCGCGACCACGGACTTCCGCGACGACCTCACGAAGGTCACCGTGCCGACGCTCGTCATCCACGGCGACAGCGACGGCACCGTGCCGTTCGAGGGATCCGGCGAGCGCACCCACCGGGCCATCGCGGGCTCCGAGCTGCACGTCGTGAAGGACGCCCCGCACGGCGTCACGGTCAGCCACCCCGAGGAGTGGAACCAGGCCGTGCTGGAGTTCCTGAAGAAGTAGGACGCACCACCCGTCGCAGGGGCGCTGATCCGATCTGGGGTCAGCGCCCCTGCGTGCGCTTGTAGGGCTTCGGCTGGCCCTTGACCACGGGCGCGCGGCCCTGGCCCTTCGAGGCCTTGGCCTTCCCGCCGGCCGGCGGCTTCGGCGCCTCGGGCGGGGTCGACGGCTTCGCGAGCTCCTCGAGCGCCTCCTCGTAGGCGATCCGGCCGGCCTTGGTCAGGCGCGTCTCGGTGCTCTGCGGGTCGAACACGGCCTTGCCGTAGTGGTCCTCGACCGCGCGGATGGAGGACGCGAGCTTCGCGCGCGAGATGCCGAGCTGATCCGCCGCCTTCGGGTGGTGCAGCACCTCGGCCGCGACCACGAAGTGGCGCTGGTGGCTGATCTTCACGTGTCGTGGGCCTCTCGTCGCGGCGGATGCCGGACCCCCACGGTACAGGGCGGGTGCCGTCCACCCGGGCGCGGCCGGTAGCGTCGACGCGGGCGGACGGCCCGGACGGAGGCGCGACATGGCGGGACTCGAGGTCGTGGCGGCCGTGCTGATCCGCGACGGGCGGGCGCTCGCCTGCCGACGCGCGGCGCACAAACCGGGTGCCGGCACGTGGGAGTTCCCGGGCGGCAAGGTCGAGCCGGGCGAGCGGCCGTCGGCGGCTCTCGTGCGCGAGATCCTCGAGGAGCTCGGGATCGACGTGACCGTGGGCGCGCTGGTCGACCGCTCCGAGGTGCCCGTCGGCGACCGGGTCATCGACCTCGCGTGCTACCGCGTCGATCCCGTCGGCCCGCTCCCCACGACGAGCACCGACCACGACGAGCTGCGCTGGGTGCCGCTCGCCGACCTCGGCGAGCTGACCTGGTCGGCGCCGGACCTGCCCGCCGTGCGCCGACTGGTGCTCGAGGCACGGCACCCGGAGGCCGACTGGGTGATCGACGTCGGGGCGATGCCGCCCGCCGCCGACCCGTCCCGCGAGGCCCACGCCGCGCGCCTGACGGAGCTGTCCGACGGGTACGCGCGAGCCGTGGACGACCTCCGGGCGGGCGTGCGCGCCGCGCATGCGGCCGGGCTCGACGAGCACCGCATCGCGGCGTCCGCGCGGCTGGCCCTCGCGGACGTGCGCGCGATGCTCGGCTGAGTCCCGCCGCGGGCCTTGACCTCAAGGCCGCTCGAGGTGCTGGGATCGGGGCATGAGGATCCGCGCCGTGACGCTGCCCGCCCGCGACACCGCCGAGGTCGCCGCCGCCTACCGGGCGCTCGGCTTCCCGGTGCGCACCGCCGACGACGCCGTGGAGGTGGCGATCGGCCCGTCACGGCTGCGCTTCGCGCCGGACCCCGGGTACCTCGGGGCGCACCACCTGGCGTTCACGGTCCCGACGGGATCGTTCGCGGCCGCGCGGGCGTGGATCGGCGAGCACGCCCAGGTCATCGCGCCCGACGGCCGCGACGAGTTCGAGGGACCGGGCACCTGGGACTCGCGATCCGTCTACTTCCGGGGGCCCGACGCGCAGGTGCTGGAGCTGATCGAGCACCGCGCCCTCGCGCCGGACGCGCGGGCGACCGGGCCGTTCCGGGCATCGGACGTCGTCGCCGTGAGCGAGGTCGGCGTCGTCGTCGACGACGTGCCCGCCGCGGTCGCGCTGCTGGAGGAGGAGGTCGGCCTGCACCCGTACGGCGGCTTCACGACGGACGGCTTCGCGGCGGTCGGCGACATCCACGGGCTCGTGATCCTCGTGGCCCGCGATCGCGCGTGGGCCCCCGAGGGCACGCAGATGGCGGCCGACGTGCCGGTGGTCGTCGACGCGGGGCTCGGACGGGACATCGCGCTCGGGGCGGGCGGACTGCTCCGCTGACGCGGTGACCGGGCGCCGGTGTCCGCACACCGGGAGCCGCTCACCGGCGGCCGGTCGACGGGCGCCCGGGCCGCACGCGCGGGCCCCGGCTGCCGCACGCCCCCGCGCGGGGGGCTGGGGACGTCGGGGTCCGGGGAGAGCGTCGACCGCCGTAGCGTCCTGCGACGTCCGGCGGCCGTCGCCGCGGACGTCCCCCACCTGATCCGAGAGACGCCCATGCCCGCGACACCCCTCGCCTTCCGTTCCCGCTCCGCGGCCGTCGCCGCCCTGGCGCTCGTCGCCTCCCTCGTCGTGCCCACGGCCGCCCAGGCCGCGGCGCCCGCGCATCACCCCGTGCACCGCCCCGCACCCCGCCCGGCAGCGGCCGCTCACCACGCCCGTCCGGGCGCCGCCGACGGGATCGACCGGATCGTCGTCCCCGCCACGGCGGCCAGGGGCTTCGGCGGCGGCACGATCTTCGCTCCGCGGGACGCCGGGCGGAAGGTCCTCGGATCGGTCGTCGTCACGCCCGGATTCCACGGCCGGGAGTCGGACATGGCGGTCTACGGCTCCGAGCTCGCCGCGGAGGGCTTCGTCGTCTTCACCATCGACACGCTCGCCCGCGCCGACCTCCCCGACCGCCGTGCCACCGAGATGCTCGCGGCCGCCGACTACCTCACGGGCCGGAGCGCCGTGAAGGCCGAGGTCTCCCCGGACCGCGTCGCCCTCCTCGGCTACTCCATGGGCGGCGGCGGGACGCTCCAGGCGGCGCAGCGGCGCCCGTCGATCAAGGCCGCCCTGACGCTGATGCCCTACGACTACCCGCCCGCGGGCGCCCCGAAGGGGCAGCACCCCGCGTACCCGAGGCTGACGACGCCGACCCTCATCATCACCGGGCAGAAGGACGCGACCGCGATCCCGGCGGAGTTCGGCAAGCCCGCCTACGACTCCATCCCCGCGGGCACCCCGAAGCAGTACCTGCAGCTGACGGGCCTCGGCCACGCGGCCGGGATGGGGACGCCGAGCGCCACCATCCGCACCGCCGTCACCGACTTCCTCGAGCGCTACCTCGACGGCGACACCGCCTACGCGAAGGACATCTGCCCGGCCCCGGCGGTCGGCGGTCCCATCAGCGCGTCGACCAGCTCCTGCCCCACGAGCTGATCCGCCCGCGGAAGGACTCGGCGAGCCGGCGCGGGTCGGGCGCGTCGAGCACCGTCTGGCGGAGGCGCGGGTGCTCGGCTGCGGGGGTCATGCCCCTGTCTACCCCGCCCCATCCGCATCGGGAAGCCCACGGGCGTGTCCCCTCCGCGACGCCTAGGGTGGACCCGATCCACCATCCGCCCCCGCTCTGCGGGCCGGCCTCGAACGGAGCGCTGATCGCGCTGAGCACCACCCCGCCGCCCGCGGATCCGCGCCGCCCCCGCCGCGACCCCGGCGCCGCGCGTCCGCCGCGCCAACGCCGCCGCCGCGTCAACCCGCAGGAGATGCGCGACGTCCGCGCGCGCCTCCGCGGCACGATCTACGAGGGCACCGAACCCGCGCACGGGCGCCTCGGCGACCTCTACTCGCCGCGCCAGATCTTCGACTTCTGCCTCGACCTCGGCGAGGTGATGCTCGCCTCCGGCGCCGACGTGCGCGCGGTCGAGATCGCCATCGTCGCCGTGAGCACGAAGTGGAACCTCGCGCCGCTCGAGCTCGACATCACGGGCACGGCCATCACCATCCAGTACGCGCCGCTCGAGGGGCCGCCGCTCGTGAAGCTGCGCGTGGTCACGGCCGAGGGCAGCGACCTGCACCGGCTCTCGCTCGTCTACCAGATCGTCGACGAGCTCCTCCACGACGACCGCGACATGACGAGCGCCGTGGAGGGCCTCGTCGAGGTGCTCAAGTCGCCGCCGCGCTGGCCGTCGTGGATCACGGACGCATCCATGGGCCTCTTCGGCGTGTCCGTCTCGCTGCAGGCGGGCGGCTCGCTCGCGGGCGCCGTGGGCGCGTTCCTGCTCATGATCGGATCGATGGTGCTCGGCCGGCAGCTCGCGCGCCGCGGCATCCCGCCGTTCTTCGTGGTGGCCGTGCAGTCCGCGGCCGTCGCCGCGATCGGCACGCTCGCGATCTGGTCGGGCGTCCTGCCCGCCGGCAGCGCGGCGGCGATGGTCGCGGCCGTGGTGGTGCTGATCCTCCCCCACGTCACGATCGTCACGTGGGCGCAGGACGCCATCTCCGGGTTCCGGGCCATGGCGCTGTCGCGGGCGATGATCATCGTGCTCATCGTGGCGGGCATCGCGGTCGGCATCCCGGGCGGCCTCGCGCTCACCGCGGGCGTCGACATCGAGGTGGATCCGACCGACATCTCCCTCCGCGCCCTCCCGTTCTGGATGCTGCTCATCACCACGTTCTTCGCCGCCGGCGCGACCGGCATCACGCAGGGCGCCAACGCGCGCGTGATGCCCGTGGCGATCGGCGTCGCGCTCGTGGGCACGACGTCGCTCTGGCTCCTCAAGGCGGCCGGCGTCCCGCTGCTCGCCGGCACGTTCCTCGTCGCGACGCTGCTCGGCGCCCTCGGCACGGTGGTCGCGGCGCGCCTGCGGGTGTCGGCCACGGCGATCGCGGTGCCCGCCTTCTGCGGGTCCCTCCTGCCGTCGCTCGCGGTCGCGTCCGCGCTCCTCAACTCGATGGCCGGCACCTCGGGCGCGACGGGCGCGTTCGTCGGCGCCATGGCGACCACCCTCGCGATCGGCGCCGGCCTCGTGCTCGGCAGCCTCCTCGCGACGCCGCAGGCGCGCCGCCACCTCCGCCGCCGCTCGAAGCGCGTGGTCGTGCAGTCCGTGCGGATGGACACGACGCCCATCGGCATCATCCGGGACCCGGCGCTCCTGGATCCGCTCCCCCGGTCCGAGGGCCCGGCGTGAGGGAGATCCTCCTGGTGACGCACCCGGAGGCGACGCATCACGTCGAGGGGCGCGTCGGCGGCTGGCACGACTCGGAGCTCACGCCGCGCGGGCTCGCGCACGCCGCCCGCATCGCGGACGCGGTCGCGGCGCGCGTGCCCGCGGGGACGCCCGTCCTCACCTCGGACCTCCGCCGCACCCGGCAGACCGCCGACGCGATCTCCGCGCGCGTCGGCGGCCGGCCCGTCGCGGTGCCCGAGCTGCGGGAGAAGTCGTACGGCGCGGGCGAGGGGCAGCCGGACGCGTGGTTCCGGGAGCGCTTCATCCCGCCGCCCGCGGTCGGCGAGCGGATGCACCACGACGAGGGGCTCGCGGGAGCGGAGACCAAGGCCGAGTGGGTGGCGCGCGTGTACCGCGGGATGGACGCCGCCCTCGCCGACCCGGCGCCGCACCTGGTCGTCGTCACGCACGGCGGATCGGGGACCTTCGTCATCGCCCGGTGGATCGGCATGCCCCTCACCGCGCTCGACGTGGTCGCGTTCCGCCTGCCCGCCGGCAGCATCACGCACCTGGTCGAGGACGACGTGTTCCACAACCGCGCGGTCGCGACGCTCGGGGAGACCGCGCACCTCGTCGGCTGACGGTGCCGCCGGGCATGGGCCGGGCGACGCACGACCGGCGGGCGCCCGGCGCGCGCGTCTGGCACGGTGGTCCGATGAGGATCCTCGTGGTGGACGACGAGCGGCGGCTGGCCGACGGCATCCGGCGCGGGCTGCAGGCCGAGGGGTTCGCGGTCGACGTGGCGCACGACGGCGTCGACGGCCTGTGGTGGGCGCGCGAGAACCGGTACGACGCGATCCTCCTCGACCTGATGCTGCCCGGCATGAGCGGCTGGGCCGTCTGCCGGACCCTCCGCGAGGAGGCTGTCTGGACGCCCGTGCTCATCCTCACCGCCAAGGACGGCGACTGGGACGAGGTCGAGGCGCTCGAGGCGGGCGCCGACGACTTCGTCAGCAAGCCGTTCGCGTTCCCCGTGCTGGTGGCGCGGATCCGCGCGCTCGTGCGTCGCGGCGCCCCCGCCCGGCCCGTGGCGCACCGCATCGGCGACCTCGTCGTGGACCCGGGACCGCGCCGCGCCTCCCGCGGCGGGGAGGAGATCGAGCTGACGAGCCGCGAGTTCGCGGTGCTGGAGTTCCTCGCCCGGAACGCCGGCCGCGTCGTCTCCAAGCGCGAGGTCGTGGCGAACGTGTGGGACGACGACTTCGACGGCGACCCGTCCATCGTGGAGGTGTACGTGGCGCACCTGCGGCGCAAGCTCGACCGGCCGTACGGCACCGCCACCATCGAGACGGTGCGCGGCGCGGGGTACCGGATGGGCGGATCCGATGCGTGAGCGGGGCCGCCGGCGCCGGTCCCTGCGCGTGCGCGCCACCACCGCGGTCGCGCTCCTCGCGCTCGTGCTCGGGGCCGTCGGCGCGGTCGCCTTCGCGCTGCTGCTGCGCGGATCCCTGGAGGACGGCGTGCGCGAGGCCGCGAGCCAGCGGCTCGACACGGTGACCGACGCGGTCGCCGCGGGCGGACCGCAGGCCGTGGCCGACCTCGGCGACGACGACCTCGTGCAGGTGCTCGACGACGACGGCCGCGTGATCGCCCACGGCGAGGACGCGGACGGTCCCGCGCTGTACGACGGCGAGCGGGCCGCCGACGTGGTCGTCGATGGCGAGCGCCGGCTGGTCGTCGCCGGCGACGTGGAGGACGCGGGCGACGCGACCGTCGTCGTCGCCGCGTCCCTCGAGGACGCCGACGAGGCCGTCGCCGCGGTCGTGCGGCTGCTCGCCGTGGCCGTCCCGGTCGTCGTCGCGCTCGTGGCGCTGCTGGCGTGGGTGGTGGTGGGGCGTGCGCTCCGGCCCGTGGAGCGGATCCGCCGCGATGCCGAGGCGATCGGCTCCGCCCCGGGCGACGCGCGCCTCGCCGAACCCGGCACGGGCGACGAGGTCGACCGGCTCGCGCGCACCCTCAACGGGATGCTCACCCGGCTCGACGCCGCCCGCACGGCGCAGCGGCGCTTCGTCTCCGACGCGTCGCACGAGCTGCGGTCCCCGCTCGCGACCGTGCGGCAGCACGCCGAGCTCGCACGCCTCCACCCGGATCGCACGAGCCTCGCCGAGCTCGCCGACGTGGTGCTCGCGGAGGGCGCCCGACAGCAGGACCTCGTCGACGCGCTCCTCGTGCTCAGCCGCCTCGACGAGGGCGCCGCCCTCGACCGGCGGCCGGTGGACCTCGACGACGTCGCCCTCGAGGAGGTCGCGCGGCTGCGCGGACGCGCGGACGTGCGGGTCGACGGATCCGGCATCGCCGCCTGCCGCGTCGACGGCGACGCCCGGCTGCTCGCGCTCGCCGTGCGCAACCTCGCCGACAACGCGGCCCGGCACGCGGCGTCGACCGTGACCGTGTCCACCTCCTCCACCGCCGACGGCGTCGAGCTGGCGGTCGCGGACGACGGCCGCGGGATCCCCGCCTCCGAGCGCGAGCGCGTCCTCGACCGGTTCGTGCGGCTCGACGAGGGGCGCGACCGCGACTCCGGCGGATCCGGGCTCGGACTCGCCATCGTGCGCGCGGTCGCGGAGGCGCACAGCGGATCCGCCCGCGTCGAGGAGGCCCCGGGCGGCGGGGCGCGCGTGGTGCTGCGGCTGCCGGCGCCCGCCGCTTAGGGTCCGGTTAAGGTGCCCCCGGGCAGGGTGGCCCCATGACCACGCACACCACCACGACCACCGCCCGCCGCGCCGCCCTGGCGCTCGCCCTCCCGCTGATCGGCGGCCTCGCCCTGGCCGGCTGCTCCGGCGGATCCTCCCCCGCCGCGGCCCCCGGCACCGGCCCGTCCGCGGCCGCGTCGGCCCCGGCCGCCGGCACCGGCGGATCCCCCGCCGCGCCCGCCGACGGCGCGCTCGCCGCCGCCGTCGACACCGCGATCGCCGCCGTGCCCGGCAGCGCCCTCGTGTCGGTCGACCAGGAGGCGGGCGGCACGTCGTGGGAGGTCGTCGTCGCCGAGCAGGACGGGCGCGAGCACGAGGTGCACACGGCCGCCGACGGATCCGCGGTCACGGCCGGTCCCGTCGCCGACGCGGACGACGCCGACGACCTCGCCGACACCGCGGCGCTCCTCCGGGGCGCGGGCATCGGCCACGCGGACGCCGCCTCCGCCATGACGGGCGCCGTCGCGGGCGCCGTCACCGAGCTCACGCTCGACGAGGACGGTGGCCGGATCCTCTGGGAGGGCGACGTCGTCGACGGCTCCGGCGTCACGCACGCGGTGCGGATCGACGCGGCCTCGGGCGACGTCGTCGACCAGTCCGTCGACGACTCCGCCTCCGGCGCGGACGACTGACCCGGAGGGGGCGACACAGCCACCCGGCCACCCGGGGGCGCGCGCCGGACGACCGCCCGGAGCCCCGCGCCGCCGTCGCGACCGCCCGCGAGGCCGGGCATAGCCTGGAGCGACAGGTCCCCCCGCGGGACGCCCCACCCCGAGGAGGATCCCCGATGGACGTGCACCCCGGCGTCACCCTGCTGGACGACGACGTGCGCGACGCGCACGAGTTGTTCCGCTCGCTGCACGCGCACCCCGAGCTGTCGATGCAGGAGCACGCGACGGCCGCCGCGATCGAGGCCTACCTCGAGGCGATCGGCGCCGAGACGAGCCGCTGCGGCGGCACCGGCGTGGTCGGGATCCTCCGCAACGGCGACGGCCCGGTGGTCGCGTTCCGCGCCGACACCGACGGCCTCCCCATCCTCGAGGAGACGGGCCTCGACCACGCGAGCCGCGACACCGGCATCGACCCCTCGGGGAAGGAGGTGCCCACGATGCACGGCTGCGGGCACGACTTCCACGTCGCCGCCGCCCTCACCACCGCCCAGGCGCTCGCCGCGAACCGCGACGCGTGGGCCGGCACGATCGTCTTCGTGTTCCAGCCCGGCGAGGAGACCGGCGAGGGCGCCCGCGCCATGCTCGCCGACGGCCTGTGGGACCGCGCGCCTCGCCCCGAGGTGATCCTCGGCCAGCACGTCTTCCCGCTCCCCGTCGGCATGGTCGCCACGCGCGAGGGCGCGTTCATGAGCATGAGCGACTCGTGGAAGGTGACCGTCAAGGGCCGCGGCGCGCACGGCTCGCAGCCGCAGAACTCCATCGACCCGATCGTCGCGGCCAGCGCCATCGTGCTGCGCCTGCAGACGGTGGTCGCGCGCGAGCTGGATCCGCAGGCCGCGGCGGTCGTGACCGTCGGCACGTTCCAGGCGGGCACGAAGGAGAACATCATCCCGGAGCACGCGGTGCTGGGCCTCAGCATCCGCACCTTCGACCCGGCCGTGCGGGAGCGCGTACTCGCGTCGGTGCGGCGGATCATCCTCGCCGAGGCCACCGCGAGCGGCGCCCCGGAGCCCGAGATCGAGGAGATCGTCTCGTTCCCGCTGAACCGCAACGACCCGGAGGCGACGCGCGGCGTGGTCGCGGCGCTCACCGCGCAGCTCGGCGCCGACAAGGTCGTCGAGTCGCCGCCCATCATGGGCAGCGAGGACTTCGGGATCCTGGGCGAGGCCATCGGCGTGCCCACCGTCTACTGGGCGTTCGGCGGCGTCGAGCCCGAGGCGTTCGGCGGCGCGACCCCGCCGCCGGGGAACCACACGCCGCAGTTCGCGCCCACCCTGGCCGGCACGATCGAGACCGGGGTGAAGGCCGCGACCGCCGCCCTGCTCTCGCGTGTCGGCACCGGACGGGCATAGGGTCGAGGACACCCACCAGGAGGAGGCACCACCATGTCGGATGCGCTGATCGGCGGCCTCGTCGTCGCCCCGCTCGCCCTCGCCTACGTCGCGCTCATCGTCACGGCGCTCGTGCAGGTCGTCCGCGACCGCACCCTGGCCGGGCTGTCCCGCGACCTCTGGATCGCCGCGCTCGTCCTCATGCCCGTCGTCGGCGCGATCGCCTGGTACGGCGTGGGGCACCGCACGGTCGACGCGCAGCGCGCCGTCCAGCGTCTGCGCCTCGGGCTCTAGCCGCCGCCCGTCCGCTCCGTCCGGAGCCCCCGCGCCCGCCGCTCGATCCGGTCAGCGGCGGGCGCGCCTGTTCCGCCAGGCCGACCATGCGCCGGTCGCCCACAGCGCCCAGATCACGAGCAGCGGCTGGAACACGAGGCGGATCGCGCGGGCCGCGTCGGTCTCGAGGCCGAACGCCGGCGTGCGCGTGACGAGCTGGGAGATGTTGCCGGGGAAGATCGCGATGAAGAACGCGGCGACCACGAGGCCGACCCACACGCGCCAGCGGCCGAGCAGGACGAGCGAGAGGCCGAGCACGATCTCCACGACGCCCGACGCGAGCACCACGAAGTCGGGATCCATCGGCAGCCACGTGGGCACCTGCGCCTGGAACGACTCCCGCGCGACCGTGAGGTGCCCGGTGCCGGCCATGACCAGCACGAGCCCGAGCAGGATCCGGCCGATCGTCCGCGGGATCGAGCGGCGGCCGCCGTCCGGGGCGAGGCGCGGATCGGCGGTCGGGCGGGTCGCGGGGCTCGAGGTCATACGCCCAGTCTGACGCGCGGCGGATGCGCGGCCCCTCCACGCCTGCCGCGCCGACACCGCACCTCAGTCGAGGACGAGCACGGCGATCCACCCCGCGGCGAACAGCAGCAGCGGCACGCCCACCGCGATGACGCCGCCGAGCGTCGGCGTCATCCGCAGGCGCCGCACCGGCCGCGGGCGCGACGCGCGCCCCGCCTCGGGCAGCCCCACCGCCCGGAGCACGGCGTCGAGCGCCGACGGATCCTCCGGCTCCTCGAGAGCGTCGGCGCGCCAGCGCTCCCACCGGTCGACCTTCGCGACGAGCGCGGTCGTCGCCTCGATCACGTCGCGCCAGCGCTCGGGGTCGCGCGTCACGACGTCGTCGAATGAGGTGAGCAGCAGCCGGTCCCCGACCACCTCCACGTCGAGTCCTCGCACCCGGTCGATGAGCACGGCGAGGATGTCGGGCGTGAACAGGTAGAGGGCGTCGCGCTCGCTGCCGGCCGGGCAGTAGAGGGCGAAGTGGCGGTCGAAGTCGCCCTCCAGGGCGAGCCGCTGCTCTCGCTCCGGCCGGGACATCATCGTGAGCGCCCGCCGCATCGCCCCTCGCCGGGCGATGACCCGGATGTGCGGCATCTCGTGCGCGAGCCGCACCATCGCGTACCCGCCGAAGCGCGGCGCCCCCTCGCGTCGGCCGGCCGTGACGATCTCGTGGTTCCCGAACTCGACGCCGGGCGCCGCGGTCGGGCGCATCACGCGCGTGAGGTCGAAGTAGCGGCGCGCGGATCCGAAGTGCCAGTCCGACATCGGCCCCGGCAGGTAGGTCATGCCGTTGGCCTCGGCGAAGCGCACGAGCCGGAGGTGGGCGCGGTAGCCGCCGCGGCGCTCGCGCGAGCGGATCACCCAGCTGCCGAAGACGACCAGCAGGATCGCGGGCAGCGCGCCGATCAGCGCCTGCCAGAGCGCCTGCTCGGCGGCATCGGGCGCGCCCTCCTGGAGCGTGTCGGCCATGATCCACGCGAGGAGGACGACCATCAGGGCGCTCGCCCCGGCGAGGAACACCATGAGAGCGGTGCGCGCCTTCACGCCGATCCCCTCCGCCTCCGGGTGCGCGCGGCGGAACCCCCGGCGGAAGGCGCGCAGGTCGCGCCAGCGGATCCGGTCGGTGAGCGGATCCGTGTCGAGCCGCGCCCGGGTGAGCGCCCGCTCGCCCGTCACGGCAGCGTCGTGATCAGGAAGCCCAGCCCGACGAACACCGCGGCGAGCGCGATGAGCAGGAGCAGGCCGATCGTGGGCCGGTTGCGGAGGCGTCGCCCGGCGGCCGCGACGCCGCGCGACCGGCGGGTGCGCCGCCGCGCCCTCCCCGGCGCGGGCACGGCGAGCGCCTCGTCGGAGGCCGTCAGCACCGACTCCTCGACGCCCTCGAGCGACAGCAGCCGGTCGTCGTGCCAGCGCTCCCAGCGGTCGACCTTCGCCATGAGCGCGGCGGTGGCGTCGATCACGTCGCGCCAGCGGTCGGGATCCAGCGTGACCATGTCGGCGGGCGAGCGCAGCAGCAGCCGGTCCCCGCGGATCTCCACGTCGAAGCCGCGCACCCGGTCGACGAGCATGGCCATGACGTCGGGGGTGAAGAGGTAGAGGGCGTCGCGCTCGTACCCCTCGGGGCAGTACAGCGCCGCGTGCCGGTCGAAGTCGCCCTCGAGCTCGAGGCGCTGGTCGCGGGCGACGTCGAGGGTCGGCGTCATCGCCCGGCGGAGGCGCGTGCGGGTCGAGATGACCTGGATGTGCGGCAGCTCGCGCCGCAGCCCGATCATCGCGTAGCCGCCGTACTGCGTGATGCCGTCGAACCGCGACCCCTGGTTCAGCTCGTGGTTGCCGAACTCCACCGGGCGGGCGGTGCGCGGCCGCATCACGCGCGTGACGAACATGCCGCGCGCCGCGGGCTCGCCCATGTGCGCGTCGGTGATCGGGCCCGGCGTGTAGCTCAGGCCGTTCACCCGGCCGAAGCGGGCGAGGCGGTAGTGGGAGCGGATCCGGCTGCGGCGGCGACGCGTGCGGATCAGGCGCCACGCGAAGAAGACGCCGGTGCCGACCATGGGGATCGCGAACACGGACATGCCGAGGGCGTCGCCGCGGGTCTCCGGGTCGTCGGTGAGGATCGCGCCGAGGCCGCCGACGAGCAGGAGGACCCCGCCGAGCGGGATCGCGAGCACGGCGAGGATACCCAGGACGATGCGGCCGACGAGGAACAGCGGCGACACAAGGATCGGGAACCGCGCGGTGAACTCGCGGCGGAACCGGCGGAGGTCCTCGCGGTCGATGCGGCCGGTCAGCGGCGTCGTGTCCAGCTGCGGCCGGCTGGGCGCGTGCGTCGTCATGGATCCCTCGTCCCGCGGCGTCGCGGCCGCGTCTCCACCGTACCGAGGGCGCGCGGGCCGGTCGGGCGCGCGGACGCCCCCAGGTCGGGCGGCACGACGCAGGGCAGGTTCGCCTCCCGCAGGGCGCGCCCCCGTACCCTGACCCGATGGATCTGCAGCAGCTCTTCGGACTCGACGGACGCACGGCGCTGGTGACCGGCGGCAGCTCCGGGATCGGGCGCGCCATCGCCGAGGCGCTCGCGACGGCGGGCGCCCACGTGCTCATCGCGGCGCGCACCGCGGCCGCGATCGACCTCACGGTGGCCGGGATCCGGGCACGGGGTGGGTCGGCCGACGGCATCGTCGCGGACCTCTCCACCCGGGCCGGCGCGCACGAGCTCGCGGACCGGGCGCTCGCGGCCGGCGACGTGGACGTGCTGGTGTGCTGCGCGGGCATCAACCTCCGCCCGCCCCTGGGCGAGCTCGGCGAGGACGTCTGGGACGCCACCATGGCCGTCAACCTCGACGCGCCGTTCGTCCTCGGCCAACGCCTCCTGCCCGCGATGGCCGAGCGCGGACACGGCCGGGTCATCCACGTCAGCAGCCAGCAGGCGCACCGTGCGTTCGCCGCGAGCGGCGCCTACGGGGTGTCGAAGGCCGCGGTCGAGGCGCTCGCCCGCTCCCAGGCGGAGGCGTGGTCCGCCCGCGGCGTCACCGCCAACGTGCTCGTGCCCGGCTTCGTGGCCACCGCCCTGAACGCGCGGCTGAGCTCCGACCCGGCGGCGGTCGCCGCGCTGGCCGCCCGCACCCTGATCGGCCGCAACGGCTCCCCCGAGGACTTCGCCGCGCCCGCCGTCTTCCTCGCGGGCGCGGGATCCGCGTACGTCACCGGACAGACCATCGCGGTCGACGGCGGCTTCTCCGTGCACTGACGGCGCCGCAGCGGGACCGACGGTCCCCGGGGCGCGCACCCCTCGACGGCCACGCCCGCCTCGCCGCCGCCGTCTCCCCCGCCGTCCCCACGAACGTCAGGAGAACGCGCCCCGGTACGCCGCCGCCGGGTGCGACTCCGGCAGCCGGTCGCGCCCGGTGAGCTTGCGCCGGAGTGTGCCCGGCGCGTACTCCTTCTGCTGCAGCCCGCGCTCCTGGAGCACGGGCGTGACGTGGTCGACGAAGTCCTCGTAGCTGCCCGGCAGGGTCCAGTTGATGACGTTGATCCCGTCGACGCCCGCCTCCTGCCACCCCGCGAGCACGTCGGCGATCTGCTCGGGCGTGCCCACGACACGGCCGCGCAGCTTCGCGGAGAGCCGGGCGAGGTCGGCGATGGTCGGCTCGCGGTCGGGCGACGCCTCGCGCAGCCAGTTCAGGTGGCTCTGCCCGGCCTGCGTCTCCACCTGGCTGAGCGGGGTGGCCGGATCCAGCTGCTCGCCCGTCTTCGGGTCGAAGCCGAGGTTGGAGTGCAGGAGGAACCCGTCGGCGGAGAGGTAGTCGTCGATCTCGGCCTCGTTGCGCTTCGCCTCCTCCTCCGTGCTGCCCGTGATGAACGACAGCCCGAGCCAGAAGGAGAGGTCGTCCGCCCGCCGGCCGGCCTCCACGGCGAGCGCCCGCGTGTCCTCGATGAGCGCGCGGGTCTTCTCCGGCGTCGACGACAGGATGAACTGCGCCTCCGCGTTCCGGGCGGCGAAGCGGCGGCCGACGGGCGAGGATCCGGCCTGGAACAGCACGGGCGTGCGCTGCGGCGACGGCGAGGACAGGTGGGGACCTGCCACCCTGTAGCGCGGGCCCTCGTGGTCGATGCGGTGGATCCTGGACGCGTCCGAGAACACGCCGCGCGCCTTGTCGCGCTGGAGCGCGTCGTCGTCCCACGAGCCTTCCCACAGCTTGTAGACGACGTCGAGGTACTCGTCGGCCCAGGCGTAGCGGGCGTCGTGGTCCTCGAGGCCGTCGTGCCCGAAGTTGCGGGCGGCGCCGTCGAGCGCGCTCGTCACCACGTTCCAGGCGATGCGCCCCTTCGTGATGTGGTCGAGCGTCGACACCTTCCGCGCGAAGTCGAAGGGGTGCGCCTGGAGCACCGAGCTCGTGAACGCGAAGCCGAGGTGCTCGGTGCTCACGGCGAGCGCCGAGATCAGCACGGACGGGTCGTTGCTCGGGAACTGGAGGCCCTCGCGCGCGTTGACGTCGTAGGCGCCGTCGCCCGGACCGTAGAGCCCGATGACGTCGGCGAAGAACATGGCGTCGAAGCGGCCGCGCTCGAGCGTCTTCGCGAGGTCCACCCAGAGCTGGACGTCGTCGAACTCGTGCTGCCGGGCGGACGGGTGCCGCCACAGTCCGTGCTGGATGTGGCTCGCGGTGTTCATCACGAACGCGGCGAAGCGGAGCGGCGGCCGGGCGTCGGGCATGGGGATCCTCTCGTCGGACCTCCAGCGTCGCACGGGTGGGGAAATGCGGGTCGGGCGGGCGTAGCCGGCCGTCACACGCGCGCTGTGCAGCGCGCACGCAGGAGCGCACGGCCAGCCGCTACCGTCGGCGCACACGGACGCGGACCTCGATCAGGTGCCGGTCCGCGATCCACTCCTCCCTCTCCCCGGTGCCGACGCACGTCCGCGCCGCCCCTCTCCGGAAGGTCCCGCATGCCCTGTCGCCTCACGATCACGCACCGTTCCACCGTCGCCGCCGCTGCCGCCGTCTGCCTCGGCGCCGCCCTGCTCGGCTCGGCGGCCCCCGCGTCCGCCGCCGACGCGGACGCGCCCGCGTCCGCGTCCGCTCCCGCCTCGTTCGTCCCCGTCGCCGCGCCCGCCGCTCCCGCCTCCGACGAGGTCTCCTACTGGACGCCCGAGCGTCGCGCTGCGGCGACGGAGGACGACGGCCCGGGCGACGCGACCGCCGCGTCCGGATCCGAAGCCGGATCCGAGGCCGCGACCTCCGACGCGACCCGCACCGTGAACCACGCCGAGCAGATCGCGCCCGTGTCGCACATCGGCCGCATCTACTACGTGCAGGAGGGCTACGGCCACTGGTGCTCGGCGAACGTCGTCGCCTCCGCGAACGGATCGACCATCGCCACGGCGGGGCACTGCGTGACCATGGACCAGACCTTCTCGAGCCAGATGGTCTTCTACCCCGCGTACGAGTCGGGCGGCTCGCCCTACGGCGGGTGGCCCGTCGTGGGCGGCAACGTCACGTCCGGCTGGTACGAGCGCAACAACGACGACCAGGCGGAGGACTCCGCGTTCATGGCCGTCGCCCGCGACGGCGACGGGGCGACCGTCCAGAGCGTCGTCGGCGCCTCCCCCGTGCTCTTCGACCAGCCGGCCACGCAGGTCTTCTCCGCCTTCGGCTACCCCGCGGTCGGACGCTTCGACGGCGAGCACCTCGACCGCTGCACCGGCTCGGGCGCGGCCGCCGGGAGCGCCCAGATCCTCATCGCGTGCGATATGACGGGCGGCGTCTCGGGCGGCCCGATCCTCGCCGGCGACGGCAGCGACGGCGCGCAGTTCGCGAACGTGGCCGAACGCGACGACACGGGCACGCACAACCTCGGCCCGCTCTGGCAGGACTCCGCCCACTCGGCCTACGACCTCACCGCGGCGATCGCGACCTGATCCACGCAGCGTCCCCCGGGCCGCATCCGCGGACCCGCCCGCTCCATCCTCCTGAAGGAATCGACCATGACCAGATCACCGCACCCGGCCCGCCATCCGCTCCGCATCGCCGTCGCGGGGGCACTCCTCACGGGCGGCGTCCTCGTGTCGCTGGCCGCCGCGCCGGCTGATGCGTCACCGGCGCACCCGTCCGCGGACGCGTCGAGCGTCAGCGCACCGACCGTCGTCTCCGTGCCGTCCGCGCAGGCGGCCGCTGCGCTGGCGCACTGGACGCCGGCGCGCAAGGCCGCCGCGATCGCTGCGTCGGACGGCACCGTCCCCCCTCCGGCCGCGGCGCCGGAGGCGGCGTCGGCCGCCGCTGCCCCCATCTCGGTCGCCGAGCACGTGGCCCCCGTCCCGCACATCGGCCGCTTCTTCTACGACCGCGACGGGCACAGCTACTCCTGCAGCGCGAACGTCGTCCAGTCGGGGAACCGCTCCACCGTCGCGACGGCGGCGCACTGCCTGACCGGCGGCGGCGCCTTCTCGACGAACGCCGTGTTCACCCCCGACTACGACAACGGGACCTCGCCGTACGGCGACTGGCCCATGGTGACCGGCGTGATCGCGGGCGGCTACTTCGCCGACAACGGCGACATAGCGGATGACTCCGCGTTCCTGGTGGTCGCGCACGACGCCGCGGGACGGGACATCCAGAGCGTGGTGGGCGGCTCACCCGTGCTCTTCGACCAGCCGCTCGTGCAGCCGGGGACCGTATACGGCTACCCCGCGCAGGGCCGCTTCGACGGCCTCACCCTGCAGCGGTGCCGGGGGACCTTCCACGCCTTCAGCACGCAGCAGATCGTGCTCGACTGCGACATGCGCGAGGGCGTCTCCGGCGGTCCGATCTTCGAGGGCGACGACGCGAGCGGTCCGCAGTACGCGGACGAGAACGCGCGGGTCACCGCAGAGCCGAAGGTGCTGGGCCCGATCTGGCTGGCCAACGAGCACGCGGCCTACGACACCGCGGCGGCGTACACGGGCTGAGCCGCGGCAGCCGGCGGCTGCCGATCGGAGGGAGGGCCGCGGTCACGGTGCGTTACGCGCCGTGACCGCGGCCCTTCCCCGGTCGGGGGAACACGGGGCACGGTAGGCGTCACCCGAGCGGATCCCCGCTCGCGACCGCTCCCCTGCACCGCAGCCGCACCGCTGGAGACCCCATGACCACCGCCCCGCCCGCCGCATCCGCCGCCCCGCCCGCCCCGCTGCCCGACGGACCCGCGTCGGACTCCGCCGCCGAGGCTCCGGCCGACGTCTCCCGCCGCCGACGCCGCGTCCTCGCCGCCTCGTTCATCGGCACCACCGTCGAGTACTACGACTTCTACCTCTACGCCACGGCATCCGCGCTCGTGTTCGGCAGCCAGTTCTTCCCGAACCAGACACCCGCGCTGGGCCTGCTCGCGTCGTTCGCCACGTACGGCGTCGGCTTCCTCGCGCGGCCCATCGGCGGGATCGTCGCCGGGCACCTCGGCGACCGCATCGGCCGCAAGCGCATGCTCGTCTACTCGCTCGTGCTGATGGGGATCGCGTCGACCCTCATCGGCGCGCTCCCGACGTACGCGACCATCGGCATCGCGAGCGTCGTCGGCCTGGTGCTCCTGCGGCTCGTGCAGGGCATCGCGGCGGGTGCCGAGTGGGGCGGATCCGCGCTGCTCTCGGTCGAGCACGCCCCCGCCCACCGCCGCGGACTGTTCGGCGCGTTCACGCAGATGGGCTCCGCGGGCGGCATGCTCCTCGCCACCGGCGTCTTCGCGGCGACCCGCTTCACGCTCGGCGAGGAGCAGTTCCTCGCGTGGGGCTGGCGGCTGCCGTTCCTCCTCAGTGCCGTGCTCGTGGCCGTGGGCCTCGTGATCCGCCTCCGCGTGGAGGACGCCGCCGAGTTCCGCGACATCAAGGCGGCCGGCGAGGTCGAGCGCTTCCCGCTCGGCGTCGTGCTCCGCGAGCACCCGCGCGCCGTGCTCATCACCGCGGGCCTCCGCCTCGTGCAGCCCGCGCTCTACTCGATCCTCACCGTCTACACGCTCTCCTACCTCGCCGAGAGGCGCGGCGACTCGGGCGTCGCGCTCACGTCGGTGCTCATCGTCTCGGCGCTCAGCCTGCTGACGACGCCGCTCTGGGGCTGGATCTCCGACCGGGTCGGCCGCCGCCGCCTCACCATCGCCAGCGCCGTCGGCATCGGGATCCTCATCTGGCCGTTCTTCGCGTTCCTCGACTCCGGCCCGCTGCTGCTCCTGCCGCTCGTCTTCGCGCTCGGCATGAACGTCTTCCACGACTCCATCTACGGCCCCCAGGCCGCCTGGTTCGCCGAGCAGTTCCCGACGGGCGTCCGCTACAGCGGCGTGAGCCTCGGCTACCAGGTGGGCAGCATCTTCTCCGTCGGCTTCACGCCGCTGCTCGCGGTGCTGTTCCTGCAGTGGGGCGGCGGATCCCCGTGGATCCTCTGCGCGTACATCGGGCTGTACGCGATGCTCACGATCGCGGCGGCGCTCGCGGCGAAGGACCCGGCGCGGGACGCGGTCGCGGAGCGGCGTGCTGCGGATGCTGCCGCATCGCCGGGTGAGGATGCGTCCGGCTCCGTGCATGTCGCACTCCACGAGCGGGAGCGCGCCACCGCGCGGTAGGCATCGGCGGTCGAGGGGGTGGAGCGTCGCGCTCCGCCCCCTCGTCGTCGGTTGGGGGCTCGTACGTGGATGTCCGCCGGCCGTATCGTGTCGGGATGACCGCCCCGACCGTCCGCCCCGCCGTGATCGACGACGCCGACGGGATCGCCGAGGTCCACATCCGCACCTGGCAGGAGACGTACGCGCACCTGCTGCCGGCCGCCTACCTCGACGGGCTCGATGTCGCGGCGAGGGCCGAGCAGTGGCGCGGCACGCTGACCTCCTCGTCCACGGCGCCGCCCTTCGTCGCCCTCGACGGCGACCGCATCGTCGGCTTTGCCCTCGCGGGACCGGCGCGCGACGAGGATCCGCCCCGCGACTTCCAGCTCTACGCGATCAACATGGTCGCCTCCGCCCACGGCTCCGGCGCCGGCCAGGCCCTGTTCGACGCGGCCGTCGGCGACTCCCCCGCCTACCTCTGGGCCGCGGACGACAACCCGCGCGCGGCGGCGTTCTACCGCCGCAATGGGTTCGCGCGGGATGGCGGGGTGGAGAGCCTCACGTTCCAGGGCGCGGAGATGGTCACGGTGCGGATGGTGCGGTAGCGACGGAGCCCGTCCGCTCCATCTCCCGTCGGAGGCTCTGGAGCCGGGTCACCATCTGCTCCGGCGGAACGGACACGTCCAACCTCGCGATCCGGATCCGCACGCCCGCTTCGCGAATGGTCGAGATCCTCGATCGCGTGTCGCCGTGATCGGCGACGTACACCAGCGTGCCCTCGTCCAAGGCCAGGACGGTGCAGTACGCCAGCATCTGGTACAGGTCCTCGACTCGCACAGGCCCTGTCTTGTACTTCACATCGACCACGACCTGGGGCACTCCTCCGTCGGCGTGCACGAAGTCCGGACGCATCGTCTGGGTCCGCTCCTCGTCGAGACGTGTGACGAACTGCGCCGTGCTGACTCCTCTGGATGACTCGGCGAACGAGGCGGCCAGGGCAGCCGTGACGAAGCCCTCGAACGCCTCTGCCATGTCGACGACGAACGACGCGACAGGGCGCCCGTCCCCCGTGGTCGACGGGCTGACCCGACGGAGGATCGACTCCGCGAACCGCAGAGCCGCGTGGTAGCGACCATTGAGCCGCGATGGCTGCCAGGCAGGGATCGCTGCGCCGGAGGGAAGGACGGACACCTCCGCGAGGCGCGACTCGAGATGCACGAGACGGCGTCGGGCGTCCGCCGTGACGCGAGGCAGGGCGAGCAGGAGCCGGGCACCGGCTCGGAGTATCTGGTTCTCAGCGATGTCGGTCGTGTACTCGTCGACCGTGAGCTCGATGGGGAGCACCTGCCCGCCACGGCGAGCGATCTGGTCCGAGAAGCGGATGCGCCCGCGCACGGTCAGGGCGCTCTCATCGATGCGGCGATACCCCTGCAGGACGCCACGACCGAGCGCTCGTTCCATCAGGCGCGCGTACGTCTCCGCGATCGCAGGGAAGAGCGCCGTCCCGTCACCCGACACCTCGTCTGGACGGAACCCCGGATCGCGCGCGTACGCGAGCATGAACAGCACGGAGGAGAAGGGTGCCTTCGGGGTGACGATCAGCTCGTGGCCGCCGACGGAGACCGCGCCCACGCGATTGAGCCGGGGCTTCAGCTGCGCGTCGCCGCGAACGATCCGGGATTCGACGAGACCGGACGCGCACGCGACGTCGATCAGCTCCGGCTCGAGAGCAGCCACAGCCCACTGTCCGTTCTCCGCGAGCGTGAGTCGCGTCATCCCCCGATCTCTTCGTCGTTGGGCTCGACGGACGTGCCCCACTCGTCCGGGACCAGCGCAGCGAGTCCGAACTGGGCTCGGATCTCGGCACGGGAGAGGCGGCCGTAGTAGTGCTCGTCGAGCAACGGGAGGATGTCGTGATCCCAGATCCGGGCGAGCCCTGCATCGGTCCGTGCCGAGGGACCCATGAGGTAGGAGGGCCCGATCTGGAAGTCGCGGTCGTGGTCGCCGATCCGATCGTTCAGCCGTCGCAGAATGGCTCCGCGACTGACCTCATGGGCGTTCGCCGTGGACCAGCGGTCGATCAGTCCTCGCACGGGTTCCTCTCCCGGGTGCAGCTCGACGAACGAGAAGCGACGACGGATCGCGGCGTCGACGAGCGAGATCGAGCGATCGGCCGTGTTCATGGTCCCGATGACGAAGAGGTTCTCCGGCAGACGGAAGTCTTCCTCCGGTGAGTACTGCAACGATACATTCGCGTCGCGGTATTCGAGCAGCAGATAGAGCTCGCCGAAGACCTTCGCGATGTTGGCCCGATTGATCTCGTCGATGATGAGCACGTGCGGCACGGAGGGGTTCGAAGCCGCGGCGTCGGCGAGCAGGCGCACGGGGCCGGGCGCGAGGCGGAACGAGGCCGTGCCCTTCTCGTCGACCGCCGGCCGGAATCCCTCGAAGAAGTCCTCGTAGGAATACGACGGGTGGAATTGCACGATCCGCATGGCGCCCGCAGGAGCGATGAACGCGGCGAGCGCGCGGGCCAGGTACGTCTTGCCGGTCCCGGGCGGACCGAAGAAGATCAGCTGCCGCCGCTCGCCGAGCAGGTCGATCACGCCGTCCAGCCAGCCCCCGTCGAAGTGCAGCCGGTCGGCGAACTCCGCCGTGCTGCGAGGGAGACGCACAGGGCGCGGCAGTGTCGGCTCTGGGGTGACGGGTTCCGGGGTGACCGGCTCCGGCATGAGGAAGCGGGTCTCCGCCACCGCCGGGCCCTCTGCGAGCAGGTCGAGGACCACACCCGGGACATCGGATCGGTCGACCGTCCGACACCACTCGACGGGACGCCGGAGATCGGCGTCGAGCTCACCCACCGTGCCCACCGCGATCCCGCCTTCCGCGACCGCGAACACCTGATCGCCGGAACGCATGGTCACGAGGTAGGAGGTCGCGGTCTCGATGTCGTTCAGGACACCGAGGATCGGCGAGGCGCCGCTCCACGCCTTCAACATGTCCTCCCGGATCTCGCGGCGGTCGCCGAACCGGCGGGGCACCCCTCCGACCGGCGGCATCGTCAGCGGCCGCCCGGCAGCTGCGGTGGAGACGACCCAACCGCGACGTTCCACCGTCGGTCGAGCTCCCCGCCACTCCGCCCGCCAGGGTTCGTCGTACCACCCGATGTCGAGCTCATCGTCCGGATCGACCCGTGCACGTATCGCGAGGAGGTCCTCGTCGACGTCCCCGGAAGGGGCGGGGAGGACGGAAGCGAAGGCGTCGCGGATCGCGTCCTTGTCCGCGGCCGAGACGATGCTCTCGAATGTCTCCGGGAACGCGAGCGCGAGCAACGAGTTCCGCATGGCCGGGACGGAGCCGCCCGCAGCGAGCACGTGATCCCGGAAGCGCCACGGGTCGTCGAGGGCTTCCGCGCGAGCGTCGTCCTCGAGTCCATCCCAGTGTCGGATGAAGTCGCACAACCATTGGATGTGCTGCGGGATCTGCGTGTTGAATCCCTGGCCGCCGTGGAACGAGCCTGGCGTCGCGAGCGCCACCGTCACGGTCTCGGGAACCGGAGATCGCTCGGGAAGCAGGTCCAGCACGTCCTGCATCAGGGCCTGCTTCGTCGAGGCGAGGACGTTCATCAGCGGCAAGCGCTGGATGAAGCACAGCTCTGCCGCCAGGAGCACGACCGCCCGGCTCCGCCCGGTGAGCTGTTCGACGAGCCGCTCGCGGAATGTCGTACCCGTGCCCGACGACGCGATCGCATCCCTCAACTCCGTGGCCGTCTCCCCCGTCCATGTGACGGTGCGTCCGTCCAGGACGGACAGCTGCCGCTGGAGTCCGCGACGCAGGACGACGCGGGCTGCTTCCGAGACGGCCACGCGGCGCGCCAGCCCCGTCGGCTCCGTGACACCACCGGTTCCGCCGAGCACATCGAACCCGATGGAACGGAGGATGCGTTGAGCACGACCGGAGTCGAAGGTCTTGTGCCGTAGTCCCGTCGCCTCAGCCAGGACCTGCTTCACCGGGAAGCGGCGGCCTTCGAACTCGATGGAGTAGGTGTTCACCTCCGCGGGCTCGAGCCTGGCGAGGATGGACTCCACGCCGGCACGAGTCAGGTCGAACCGTTCGCCTTCGATCGTGAACTCCACTGGGCCTCCTTGATCGGCAATCCATGCTCTCGCGGAAACGCGACCGCGTCCGATGAACGGTCGTCACGAGATCGTCCCCGGCAAGCGATCAGAGGGGGTACCAGCGGTTGCGCTGACCGTCGGCGTCCGGGCCGCACCGGTAGCTCTTGCCCGTGTCGGACTTCTCCACGCTCCCGACCTCGGTCTTCTTGCAGAAGGCACCGGGTGTGATGACACGGCCGGGTGCAGGAGCGGGGGCGGGCGCCGGAGCGGCCGGAGCCGGCGCAGGCGCCACGGGAGCGGGTGCCGGAGCGGCCGGCTTCGGCGCCGGAGCAGCCGGTGCGGAGGTCGCCGCGGGAGCGGGCGCGACCGTCGGCTCGGGCGTCGGCGTCGGGGCGGGCGCCAGCAGCACCAGCGTCACGGTGGATCCGGCGTCGACGCGCGATCCCGCGACCGGGCTCTGCGACTTCACGGTCATGCCGTCGGTGACGCTCGGCACCCCGCCGGAATCGAGCACGTACTGGACGACGTAGCCGGCCTCGCGCAGGAGCGCGCGGGCGTCCGTCGCGGACTTCGCGCTGACGTCCTCGACGACCTGGACCACCGGGGTCGGGGTCGCCGACGGCGTCGGGGTGGAGGTCGGCATCGGCGAGGCGCTCGCGCTGATCGCATCCACCTGGCGCGGACCCGACGTCGAGGCGGCCACGGGCACGACGGCGCCCATGACCAGGAGCAGGATCGCCCCGGCCGCGGTCGCGCTGCTGCGCGGACGGGTGGCGAGGGCGGGGATCCAGCTGCGGCGGCCGGTGAGCAGCGGATACAGGCCCGTAGCCAGGGCGACCAGCCCGAGGGAGACGAACATGCCGCCGAATCCGCCCATGGCCGTGATGATCAGCACGGCCAGCGCGACGACGGACGTGACGACCCACGTCGTGGTGGGGTGCCGGCTCGGCCGGGTGTCGGCGATGACGGAAGCCACCGCCGTCGGCGCGACCTGCGCCGTCGGGGTGGGCCACGCGGGTGCCGGTGCGGGGATCGCGACGGTCGCCGCCGCCCGCTCCGCCTTCGCCCGGGCGGCCGCCTCGCGCTCCGCAGCCTTGGCCCGCATCGCCGCCTCCCGCTGCGCGACCTTCGCGGCCCGCTGCTGTTCGGCGACGGCGGCGCGCTCAGCCTGGATCCGCGCGGCATCCGCGGCGCGAGCGGCCTTCGCCTGCTCGGCCTGCTGAGCGGCGGCGACGGCGGCCAGCGCCGCGGCGCTCGGCGCCTGCGCCTGGAGCGCGGCGGGCTGCACCATCGGGGCGACGTGCTGCGTCCACGCGGCGCCGTCCCAGTACCGGAGCTGCCCGGATCCGTCGGGGAACCAGCCGGCAGGAGCGGCGGAGGGGACGTCCGGCATGGTGCTCCTCGGGTGCGTGCCGCGGCGAAGGGGTAGGCGGCAGTTGGTGCCGTCGAGTGACGACGCCTGAGGCTATGAGCGCGCTCTCGCGGGCGTAAGCCCTCGCATGGGGGTGAATGAGGGGCGGGACTACTGGGATCCGCTGCCACGACCGGCATCGAGCGGAACCCTCACCGTCGACGACGACGATCGCGCCTCCTCGACCGCAGCGATGATCCGGTCCGCGACCTCCCGCGCCGGCTCGTGCTCCCAGAACCGCAGCACGGTCCACCCCAGATCTCGGAGCACCGTGCTCACCTCCGCATCGCGCTCGACGTTCCGCGCGAGCTTGGGGATCCAGTAGTCGGCGTTCGCCCTCGGCAGGTGCAGGTGCTCCGGACAGCTGTGCCAGAAGCACCCGTCGATGAAGACGGCGATGCGCTGCTTCGTGAAGGCGACGTCGACCCTGCTCCGGGTCTGCGATGCAACGCGGTGATCGACGCGATAGCGAAGACCTCGGGCGTGCAGGAGTCGCCTAACGAGGAGCTCCGGCTGCGTGTCCCGACGCTTGTTGGCGCGCATGATGCTCCGCGCGGAGTCGGACGAGGCCCAAGACATGTGCGCAGGAGATCACGAGCCCCTGACATCAAGGCCTCTCGCCCGCACCAGTTCATCGGGCTGGCCACGCCCGCATCGAGAACTCGCTAACCGGCATGAAGATCGAGTTGACGCTCGCGATGACGCTGGAACAACTCCCTGGACGACTCGTTGAACGCCGTACATGGCTTTCCGACTATCGCATCGATCGCTTTTCTCGCGTCTGACGCGAGTCGTACGCTTCGGGGCCCACGCCCAATGACTCCCGTCTCATCCACGATGAGGTATCCGAATTCAAATAATGCGTCGCAGCCCAGCACGCAAGCGCTCATCACCGTGCTCAGAGCAGATCGTTCCTCCACACGAAGAACTGAACGAGGCGTGACGTGCGCGACACGCAACATATCGACCGGCAGAAGCCTTCCGCAAAGATTGCATAGCCCATCCCCACCGGCGCCGAAAAGATATCTACGAAATGTCCGCTGCTCCGGCCGGGCCCACGCCACCACCGCGCGGTCTGGGCCGGTAGGAATGAGTGGTTCCGGGAGCACAACCTCATGGGTCGAAGTCCCCTCGCCGTGAGGTGAAGCGGGAATCACGCTAGCGGGAGAACCTTCCAGGATCGCGATGTCGACGCGAAGAACCTGAAGAATAGCCCCCAGCAAATCACCCTCCAAGGCGAACAGATACCCCACCTTCACCTCTCCTCGCTTGTCGAAAGGAGCGCCGATGTCTTGGCGGGAGTCCAATCTCGCGCTCAAGGGAATATCCCGCAAGTGCACGACTGACTCGAGCGAGGAAAAGTCAACGGTGATCTGCAGACCCTCGTCCACCCATTGATCCCGACCGGTGCGACGCATGGTACGAGGTGATTCGACTGCTTCCGACCTAGCCGAGCTCACTCCCCTGATGCGCCCCCGCGAGTAGTGCACGATCACATCGCCTGCCGCCACCTCACGCATCCGCGACCAGTGATCCCGCCGGCTCCCCCGACCGTCGGCGATCGGTGCCCAGAGGCAGCCGTCTCGAACCGCCTGTGAGAACGTCTGCCCTTGATTGACCCACCAGAATCGCATCGTGACCACCTTCATCCGACGGCGATCAGCCGTCGGATGCACTGTTTCAGCAGGTGATGAAACAGGCCAGCCCCCAATGCGGGGCGATTCTCTCATCGCGAGACATATCTTGGCAGCCGACGTCGATCGCTGGACGGGGTGTCCATGTACGCCGATGGGCCGGAAACGACGAATGCCCCGGCCGGACCCATGAGGTCCTTCCGAGGCATGTCCGTCGGGCTGACAGGATTTGAACCTGCGACCCCTTGACCCCCAGTCAAGTGCGCTACCAAGCTGCGCCACAGCCCGCTACCCATCGCTGGGCAACTCGTAGAGCCTACCGCATCGGCGGCACTGCTCCGGCACGTCCGGCGAGGGGAACCGGCACCGGATCAGGCGGTCGCGCCACCCGACGGCCGCGCCGACGACGAGCCCGCCGCCGCGCCCCGCTCCGCCCGCGCCACCCGAGCCGGCTTCGGGAACGCGTCGCGCATGTGGTCGCTGCGGAGGATGTCCGCCACCCCGATGAGCAGCAGCGAGAAGACGATCTGCTCGATGACCATCCAGAGCGGGTAGAGGCCCGGGATCGCGGCGACCACCAGCGTCACGATGGGGAAGATCTGGCTGAAGAGGCGCAGGCGGGAGTACGCCCACCAGTAGCCGGCCGAGGCACGCCAGGCGAAGTAGTAGAGCGTGAGGGTCATCGCGAGCACCACGAAGGAGCGGAACCACACGGCCGGCGCGATGGCGATGCCGTCGGAGGCGAGCGTCAGGGCGATGGCCACGGCGGTCGCGCCGACGGCGGTCTCGGCGATGAGGATCCACCGGATCCAGCGGAAGGCCCGCGCCGTCCACGGGTGGTCGCGCATGTCCTCGGCGATGACGTGGCCCGCCTGGCGGCCGGCCGCGATGCGATCGAGACGGGTGAGCAGCTGGTCCACCGGGGCGATCCTCTCGTGTCTCGTGAGCGGGCGTCGGATGCGCCCGGATCAGGGTACGACGCGACGCCGCCAGCCCGCCGGGAACGAGCCGGAGTGCGCGGGACGGACACGTCAGCATCCCCTCATCTCGCGGCCGCGGCACGGGTGCGGCCCAGCTCGGGGACGCGCGCCGACGACCCGCCGCTCCCCCGCATGACCCCCCGTGACGCCCCGCGTCGTCACGCGGGGACACCCGCCGTCACACCCCTCGCGACCCCGCACGGACCGCCCCTACCGTGGCCCCACCGCGAGGCGCGGCACCGGTCGCGCCCCTTCACGAGAGGACAGGACATGACCCTGATCGACCGCGAGCCCCGACCCGCATCCGGCTCCCCCACACCCGCCCCCGGCACCGCGAACGCCAGCGTCAGCACGACCGCGCACGCACCCGCCGGCCGCCCGCGCCCCGCTCCTCTGGGCGACGCGCCCGTCGACCGCTGGAAGGGCGCACCCCGCCCCACGACGGCCGCCGCGTGGATCGCCCGCGCCCGCGAGGTCGCCGACATCCTCGCGGTCGACCAGGTCGAGCGCGACCGCGCCGGCGCGAGCCCGCACCAGGAGGTCGCGCTGCTCAAGCACGCCGGCCTCGTCACGCTGCTCGGGCCGGCGGAGCACGGCGGCGGCGGGCAGACGTGGGACACCGCGTACAAGGTGATCCGCGCGGTCGCCCGCGGCGACGGATCCATCGGCCAGCTCCTCGGCTACCACTACCTCTGGGCTTGGGCTGCGCGGCTCGTCGGCACCGACGAGCAGATCGAGGCCGTCGAGAAGCTCGCGACCACGGGGAACCTCCTCTTCGGCGGCGCCGTGAACCCGCGCGACTCCGACCTCGTCATCCGCGAGGACGGCGACGACCTGATCTTCTCCGGCCGGAAGTCCTTCTCCACCGGCGGGGTCGTCTCCGACCTCACGGTGCTGGAGGGCGTCATCGAGGGCACCGACACGCACGTGTTCGCGATCGTGCCGACGGACCAGCCGGGCATCGTCTTCGGCCACGACTGGGACAGCCTCGGGCAGCGGCTCACGGAGTCGGGCTCGGTGGAGATCCGCGACGTGCGCGTGCCGTGGGCCGACGCCGCCGGGTTCGTCGACAAGGTCTTCCAGCCGCTCGTCTACGGCACGCTCAACGTGCCGGCGATCCAACTGGTGTTCGCGAACTTCTACCAGGGCATCGCGGAGGGCGCGCTCGAGACGGCGGCCGCGTACACGCGGAGCACCACCCGGGCCTGGCCGTACGGCGGCGACGACAAGGAGCGCGCGACCGACGAGTGGTACGTGCTCGAGGGCTACGGGCAGCTGCAGTCGAAGGTGTGGGCATCGGAGGCGCTGCTGGATCGGGTCGGCGCCGAGATCAGCGCCGTGCTGCACGCGCCGCGCGAGAAGCTGACGGAGCGGAAGCGCGGCGAGATCGCCGTGCGGGTCGCGGCGGCGAAGGCGCGCATCGCGGAGGACGGGCTGGAGGTGGGCACGAAGATCCTCGAGCTCACGGGCGCTCGCGCCTCCTCCTCGAAGGCCGGGCTCGACATCTTCTGGCGCAACCTGCGCACCCACACGCTGCACGACCCGATCCCCTACAAGCGCCGCGAGGTGGGCCGGCACGTGCTGCTCGGCGAGATCCCGGAGCCGACCTGGTACACGTGATCCCCGCCCGCGAGACGACGGACGGCGCCGACCCCGTGTGGGATCGACGCCGTCCGTCGTACTGCGAGCCGAGGCCCGCGGGAGCCGCCTAGCGCTTCCGCTTCTCCCGCACGCGCATGTTGACGATGATCGGGCTGCCCTCGAAGCCGTAGATCTCGCGCAGGCGACGCTGGATGTAGCGGCGGTACTGCGGGTCGAGGTACCCGGTCGTGAAGAGCACGAATGTCGGCGGGCGGCTCGAGGCCTGCGTGCCGAACAGGATGCGCGGCTGCTTTCCGCCGCGCACGGGGTGCGGGTGCGCCGAGGTGAGCTCCGCGAGGAACGCGTTGAACTTGCCCGTCGCGATGCGGGTGTCCCACGACTCCAGCGCGACCTCGAGGGCCGGGACGAGCTTCTCCATGTGCCGGCCGGTGCGGGCCGAGATGTTGACGCGCGGCGCCCACGACACGTGCGCGAGGTCGGTCTCGATCTCGCGCTCCAGGTAGCGGCGCCGCTCGTCGTCGAGGAGGTCCCACTTGTTGAACGCCAGCACGAGCGCGCGGCCCGACTCGAGCACCAGCTCGATGATGCGGATGTCCTGCTCGCTGATGACCTCGGAGACGTCGATCATGACGACCGCGACCTCCGCCTTCTCCAGCGCGGCGCTCGTGCGGAGCGAGGCGTAGAAGTCGGCGCCCTGGGCGAGGTGCATGCGGCGGCGGATGCCGGCGGTGTCGACGAAGCGCCACACCTTGCCGGCGATCTCGACCTGCTCGTCGACGGGGTCGCGCGTGGTGCCGGCGAGCTCGTTGACGACCACGCGCTCCTCGCCCGCGGCCTTGTTGAGGAGGCTCGACTTCCCGACGTTCGGGCGGCCGAGGATGGCGACGCGGCGGGGTCCGCCCACCTCCTCCTTGGCGACCTTCGAGACGAGCGGCAGGGTCTTCAGCACCAGGTCGAGCAGGTCCGCGACGCCGCGGCCGTGCAGCGCCGAGACGGGGTGCGGCTCGCCGAGGCCGAGCGACCACAGGACGGCCGCGTTCGGCTCCTGGCGCACGTCGTCGACCTTGTTGGCCGCGAGGAGCACGGGCTTGTTGGTCTTGCGGAGCAGGCGGACGACGTGCTCGTCGGTGCTCGTGGCGCCCACGTTCGCGTCGACGACGAAGAGCACGGCGTCGGCGAGGTCCATCGCGATCTCGGCCTGCATGGCCACGGACGCGTTGATGCCCTTCGCGTCGGGCTCCCAGCCGCCGGTGTCGACGAGCGTGAACCAGCGGCCCGCGTGCTCCGCCTTGTAGGAGACGCGGTCGCGCGTGACGCCGGGGGTGTCCTCGACGACGGCCTCGCGGCGTCCGAGGATCCGGTTGATGAGCGCCGACTTGCCCACGTTGGGGCGGCCGACGACCGCGAGCACGGGCAGCGCCGGCAGGTACGTGACCTGGTCGGGGTCGTCCGTGGCGGTCTCGAGGACCTCCAGGTCCTCGTCGTCGAGCTCGTAGTCCTCGAGCCCGGCGCGGAGCGTCTGCGCGCGCTGGGCGGCCAGGTCCTCGTCGATGCTCGACAGGCGCTCGTGCAGCCCGCTGTCCAGCTCGGGGAAGTCGTCGTCGTGATCAGCCATGTTGTCCTCTAGCGTGTCGGCCCGTCACCGGGCCGCGCCTCAATCCGTTCGTGCGTGAACGAGATCGACCACCGCCTGGACGGTCTGGTCGAAGTCGATGTCCGTGGAGTCGATGGTGGTCACCCCATCTGCGGCGTTCATGAAATCGACGACCTGCGAGTCGGCCCGATCCCGGGAGGCGAGTGATTCGCCGACCGCGGCTGCCGACTGGGTCGACGTCTCCGCGGAACGCCTGCTCATCCTAGCTTCCGGGGAGGCCGTCAGCAGAATGCGGACCTGGGCGTCGGGCGCGACGACGGTCGTGATGTCGCGGCCCTCGACCACGATGCCCGGCTTGTCGCTCGACGCCATGAGCGAGCGGAACAGCTCCACCATGTAGTGCCGCACCTCGGGCACGCGGGCCACGTGGCTCACGACGGCGGAGACGCGGGGCTCGCGGATCGCCTCCGTGACGTCGGTGCCGCGGACGCTCACGCGCGTCTCCTCGGGGTCGATCGCGATGTCGTAGTCGAACCCCTCGATGAGGCTCGTGACCGTGGCGGGATCCTCGGTGTCGACGCCGCTCTCCAGCGCGAACCAGCTGAGCGCGCGGTACGCGGCGCCCGTGTCCTGGTAGTCGAAGCCGAGCGCGCGCGCGGCGGCGCGGCTCACGCTCGACTTGCCGCTGCCGGCGGGGCCGTCGACGGCGACGACCGTGCGGTTGAGCGTGGCGTCCACCAGCAGGGCGTCCTCCAGCGGGTCGGGTGCGGTCGGGTCGGGTGCGTTCACAGCGTCTCCGGTCATCCGGCGATCCTCCAGTCACGTTCTTCGAGCCGCGCGACCAGGCGGTCGCGGGCCTCGGGCAGCACGGCGATCTCGACGAGACCCACCTGCGCGCCCTGGGAGTGCTCGAGGCGCAGGTCCTCGATGCTGACGTCGGCGGCGCCGACCTCGGTGATCAGCGCGGCGAGCTGGCCGGGCCGGTCGTCGATCATCACGGTGATGGCGGCGAAGCGGCGGTCCTGGCCGTGCTTGCCGGGGATGCGGGCGACGCCGGCGTTGCCCGCGTGGATCCGCTCGGCCACCCGGAGCCGCGCGCCCTGCGCGTCGACGTCGTCGAGCGCGCCGATGACGTCGTCGAGGTCGGCGCGCAGGGCGCGGAGGATCGGCACGACGCGCGAGGCGTTGGCGCCGAGGATCTGCACCCACAGCGCCGCGTCGCTCGACGCGATGCGCGTGGTGTCGCGGAGGCCCTGCCCAGAGAGGCCGAGCGCGGCGGCGGATCCGTCGGCCAGGCGCGACGCCAGCAGGCTCGCGACCACCTGCGGCACGTGCGAGACGAGCGCCACCGACGCGTCGTGCTCCTCCGTGGTCATCTCGACGGGCACGGCCCCTAAGTCGAGGATCAGCTGCTCGACGGGCGCGCCGGCGGAGTAGGTGATGCCGTCGTGCCCCGCGATGACCCAGGGCCGGCCGAGGAAGAGGTCGCCCGTCGCGGAGACCGGGCCGCCGCGCTCGCGCCCGGCGAGGGGGTGCGAGCCGAGGTAGCGGGAGAGGTCGGCGCCCTGCGCGCGCAGCTCCTCGAGCGGCGCGGCCTTGACGCTCGCGACGTCGGTGACGAGGGCGTCGGGATGCGCGGCGAGCTCGGCCGCGACCACGCGCGCGGTCACGTCCGGCGGCACGCACACGACGACGAGCGCCGGCCGGTCGGCCCCGGGCGACGCGTCCGCGATGCGACCGGCGCCCATGTCGGCGGCGAGCCGCAGCGTGGTCGGCGACGCGTCCGCGAGGACCACGTCGACCCCGCGTGCGGAGAGCCCCAGGCCGATGCTGGTGCCGAGGAGACCCGTGCCGACGATGCGGACGGTCCCCTGCACGCGCGTGTCGGCCGCGGCGGCCGCGCCGGCGGCCTCGCTCACTCGCCGTCCTCGCGGTCGACGTCCCCCTGCGCCTCGGCGGCGGCGCCCGCGCCCTGCGGGGTCGCGGGTCCGGCCTGCGCGCGAGCCTCGCGCGAGATGGTGAGCAGCTGGCCGAGCTCGTCGGAGGTGAGGTCGCGCACGCGGCCGACCCCGAGGGATCCGAGGTGCAGCGGCCCGAACTGGCGGCGCACGAGCTCCTCCACCGGGTGGCCGACCTCGTCGAGCATGCGGCGCACGATGCGGTTGCGGCCGGAGTGCAGCGTGATCTCCACGAGCGTCTGGTCGCCGCCGCCCGAGAGGATGCGCGCGCGATCCGCCTGGATCGGCCCGTCCTCCAGGTCCACGCCCTGCGTGAGGCGCTGGATCGTCTGCGGCGTCACGCGCCCCGAGACCTTCGCGATGTACGTCTTCAGCACGCCGAACGACGGGTGCGCGAGCACGTGGGCGAGGTCGCCGTCGTTGGTGAGGATCAGCAGGCCGCTCGTCTCCGCGTCGAGCCGGCCCACGTTGAACAGGCGCTCCTCGAACTCCTCCGTGAACTCGCGGAGGTCGGGGCGGCCGCGCTCGTCGCGCAGGGAGGAGTAGATGCCGACGGGCTTGTTGAGCATCAGGTAGCGCTTGGAGGTGTCGAGCTGCACGGCCTGGTCGTCGACCGCGACCTCGTCGACGTCGGGGTCGATGCGGCGGCCGGGCTCGGTGACGACCTCGCCGTTCACGGTGACGCGGCCCGCGGCGATCATGTCCTCGCAGACGCGGCGGCTGGCGACGCCGGCGGCGGCCATCACCTTCTGCAGGCGGACGCCCGCGACGGGCTCGTCCGGGTTCCAGGCGCGGTCGTTCTCAGAGGAGGGGGTCATGGAAGCCTTCCGCCCCGTCGGGGAGCAACGGGGAGATCGGGGGGAGCTCGTCGAGCGAGTTGATGCCGAGCTGCGTGAGCAGGTGGTCTGTCGTACCGTAATGGATCGCGCCGGTCTCGCCGTCGGTGAACGCCTCCGTCACGAGGCCCCGCGCGAGCAGCGTCCGCACCACCGAGTCGACGTTCACGGCGCGGATCGCGGCGACCTGGCTGCGGCTGATCGGCTGCTTGTACGCGATCACCGCGAGCGTCTCGAGGGCCGCCTGCGAGAGGCGCGTGGGATTCTGCGTGAGCACGTGGTCGCGGATCACGGTGTCGTACTCGGCCCGCACGTACACGCGCCAGCCGCCGCCGACCTCGCGCAGCTCGAAGCCGCGGCGCACTCCCCCGGTCTTCCCGTCGAAGTCGTCGACGAGCCGCTGGATCGCGCGGCGCACCTCCTTCACGGGCGTCGAGGTCGCCGTCGCGAGGGTCGCGACGCTCTGCGGCTCGTCGGCGACCATGAGCAGAGCCTCGAGCGCGCGGTCGAGGTCGAGCGGGGCGTCGGCCTCGGTAGCGGGTGCGTCGGCTGCGACCGCGTCGACGGGATCCCGCGGTTCAGCCGTCATAGCCGGCCCCCAGGCTCGCGAGCGCGTCGTCGCTCCAGCTCTCGGCGGTCCAGGTGAGCGTCAGCTCGCCGAGCGCCTCCGGCTGGTCGAACTCGATGGCCGCGACGCGGTACAGCTCCAGCACGGCGAGGAAGCGCGCGATCACGACGCCCGTGAGCCCCGCATCCGCCACGAGCTCGCGGAACGTGACCGGCCCGCCGGAGCGCAGCCGCGCGACCACGACGGCCGCCTGCTCCCGGATGCTCACGAGCGGCGCGTGCAGGTGGTCGAGCCCCACGGTCGGGATCTCGCGCGGCGCGAGCGCGAGCAGCGCGATGGCGGCGAGGTCGGCGGGCGAGGTCGTCCACACGAGCTCCGGCACCTGCGCGCGGAACCGCTCCTCGAGCGGCACGTCACGGAACGCGCGCGTGGACTCGTCCGCGAGCCGCTGCTGGAACCAGCTCGCCGCCTCCTTGAACGCGCGGTACTGCAGCAGCCGCGCGAACAGCAGGTCGCGCGCCTCGAGCAGCGCCACGTCCTCCGCATCCACCAGCTCGCCCTGCGGCAGCAGGCCCACGAGCTTGAGGTCGAGCAGCGTCGCGGCGACCACGAGGAAGGAGCTGGCCTCGTCGAGGTCGTCGGGCCCGTCGAGCCCGCGGATGTGCGCGATGAACTCGTTCGTCACCAGGCTGAGGCTCACCTCGGTGATGTCCATCTCGTGGCTGCCGATGAGCGAGAGCAGCAGGTCGAACGGGCCCTCGAAGTTGCCGATGCTGACGCGGAACGCGCGCTCCGGATCCGTCCGGGGCGCGACGGCGTCCGCGTCGGCGGCGAGCTCGCGCTCCGCCAGGGGTGCGCCCCTACGCGACGGCGCCACGCGCGATGAGCTCACGCGCCACCTTGCGGTACGCGAGCGCGGCCGGGTGCTCGGGCGCGAACTGGATGATGGGCTTGCCCGCCACCGACGCGTCCGGGAACTTGACCGTCCGCCCGATCACGGTCTCGAGCACGCTGGCGTCGAACGCCTCGACCACGCGCTGCAGCACCTCGCGCGAGTGCAGGGTGCGCGAGTCGTACATGGTCGCGAGGATCCCGTCGAGCGCGAGCCCCGGGTTCAGCCGGTCCTTCACCTTCTCGATGGTCTCGACCAGCAGCGCGACGCCGCGGAGGGCGAAGAACTCGCACTCGAGCGGGATGAGCACGCCGTGGCTCGCCGTGAGCGCGTTGACGGTGAGGAGGCCGAGCGACGGCTGGCAGTCGATGAGGATGACGTCGTAGTCGGCGCTCACCTTGCGCAGCACGCTCGCGAGGATCTGCTCGCGCGCGACCTCGTTGACGAGGTGCACCTCCGCCGCCGAGAGGTCGATGTTGGCGGGGATGACGTCGAGGCCCTCGAAGCCCGTGGTCTGGATCGCCTCGCGCGGGTCCTTCACGGTGCCGAGCAGGAGGTCGTAGATGGTGATCGCGTCGTGCGTCTGCACGCCGAGGCCAGCCGACAGCGCGCCCTGCGGGTCGAAGTCGACGGCCAGCACGCGGCGGCCGTAGCTCGCGAGCGAGGCACCCAGGTTGATGGCGGTGGTCGTCTTGCCGACGCCGCCCTTCTGGTTGCAGAGGGAGATGATCTTGGCGGGTCCGTGCCCTGCCAGCGGCTCCGGCTCCGCGAACTCGCGCAGCTCCCGACCGGTGGGCCCGAGCACGGGGACGTCCATTCCCGGGAGCTCGGTCACATCTGGCTTGCGCGTCACGTGGATCTCTCTCTGCCGCTCGTCCGGCACGGGTGTCCGCCGGATCCTGCGAGTCTACCGGGGAGGGTCGCTCACGCCCGGCGGGCACGCGGGTGCGCGGTCGTGTAGACGTCGCGCAGGGTGTCGACTGTCACGCGCGTGTAGATCTGCGTGGTCGCGACCGACGAGTGGCCGAGCAGCTCCTGCACCACGCGCACGTCGGCGCCGCCCGCGATGAGGTGCGTCGCGAACGAGTGCCGGAACGTGTGCGGGGAGATCTCCTCCGCGACGCCCGCGCGCTCCGCGGCCGCCTTGATGACCAGCCACGCGTTCTGGCGCGAGAGGGCGTGGCCGCGGAGCCCCAGGAACAGGGCCGGCGTCGCGGATCCACGTGCGGCCAGGATCGGGCGGACCCGCACGAGGTACGCGTCGACGGCCCGGCGCGCGAACGACCCCACGGGCACGATGCGCTGCTTGCCGCCCTTGCCGAGCACGCGCACCAGCTCCGCGGCGGCGCCGTCGGGGCCGAGCACGTCGTCGACCGTGAGCGCCGTGATCTCGCTCACGCGCGCGCCGGTCGCGTAGAGCAGCTCGAGGAGGGCCTTGTCGCGCACGCGGAGCGGCTCGTCGCCGTCGGTGGCGTCGAGGATCCGCCCCATCGTCTCGATCGAGACGGCCTTCGGCAGGCGGCTCGGCAGCTTCGGCGGCTTCGCGTCGACGGAAACGTCCACCTCGACGATGCCCTCCTCCAGCAGGAAGCGGTGGAAGGACCGGACGCTGGAGAGCATGCGCGCGAGCGACGACGCGGTGAGGCCGCCCTGCGCGGGGTCGCGCACGCGCTGCGCGAAGCCCGTCACGTGCGCCGGTGTCGCCTCGGCCGGATCCGCGACGCCCTCCCCCGCGAGGTGCGCCGCGTAGCGGGCGAGGTCGCGGCGGTAGGCCTGGATCGTGTTGCGCGAGAGCCCGCGCTCCACCTCGACGTGCCGCAGCCAGCGGTCGATCGCGCGCCGGAGGGCGACGGGGATCTCGGGGGCGGCGTCGGGCGCCGCTCCCCCGGATCCGTCGGCCGCGTCGGTCACGAGGCGGGAGCGGTCCCGTCGTGCCGGAGCTTCGGGTGCCGCGGCCACGGCGCGTCGGCCGGCCCGAGCGTCGTCCATCCGCGCGAGCGGGCGACATGCGCCTGCAGCACCGCGATCACGGTCGACGGGTTCTGGATCCGCCGCTCGAGCACCGCCGTGACGACCTCGTCGAGGTCCACCCAGCGCGTCTCGATGTCGGCCTCCTCGTCGGTGCGCGCGAACGCCTCCGCCGTGGGGGCGAGGCCGCGGGCGAGGTAGACGCGGATCGCCTCGTCGCTGCCGCCGGGCGTCGTGTAGTACTCGGCCAGCACGCTCCACTCGGCGGCGACGAGGTCGGCCTCCTCCGCGAGCTCGCGCTGCACGGCCGTGAGCGGCGGCTCGTCGGTCACGTCGAGGAGCCCGGCCGGGATCTCCCACTCGCGCATGCGCACGGGGTGCCGGTACTGCTTGATGAGGAGAACGCGGTCCTGGTCGTCGATGGCGAGCACCGCGACGGCACCGGTGTGGTCGACGAACTCCCGCGTGATCTCGCCGTCGCCGTACGCGAAGGTCTCACGGCGGATGTCCCAGATCTTGCCCTCGAACACGCGCTCGCTCGACGTGATGTCGAGGGAGACGGCTTCGTCGTGCAGGTCGCCCGCGGGCGAGCCCGCGCCGCCCTCGGTCACGCGACCGCCTCGGCGTCGTCCTCGACGAACAGCGTGCTGGCGGCCTGGCGGTCGAGCGCGGCGCGGACGAGACCCGCGAACAGCGGGTGCGCGCGGTTCGGGCGCGACCGGAGCTCCGGGTGGGCCTGCGTGCCGATGTAGAACGGGTGCACCTCGCGCGGCAGCTCCACGTACTCGACGAGCGTGCCGTCGGGCGACGTGCCCGAGAACACGAGGCCGGCGTCCTGGATCCTGGCGCGGTACTGGTTGTTGACCTCGTAGCGGTGGCGGTGGCGCTCGTGCGAGACGGGCGCGCCGTACAGCTCGGCCGCGAGCGAGCCCTCCGCGAGCGTCGCCTCGTAGAGGCCGAGGCGCATGGTGCCGCCCAGGTCGCCGCCCGCGATGATGTCGACCTGCTCGGCCATGGTCGCGATGACCGGGAACTCGCTCTCGGGGTCGAACTCGCTCGAGGAGGCGCCGGCGAGGTCGGCCTCGTTGCGCGCGTACTCGATCACCATGCACTGCAGGCCGAGGCACAGGCCCAGCACGGGGATCTTGTTGTCCCGCGCGAACTTGAGCGCGCCGAGCTTGCCCTCGATGCCGCGGATGCCGAAGCCGCCCGGCACGCAGAGCGCGTCGAGGTCGCCGAGCATCTTCGCGGCGCCCTCGGCCGTCTCGCACTCGTCGGACGCGACCCAGCGCAGCTTCACGCGGGTCGAGTGGGCGAACCCGCCGGCGCGCAGCGCCTCCGTCACGGAGAGGTACGCGTCGGGCAGGTCGATGTACTTGCCGACGAGGCCGACCGTCACCTCGTGCTTCGGGTCGTGCACGGCGTCGAGCAGGTCGCTCCAGCCGGACCAGTCCACGGCGTCCGCGGCCGGGAGGCCGAGGTGGTCGATGAGGTAGCTGTCGAGGCCCTGCCCGTGCAGCATCTCGGGGATGTCGTAGATGCTCGGCACGTCGACCGCGTTCACGACGGCCTGCTCGTCCACGTCGCACATGAGCGCGATCTTCTTCTTGTTCGAGTCGGAGACAGGCCGGTCGCTGCGGAGCACGAGGGCGTCCGGCTGGATCCCGATGGAGCGCAGCGCCGCCACGGAGTGCTGCGTGGGCTTGGTCTTCTGCTCGCCGGACGCGCCCATGTACGGCACGAGCGAGACGTGCACGAAGAAGACGTTGTTCCGGCCGAGCTCGTGGCGCACCTGGCGCGCCGCCTCGATGAAGGGCTGGCTCTCGATGTCGCCGACCGTGCCGCCGATCTCCGTGATGATCACGTCGGGCTGCGGCTCGTCCGCGGCCTGCAGGCGCATGCGGCGCTTGATCTCGTCCGTGATGTGCGGGATGACCTGCACCGTGTCGCCGAGGTACTCGCCGCGGCGCTCCTTGGCGATGACCTCGGAGTAGATCTGGCCGGTGGTCACGTTGGCCGCCTGGTCCAGCTCGATGTCGAGGAAGCGCTCGTAGTGCCCGATGTCGAGGTCGGTCTCCGCGCCGTCGTCGGTCACGAAGACCTCGCCGTGCTGGAAGGGGTTCATGGTGCCCGGATCCACGTTGAGGTAGGGATCGAGCTTCTGCATGACGACGCGCACGCCGCGCGCCGTGAGGAGGTTGCCCAGGCTGGCCGCCGTGAGGCCCTTGCCGAGCGAGGAAACGACGCCGCCGGTCACGAAGATGTGCCTGGTCGTCTTCGCCGCGCCTGTCGTGCTGGTGATGCTGTCCGTCGAGCTCGGGTCCGTGTCCGCTGAATTGATGTCCGCCACGGGCTTCCATCCTACGTGGATTCCCGGGCACCGCGACAGCCGCGACGCGCCGCGGGATCGGGGGCGGAGGCGAGCCCGGTCCCCCGGCCTCTCTGCGGGGCCCGTCGGCCGGGATCAGCGGAGCGAGGCCGCGGTCTCCACGAGCTCGCGCGCGTGCGCCAGCCCGCTCTCGCTGTCCGGCAGGCCGGAGAGCAGACGCGCCATCTCCTGGATCCGCGCGTCGCCCTCGAGCTGCGTGACGCTGGAGGCGGTGACCTGCCCGTCGCCGCCCTTGACCACGCGCAGGTGGTTGGTGGAGAACGCGGCGACCTGCGCCAGGTGCGTGACGACGATTACCTGCGCGCGCTCCGCCAGCCGCGCGAGCCTCCGGCCGATCTCGATGGCGGCCGCGCCGCCCACGCCCGCGTCGACCTCGTCGAACACGAAGGTGGGCACGGGGTCGTCGCCCGCCACCACGACCTCGATGGCGAGCATGACGCGCGACAGCTCGCCGCCGGACGCCCCGCGCCCGAGCGGCCGCGCCTCGGCGCCGGCGTGCGGCCGCAGCAGGATCTCGACGCGGTCGGCACCCGACAGCGCGGGCTCCTCGCGCGGGCTCACGCGCACGTCGAGCGAGGCGTCGGCCATGGCCAGCGCGCCGAGCTCCGCGGTCACGGCCTCCGCGAGACGCGCGCCGGCCTCCTCCCGGACGGCCGTGACGCGGGCGCCCAGCTCGCCGACGAGCTGCTCGTCGCGCTCCACCTCGACGCGCAGGAGGTCGATCCGGTCGGTGTCGCCGTCGAGCTCCAGCAGGCGCGCGCTGCCCGTGTCGAGGAACGCGAGCGCGTCCTCCACCGTGGGGCCGTGCACGCGCGTGAGGGCTGCCAGCTCGGCGCGGCGGTCCTGCAGCGACTCCAGCTCGCGCGCGCCGTCGGCGTCGAGGCCGGCGAGGTAGCCCGAGAGCTGCACGGCGATCTCCGAGACGAGGATCCGCGCGCTGTCGAGCGACTCGATGATCTCCGCGAGGCCCGCATCGTGCGCCGCGACCCGGTCGAGCCGGCGGTGCGCGGTGTCGAGGACGGAGGCGGCATCGGCCATCTCGCCCGACGCGTCCTCGGCCGACATGAGCTCGTGCGCGGCGGACGCGGCGGCGCGCAGGTCCTCCAGGTTCGTGAGGCGGTCGATGCGCTCGCGCAGCTCCTCGTCCTCGCCGGGCTGGGGCGCGACCGCCTCGATCGCGTCGATGGCGGCGCGCAGCTCCTCGGCCTCGCGCGTGCGGGCGTCCTGCTCCGCGACGAGCCGGTCGAGCTCCGCGCGCGCGGACTGCCAGCGGCGGAACACCTCCTGGTACTCGCCGAGCACGGGCGCGAGCGAGGATCCGGCGAACCGGTCGAGCGCCTGCCGCTGCGCCGTGGAGGACCGCAGCCGCATCTGGTCGGACTGCCCGTGCACCACGACGAGCTGCTCGCCGATCTCCGTCAGCAGCGCCGCGGGCGCGCCGCGGCCTCCCACCGACGCGCGGCTGCGGCCCTCGGACGACAGCTGCCGCGTGACGATGAGCTCGCCCCGCGTGCCGTCGCCGAACGGGTCGACGTCTCCCCCGGCGTCGCGCACGCGCTCGGGCACGGGACCGTCGGCCGCGATGATCCAGCGTCCCTCGACGACCGCGCGCTCGCTCCCCTGCCGCACGGCGCCGGAGTCGGCGCGCGCGCCGAGCAGCAGCCCGAGGGCGGTGACGACCATGGTCTTGCCCGCGCCGGTCTCGCCGGTGACGGCCGTGAAGCCCGGCCCGAGCGGCAGCGTGGCCTGGCCGATCACCCCGAGGTCGCGGATGGTGATCTCCTCAATCACGGTCGACGGGCCCCCTCCAGCCGGTGACCGGCAGCTCGAACTTGTTCACG
>Ga0308163_10000295_pt1 | contig 116194 bp, 99 predicted proteins | sample PhyTR1_FD_201037 | JGI IMG/M metagenome (GOLD analysis project Ga0308163, IMG submission 201037) | Phyllosphere microbial communities from UC Gill Tract Community Farm, Albany, California, United States - DLSLT.R1 | ecosystem: Host-associated > Plants > Phyllosphere > Unclassified | place... | reverse complement strand
CGATGCCGGCCAGCTCGTTGATATTGACGGTGGCGCCGATGCGGTTGCGGCCGGTGTAGCGGTTGCCCTGGTTGTCGACATCGACGCTGCCGTTGAAGCGCGCACCCGGCAGCACGTCGACGATCAGATCGGACGCGCCCAAGGACGCCCCCGGCGCCAGGGTCGAGCTGACCTGCACGCCCGGCAGGTCCGACAGCAGCAGCAGGCGGCGCTCCAGCGGCGTGGTGGCGACCACTTCGCCATCGAGGCCGGCCAGGATGCCGCCGGCCAGGTTGTCGGACAAATTGCTCTTGTTACGCAGCTGCACTTGTCCATACGTACCCGGCAGCACGGTGACTTGCACCACGCCATCCTTGATGTCCTGCGCCGGCAAGTAGGCCTGGGCCAGGAAGTAGCCGCGCGTCTGGTAGTAGCTGGCAATCTTGCTGGCCAGGCCGCGCAGTTCCGTCAGGGTCAGCTCGCTGCCCGGCACGAAGCCGCTGGCGGCGACCAGCTCGCTTTCCGCAAACACCGGCGGCGCGGCGATCTGCAGGCGCTCCACCTTGATGCGGGTGCTGTCGCCGACGATGGCGGCCGGCACATCACCGCGCTGCACGCGGATGGCGGGCGCCGCTTTCGGCAACTGGGGCGCGACCGGAATCTGCTGCAGCTGGCTGCCGGCGGTTGGTTGCTGGGCGTAGGCGCCCTGGATCAGCAGCAGCAAGGTCAGGGGGAGGAGTTTGGCGTTCACGGTCATGATTTCCACGCGCTCGGCAGCAAGCGGCGCGAAAGCGCGCGCAGCGAGGCTGGCAACAGCAGCATTAATATAGCGATAACAGGGACAAGCCACGTCGCGGGCGCGGTGGCAGCAGATGCAAAAAACGGCCTGCGGCAGGCCGTGGAATAACAGAATAAAGGAAATCTCATTTACATAACAATGTTAAATTTTCTTACTCCAAAAAGAAGAAATTCTTTTAAGTAACATTGAAGATTGTAACTGAGTATTTCCAGAGCGAACATAAATCAATTCTTGCAGCCATCTGCCTGCGGATGAAGTGTCGCTGACCGAGCTGTCCGCCGCAGCAAAGCCAGAGCAGATCAGCCTTTGCAGCGCCAGGTATTGCCAGTGGCAGGTCGTGGCCTGCTTGCGGACTGGGCCATAAAACAACAGTCGTACCGCGATGCCGAATGAAATTATTTCATTGTAGAAATATAAAACAGCATTATTTTTACGTCATTGAAACTGAATTTTCAATTGTTACAGACGGTCTTTTCATCATAATTCACATAGTTGCAAAATAAATCACCCGTAAATGCTCATTCCTGCGCCCACGTGTCAGATTATGGTGTGCCCCGTCGAGCCCAGCCTCGGCCTGGTGGCGACCCTGGTCATGCCGCGCGGGGCGGCCCTATCGCAAGCCCACGGCCTGAGGTAAGATGAGGCCGCCATGGACCAACAGTAACTTACTCTTCCGGCCTTGGCGATCATCCGGGCACGCATGGCACCACAGACCTATATCCTGTTTTCCCTGGCGGCGGACGCCATCCTGATCGCCATCCTGCTGTTTCTATGGGCCAGGCAACGCAGCGAATGGCATGCGCTGCTGTGGGCCTGCGGCCAGCTGTCGCTCAGCCTCGGTTCGGCCAGCTGGATACTCGGCGAGCGCTCATCGATGCACTATCTGTTCGCGGCAATGAGCTTGTGCGGCGCCGTGGCCGGCTTCGTCGCTGGCACCGAGTATTTTCTAGGCCACCTGCGCCGGCGCCATTTGCGTCCGCTCATGCTGGCATGCGGCCTGGGCGTCATGGGCCTGTACGGCTTTTGGGACGGCCAGCCGCTGCGCGCGCAATGGATGACGGCCGTCGGGCTGGGCTCGGCGATGGTGTGGTCGGGCCTGAGGTTGGGCTTGCATCGCAACCGCTATCGTTTTTTGGGCATGGTGCTGATCGTGCGCGGCATGTTCAACCTGGCCAACTCGCTGGGCTGGATACCGCCCGACTACCAATCCTGGTTCGTGTACTCGATCGCCATCAAGACCATCTCGATGCTGTGCCTGGTCCATGCGGTGCAGGAAAAAATCCGCCACCGCTATGTGCACACCATCGACAGCCTCAGCAGCGGCTTCCTGATCCACGATCGCAGCGGCCAGATCCAGGTGGCCAATGAACGCTGCGCCACGCTGCTGGGCCGGGCGAACGCCGCCGCCCTGATAGGCACGCATGTGGTCGACCAGCGGCTGTTCGATACACGCGCTGCCGCGGCCGCCTATTTCCGTCGTTTCGAGCTGGCGCACGGCGCCTATCCGTTTATCGAAATGGTCAACATCTCCTTGCCGGACGGCCAGCAGGTGCCGCTGGAAATGATCGCCTCGCCGTATATCGAGAGCGGCCAGCTGTATTGCATGGTGCAGCTGTTCGATATCAGCGAGCGGCAAAAAAAGGATGCTCTGCTGCACCGCGCGGCCCATCACGATCCCGTGACAGGCCTGTTCAACCGCCACGGCCTGCTGCAGGAGCTGGAACGCTGCGTGCAACAGGCCCGGCAGGCGGGTGGCGAGTGCGCGCTGTTCTTCATCGACCTGGACCGCTTCAAGCGCATCAACGATACCTTCGGCCATGAAACCGGCGACCAGCTGCTGTGCCAGTTCGCGCAGCGCCTGCAGGGCGTGTTACCAAAGCAGGCCATCGTGGCGCGCTTCGGCGGCGATGAATTCATTATCGTGCTGCCCGGCACCGCCGTCGCCATGGCGCGCGTGGTCGGCCAGCGCATCCTCGACGCCCTGGCGGCGCCGTTCAGCCTGCCGCTGCAGGCGCTGTCGGTCTCGGCCAGCATCGGCGTGGCCTGCCATCCGCAGCATGGCGCCAGCGCCGACGCGCTGATACGCAATGCCGATATCGCCATGTACGAGGCAAAAAAGGCGGGCCGCGGCCACCTGCGCTTTTTTGACGACAGCATGACGGCGCACGCCAGGGAAGCCCTGACGATCGACGGCGCACTGCGTTCGGCTATCGCGGCGAACGAACTGCAGCTGGTGTACCAGCCCATCGTCACGGCCGATGGCCGGCAGCTGCGCAAGGTCGAAGCGCTGCTGCGCTGGCACAGCGCGCAGCTGGGCATGGTGCCGCCCGACCGCTTCATCCCGGTGGCGGAAGACAGCGAGCTGATCGTGGAACTGGGCCACTGGGTGCTGCAGGCGGCGTGCCGCCAGCTGGCGCAGTGGCAGGGCGAAATGGGCGAACTGATCGTCAGCATCAACGTGTCGGCGAAGCAACTGCTCGATCCTGGCTTTACCGACCAGGTCCGGCGCGCGCTCGATGCGCACGGCCTGCCGGCGCGGCGGCTGGAGCTGGAGCTGACCGAGCGCGTGCTGCTCGACGATACCGACCGGGTGCAAGTGGCGCTGTCGCGCCTGAGCGCACTGGGCGTGAGCCTGTCGCTGGACGACTTCGGCACCGGCTATTCCTCGCTGGCCTACCTGGCCCGCTTCCGGCTCGACACGCTGAAGATCGACCGCTCCTTCGTGCTGCAGATCGAACACAACGCGCGCGGCCGCAGCCTGGCCGCCACCATCGTCGCCATGGGCGCCAGCCTGGGCATGGAGGTGGTGGCCGAAGGCGTGGAAAACGCCGCCCAGGCCGCCATCCTGCAGGAGATGGGCTGCCATTATCTGCAGGGCTACCATATCGCCCGGCCGATGGCGGCGCAAGCCCTCGGTTTTCCTGAGGTGGCGGCTCCGGATTGACGAATTGCCCGCCATCGGGCGGCGGCGTAAGGTGGGCCATCTTTCCGATGGAACCCTCATGCAAACCTCTACCGTGACACCCGCCGCGCGCGGCGCGCTGGCCGCCTTGTCGCTGGCCACGCTGCTGCCGGCGCTGGGCGCCAGCATCGCCAATATCGGCATGCCCGCCATCGCCGCCAGCCTGCAGGCGCCGTTCAAACAGGTGCAGTGGGTGGTGCTGGCCTACCTGCTGGCCGTGACTGTTCTTTCCGTCTGGGCCGGCCGCCTGGGCGACCGGCTGGGCCGGCGCCGTTTGCTGCTGGCCGGCATCACCCTGTTCGCCTTGGCCTCCCTTTTTTGCGCGCTGGCGCCCAATTTGCCGCTGCTGGTGGCGGCGCGCATCGCACAGGGCGCCGGCGCGGCCGTCATGCTGGCGCTGGCCATGGCGATGGCGGCCGGCGCCGTCAGCCAGCAGCGCGCGGGTAGCGCCATGGGCCTGCTGGGCAGCATGTCGGCTTTGGGCACCACCCTGGGGCCGGCGCTGGGCGGCCTGCTGCTGGCGCGTTACGGCTGGCCGTCGCTGTTCCTCGTCAATCTGCCGCTGGCGGCCCTGGCGCTGCTGCTGGCCTGGCGCTACCTGCCCGAAGGCCGGCAAGCACCTGGCGTGCCGCTGCCGCCCCTGTCCCTGCGGACCGAACCCGCGCTGGCGGCGGGCCTGCTCGCCAGCATGCTGGTATCGACCGTCATGATGACCACGCTGGTGGTCGGGCCGTTCTACCTGGCGCGCGGCCTGCAACTGGACAGCGCCGTGAGCGGACTGGTACTGGCGCTGGGGCCGCTGGCCGCCGCCCTGTGCGGTGTGCCGGCCGGACGCCTGGTCGACCGCCACGGCGCCCGGCGCATGCTCAAGGCCGGCTTGCTGTGCGCGGCGCTGGCCTGCGTGGCGCTGGCGCTGCTGCCGGCCCGCCTGGGCGTGGCCGCGTATGCCTTGCCGCTGGTGGCGCTGACGGCCGGCTACGCGCTGTTCCAGGCAGCCAACAACACGGCCATGATGACGGGCGTTGCAACTGGCCGGCGCGGCGGCGTGGCTGGCTGGATGAGCCTGTCGCGCAACCTGGGCCTGGTGGCCGGCGCTTCGCTGATGGCCGGCGTGTTCGCCCTGGCGGCGGGCGGCGACGTGACGCTGGCGCCGGGCGACGCCGTCGCGCGCGGCATGCACGCCGCCTTTGCCTCGGCGGCCATGGTGCTCGTCGCCGCGCTGGCGATCGCACGGCGCGGCGGCGAGCGGCACAAAATGACGCTACCATAGCCAGATGGACATCCTGCACCTGAAAACCTTTGCCTGCGTGGCACGCGAAGGCAGCATCACGCGCGCCGCCGAACGCCTGTTCCTGAGCCAGCCCGCCGTCAGCGCCCATATCAAGGGCATGGAAGAGTATCTGGGCCTGGCCCTGTTCGACCGCACCGCGCGCGGCATGCGCTTGACCAGCCACGGCCAGCGCATCCTGGCCATGGCCGAGCACACCATCGCCAGCCATCGCGCGCTGATCGATGAAGCGGCCATGCTGAAGGGCCGGCTGGCCGGCCGCCTGAGGATCGGCGTCGGCGGGCAATCGGACACGGCGCTGATCGGCAGGCTGCTGCGGCGCTTCGCCGAACACCATCCTGAGGTGGAAGTGTCGCTGGAATACGGCAGCTCCAGCGCCACTCTGGCCGCCATCCGCAGCGGCGCGCTGGACGCCGGCTTCTACAACGAAGCGCGCACGCCCGGCGGCGACCTGGCCACCCGCGAAATGGCGCGCTTTTCCATCTACCTGGCCGCGCCGGCCGGCATGGTCGACCCTGGCGCACCGCTGGACTGGGCCGCGCTGGGCGAACTGCCGTGGATCTTCGCGCCGGCCAGCCTGTGCTGCGGCAGCACCGCCGAGCAGCTGTTCCAGGCCCACCAGTTCCGCCCGCGCCGCATCATCAGCGTCGACCGCGAAAGCGTGATGCGCCCGATGCTGGCGCAGCGCCTGGGCATCGGCCTGCTGCATGGCGACACCGCGCTCGAAGCCCAGCGCCAGGGCGAAGTCGACCTGCTGTGCGTGGCCCATCCGGCCGTCAGCCAGCTGTTCGCCCATTTGGCCAGCCGCGCGCACGAGCCGCTGTTCGGCGCCATCCACCAGGCCCTGGGCGCATCGCAGCACCATGCCGGGACCTGAGCCGCCTGGAAACCATCCTGATCGACGATGGCCAGCATGCGGGGCGGCCCGATGCGCGCGACTTACTGCGGCAGTGGATGAACAAGCTGCCGGGCGTAGGCTATCCGGCCTTCGACGAGGCCATCTGCAAGGATTATTGAGCCGCAGCCGCAAGCCGGCGGCGATGCCATCGCAAGCCTCGGCAACCACACGCTCGGCGCCCGGTTTGATTTGAAAAACAAAAACAGGGTTATCATCATGCAGTCATATCAATAACGCCACTCATCTACCGAGGCCACCCATGCAAGCACCACTTCAAGCAAGAAATGCCGCTGATGTCGCCCGAACGGACACCGCCCGGACAGTGGCACAGAAACGGGTTCTGGCGGACGACCGGCCCCAGGCGGTGGCGCAACGCAAACTGGCCGAGATGATGAATAACAGCCCGCGCGTGTTGCAGCAGCGGGCGCTAAGCAAGGTCATTCACAACAGTGCGCCTATGGTGGCGCAGCGCAAAGAAAAAACCAACCATACCGGCCTGCCCGATCAATTGAAATCAGGGATAGAGGCGCTCTCCGGCATGAGCATGGATCATGTAAAGGTTCACTATAACTCGCCCAGGCCGGCGCAGTTGCAGGCGCATGCCTATGCCCAGGGCAGCGAGATTCATCTTGGGGCGGGCCAGGAAAGGCATTTGCCGCATGAGGCCTGGCATGTGGTACAGCAAGCCCAAGGGCGGGTGCAGCCTACTTTGCAGATGAAGGCGGGCGCGGTCAACGATGACCCTTCTCTGGAGACCGAGGCCGACACCATGGGCGAGAGAGCGGTACAGTTCAAGGCCGACCATGTGCTACGCAAGCTGGTGGCAAAGGAATCGGCGACTGGCGAAGCAAGCATGCGATCGCCGGGCCTGGCAAACGACGCGGTGCTGCAAGCGAAATGGGTTCATCTCAACCAGCAAGGCACGGCTAAAATCAATCTGGCTGCCACTTCCACGGCTAACATCTACGTCAACACGGCCACACAAATACAATACACGGTGATTGGCTTCGCGACGGATGGTGCTCCGATCGTGGCGCAGTCAGGAACTGCTGCGCTCGGCACGCCGGCAGGTCTTTTCCAGGCCGGCACGATGCATTTCACCATGCCACAAGGCGGCGTTTTCAGTGCTCAATCCGCGCAGACTGCAACACGGCCCTACGCGAACACCATGGCCACCTTGACCGGTCATCCCTCCTCCTACGGCGTGAAGGTGGGAGACGTCGGCTCATACAAGGCCATCCAGCATCTGGAAAAAACCGGCGACCAATTGACGGGCGATCATCAGCCTTCCGGCGCCGCCATCAAGGAGGCGATCCGGCAAGCGCTGCATGGCGCGATGACCACCATGCTGACGCGGAGTGAGGCAAACCATGCCTACCAGAAAGCAATCACTATCGTGATGACCGACGCGTGGCACAAGGCCCAGTCGCGCACTTATGGCGGCAGGAACAGCAAGGCACAGATCGGTCAAGACGCAGCCGACCTGATGACAGCCGCGATGGAGGATTGGAAGCAAACCGTGCCCGAACTGGAAAAGACACTTACGCAGCAGCAAATCCAGGCCATCTGGGCTAACCTCGAGAAGACGCGCAAGGCCTTTTATGGAACCGGCGACCCGCAAGTGGCATTGCTTTAGCCCATAGCGTCATGCACAAGTCAGCCCGGCTCCGGCGCGGCCGGCGCAAACCACACCGTCACGCATAGCCCCCTGCCCTCGCCGCTCTCGGCCAGTTCGATGCCGGCCTGGTGATGGTCGGCTATATTGCGCACGATGGACAAGCCCAGGCCGCAGCCCCAGGCGTCGTGGCCGTCGGGACGATAAAAACGGTCGAACAGGCGCGCGCGGTGTTCTTCCGGCACGCCGGGGCCGTTGTCGCGCACGCGCAGCATGGCGCGTCCGTCGATGTGCGCCGCTTCGAGATCCACCGTGCCGCCCGGCTGCGTGTAGCGCAGGGCATTGTCGACCAAGTTGTTGAGCAGCACCTGCAAGCCGTCAGGGTCGGCCTCGACCAGCACTTGCGCCGGCGCCACCACGCCCAGGTCGATCTCGCGGCTGTCGGCCAGCGCGCCATGGTCGGCCACGGCGCCGGCCAGCAGCTGGCCCAGGTCGACCGTGCGCAACTGGCCCGGCGCCAGCGCCGCTTCGTGGCGGGCCAGGCTCAGTAGCTGGCGCACCAGGTGGGTGCTGCGGTCGAGCCGGTCGTGCAGTTTTCTCAAGGCCACGCTGCGCGCCGCGTCGCTGGTGGCGCGTTCGGCTACCTGCAACTGCAGTTTCAATGCCGTCAGCGGCGAGCGCAGTTCGTGCGCCGCATCGGCCACAAAGGTGCGCTGCGCCGTGATCGCCTCGTCGAATTTGCGCATCAGGCCATTCAGCGCCAGCACCACCGGCCGCAGTTCGGGCGGCATCTGCTGCATCGGCAACGGTGTCAGGGCATCGGGCGAACGCCCGGCCACGCTGTCGGCCAGGCGGTCCAGCGGCTGCAGCGCGCGCCGCACCACCACCACGATCACCAGCGCCAGCATCAGGGCGAACGCGAGCAGCGGCGAGCCGGCGCGCCAGGCCATGCTGAGCGCCAGGTGGCGCCGCACGTTCATGGTCTGCGCCACCTGCACATAGCGGCCGCGCCGCGTTTCGCCATACAGGCGCCAGCGCAGGCCGTTCACTTTCACCCGCGTAAAGCCGTCCAGCGCGTACCGCGGCAATTGCGGCTTGCCTTCGGCCGCATACAGCAGCGCGCCGCGCGCGTCCCACGACTGCAGCACGAACGCTTCCTCCGGGTCCTGCGGCGACGGCCGGCCCGTATCGGGCGCGAACTCACCGGGAACGGCGACGGCCAGCTGGCGCAGCTGCAGGTCGCCGATTTCATTGGTTTCTTCCAGCAGCGAAAAGTACAGCGAGGCGCCGGCCCCCAGCACGCACAGCAGGGTCGCGCCAAGCAAACCAAGCAACAGGCGGTGGCGGATGCTGGTCATGGCGCCACCCGGATCTTGTAGCCGACGCCGCGCACGGTCTGGATAAAATCGGCGCCGAACTTCTTGCGCAGCTGGTAGATATACACGTCGACGGTATTGCTTTCCACTTCGCTGTCCCAGCCGTACAGTTTTTCCTCGAACTGGCTCTTGGTGATCACCTTGCCCGGATTGTCGAGCAAGGCGCGCAGCACCGAAAACTCGCGCCGCGCCAGTTTTACGGGCACGCCATGAAAGCTCGCTTCATGGCTGGCCAGGTCCAGGGTCACGCCGCCATGTTCGATCACCGAGCGCGTATGGCCGCTGCGGCGGCGCAGCAAGGCGCGCAAACGGGCCAGCAGTTCATCGAGATCGAACGGCTTGACCAGGTAGTCGTCGGCGCCCGCGTCCAGCCCTTCGACGCGGGCCGGCGTGCCGTCGCGCGCGGTGATGATCAGCACCGGCAGGTCGGCGCCGCGCTTGCGCGCCGCGCGCAGCACGTCCATGCCCTGCAGGCCGGGCAAACCCAGGTCGAGCAGCATCAGGTCGTAGTCAAAACCGTCCAGCGCCAGCTGCGCCTCGCGGCCATCGCGCACCCAGTCCACCGCATAGCTTTCGCCACGCAGGCCATCGACCAGGCTCTCGCCGATCATCGGATCATCTTCCACCAGCAGCAATCGCACCCGGATACTCCTCTTTGACAGTACGCCATCTTACCCTGACTGTTAGGCGCAGCACAGAGCCTGTGGGCAATCGCACGTACCGTGCAACGGATAACCACCAATGCGGAGCCCGCCATGACGACTACCAGCCAACCTGATCCCTACCCTCATCCCGCCGGCGGCTGGGGTTCCGTCAAGGAGGTGGGGGCAGCGTTGCTGACCGAAGGCGTGCTGTTCAAGGGCGGCAGCCTGATGCTGCACCAGAACAAGACCGAAGGCTATGCCTGCGTCGGCTGCGCCTGGGCCAAGCCGGCCAATCCGCACCCATTCGAATTTTGCGAAAGCGGCGCCAAGGCCACCGCCTGGGAAATCACCAGCAAGAAGATCGGCAGCGACTTTTTCAGGCAGCATGCGCTGAAGGACTTGCGCAGCTGGAGCGACCATGAACTGGAAAGCGTCGGCCGGCTGACGGTGCCAATGCGCTGGGATGCAGCCAGCGACCGTTACGTGGAAACCAGCTGGGATGCGGCGTTTGCGGAAATCGGCACGGAACTGCGCGCGATGGCGCCGGACGGCGTGGTGTTCTACAGTTCCGGGCGCGCCTCGCTGGAAACGTCGTATATGTACCAGCTGGCCGCGCGCATGTACGGCAATAACAACCTGCCCGACAGCTCCAACATGTGCCACGAAAGCACCTCGGTGGCGCTGCCCAAGACCATCGGCGTGCCGATCGGCACCGTGGTGCTGGACGACTTCGAGCAGGCCGACTGCATCTTTTTCTTCGGCCAGAACGTCGGCACCAACAGCCCGCGCATGCTGCACCAGTTGCAACAGGCGCGCCAGCGCGGCATCCCGGTGATCACCTTCAATCCCTTGCGCGAGACCGGCCTGCTGCACTTTGCCAATCCGCAGTCGCCAGCCGACATGCTGACGACCGCCGAGACGCAGATCACCACCCAGTATTTGCAGGTGAAAGCGGGCGGCGACAGCGCGGCCCTGATGGGCTTGTGCAAAGCGCTGGTGGAAGCCGACGATGCGGCGCAGGCGGCAGGCGGCGCGCGCGTGCTGGATGCGGCATTCCTGATGGAGCACACCTCGGGTTTCGACGATTTCGCCGGCGCGGCGCGCGCCACCTCGTGGCTGGACATTGAACGCGAGTCGGGCCTGGGCCGCGCCGATCTGGAAACGGCGGCGCAAACCTATGCGCGCGCCGAACGCGTGATCGGCATCTTTGGCATGGGCCTGACCCAGCACCGCAATGGCGTGCAGAACGTGCAGATGCTGTCGAATTTTCTGCTTTTGCGCGGCAATATCGGCAAGCCGGGGGCCGGCATCTGCCCGGTGCGCGGCCATTCGAACGTGCAGGGCCAGCGCACGGTGGGCATCACGGAAAAGCCGGAACTGGCGCCACTCGACCAATTGAAAAAACAGTATGGCTTCGAGCCGCCGCGCAGCAAAGGTCTCAATACCGTCACCGCCTGCGAGGGCCTGCTGGACGGGTCCGTGAAGGCCTTTGTCAGCCTGGGTGGCAATTTCCTGCGCGCCGCGCCCGACACGGACGTGCTGGAACCGGCCTGGAACAAGCTGCGCCTGTCGGTGCAGATCGCCACCAAGCTCAATCGCAGCCACCTGGTGCCGGGCGCGGTATCGTATTTGCTGCCCTGCCTGGGCCGCATCGAGATCGACCGCCAGGCCAGCGGCGAGCAGGCCGTCTCGGTCGAAGACAGCACCGGCTGCATGCACGGCTCGCGCGGGCGCGCCGAACCGGCCGCCACTACCTTGCGCTCGGAGCCGGCGATTGTCGCTGAACTGGCGCGCGCCATGCTGCCGCCCGAGCGGTTTGCGCTGGCGCCGTGGGATGCCTGGGTGGCCGACTACGCCAAGGTCCGCGACGCGATCGCCGTTACCTACCCCGACATCTTCCACGATTTCAACGCCCGCATGTGGCAGCCGGGCGGTTTCCGCCGCCCCGTGCCTGCCTCACAGCGCGTGTGGAAAACGCCGAACGGCCTGGCCAATTTCATCACCCCGGAAAGCCTGCTGGAAGACCCGGACCAGGCGCAGCCGGCAGGCGACGTACTGCGTCTGTTTACCATCCGCAGCGACAGCCAGTTCAATACCACCATCTACAATGAAGACGACCGCTTTCGCGGCGTCTACGGCGGCCGGCGCGTGCTGCTGGCCAATGCGATCGATATCATCCGCCTGGGCTTCATGGAAGGCGCGCTGGTCGACGTGCATGGCGTGGCGCCGGACGGCATCGAACGCCGCGTCAATGGCCTGCGGCTGGTGGCCTACGACGTGCCGCCCGGCTGCATCGCCGGCTACTACCCCGAATGCAACCCGCTGCTGCCGCTGGCCCACCATGCGGTGGAAAGCATGGTGCCGGCGGGGAAATCGATTGCGGTGAGGTTGAGTGCGGGGGCCCCATCGGGCCGATAAACGTTTTGTGGCTCGCAGCGGAAATCTGGGGTCAGACCCGTCGGGTCTGACCCCGGCCTTTCAACGTTGCAGTCAAAATCCTGCCAACACTATGCGCTCATTGATCCACCCATGCGTCCTTGCCCGCACCCGGCGCGCCAGTTCGATCGGAAAGCGGATAAAACCATGCGCCGCTTCCGGCACCAGGTGCAGCTCCACCTCGGCCACCTCCTGCCAGCGCCGCGCCATCAGCACCGTGTCGTCCAGCAGCGGATCGCGCTCGCCGGCGATCATCAGGGCCGGCGGCATGCCGTCCAGCGCGCCGTACAGCGGCGACAGCGGCGGCAGGCGCTGCCGCTCTTCGTCCAGGCCCGGCGTCAGCAGGCGCATGGCCGACACCATGCTGGGGCCATGCAGCAGCAAGGTATCGAGGCCGGCCGCGCGCACGCTGGGCGTGCCGGCCAGGTCGTACACGCCGTAATACAGCACCGCGCCCTTGATGCGCGCCATCATCTGCGGCCACTGTTTGAGCCGCAGCAGGGTCGCGGCCGCCAGATGGCCGCCGGCCGATTCGCCCACCACGAAGACTGGCAAATCCGCAAACTGCGACGACAATAGCCAGCGCGCGGCGGCCAGGCAGTCGTCCAGCATGTCTTGCAAGGTATGGGACGGCATCAGCCGGTAGTCGACCGACACCACCGCCACGTCGCAGGCGTTCACCAGCGCGATATTGAGCCCGTCGTTCATCTGCGCGTTGCCGATGACCCAGCCGCCGCCATGAAAATCGAGCACCACCGCGCGCGCGGGCCGCGTGCCGGTCAGGATACGCACCGGCACCCGCAGGCCATCTGCCTCGGCAAATTCGCGCCGGGCGCGCACGCCGGCGCGCGCCAGCCGGGCGCCGTCCGCCACCTGCCCCAGGCGCAGCAGCGACTGCACCAATATCGGCGTGACCCGGTTGCGGATGCGCAGCCGTGGCGCCCAGGCCAGGCGGCGGTTGAAACGCCGCGCCTCGGCCAGGGTGATGTCGTTCAATTCGATGTGCATCAAGGCACGCTCCCATCCATTGTTTACAGGCGAACTATAGCGTCTTGCGACAAGTTCGGTTGTCCTGCAGATGGGCGTCAACAGATGTCGGGAGGTAACATTAATCTATTTGAGCGGCGCCTGCTGCTGCCGGTAGCGCCCCACAAGTTCGCCCTTGGCCAGCACATGGCCATGCATGGCATTGAGCAACTGGTCGCGGTCGGCGCCGAACGGCAGCGCCAGCACCGTATCGAGGGCAAACACCTGAAAATGATAATGGTGGGCCGGATCGCCCACCGGTGGACGCGGGCCGTAGTAGCCGGTCGAGCCGCGCGTGGTGCGCCCCTGCAGCACGCCTTCCGGTTCGGTCAGGCGCGGCTGCTCCTGCAGTCCTTCCGGCAGGCTGTTGACCGTGGCCGGGATATTCCAGGCCAGCCAGTGCACGAAGGGCTTTTGCGGCGCATCGGGGTCTTCCATGATGATGGCATACGATTTGGCGCCCTCCACCTTCGACCATGACAGCGGCGGCGAGACGCCATCGGCGTATTCGCTGTATTTCGCGGCCAGCATGGCGTTGCCGGCAAAGGCCGGACTGTTGACGGCCAGCTTGCCGCCACCTTGCGTGCGCGCCAGCGCCAGCGGCACGTTTGTGCCCTGCGTGGCCTGCTGCCGCATCGGCCCGGCCGGCGGCGCCGGCAGCATGGCGCCACGCGCCGCGCTGCCCGTGTAGGCAATGCGGTACAGCACCCCATTGGCATCGTCCGCCATCAGCAGCGAACCGTCTTTCGCCATCGCCAGGCCCACCGGGCGCGCGATATGGGTCTTGCCGCCATCGGCCAGGAAGCTGCCGACGAAGGGCTCGATCGATTTTGCCTGGCCGTCGGCAAAACGCACGCGCACGATTTCATAGCCGGACGGCGTGCTGCGGTTCCACGAGCCGCGCATGGTGACAAACGCGTCGCCCTGGTATTCGGCCGGGAAGTTCGCGCCGCGGTAGAACAGCAGTTGCATCGGCGCCGCGTGCGCCGTGTAGCCGAGCGCCATCGGCGTGCTGCGCGCCTTCCATTCTTCCTTGCTGATGTCGCCCGGTGGCGTGCTTTGCGGGTAGATGCTGCCGGCGCCATACACGTGCGGCCAGCCATACTGCTTGCCCAGTTCGATCTTGTTCAGTTCTTCCTGCTGCTCGTCGTCGCCCAGGTAATCGATGCCGTGGTCCATGCCCCACAACTCGCCCGTGCGCGGCTGCCAGTCGAAGCCGATCATGTTGCGCAGGCCCGAAGCAAAGATGGCGCGCTGCTTGCCATCCGGCGAAGCGCGCAGCAAGGTGGCGTTTTCCGGATTGCTTTCGTTGCAGGTATTGCAGGTCGAGCCGGCACTGATATACAGCATGCCGTCCGGACCGAACGCCAGCGTGCGGTTCGGGTGCTGGCCGGCGTCCGGCAGGTCGCCGATGACCAGTGTCAATGGCGACAGGCGCCCGTCCGGCAGGATATCGGCCACGAACACTTCCTTGACGGTGGCCAGGTACAGCTTGCCGTCGCGGATCGCCAGCCCATGCGCGCCGGCGCGGCTGGCCACGGTCACGGGCGGGCCGTCGGCACGGCCATCATTGTCGGCATCCCTGAACATCAACACGTCACCCTGGTCGCGGCGGCTTACATAAATGGTGCCGTCCGGCGCGACGGCGATGATGCGGATGTTTTTCAGGCCCGATGCGAACACCGACACCGCAAAACCGGGCGGCGCCTTGATGCCGGCCATGCGCGCGGGCGTCGCCTCGACCTTGTCTGGCTTGACGACGGCGGCCGCGATACCGACGCGGGTGCCATCACCTTGCTGGGCATGCGCGGTATTGAACAGCAAAGCGGCGGCGCCGGCGATGGCGGGCACGGCAAGGGTCAAAGGAATTCGCATGGTGGGCCTCTTGTATTTATTGCAAATATCGACCTTTCCCCTTGCGGGCTCTGTACGGCATCTAACCGAGCGGCCATCACCGCCGGTGGTGCGCCAGCTTGCCCCTTGCGTGCGTGTGCGCACCGACCAAAGCGTATGAAAAGCGCAACATGACAGCATGCTTCATCTTGTTGACCAGTCATAGGAACAAACCATTGGACACTACCACTCTCCAGCCACACGACGTTGTAGCCGAGCGCCGGGCCGCCATCGCCAGCCGCGTGAAACAGGGCGGCTGGTCGTCCTATCTGTATGCGCTGGCGCAGATGGCGCGCGCTGCGGCCGACGCCTGGCTGGGCCGGCGTGCTTCCAGCAAGGGCGCTGCCCTGACCTTGTACGTGCTGTTTTCGCTGGCGCCGATGCTGATCCTGGTGGTGGCCCTGGCCAGCATCTTCTTTGACGAAAACGCCGTGCGCACCGCCCTCTTGACGGAACTGGGCGGCCTGACCGGCGCCCAGGGCGGTGACGCCTTGAAAGCCATCATTGCCGGCGCCAAGCGCGCGGACGAGGGCCTGGCCGCCAGCCTCATCTCCGGCGTGATCGTGCTGGTGACGGCCACCAGCGCGTTTGCGGAACTGAAGGAAAGCCTCGACGAACTGTGGCAGATCCCGCCGTCGGAAGGCTCGGGCGTCTGGCTGTTCGTAAAAGAGCGCATCCTGTCGTTCGGCCTGTTGCTGGTACTGGCCCTGATGCTGATGATGACCCTGGCCGTCAACGCCGGCCTGGCCGCCATGCAGGGCAGCTGGGTCGACCCGACCGATCCGGGCAAGCTGCTGCAATATGCGCTGGCCGGCCTGTCGATGGTGATCGTCACCGTCATCTTCGCCTTCATCTACAAATACCTGCCGGCCACGCCGATCGCCTGGGGCGACGTGATCGTCGGCGCCATCCTGACGGCCATCCTGTTCATGGGCGGCAAGGTGCTGATCGGCCTGTACCTGGGCCACGGCGACTTCGGCAATGCCTACGGCGCGGCCGGCTCCATCGTCGCGCTGATCACCTGGATCTATTATTCGGCGCAGATCTTCTTCTTTGGCGCCTTGTTTACGCATGAATATGCGATGACCCTGGGCAGCCGGCGGCACAAAGATGTCATCACGCCACCCCAGGTCAAGCCAGGCAACGCCAGGTAAAGCCTGCTTATTGTGGCAATGCTATCGTTTTATCTCCAAAAAAACACGGCTGCGCAAGACAGCACGTGATAACAATCATCAAGGAGACAAAATGAAACAGACTATGCTTTCATGCATGGTGGCGGCCGCCTGCGCCACGCTGATTACCGGCTGCGGCAGCAGCGAGACCACGCCCGCCGGCGACACCACCGCATCGGCCGACACCCGCGCCAGCCAACTGGTGGCCGCCATGACGCTGGACGAAAAAATCCAGCTGGTGCACGGCACCGGCATCGGCGTGGGTCCGCTGGGCGGCGCCGGCTATATTCCGGGCATCGCGCGTCTGGGCATCGCCGACTATTATGCGGCCGATTCATCGACCGGGGTCAGCCAGCTCAAACTGAACGGCAACGCCTTGACGGCGGTCGACAATGGCGCCACGCCACTGCCGTCGGGCATTGCGCTGGCCGCCAGCTGGGATACGGCGCTGGCGCGCGAGTACGGCGCCCATATCGCCAAAGAATTGCGCACACTGGGCTATACCGAAGGGCTGGGCGGCGGCGTCAACCTGGCGCGCGAATTGCGCAATGGCCGCACCTTCGAATATTCAGGAGAGGACCCTGTGTTGGCAGGCAATATGATCGTCGCCCGCACGCTGGGCACGCAGTCGGAAAAGGTGGTGGCCACCATCAAGCACTATGTCGCCAACGACCAGGAAACCAACCGTTTTACCTCCAATTCGATCGTCGATGAACGCAGCTTGCGTGAACTGCATATGCTGCCGTTTGAAATCGGCGTCAAGGAAGGCCAGCCCGGCAACGTCATGTGCGCCTACAACCTGGTCAATGGCGACAAATCCTGCGAGAGCAAATACCTGCTGACTGATGTGCTGAAGAACGAATGGGGCTTCAGGGGCAAGGTCCAGTCGGACTGGTTCCAGGCGATTACCGACACCGTCAAGTCGGTCAATGCGGGACTCGATGAGGAGCAGGCCGGCTCGGTCGATGACGACGTCGGGTTCTTTGGCGTGAAAAGCCATCTGAACCAGAAACTCAAGGCAGCGGTGCAGTCCGGCACAGTCAGCATGGCGCGCCTGGACGACATGGTAAAACGCCGGCTGCGCACCGTGATCAGCCTGGGCATCCACGATTCGCCCGCCACGCCAGGTGGCAAGATCGACCAGGCGCTGGGCGACAGCGTGGCGCGCAAGGTGGCCGAGCAATCGATGGTGCTGCTGAAGAACGATACGCCAGCGGCGGCGTCCGCACCGGCCTTGCCGCTGGACGCCGCCGCCATCACCAGCATCGTGGTGATCGGCGGCCATGCCGACGTCGCCGTGCTGTCCGGCGGCGGCGCGGCCGGTACGCCGCCGCGCGATGGCAATGCCGTCGCCTGTCTGGACCCGAACGGCATGATCGGCGGCCAGGTGACGGCTTGCGCCGTCTGGTACAAATCCTCGCCGCTGGACGCCATCCGCGCCAAAGCGCCGCGCGCCACGGTGACCTACCTGGACGGTTCCGACCGTGCGGCGGCCGCGCAGGCCGCGGCCAGTGCCGACGTCGCCATCGTGTTCGCCACCCAATGGCAGACCGAGGCCGGCGACCTGCCCTCGCTGAGCCTGCCCGACGCCGTCACCGACCGCGCCAACCAGGCCTATGACCAGAACGCCCTGATCGCCGCCGTCGCCGCGCGCGCCAAACGCAGCATCGTGGTGCTGGAAAACGGCACGGCCGTCACCATGCCGTGGATCGCCGGCACCCATGCCGTGCTGGCGGCATGGTACCCGGGCGTCAAGGGTGGCCAGGCGATCGCCAATGTGCTGTTTGGCGACGTCAACCCGTCGGCCAAGCTGCCTGTCACGTTCCCGAAAAGCGACGCGGACGTGCCGCAGAAAACCATCTCGGCCACCGATAACGATGTGCGCTACAGCGAAGGCCTGCTGGTCGGCTACCGCTGGTATGACGCGCACGCGATCGAACCCCTGTTCCCGTTTGGCCACGGCCTGTCATATACGCGCTTTGCGTATTCGGGCGCCAGCAGCAGCGTCGATGCGGCCGGCAACCTGACGGTCAGCTTCACGCTGGCCAATACCGGCAAGGTGGCCGGCGCGGAAGTGGCGCAGGTGTATGCGACCTTGCCGGTGGCGGCCGGCGAGCCTCCGCAGCGCCTGGTCGGCTGGCAGAAGGTGGCGCTGGCGCCAGGCGAAAGCAAGATCGTCAGCGTGACAGCCAAAGCCGAGCGGCTGGCCATCTGGGATGTGGCGGCAAAGCAGTGGCGGCTGCCGGACGGGAAATTCACGCTGGCCATCGGCGGCTCCTCGCGCGACAAACAGGCGGCCGGCAGCAGCGTGGAGCTGCGCGGCCGGTTGCTGCCGCTGTCGCGCTAGCGCGCCCGCGCAGGCCCCGGTAGATTATGATGGCGTTGTCCGGCCTGCGCCGGACACCACCACAATAATACTCCGGGGCTTGCGCGCTGCATGTCACCGGCAAGGAGACAGGCATGGTCATCTTCCAGCCAAAAACCGTATCGAACGTGCTGGCGCAGCTCAGCTTGCGTGGCGCGGCCAGCCGTGGCATCGGTCCGGACGAGTTCCGCAGGCTGACCGGCATCGCCCAGCTTGAAACGACGCAGCTCAATGGCCGCATCGCCGGCGCCAAGCATATCGCCATGCTTCACCTGACGGAGTCTGGCTGGATGCCCGGCCACGTCTTTCACGGCGAGCTGGGCGCCCCGCTGTTCGCGCCGCTGAGCACCGTGTTGGGCGTGGTGACCAATGCCCCCAGCTTGTCGGCCGCCTTTGACGACTACCTGCAATTGCGCACGCTGATAGGCAATGTCGACCAGCTGGCCATGCGGCGCGCGGGCGACGATTTCGTGTGGGAATACACACTCGAAGGCGAAGGCCGGCGCGCCGTCAGCGCGTTTGGCAATCTGCTGCTGATCAGCAAACTGGTGCGCCAGTACACGATGGACACCCAGCAGCATATGGCGATCGAGCTGACGGGCAAGGCGTTTTCCAGCATCGCGCAGCTGACCGAACTGGGGCCGTTTACCGTCAGCTTCGGCCAGGGAGCCAACCGCCTGCGCTTTTCCACCGCGCTGGCGGACGCGCCCTACCCCCTGCACAATCCGCTCAGTTACCAGATCCTGCGCGGCCAGGCCAGGCTGGAGCTGCGCGGCCTGAACGCGGCACATTCATTCTCGATGCAGCTGGAAGACCGGCTGACGCAGCTGCTCAGGCAGCACGACGGCGTGGCGCAGGCGCAGCCACTGGCGCTGGTCTGCGCGGACATGGCCATCACGCGTTCCGGGCTGCACCGGCGCCTGCACAAGGAAGCCACCAACTTCCAGGCCATCCTGGCCGGCGTGCGCCTGGCCGAAGCGCGGCGCCTGCTGCGCCAGCCTGGCCTGAGCGTCTCCGAGATCAGCGATATGCTGGGCTTTTCCTCGCCGTCGGCGTTTTCGCGTTTCTTTTCCGGGCATGGCGGCAACACGCCCTCGCACTACCGGCGCACTCAGGCATTGCTGACCGCATAGCGCGACATGTCGCTGCCGCCGCCCTGCCACAAGGCCAGGAACGATTCGTAGACGTGACGCGTGAGCGAGGGGCGGCGGCGCGACTTGCGCCAGAATTCGTAGCGGCCCTTGAAGACATAGCCGTCGTTGAAGGTCACTTCGAAATCGATGTCGACCTGGTCGCCGGCGCCGTGCACCCACGATCCCAGCAGGCGGTCGGCTTCGCGAAAGGCGCCCAGCACGGCGCTTTGATGGTTCTGCCGGCCGATGCGGATGCGGGCCACTTCGATTTTTTCATCGTCGGATTCGTCCATGGCTAACGATGGCGATTGCATGTTCATGGTGCCTGTCCCTTTCATGGTTTATGCAGCTTGTTGCTGGTAACTGTCTTGTAAAAATCGGCTGGCCACCGCTGCCGGCAATGGCCGGCTGTAGTAATAGCCCTGTATCTGGTCGCACTGCCAGCCGCACAGCAGGCTGCGCTGCTCGTCCGTTTCCACTCCTTCGGCGATCACCGACAGGCCCAGGCTATGGCCCAGGCCGATGGTGGCCTGCACGATGGCGCGCTGTTCGCCGACGCTGGCCATATTGCGCACGAACGACTGGTCGATCTTGAGCTTGTCGATCGGAAAGCGGGACAGATAAGCCAGGCTGGAATAGCCGGTGCCGAAGTCGTCGATGGCCAGGCGCAGGCCCAGGGCGCGCAGCCGCTTGAGCAAGGCGATCGCGGCCTGCGCATCCTCCATCACCACGCCTTCGGTAATTTCGAGTTCCAGCAGCTTTGGCTCGACGCCGCTCTTGGCCAGCAGCCTTTCCAGGTGCGCCAGGAAACCGGGGGCGGCGAACTGGCGCGGCGAGATATTCACGGCCACCGGCACGGCCAGGCCCTGCTCCTGCCAGGCTTGCAGCTGGCGGCACGCTTCTTCCAGCACCCAGTCGCCGATCGGCACGATCAGGCCGGACTCTTCGGCCAGGGGAATGAACTGGTCAGGCGGCACCAGCACGCCATCGCGGCGCCAGCGCAGCAGCGCCTCGAAACCCACCAGGGCGTCGTCGCCGAGTGCCTGCTGCGGCTGGTAATGCAGTTCCAGCTCGCCGCGTTCGACGGCGTGGCGCAGGGCCGCTTCGGTGGCGATGCGCTGCGCGGCCTGGGCGTTGATCTCTTCCGAGTAATGCACCAGGGTGTCGCCGCCGGCGCGACGCGCCAGCTGCAGCGCCGCATCGGCATTCCTCAGCAGCGCTTCCGGTTCTCGGCCATGCAGCGGGTAGCTGACGGCGCCCAGGCTCAGGCTGGTGAAGATTTCATGGCCCTGCCAGCTGTAGGGCACGCCCACTTCGTCGCGCAGGGCCGACACGGCCGCCTCGAATTCGGCGCTTTCGCGCGGCCACTGGTACAGGATGGCGAAGTTGGCGCCGTCGAGGCGGTACACTTCGCCGCCGCTGCACTCGGCGGCCTGGCGCATGCGCCCCAGCAGCCCCACGATCATGTGGTCGCCAAAACTATGGCCCAGGCCGCCGACGATGCGCGTGAAGCGGTCGATGGTACCGAGCACCACCGCGTGCGGCCTGGCCGGCAGGCCGCGCAGGCGGGTTTCGAACGAGCGCCGGTGGGCCAGCCCCGTGAGCGGATCATGGCCGGCCTGGTGCGCCAGCTGTTGCTCGACCCGGTAGCGGGCCCGCACGTGGTACAGCAGAAAGCCGCTGCTCAGCAGCGCCAGCAGGTCGAACAGATGCACCAGGCGCGTGATGCCCATGGCATTTTTCACGGCCGCTTCGCCGTCCGCATGGAGCGCCTGCCACACCGCGTCACCGGACCGCGTTTGTTCCAGCAAGGGGCCGATGCTGTTGCTGATGCCGCTGCTGGCGCGCTCCATCACCACCGACAGGCCGATACTGGCGGCGATCACCAGCATCAGCAGGGCATACACCGACCAGCGCGCAAACGGCAGGCGCAGCTGCCGCGCGCGCTGCACGCCCAGGCGCAGCAGCGCGGCCAGGCGGCGCGGCAGCGGATGAGAACCGGACAACGGCGGCAAAGCGGCGGTATGGTGGAAGACAGTACGCATGGCGGGTTCCTGGCGTGGTGACGCGGACGTTACAGCGCGTTGCAGGCCTGGCGGATGCAGCGCACCAGGTCGTTCGATTGAAACGGTTTACTCAGAAAGCACGAGGCGCCCGACTGCAGCACCCGCAGGCGCACGGCCGGCTCGGGAAACGCGGTGATCATGATCAACGGCGTCTGGCTACCCTGCCGGCGCAATTGCTCCAGCAGGTCAATGCCGCTCATGCCCGGCATTTGCAGGTCGCTGACGATGCACTGATAGGTATCGAGTGACTCGCCAGCCAGCAGGCTTTCGGCGGAATCGAAACAGGTGGTCAGGTAGCCATACGAGCGCAGCAGGCTACCGAGCGCGCTGCGCACGGATTCATGGTCATCGACGATGGCGATATGGACATTATTGGTAACGGACTCGGACACTGCAAACTCCCTGGTATCGGTGGCGTCAAGCGGCCACCTGACTTATGGGAGAACTTTACAGGCTGCAGGGCGAGCGCGAAATCATACAAGGGTATAGGGGCTGGGAAGTACCGAGACATATACCGATTCCAACCCAAGGGCGAAATGCCGGGGTCGGACCCTCAGGAACTAGGCGTCCCCGTCCGACCCCAGTCCTTGCCGGTGGGTTAAATAGCGCTACTTGCGCCTTGCCGTATCGATCCCCAGCGCCTCGGCCATCCGCACCAGGTCGGCAAAGGTGCGCGCCTGCATCTTGCGCATGGCGTTGCCGCGGTGGATCTTGACGGTGATTTCGCTGGTGCCCAGTTCGCCGGCGATCTGCTTGTTCATCAGCCCGCTGGCGGCCAGCGCCATGATTTCGCGCTCGCGCGGGGTCAGGCTGGCGTAGCGGTCGTGCAAGCCTTGCGCGGCCTGTTCGCGCGCGCGCCGTTCGCGGTCGGCGCCCAAGGCCAGGTTGACGGCGTCCAGCAGGTCCTGGTCGCGGAAGGGCTTGGCCAGGAAATCGAGGGCGCCCGCCTTCATCGCCCGCACCGACATAGGAATGTCGCCGTGGCCGGTCATGAAGATGATCGGCAGATGCGCGCCGTCGCGATTGAGGTCGGCCTGGAAATCGAGGCCCGACACGCCCTGCAGGCGGACGTCGAGCAGCAGGCAGCTGACCACTTCGGCGCGCGGCTGGGCCAGGAACTGCGCCACCGAGGCGTAGTCTGCCACCGCCAGGCCGCTCGAACGCAGCAGGCTGGAAATCGCGGCGCGCAGCAGCCCGTCGTCGTCGACGATATGCACCAGGCCTGGCGACGCCTCGGTCATGCTAATGCTGCTGACGCTGCTCATGCGGTCTCCGTGGCAAAGGTAGCGGCCGGTGGCAGCGACAGCGACAGGGTCGCGCCCTGGCCCGGCGTGCTGCGGGCCCAGATGCGCCCGCCGTGGGTTTCAATGATTGAGCGGCAGATCGGCAAGCCCATGCCCATGCCGTCGGCCTTGGTGCTGAAAAACGCCTCGAACAAATGCGGCAGGTGTTCGGTGGAGATGCCCGGGCCGCTGTCGGTGATATGGCACTGCACCGCGCCCTCCGCGTTCGCGTCCAGCGCCGTGCGCAGCAGCAGCGAGGCGTTGCCCGGCGCGCAGTCCCGCATCGCCTGCATGGCGTTCATCATCAGGTTGATCAGCACTTGCAGCAATTGCACCTTGTCGCCGTGCACCGGCGGCAAGCCGGGCGCCAGTTCCAGGCGCAGGCTGACGGCATGGCTGCCCAGCTCGCGCTGCACCAGCGCGGCCGCTTCCTCGGCCACCGCATTGAAGTCGAGCGGCAGATGGTGCGGGTCGCTGCGCCGCGCCAGCGCGCGGATGCGCTGGATCACTTCGGTGGCGCGCCGGCTCGCTTCGAGCAGGCTGGCGATCGCCGCGCAGGCTTCGTCCAGGTTCGGCTGCGGCCGGTTCAGCCAGCGCAGGCTCGCTTCGCCGTTGGTGGCGATCGCCGCCAGCGGCTGGTTCACCTCATGCGCGATGGAAGCGGCCAGTTCGCCCAGCATGGTGACGCGCGTGACATGCGCCAGCTGCACCTGCGATTCGTGCAGCGCCTGTTCGGCCAGCACCGAGGCCGTCACGTCCATCAGCGCGCCCAGATATTCGCAGCGGCCGGCCTGGTCCCAGGTGGGCTGGGCCAGCACGTGCACGTATTTGACGCTGCCGTCGGGCAGTTGCAAACGGTGGCGCACATCGAGTTCGCCCTCGCAGCGCATCACCTGGTCGATGGCCGCGCGCACCAGCGGCCGGTCTTCAGGCATGGTGCGCTCCAGCAGCATCTCGACGGTGGGTACCTGGCAGGTGGGATAGCCATAGATGCGCGCCGCCTCGTCCGACCAGTACAGGCGGGCTTCGGGCGCCGTAAAGCTGAAGCTGCCCGTCTTGCTGATGCGCTGGGTGCCGGCCAGAAAAGCTTCGCTGCGGCGCAGCGCCTGCTCGCGCGCCAGCAGCCGTTCGGTGGCGGCCTGGCCGTTCAGCGCCAAAAAGGCCGTGATGCCGATCGCCGCCAGGCTGACCATCAGCCGGCCCGAGGCGGGGCCGGAAAAGATCGATACATGGATCAGGCCATAGGCCAGCAGGGTCAGCGCCATGCACAGCACGGTGGTCAGGATCACGCCGCGGCGCGCCCAGACGCTGGCCGACAGCAGCACCACCACCACGTACATGACGGCGATGGCGACGTCAAGATCGGTAAACGCATCGACCGCAAAAATCAGCAGGGTCACGCCGACCAGCAGGAGGGAGAGTAAGGGACTGCCGGGAACACGTGCCATGCCTGACCTTTCGTATCTTCTTCACCGGCATTGTAATATGGTAAGAAAGATAAGTGGGCTATACGAAAGTATAGTTTTACACGCCCGGCATGCAATAAAAGCGGCTCAGCGCCCTCCCCCTTCCGGCATGCGGCCAGGAAACAACAGCACCGGGATCGATTTCGAGGTGGGCGTGCCGGCGCCGTCGGCCACGCTGTCCAAAGGCACCAGCGCGTTCGTCTCGGGATAATACGCCGCCACGCAGCCGCGCGGAATGTCGTAGGCCACCAGCATGAAGCCGTCCGCGCGGCGCTCGACGCCGTCGTCCCAACTGCTGCGTACATCGACCCAGTCGCCCGCCCGCATGCCCAGCATGGCGATATCATCGGGGTGGATGAAAATCACGCGGCGCATGCCGAATACGCCCCGATAGCGGTCGTCGAGCGCATAGATGGTGGTGTTGTACTGGTCGTGCGAACGGGTCGTCATCATCACCAGCAAACGCTCGCCATGGCGCTCGCGCGCGCGTGAAATCGGTGTGTCGCGCGGTACCGCATGCACGGCAAACTGCGCCTTGCCGCTGGCCGTGTGCCAGGTGCGGTGGCGCGGCGCCACCGTCAGGTGAAAGCCGCCCGGCACGGCGATGCGCTGGTTATAGTCGTGGAAATCGTCGAACACTTTTTCGATTTCGTCGCGGATCAGGGCGTAATCGTTGCGCCAGGCGGGCCATGGCAGGCCATGGCGGCCGGGGCTACCCTGCCCTGTGCCGCTACCGAGTGTCGCTTCGGCCATGCGCGAGACGATGGCCACTTCCGACAGCAGCTGTGTTGACGCCGGTGCATTGCGCCCGTACGACACATGCACCATGCTCATCGAATCCTCGACCGTCACGCCCTGCGGCACGCCCTGCTGCAGGTCGATCTCGGTGCGGCCCAGGGTGGGCAGGATCAGCGCCGCCTGGCCGTGCACCAGCGCGCTGCGATTGAGCTTGGTGATCACCTGCACCGTCAGGGCGCACGAGCGCAAGGCGGCGAAGGTGCGCGGCGTGTCCGGCGTGGCAACGGCAAAATTGCCGCCCAGGCCGATAAACACTTTTACCGTGCCCTGCTCCATCGCGGCGATCGTCGCCACCACGTCGTGGCCGTGATGGCGCGGCGGCTCGAAGCCATACACCTGCCGCAGCCGGTCCAGGAAAGCGGCCGTGGGCTGCTCCTCGATGCCGACCGTACGGTCGCCCTGCACGTTCGAGTGGCCGCGCACCGGGCACAGGCCGGCGCCGGGCCGGCCGATATTGCCGCGCATCAGCATCAGATTGCTCAGCATCTGGATGGTGGCCGCCGCGTGCTTGTGCTGGGTGATGCCCATGCCCCAGGTGGCGATCACCCGTTCGCTGCGCGCGTAGATATCGGCCAGCTGCGCGATCTGCGCCTGCGGCACGCCCGATTCCGCCACCAGCAGCTCCCACGCTTCGCTGCGCAGATCGCTTGCAAAACCTTCGAAAAACGCCGTGTGCGACGCGATGAAGTCCAGGTCCAGCAAGCGGTGCGTGCCCTTCAGGGCCGCCACGTCGTCCATTTCCAGCAGGCGCTTGGCCACGCCCTTGATCAGCGCCAGGTCGCCGCCCAGGCGCGGCTGGATGAACAGCGAGGCGATCCTGGTGCTGCCGCCGGTCAGCATTTCGCCCATCGCCTGCGGATCGGTGAAGCGCTCCAGGCCCCGTTCGCGCAGCGGGTTGATCGACACGATGGTGGCGCCGCGTTTGGCGCAGGCGCGCAGTTCGCCCAGCATGCGCGGATGGTTGGTGGCGGGATTCTGGCCGAAGATCAGAATCGCGTCGGCATGCTCGAAGTCGTCCAGGGTGACCGTGCCCTTGCCGGCGCCGACCACCGGCGGCAGGCCCCGGCTGGTCGCTTCATGGCACATGTTCGAGCAATCCGGGAAGTTATTGGTGCCGTAGGCGCGCGCAAACAGCTGGTACAGGAACGCCGCCTCGTTGCTGGCGCGCCCCGAGGTATAGAACGCCGCCTGGTCCGGATCGTCGAGCGTGTTCAGCTCGCAGGCGACCAGTTCGAAGGCGTCATCCCAGGAGATCGGCACGTAACGGTCACTGGCGCCGTCATATACCATCGGCTGCGTCAAACGGCCGTGCTGTTCCAGTTCGAAGTCGGACTGGCGCAGCAGCTCGGCCACCGTATTGCGCGCAAAAAAGTCACTGGTGACGCGCCGTGACGTCGCTTCGGCCGCCACCGCCTTGGCGCCGTTTTCGCAAAACTCAAAGGTCGACGCGTGCGCGCGGTCGGGCCAGGCGCAGCCGGGGCAATCGAAGCCGTCGGGTTGGTTTTGCGCCAGCAAGGCGCCGATGCCGGCCGGCGGCACCCGTTCGCGCAGCATGCCCTGGGCCACATAGCGCAGGGCGCCCCAGCCGGCGGCGGCATGGGTATAAGGGGCGATCTTGCCGACCGGTTTATCTTGTTTGCTCATGGCAGGGTCTCTTCGGATGGTCGAATGAATGGTAACGCAATTGGTGCAGCCGGGTGCCTGAACAGGTCTTGCACGGGCACGGCGCGGCCGAACAGATAGCCTTGCAGGCCGGCGCAGCCGATCTGGCGCAGGCTGTCCCACTGCTCGGCGTTTTCCACGCCTTCGGCCACCACCTGCAGGCCCATGCTGTGGGCCAGGGTGACGATGCTGCGCACGATGGTCGACGCGTGCGGCGTGTGCAGCATGTCGTGCACGAAGGAGCGGTCGATCTTCAGCTGGTCGATCGGCAGGCGTTTCAGGTAACTGAGCGAGGAATAGCCGGTGCCGAAGTCGTCCAGCGAAAAGCCCACGCCGCGCGATTTCAATAACGTCATTTTGGCGATCACGTCCTCGACGTCGGTCAGCAGCATGCTTTCGGTCAGTTCCAGCTTGAGCAGGTGCGGATCGGCGCCGCTGCGCGCGATAATCTGCAGCACCCGCTCGGCAAATGCGCCCTGGCGGAACTGGCGCGCGCTGACATTGACGGCGACCGTCAGCGCGCGCGTCTCGGGTGCCCCGGCCCAGCTGACCAATTGCTGGCACGCCGTTTCCAGCACCCAGTCGCCGATCTCGCCGATCAGGCCCGCTTTTTCCGCCTGCGCGATAAAGTCGCCCGGCGCCACCATGCCGCGCCTTGGATGGCGCCAGCGCAGCAGCGCCTCGGCACCGGTCATGCGGCCATCGGCGTCAACCACCGGCTGGTAGTACAGCAGCAGTTCGCGCCGCGCCAGCGCCGAGCGCAAGTCCGCTTCCAGCGAGGCCGAAGCATCGAGCGCGGCCTGCATGCGCGGATCGAAAAAGCGGTAGGTATTGCGCCCGGCCGCCTTGGCTTCGTACATCGCCATGTCGGCCTGGCGCAGCAGGTCGTTGATGGTGTGATGGCCTTCGCCAAACAGCACGATGCCGATGCTGGGCGTGCTGCGCAGGTCCTGTCCGTCGAGCGGATACGGCAGACCCAGCGCCTGCAGAATTTTATTGGCGACGATATCGGCGTGCGCCGCCGCCAGCGCCGGGCTGCCGCCCAGGTTGTCGAGCAGGATCACGAATTCGTCGCCACCGAGGCGCGCCACCGTGTCGCTGTCGCGCATCACCTGCTGCAAGCGGAACGCGACCATTTCCAGCAGGCGGTCGCCCATGTCGTGGCCCATGGTGTCGTTGAGCTGCTTGAAGTTGTCGAGGTCGACGAACAGCACCGCGCCGTGGCAGCCGCCCCGTTCGCCGCGCGTGATCGCATGGCCCAGACGGTCGAGCAGCAATCGCCGGTTCGGCAGCCCCGTCAAGCCATCGTAAAACGCCAGGTGGGCGATTTCCGCTTCCGCCAGTTTGCGCGCGCTGATATCCATGCGCGTGCCGACCATGCGCAGCGCCGTGCCGTCCTGCGCCCGGTCGACCACCTTGCCGCGGCTTTGCAGCCACACCCAGTGGCCGTTGCGGTGGCGCATGCGGTATTCCGCCTCGTAGGGCCGGCTGCGGTCGGCCAGGTGCTGCGCCAGCGCCTGTTCCAGCACTGCCAGGTCATCGGGATGCATCAGCAGCCGCCACTCGCCGTGGTCGAGCGCCAGTTCGTCGGGCACATAGCCAAGCATGGCGGCGGAGCGCGCGTCAAAGGTGCGCACGTCGCTGGCCATCTGCCATTCCCACAGGCCCAGGTTGGCGCCGTTCAGCGCCAGCTCGACCCGCTCGGCGGCGGCCGCCCTTTCCTCGTTGCGCACCTGCGCCAGCTGTTCCAGCGCCAGCCGGCGGCGCTGCGCCAGCAGCAGGCCGACGGCGCCGATCACGCCGGTCAGCAGCCAGGCCAGCGCGCTGGTCCAGGCCAGGCTGTGCCAGCCCGCTTCGATGCGGGCCGTCGAGCGCGACAGACTGATCACCAGGGTCTTGTCCAGGCCCAGGCTGCGCAGGCGCATGGTGCGCTGGACCACCAGCCGCTGTTCGCCGCCGGCCGCCTCGCCCTCCAGCACCGTCAGCATGCGCCCGCTTTGCTGGTGGCGCAGGAACAGCGGATCGGGTGCGCCGCGCGCGCGCATGGCGGCAGGGTCGGCCGGCACATACAGGATGCGCCGGCCGCCGTCTTCGGTGATGGCGCTGTTCATGTCCGGCGCATACAGGGCCGAGCGCATCACGGCGTCGAAATACTCGGGGTTGAGGATGGCGCTGGCGGCGCCATCGACTTTGCCGTCGCCGTCCATCCTCGCCAGCGACAGCTTGAGATTGAACACGCCGGGTGTATTTTCATACGGCTGCGACAAATACAAGGTGTCGGGCGAACGCATGCCGGCCACCTGGCGCGTGTACTCGCGGTCGTCGAGGCGCGCATCGCGCAAGTCATCGTCGGACAGCACGATATGGCCGCGCCGGTCGACCACCACCAGCGCCCGCACGCCGGGCATGGCGCGCTTGAGTGACTGCAGCAGCACGCGCCGGCACTCCGCCGTGCAGCCGCTGCCAGGATGAAAAGCGCGCCGCGCGCTGTCGAGCGCATTGCGCACGCCTTCGAACTGGTGCTGCAGGTTTTCATCGATGATCAGGGTCTGCATGCGCATGCGCTCGATATCGGAGGCGATCAGCAAGCGCCGTTCGCTCCAGATGAAGTAGCCCACCATCAGTGCGCTCATCAACAGCACCCCGGCCAGCACCAGCCATTCGGCGCCACGGCGGCGTGGACGCGGCAAGCGCTGCAACAGATCAATCGGCTTCATTTTTTTCCTCACGAGTGTGGTCGCGGCATTTGCCTGCCGATGCCGGCCACTATAGGCAGCTTGCCCGCCGAGGAAAATCACACCTAGGTATGCCACCCCATACCAAGGTTTAAGACAAGCCTGGTCCTATACCCACGTATGACTAGGCAAGCGCGCGGACGTTTCGCACAATGGCCGTATCGAAAACTCAGGGCGGACTCCATCATGCACACCGAATTGACCTCCAGCTTGAACACCACCTTGACCACCATCGTGATCGCCGACGACCACCCCCTGATCCGCGCCGGCATGGCGTCCTTGCTGCAATCGGCTGGCAGCTTCGCCCTGCTGGGCCAGGCAAGCGACGGCGAACAGGCGGCCGAGCTGTACCAGCGCCTGCGCCCTGAAATACTGCTGATGGACATGAGCATGCCCGGCTGCGACGGCATCGAAGCGACGCAGCGCATCCGCCGGCAGTACCCGCAAGCGCGCATCATCATCCTCAGCGCCCACGAAGGCGACGAGGTGGTGCACCGCGCCATGCGGGCCGGCGCCAGCGGCTACCTGCTGAAGAACGCGCCGTTCGCCGAGTTGCTCGACTGTATCGCCTGCGTGCTGGCCGGCAGAAAATACCTGGCACCGGGCCTGTCGGCCAAGCTGGCCGGGCGCGTGCACGGCAGCGACCTGTCGACGCGGGAACACGAGATCCTGGCGCACCTGGCGACCGGCATGAGCAACAAGCTGATTGCCAGGGTGGCCGGCATCGGCGTGGGGACGGTGAAATTCCATATCAATAACATCCTCGCCAAGCTGGACGCCGCCAGCCGCACCGAAGCCGTAATGCTGGCCAGCCGGCGCGGCATGCTGCAACTGGCCTGACTGGTCTTCCGATAGTCGTATTCGATATGCCGCGCCGATAACATGGCATCCAGGCTCAACACCACCGAAAGACACGCATGAAACGCATTCCATCACTGATTTTCGCCAGCGCCATGCTGCTGCCACTAGCGCTGCCCGGCGCCAGCGTGTACGCCGCCGCGCCGCAGCAGCACACGCAGGCACCGGGCTGGTATCGCATGATGCTGGGCGAGTTTGAAATCACGGCCCTGTCCGACGGCACGCATGCATTCCCGATCGACACGGTGATGCGCGGCATCACGCCAGGCCAGATACAACACGACCTCGCTGAGGCCGACCTGGCGGCGCCGGTGCAGGGCTCGATCAACGCCTTCCTGGTCAATACGGGCAAGAAACTGGTGCTGATCGACGCCGGCGCCGGCGTACTGTACGGTAATTGCTGCGGCCGTTTGCTGGACAATCTGCGCGCCGCCGGCTACCAGCCGGAGCAGGTCGACGAAGTGCTGCTGACGCATTTGCACAAGGACCATGCGGGCGGGATTGTCGCCAACGGCAAGCCGGCGTTTCCGAACGCCACCGTGCGCCTGTCGCAGCAGGAAGCCGATTACTGGCTCGATCCGGCCAGCAAGGCCAGAGGGCCGGCATTTCTCTCCAGTTTCTATGATGCCGCCGTGGCCAGCACGGCGCCGTATATCGCCAGCCACCATTTCAGTCCCTACGCCAGCTATGGCGAACTGACGCCCGGCATTACCGCCATGCCCGCGCCCGGCCATACGCCCGGCCACGCCATGTATATGGTGCAAAGCGGCAAGCAGCAACTGCTGGTGTGGGGCGACATCGTCCATATGGCGGCGCTGCAACTGCCGCACCCGGAGGCCACCGTGCAGTACGACAGCGAGCAGGACCTGGCCCGCAGCACGCGCGCGGCGCTCTTAAGCAAGCTCGGCAAGGACCACGTGATGGTCGGCGCCGCGCATATCGCCTTCCCCGGCCTCGGTCACCTGCACCAGGACGGTACCCGCTATACATGGCTGCCGGTCAACTACGACGGCTTGCCGCCAGCACCCTGATTTTTTTGGCACGGGCCATCGCGGCCCGCATTTTCACTCACTTTGAAAGCACATCATGAGCAACTCTCCTGACATCCTGCAAGACTTCGGTTCCCTGGCCAACGTACGCATCGGCCTGTCGGCCGAAGTGCGCGCGCAAGGCGTGCACGCGCTGAACCGCCTGCTGGCTCACACCATGGCGATCCGCGACGCCTACAAAAAAGCCCACTGGCAGACTTCCGGCGCCACCTTCCACCAGCTGCACCTGCTGTTCGACAAGCACTACGGCGAGCAAGTGCTGATCATGGACGCCATCGCCGAGCGCGTGCAGACCCTGGGCGGCGTGACGTTCGCGCTGGCGCAGGACGTGGTCGACGAATCGTCGATCGCACGCGCCCCGCGCGGCCGCGAATCGGCGCTGGCCCAGCTGTCGCGCCTGCTCGACGCGCATGAAACGATTTTGCTCGAAGCGCGTCCGCTGGCGCGCGCCGCCGCCGAGATGGGCGACGACGGCAGCAACGACCTGATCGTCAGCCAGGTGGTGCGCAGCAACGAGCTGCAAAGCTGGTTTATCGGCGAACACCTGGCCGCGCAAAGCGGCAAGGCACAATAAATTCAACACCACCGCAAGCGCCAGCAATGTTGTCGGGTCACCGCCAACAATGTCGTCGGATTACGCGGGGCTGCGCCCCGCTAATCCGACCTACGCGATCCACAGCCTTTCGTAGTCATTCTTCCTGAAACGTTCCACCAGCGCCTCGATAAAGACCCGGTCCTTGGCCGGCATATGGGCGCGCGTCTGGAAGGCGATATTGATGGTCAGGCGCGGCAGATCCCAGTCGTCCAGCACCGGCACCAGCCGCCCCGCCACCAGGTCGTCATAGACGATGTATTTCGGCTGCACCAGGATGCCCATGCCCGCCAGCGCCGCATGGCGCAGCACCTGGCCGTCGTTCGATTCGAGCAGCGGACGGATCTTGGTAACGATCTTTTCATTGCCCCGCCTCAAAGGCAGTTCGCGTGGACTGGCCGCCAGCGCATAGTTCAGTACCTTGTGCTGGTGCAGGTCGGGCGGCAAGATCGGCATGCCATGCTGTTCGATATAACCTGGCGCCGCCGCCAGGATGCGGCGCGTTTCGGCCAGCCGGCGTATCGTGATATTGCTGTCCGCTTCCACCTGGCGCGTGCGGATGGCGATATCGACGCCGTTCTCGATGATGTCGTAATAGCGGTTGGCGGCGATCACTTCCACCTGGATGTCCGGGTATTGCCGGTTAAATTCGGGCAGCAGCGGCGCGATATGCAGCAGGCAGAACGACAGCGAAGCGGTAACGCGCAAGGTGCCGGTCGGCTTGGTGGCGGTGGCCGTCACCATGTTCTCCGCTTCGCGCAGGCTGTCGAGGATGGTCTTGCACTGCTGGTGGAACTTGACGCCCGCCTCGGTCAGGTACAGCCGGCGCGTGGTACGTTTCACCAGCTGCACGCCCAGGCGCTCTTCCAGCGCGATCAGGTGGCGGCTGGCGGCCGAGATGGAGATTTCCAGGTGCTCGGCCGCCTTGCTGATGCTGCCCAGGTCGGCCACGCCGACAAACAACTCGATTTCCCGTAATTGATTCATGCGATTGTCCCGTTTTTAGCAAAAGACTTTGCCTTTGCTGCTCTGTTTTATCGAATGGAGTCAATATATACTCGTTTCAAACAAAAGCAGTAAAAAACAAACAGGAGACAAGTCATGCACACGCCACCCCCGCCCGGGCAGCAGGACGCACCCGGCTATTTTGACGAAGCCAGTTCCGCCGAGGTCGTCAACGCCCGCATGGGCGCCGACGTCAGCCCGCGTCTGCGCCAGGTCATGAGCGCCCTGGTGCGCCACCTGCACGCCGCCGTCAAGGAAGTCGAACCCACGCACGAGGAATGGCTGGCCGCAATCAAATTCCTGACGAAAACAGGCCAGATGTGCTCGGACTGGCGCCAGGAATACATCCTGCTGTCGGACGTGCTGGGCGTATCGATGCTGGTCGACGCCATCAACCATCGCCGCCCCAGCGCCGCCACGCCGAACACCATCCTCGGCCCTTTCTATGTCGCCGATGCGCCCCATTACCCGCTGGGCGCCGATATCTGCCAGGACGGCAAGGGCCAGCCGATGGTGGTGCAAGGCCGCGTCACGGGACTGGACGGCGAGCCGGTGGCCGGCGCCACGCTGGAAGTGTGGCAGACCAATGACGACGGCTTTTACGACGTGCAGCAAAAGGGTATTCAACCCGAACACAATCTGCGCGGCGTGTTTACCAGCGACGCGGACGGCAGCTACTGGTTCAAGTCGGTCAAGCCACGCCACTATCCGATACCCGACGACGGCCCGGTCGGCAAGCTGCTGGCCAGCCTGGGGCGCCACCCGAACCGCGCCGCCCATTTGCATTTCATCGTCACGGCGCCCGGCTACGCCCCCGTCATCACGCATATCTTCACGCCCGACTGCCCCTACCTGTCGCAGGACACGGTGTTCGGCGTCAAGCGCGAACTGGTGGCCGACTTCGTGCAGGTCGACGACGCGGCGCAGGCCACGCAGTGGGGCACCACGGCCCCCTTCTGGCGCGTCGACTGGAACTTCACGCTGGCGCCCCAGCAATCTTGATCCCTCCCCAACCTCAGAACCACGGAGCACAGCATGACGCAAGCGACACCATCACCGATTGATTTACTGGCCGCCTACTGGACCATCGCGGGCGATGTCTACCCCTGTTCACCGAGCGAAGTGAGCCCCTTCCCGCTCGAAGCGCGCGCCGAAGCGGCCGCCAAGGTGGGCTGGAAAGGCCTGGGCCTGGTACTCGACGACCTGAAAGCGACAATCGCCCGCGTTGGCATCAATGGCGTGCGCAATATCCTGGCCGACAATGGCATGAAGTATTTCGAGCTGGAGATCCTGGCCGACTGGTACAAGGACGGCGAACTGCGCGCCAGTTCCGACCAGTTCAAGCGCGACGTGCTGGAACTGGGCGGCGCGCTGGGCATGTGCAACCTGAAAGTCTGCGCCAGCTTTGCCGATCCGGGCCCGGCCGATTTTCCCCGCATGGCGGCCGAATTTGCCAAACTGTGCGAAGAAATCGACGCCATCGGCGCCACCGTGTCGCTCGAATTCATGCCGTTTTCGATCGTGCGCAATATCGAGGACGGCCTGGCCATCGTGCAGACGGCCGACCAGCACAACGGCGGCCTGACGGTCGACAGCTGGCATGTGGTGCGCAGCGGCGACGGCTTCGACAAGGTAGCCGCCATCCCTGCCCGCTTCATCAAGTCGGTGGAACTGGACGACGCCGACGAGAAAGTGGTCGGCACGCTGTTCGAAGACACCCGTTTCAACCGCCAGCTGTGCGGCGAAGGCTTTTACGATATCCCGGGCTTTATCGGCGCGGTGCAACAGGCCGGCTATACGGGCAAGTACTACGGCGTGGAGATGATTTCCGAATCCTACCGCCGCCTGCCGCTCGACGTGATGGCCAAGCGCGCCTTCGACACGACGATGGCGCAGTTTGCGGCACTCGAGGCGCGCAAAGCAAAACAAGCAGCGCAATAAGCACCTACAACAACACCAACTGGAGACAATAATGATCAGAATCGCAGTACTGGGCGCAGGCCGCATCGGTAAAATCCACGCCGCCAACGTGGCCGCCAATCCCAACGCCATCCTGGTGGCCGTGGCCGACCCTGTCGAAGCGGCGGCGCAGGCGCTGGCCGCCAAGCATGGCTGCGAGGCCTCCACCGATTGCGCCGCGCTGATCGACCGCGACGACATCGACGCCATCGTCATCGGCACGCCGACCGACACCCATATCACCTACATGCTGCGCGCCGTGCGCCAGGGCAAAGCCGTGCTGTGCGAAAAACCGATCGACCTGGACCTGGAAAAATCGCGTGCCGCCGCCAATGAAGTGCTGAGCCTGGACGGACGCGTGATGCTGGCCTTTAACCGCCGCTTCGACCCCACCTCGCAGGCTTTTCGCCGCGCCATCGATGCCGGTGAAGTGGGCGAAGTGCGCCAGGTGATCATCAGCAGCCGCGACCCCGGCATGCCGCCGCGCGACTACGTGCTGCATTCGGGCGGCATCTTCCGCGACATGGTGATCCACGATCTCGATTTCGCGCGCTGGCTGCTGGGCGAGGAACCGGTACAGGTAACGGCCATCGGCAGCCGCCTGGTCGACAGCTCGCTGGCGGAACTGGACGACTACGACACCGTGATGGTGCTGCTGCAGACGGCATCGGGCAAGCAGTGCCAGATCAATTGCTGCCGCGAGGCCGTGTATGGCTACGACCAGCGCTTCGAAGTGTCGGGCTCGAAAGGCATGCTGCTGCAGGATAACCTGCGCCCATCGACGGCGCGCCGCTGGACGGCCGACGCCACCGACGCGCGCGAACCGCTGCTCAACTTCTTCCTGGAGCGCTACGTCGACGCCTACCGCAATGAAATGACGGCCTTTGTCGACGCGCTGGCCGCCAAGTCGGCCATGCCGGTGACGATACAGGACGGCTTGCAAGCCTTGCTGCTGGCCGAGTGCGCCGTGGAATCGGCGCGCACGGGACTGACGGTGGCGGTGGCCAGCCTGTCGCGCCAATAATCCTCAAGGAGACGGACATGACTTACCAACTTGCGCAGGGCCAGGTGGCCGGGATTGCCTGCCTGGGCGTGACCCACCCGCATACCTCGGGCCGCGTAAAAGCGATACAGCGCCGCACTGACGCCAAAATGATGGGCGCCTGGGACAACAGCCCGCTGCTGCAGCCGTTTGTCGAGGCCCTGGGCCTGGAAGTGCGCAGCAAGGAAGATATCCTGAGCGATCCCGCCGTGCATGCGGTGCTGATCCACTCGAAAAGCGAAAAGATGGCCGACCTGGCGATCGAAGCGCTCGAAGCGGGTAAGGCGGTACTGGTGGAAAAGCCGGCCGGGCGCGGTGCGCAGGACGCCAGCCGCATCGTGCAGGTGGTCGAGCGCACGGGCGGCCTGCTGCAGGTGGGCTATTGCTGGCGTTTCGCGCCGTCGGTCGACGCGATGCAGGAGGCATTGAGCTCTGGCCGGCTGGGCAAGGTGGTGCAGGTGCGCGCCCACGGCGGCTGCTCGCATGACGAGGCGGCCACCAGCCACATGACGCAGCCGGGTGACATCGGCGGCGCCGTGTTCGTGATCGGCTGCCACCTGGTCGACCGCATCCTGCTGCACTTCGGCGTGCCGAAATCGGTCAATGCGCGCATCACCAAGTTCGCCAATTTCCGTGGCGACGAGTCGCGCGAGGATGCGGCCGGCGCGGTGCTCAATTACGACGACAAGGTGGTGGTGCTGGACTTCATGTCGTGGGACGTGCTGCCTTGGACCGAAAGCTGGGACATCACCGCCTACGGCACCGAAGGCATCATGTCGTCGCGCTCGCTGCCGGCCAGCTATAAAGTCTACGACTCGGGCAAGGGCACGCGCCCGGCTGGCTGGACCGAATGGCAGGAAACCAGTTTCCCTGAAATCTGGGCCACCAAAAAAACCGAGTATTCGCCGGAACTGGCCGAAATCGGCAACCCCGTGTATTTCGACCGCGAAGCGAACGCCTTCTTCAACGCCCTGCGCACGGGCGCGCCATCGGTGGTCCCGGCCAGCCAGGCCTACAACATCAGCCGCGTCATCGAAGCCATGTTTGCGTCCAGCAAGCAGGCCGGCGCGGAAGTCTTTATCGACTGATTTTTCCCACGCTGCCAGCACCCGGTGCCGAACCTTCCATGAGGTTCGCTGGCAGCGTTCGCCCTGAAAAGACCGGCCCGCCCACATAACTATACGGAGACACAAGATGAAACTGATTAACCACGCTGTCATTGCCCTGTCGTTCACCACCTCGCTGGTGGCCTCCTCCGCCGCGCTGGCCCAGGACAAGGGCACGATCGGCATTTCCCTGCCCAACAAGACCGAAGCGCGCTGGATCAGCGACGGCCAGAACATGGTCGCCGCGCTGAAAGCGAAGGGCTATGCGGCCAACCTGCAATACGCCGACTACGACGTGCCGACCCAGGTCAGCCAGATCGAGAACATGATCACCAAGGGCGTCAAGGCGCTGGTGATCGCTCCGATCGACGGCAAGACGCTGTCCGAAGTGCTGCAGAACGCCAGCGCCCGCGGCATCAAGATCATCTCCTACGACCGCCTGATCACGCAGACGGCCAAGGTCGATTACTACGCCACCTTCGACAACGCCCAGGTCGGCGTGCTGCAGGCGCAAAGCATCACCAGCGCCTACGACAAGAGCGGCAGCAAGACGCCGTGGAATGTCGAGGTGTTCGCCGGCTCGATCGACGACAACAACGCGCACAAGATCTATGGCGGCGGCATGGCCGTGCTGAAACCGTATATCGACAGCGGCAAGATGGTCGTCAAGAGCAAGCAGCTGGCGATCGAAAAGGTCTCGGTCTACCGCTGGGACGGCGCCACGGCGCAGTCGCGCATGGACAACCTGCTGAGCGCCTTCTACAGCAACGGCCGGGTCGATGCCATCTGGTCGCCGAATGACGGCGTGGCGATCGGCATCATCTCTTCGCTCAAGGGCGTCGGCTACGGCAGCGGCCAGCAAAAAATGCCGGTCATTACCGGCCAGGATGCCGACATCCCCAATATCAAGGCCGTCATCCGCGGCGACCAGACCAGCACCGTGTTCAAGGACACCCGCGAACTGGCCGCGCGCACGGCCGACATCGTGGCAGATTCCCTGGCCGGCAAGCCGGTGCAGGTGAACGACACGAAGAACTACAACAACGGCGTGAAGATCGTGCCGACCTACCTGGTGACGCCGGTGCTGGTCAACGCCGGCAACTGGAAGGACGTGCTGATCACGCGCAGCCGCTTCTACACCGAAGCGCAGCTGAAGTAAGCGCCATCCACTTTGCCAGGCGCGGCCAGATCGCGCCTGGCGGAAAACAGCGAGAAAACCATGCAAGCCATCCTTGAAATGCGGGGCATACAGAAAAGCTTCGGCAGCGTGAAAGCGCTCAACAACGTCAACCTGACGGTGCAACAAGGCGAGATCCACGCCATCTGCGGCGAGAACGGCGCCGGCAAGTCGACCCTGATGAAAATCCTCAGCGGCGTCTATCCGCACGGCTCCTTCGACGGCAGCGTGCGCTATGCGGGCGAAGAACGGCGCTTCGATTCGATCCACGACAGCGAAACGCTGGGCATCATCATCATTCACCAGGAACTGGCGCTGGTGCCGATGCTGTCGATTGCCGAGAATATCTTCCTCGGCAACGAGCAGGCGCGCGGCACCGTGATCGACTGGGCCATGTCGTATGCGAAGACGCGCCAGCTGCTGGAAAAAGTCGGCCTGAGCGACAGCCCGGACACGCCGATCGGCCGCCTGGGCGTGGGCAAGCAGCAACTGGTGGAAATCGCCAAGGCGCTGTCGAAGGAAGTCAAGCTCCTGATCCTCGACGAGCCGACCGCCAGCCTGAATGAAAACGACAGCGAACGCCTGCTCGAACTGCTGCTGGAACTGAAGGCGCGCGGCGTCACTTCCATCATCATCTCGCACAAGCTGAACGAGATTTCACGCGTGGCCGACGCCATCACCGTGATCCGCGACGGCGCCACGGTCGACACGATGGACTGCGGCACGCAGCCGGTCAGCGAAGACCGCATCATCCGCGCCATGGTGGGCCGCGACATGGCCGACCGCTACCCGAAACGCACGCCGAATGTGGGCGCGGCGGTGTTCGAAGTGCGCCACTGGAACGTGCGCCACCCGGTGCACCGCGAACGCAAGGTGGTCAATGACGTCAGTTTCGAAGCGCGCGCCGGCGAAGTGGTCGGCATCGCCGGCCTGATGGGCGCCGGCCGCACGGAACTGGCGATGAGCATTTTTGGCCGCGCGTATGGCGCCGATATCCGTGGCGAAGTGTATCTGCGCGGCGAAAAGGCCGATATCTCCAGCGTGCCCAGGGCGATCGCCGCCGGCCTGGCCTATGTGACCGAAGACCGCAAGGGCGACGGCCTGCTGCTGGACGACTCGATCGAACGCAATATCACGCTGGCCAACCTGGGCGGCGTGTCCAGCTGCACCGTGATCGACGAGCAGCGCGAGGTGACGGTCGGCCACGAGTTCCTGCGCAAGCTGCGCATCCGCTGCCAGAACGGCGCGCAGGCGGTCGGCAAGCTATCGGGCGGCAACCAGCAAAAGGTCGTGATCAGCAAATGGCTGTACGCGCGGCCCGACGTGCTGATGCTCGACGAACCGACGCGCGGCATCGACGTGGGCGCCAAGTACGAGATCTATTCGATCATCAACGAGGTGGTCGCCGAGGGCAAGTGCGTGGTGATGATCTCGTCGGAAATGGCGGAACTGCTGGGCATGTGCGACCGCATCTATGTGATGAACGAGGGCCGCTTCGTGGCCGAATTCAGCGCACAGGAAGCCAGCCAGGAAAAAATCATGCGGGCAATCGTAAAAAATGGAGGTAATTGAAATGACCAAGACTTTGGCACCGGCGGCGCCCACGGGCACACTGCTTCCCACAGGGGATTTTTCGGGCGCGCTCAAGCGCGGTTTCCAGGACTACGGCCTGATGATTTCGCTGATACTGATCATGGCGTTCTTCCAGTGGTCGACCGGCGGCGTGCTGATGCAGTCGCTCAATCTCACCAACTTGGTACTGCAGAACAGCTATATCGTGATCATGGCGCTGGGCATGCTGATGGTCATCGTGGCCGGCCATATCGACCTGTCGGTCGGCTCGATCGCCGGCTTTGTCGGCGCGCTGGCCGCCGTGCTGATGGTGAACTACCAGCTCGACCCCGTCACGGCCACCTTGCTGTGCGTGGCCGCCGGCGCCCTGATCGGCGCGGCGCAGGGTTACTGGGTGGCGTTCTGGCACATGCCCTCGTTTATCGTCACCCTGGCCGGCATGCTGGTATTTCGCGGCCTGACCATCGTCGTGCTCGAAGGGCAGTCGATCGGCCCCTTCCCGGCCGGATTTTCCCTGCTGAGCGCCGGCTTCATCCCGGAACTGCTGGGCACCACGCCGCTGCGCCTGACCTCCATGCTGCTGGGCTGCCTGGTCGGCGCCTGCTTTTTCGTGCTCGACTGGCGCCAGCGCGGCAATGCGAAAAAACACGGCCTGAACCCCGGCCCGCTGTACCTGTTCGTGCTGAAGAACGCCATCCTGGCCGGCATGGTCATCGGCCTGTCGGCCATCCTGGCCAGCTATCGCGGCATGCCGACCGTGCTGGTCGTGATGGGCCTGCTGATCGCCATCTACACGTTCGTGATGAACCGCACCACCATGGGCCGGCGCGTGTACGCCGTCGGCGGCAACGCCAAGGCGGCCAAGCTGTCGGGCGTGCGCACCGAGCGCGTGGTGTTCTACACCTTCGTCAACATGGGCGTGCTGGCGGCGCTGGCCGGCATGGTGTTCGCGGCGCGGCTCAACAGCGCCACGCCGAAAGCCGGCACCGGCTTCGAACTGGACGTGATCGCGGCCTGCTTTATCGGCGGCGCCTCGGCCTCGGGCGGCGTCGGCAAGGTGATGGGCGCGGTGGTGGGCGCCTTCATCATGGGCGTGATGAACAACGGCATGTCGATCATGGGCATCGGCGTGGACTACCAGCAGATCATCAAGGGACTGGTGCTGCTGGCGGCCGTGTTCTTCGATGTCTACAACAAGAACAAGGCTTGATCTCGCGCCGGCGGCCAGGCGCCGGCCTTTACAACACGCTCGATTGGATACGCAATGGAACAGGCAACGACGGCGGGATCGCACCCGCCTGTGGTAAGGCACATCGTCATGTGGGATGTGCGCGGCGACACGCCGCAGGAAAAAAACGCGGCGGCGCAATTGATCAAGGCCTCGTTCGAAGCGCTGGCCGGCCGCATCCCCGGCATGCGCAGCGTCGAGGTGGGGCTGGACATGAGCGGGGTCGATTACGCCTGCGACGTGGTGCTGTGCATGGATTTCGATTCCCGGGCCAGCCTGGCGGCCTACGCCAGCCACCCCGAGCACCTGCGCATCAAGCAACTGCTGGGCGACAGCCGCATCGCCCGCCACCAGGTCGACTACGCCGTGCCCGCCACCGTCAAACCAAGGGGGAATGATCATGTATGACTTTACCTATACGGCGCTGGCCTCGCGCGTGGTGTTCGGCCTTGACAGCGTCAAGCATGTCGAGCGCGAGGTCGAACTGCTGGGCGCCAGCCGGGCGCTGGTGCTGTGCACGCCGGAACAGACGCAGCAGGCCGAGATGGTGGCGGGCCTCCTGGGCCGGCGCTGCGCCGGCATCCACGCGGGCGCCGTGATGCATGTGCCGATCGCCAGCGCCAGGGAGGCGGTGGCGGTGGCGGCGCGCCTGGGCGCCGACTGCGCGGTGGCCATCGGCGGCGGTTCGACGGTGGGCCTGGGCAAGGCGATCGCGCTCGAATCGCCGCTGCCGATCATCGCCATTCCCACCACCTATGCGGGTTCGGAGATGACGCCGATTTTCGGCATCACCGAAAACGGCATCAAGCGCACCGGCCGCGACAGCAAAGTGCTGCCGCGCACCGTCATCTACGATCCGCGATTGTCGCGCGGCCTGCCGGCCGCCATGTCGTTTGTCAGCGGCATCAACGCCATCGCCCATGCGGCCGAAGGCCTGTATGCGCAGGACGGCAACCCGGTCATGTCGCTGATGGCCGAGGAAGGCATCCGCTCGCTGGCCAGCGGCCTGCGCAAGCTGCGCCAGGACCCGCAAGACCTGGACGCGCGCAGCAGCTGCCTGTACGGCGCCTGGCTGTGCGGCACGGTGCTGGGCCAGGTCGGCATGGCGCTGCACCACAAGCTGTGCCACACCCTCGGCGGCAGCTTCAACCTGCCGCATGCCGAAACCCACGCCATCATCCTGCCGCATGCGCTGGCCTACAACGCCGAAGCGGCGCCCGAAGCCATGCGGCGCATCGCCCGCGCGCTGGGCAGCGCGGATGCGGCGCAAGGCATGTTTGACTTGTCGCACGAGCTGGGCATTGCGCAGGCGCTGAGCGCCATCGGCATGCCGGCCGACGGGCTGGACCAGGCTTGCGCCACCGCGCGGGCCAATCCGTACTGGAACCCGCGCCCGATCGAAGCGGCGCCCTTGCGTGAATTGCTGCAACGGGCCTGGAGGGGCGAGCGCCCGGCTGCCTGAGCCCCCGACCTGCACCGTCAGGGTCAGATCGGATCGTAGAACAATTCATCGACATAGCACCAGCCCCAGGTTTCGCCCGGCTCCTTGGAGCGGATGATCGGGTGCCTGGTCGCATGAAAATGTTTGGTGGCGTGCTTGTTCTTCGAATCGTCACAGCAACCGACATGGCCGCATACCATGCACACGCGCAGGTGGACCCATTCGTCGCCCATCTTCAGGCATTCCTCGCAGCCGTCCGAATTGGCGCCGCGCGTGTGGATATCGTGCAGATGCTGGCAAGCCTGGGTCATGCTGTTCTCCTTGAAAAACTGTTTATTGTGGGGTAATGCCGTTCAGTCAGTGTCCCTACGCTCATGGTAAACCTGTAAAACGGATTAAAAACCCGGTCGCCCGCACAGGCGTTACGGGCCAAGCGAGCCTGAAAAATGTCGAGGGCAAGGCGCAGCGACGAAGACAGTACGCATGTACGGCGAGGAGCTGCAACGCCGCCATCGGCATTTTCTCAGACTCGCGTCTCCGGCCCGCCATTGTTTATACAACTCACGCATTGACATGCGTCGGACAGCCTGACTGAACGGCATTGGTTCATTGCGGGATCTCTTTCCTTCGCTGCGGTATCAGCCACAAGATCGCCACGGCCACATAGATGGCGGCGCCGGCCGGCGCATACCATAACGACAGCGCAATCGCCGCCATGTACAGCGCGATCGACAATTCCTTCTTGCGGCTATGGCCCAGCGCCTGCGCCAGCGGCGAATCGGCGCCTTCATTACCCACCAGCGAGCGTACCAGCATGCGAAAAGCCACCGCGCACATCAAGAGCACCACGCCATACAGGGCCATCGGTGCCGGGGTCAAGGGATAATTGCCGGCCCAGGCCGTCACCAGCGGCACCAGCGACAGCCAGAACAGCAGGTGCAGATTGGTCCACAGTATGCGCCCGTTGACCTGGCGCGCCAGCTGCAGCACGTGATGGTGGTTGACCCAGTAGATGCCGACATACACAAAGCTGAGCAGGTAGGCGCTCAGCACCGGCGCCATCTCCAGTACCTCGCTCCAGTGCGGGCCGCTAGGCACCTTCAGCGCCAGCACCATTATGGTGATCGCGATGGCGACCACGCCATCGGTAAACGCTTCCAGGCGGCTTTTGTTCATGATGTAGGGAAAAATAACCATGCTAGCGCTGGAACGCGCATTTGCCGCCTGCCAGAAGACCAGTAGCCACGATCCGCCTGACCCAAAGACAGGGACGAAAAGCCGCAATTGCCGCTACACTGAGGCATCGCCACCCATGGAGCCACGCATGACCTCTCTCGACAACGACCTGGCCGAACGCGCCCGCCTGATCGCCCTGGCGCGCGCCCTGCGCGACCTGCACAAACACCTGATCAATATCGAAACGCAATACTTCGGCGCCGTCGGCAGCCCGCTGGAACTGCTGCAGCTGGTCACCAACCATCCGCATTTCGCCTGGCTGCAAAAGCTGTCCGGCCTGATGGCGCAGATGGACGAGCGCCTCGACGAACCGGAACCGGTCACCCCAGCGGTCGCCCTGACCTACCGCCGCGCGCTCGAAGCGCTGATCGGCCCGTCGGAAGACGGCGACAAGGAATTCCAGGCCAAATACAACGCGCTGCTGCACGACGCGCCGGAGATCGTCATGGCGCACGGCGCGGTCAGGAAGCTGCTCAGCTCGATTTCGGCGCCACCCAAGGTTTGATCAGTCATGGATGGAACGCCGCGCCCGCATTCGCACCAGCCTGCGCGGCGGGTACCCTGACGCGCAGCGCGATCAGCAGCGCCGCCAGCAGCATCAAGGCGCCAGCGGCCATGAAGACGCCGGCGATGCCGCTGACGCTGAACATTGCGCCCCCGGCGGCCGCGCCTGCCGCGATGGCCGACTGCACCGACGCCACCACCATCCCGCCGGCGCTTTCCGCCTGGTCCGGGAGGGAACGCGCCACCCAGTTCGACCAGGCCACCGGTACGCCGCCAAACGCCAGGCCCCAGATTGCCATCAGCAAGGCCTGCCCTGCCAGCGAGGCCGGCAACAGCACCAGCGCCAGCGCGGCCACGCCCACCAGCGCCGGCATCAGCACCAGGGTCAGGCGCAGGCTGTGTTGCATCAGTTGCCCGGCCAGCAAGGTGCCGGCAAAATTCGCCAGGCCAAAACCCAGCAGCAACAGGGCCAGCGTGTCCGGTGCGACCTGTGCCGTGCTTTCCAGGAACGGCCGGATATAGGTAAACAAGGCGAAGTGTCCGGTATGCGCCAGCACGCAGCCCAGCATGCCCACCGCAATGCCGGGACGGCGCAGCAGGCCCATTACCGTGCCGGGCCGGGCCGTGTGGCGGGCCGGCAGACGCGGCAAGGTCAGCCACTGGAATACCAGCGTGAGCACGCCGATCGCGCTGGCGGCAAGGAAAGCGCTGCGCCAGCCGTACAGGCCGCCAAGATAGCTGCCGAGCGGCACCGCCACCACGGTTCCCACGGCAATGCCACTGAAAATAATCGATAGCGCGCGCGGCAGCAGCCTGGCCGGCACCAGCCGCATCGCCACCGCCGCCGCCATGCTCCAGAAACCGCCAAGCGCGACACCGAGCAGCATGCGCATCAGCAGCAGCACGCCCAAGCTGGACGACACCGCCACCAGCAGGTTCGACGCGATCATCAAGGTGGAAAAAGCCAGCAGCACGGCGCGCCGGTCAAAGCGCCGCGTCAGGCGCGGCACCAGCAAGCCGGCAAACAGCGCCACCACGGCCGTCATCGTCACGGCCTGCCCGGCCATCGCTTCCGACACCCGCATGTCGGCGGCCATTGGCGTGAGCAGGCTGGCCGGCAGGTATTCCGCCGTCAGCAAGCCGAATACGCCCATCGTCAGCGAAAACACCGCCATCCAGGCCGGCGCCGCCGGTTCGGTGCCGGCAGCCGCGTTACGGCAGCCGGTACCGGCTGGCACATCACAAATACTATCGCTCATTGCATGCTTCCTCAAGGTTTCAACAAGACGCCACTGTAGACGGCTGAAGCAGGATGGTCTATGATGGAAACCCTGCATTTTTTGACTGAAACCCCGGAAATGACACAAGCCGATGTGTTCGCCCTGTCCTCCGACCTGATCAGCGCGCTGCTGACCGACATGCGCCTGCGCGGCGTGCAGTACCGCCGGGTCCAGGCCGGCGCCGAGTTTGGCCTGAACTTCGAGGCCAGGCCGGGACATGCATATTTTCACTTCCTCGCGGTCGGCTCGGCCGTGCTGCGCACCAGCGACGGCACCGTGCATGCGCTGGCGGCGGGCAATGCAGTGTTGATGCCGCATGGCGGCGCGCATCAGCTTTTATCGGGCGCCGACCTGCCGGCCATCGACATCGACAGCTATAAGGCCTTGCCGCTGGGCGACAAGGTCGACGCCGTCGATGCCTGCCCCAGTCTCGGCATGACGCCGGGGACCATCCTGTTTTACGGCTGCATGGAATTCGATCTTGGCGGCATGCAGGGCTTGGGGCCCTTGATGTCCGGGGTGATGGTGGCCGACGTGATGGGGCAACGCTACCCTGGCCTGGCGGCAGTTCTCGGTTCCATGAAAAGTGAAGTGTGTTCAGGGCGGGTCGGCTTTGCCGGCATCCTGGCGCGCCTGGCCGAAGTGGCGGCCGCCATGATCGTGCGCGGCTGGGTCGAATGTGGTTGCGACAATGCTTCCGGCCTGGTGGCGGCGCTGCGCGACCCGCGCCTGGCGCGCGCCATCCTGGCGCTGCACCGGCAACCGGGCCGCAACTGGACGGTGGAAGAGCTGGCCCTTGAATGCCACAGCTCGCGCTCGGTATTCGCCGAACGCTTCCAGGCGACCATCGGCACGCCGCCACTGCGCTATGCCACCGAGCTGCGCATGCACCTGGCCAGCCAGTGGCTGGGCCAGGGCCGGCTGCCGGTCGAGGCCGTGGCGCAGCGCCTCGGCTATGCCTCCCAGGCCGCCTTCAGCCGCGCCTACAAACGCATTACCGGCCAGACGCCTGGCGTGCACCGGCGCAAGCAAGCGGCCAAAGGCGCCTGAACCGCGCAGGTAAGCTGCCGCTTCGGCAATTCCACAATGCAAACAGGCCGCTTGGGGATTGTCCTGGTATCCGGACTCGGCTTCGGCCTCGCACCATATGGCAATCAATCATCCACATCAACTGCCAGTGCACGCGGCCGGTTCGCAAGGTAATACAGGATATATCCGGAATATATCAACGCGCCTGACGCCACCGCTGCCTTAAAACAATGCGCCAATGAATCCTCTGTATCAAAACCATATTTTTCCAGCGATGGACCGGCAAATCGCGTCAGCCGGTCAAGGTCAACACCGTCAATTTCGCCATCGTCGCCGAAATCGAAATCTATCGGGCCGGTGACCAGGCTTACCGCACAGCCAATGCCATGCTTGAAGTAAGAAATACCGCCTTCGAGCTGGCCACGGAAAGGGATGTCCATTGCAGCCCATGCAGTATTGCTATCTGGCATGGGAATTCCAGATTGTTTCAGTAATACCAATGCGGCCCGAACGCGATGCTGGTAGTCCGAAATCAGGCGGGCAAGGTTGTCATTCATATGGTTTCAACGTGGATCAGCAATTTTTTCACGGCATTAAAAAACCCCTGACGAACAGCAATGCCGTTCAGTTAGTGCCCCTAAGCTACCAGTAAACCTGCAAAACGGATTAAAACCCCAGCCGCCCGCACAGGCCCACCGGGCACTCCGGCCCGCCATTTTTCCGTTTTTACGCCTTACGCATTTAAATGCGTCGGACACCTTAACTGAACGGCATTACCTGACGAACAGGGGCTTCTCGCTACGACAGCAATGTAACAGTCATTACTGCACTTGATACTTGACCGAACGCGGACCGTACAGCAAGCCATTGGTCATGCCTGCCGACAGCAGGCGCGCATTGGCCACGCCGGCGACCGGATGCGCCGCATCGGTGGTGCTGTTGAGGATCTGCTTGACGGCCGCCGCCACCAGGGCGCCGATCAGGCCGCCGCCACCGTTGTTGCCGCCCTCGTTGTTGGAGGCGCTGGCCTTGCCTTCCCACAGCAGGGTACCGGTTTTCAGGTCGACCAGCTTGGCCGTCACTGCCACCACCGCCACGCTGTTGATCACGGTATAGGTCGAGCCGTACTTGTCGATGGTGATGTACAGGCCGGCATCGGCGCCGAAGATCTCGTTGAGCTTCCTGACGTCGACACCGTGGATATCGGCCGCACTGGTCAGGCCATTCTGCTTGAAGGTCTCGCCGACCACCGCCACCGGCAGCACGTAATAACCGGCCTCGGCCAGCGGATACGACACTTGCGCGTAGACGCTGTTGCCGGCGTTGACTTCCGGCGAATTGTTCAGCGGCGGCAGCACCACGATCGAGCGCGGCTTGGCGGCCTTGAATGCCGTGTAGTCGTACGATGGCGCCTTGGTGGCGCAACCGACCATCAGTACGGCCGGCACCAGCAGCAAGGCCATTTTTTTCAAGCGCGACATCATAATTTCTCACCTTTTTTCAGTTTGCCCAGCAGGAAGTCCATATACGCGCTCGATTCGGGAAACAGTTTTTTCTCGTCTTCGAACTGCGTGGCCACCTGGTCGGACTTGCCGGTGATCGAGTACAACATGCCCAGATGGGCATGGAAGCCCGGCGGCACGCTGTTGCCCTTGGCGCTGATCAGCGCCAGGGATTTCTCCATTTCGGCGATCTGCTGCTCCGGGCTTTCGCCTTTCAGGTACTGGTACACCTGCGGCTGGTAGCCGTCCCACTGGTACAAGGTCTTCGGCGCGGTGGCGCAGGCGGTCAAGGCGACGCACGCCGCCAGTGCCAGCATGCCGCCGGCTTTTTTCAAGAGGTTTTTCATGATTGCCTTATTGTTTGCGCAGTGCGCCCGCTTCCACGCCGGCCACCAGGCGCTCGACCGCTTCGCGCATGGCCAGGTCCAGGACTTTGCCGTTCAGGGTGGCGTCATAGCTGGCGGTGCCGCCAAAGCCCAGCACTTCGCGGTTCGACAAGCTGTACTCGCCCGCGCCCTGGGCCGAATACACCACTTCCGAGGTGGCGATATTGACGACGTTCAGCGATACCTTGGCGTATGCCACTTGCGTCTTGCCACGGCCCATGATGCCGAACAATTGCTGGTCGCCCACTTCCTTGCGGCCGAATTCGGTCACGTCGCCGGTGATGACAAAATCGGCGCCCTTGATGTTCTGTGCCTGCTTCTTGTATTCCGACTCCTGCTTGATTTCCGCCATGTTGTCGCGGTCGAGCACATTGAAACGGTTGGTGCCTTGCAAGTGCGAGATCAGGATGGTTTTCGACTGGCTGCCGAGGCGGTCGACGCCATCGGAGAAAATGCCGCGCATGAAGCTGGAGCGGTTGTCGAACTTGCCGACGGCGATCAGCGTGCGCTGGCCGACATATGGGCGGGCCGCACTGGCGACCGCTGGAACGGCGATGGCTTGCGATGTCTCGGTGGCGCAACCGGCCAGCGACCCACCGATCAGCGCGGCGATCAGCAGCGCGCCGGAAGTATTTTTATTCATGATGCCCTTAAGAAGTGAAATATCAAGGAAACGCTTGCATAGTGATTTTTTGCAAGTTAATTTCCTTTATGCAATTATAATTTATTACTTACATTATAATTCTCACCAAATGTCACACTGGTGGCGACATTTACAGGGACATCTGTTACGGTCAAGCCAGCAACTGCCGGTACAGCCTGGTTGCCATCAGCCCGGCCGCGCTGTGGTGGTTGGCGGGCGACATCAGCGGTATCAACATATCCATGGCCGAGCCCTTGCTGCCCTGCTCCGCCACGGCCTGCTCCAGCGCACGCAAATCCGCATCGAAATGCTGCTCCTGCGCCTGCCGCAGGACAAGGTGGCGGCGGAACACGCCACGGGCGCCGGGCTGCGATGGGCGTGGTTGCGTTTCGGACAGAGTATCGAGCGTACGCATGGCGGCGCGGTGCGTCATGATGCGCGGCGCGGCGATGCCGGTGTCATCGAGTGGCGCCTCGATCCAGTCGCGCAGCACCTGCTGCTCGTAGGGGCTGAAGACGCCGAACATTTCCGCGCGCTCGCTCTGGATCAAACGCCAGAAGCGGCTGTCCTCGACCGGCGCGCCGCGCTGTATCCAGCCGGTGGCGGTCAATTTATCCAATAGCTCCGGCACCTGGCTCTTGTCGCTGAGCCAGTCATTGATGCTCTTGCCGCCGATGCGGCAGTAGTCGGAATGCATGTTCTTGCCGGCCACGCTTTTCTCGCACAGGATACGGATCAATTCCTGCTGCAGGTCGAAGCCGGCGATGATGTCGGTGGTGCCCGCGCCAAGGTCATTCAGGCGGAAACCGTTCTGCACGCGGCGGTAGAACGCCTTGCTGTCGCCGAAGCGCGGCATCAATTGCAGCACCGCATCGGTGGCCTTGCGCGCATGGCCGGTCGAGCCATTGTCGACCGTCACGTGCAAGGTGAAATAATACGGGTCGATGCCCAGCTCGTTGAGTTCATAGGCGGTGATCAGCAGGTGCAGCGGCAGTTGCTCGTAGCCCAGGTTGAAACCGATGATTTCAGGCAAAAAGTTGCCATTGTCGTGGGCCAGGGCCAGCTGGATGGCGCCCTGCACGAAATACCGGTCGTCCAGGTCCTGCCAGTCGTCGCAGCCATGGCTGGCCAGCAGCTTCTGGTACAGCACCACATGGTTTTTTTCTTCCACACCATCGCCCAGTTCCTCCAGGTAGATCTGGATCAAGGCGCGGAAACGCTGGTGCTGCCATTGCTGCAAAGCGCTGTACAGCCAGGAGCCGTCGACCAGCTTGGTCGGGGCGGCGGCGCGCAAAAAATACAGGGCGTGCGCCTTGCTGGTGAAAAAGCGGCGCGGCGCGCCATTCTTGCGTTCGGCCAGATAGGCCTGGTATTGCACGCCAACCTGCTCGGCACTACTACGCGACCAGTTCAGCAAGTCTTCTGGCCGCTCAGGCAACACGTTCGGCAAGGCCTCGGCGGCCAGCAGTTGCTGTTGCAGATAGTGGCGGGCGGTGGCGCGCGCCATGGCGGCATTGGCCGGCGCGCCGAGGGTATCGTAGATGTCGCGCGCAGCGGGCAGGCGCGCTGCCTGCTCGCGTTGGACGAATTGCGGTGCAGTGGAAAGTAGACTGTGCATGACCGTGCCTTGAAAGAGGTGAGGCCTGGCCGGACTGCGGGAGTCGGGCGGCGGCCGGTATGCATGCATTATCAAGACGGACGGTTCATCCGCACATCAGTACGCTTCGCGCCTGGGCGTGGGACAAGGCTTACAGCCAGGAATTATTTTTTGCGCAGGAGGTCGGGCAGCATACTCAGCAGCACGCCGTCCTTGTCGATCACATGGTGCTTGATGGCGGCGGCCGCATGGCCCAGCACCACCAGGCCGAAGCTCCAGGCCAGCCATTGATGGACCAGCTTGGCAAAGCCATAATATTCCTGGGCCGGCGCCACCAGCGGCGGCAATTGCACCAGGGCCAGCAGCATGATCGGCTTGTCGGCCACCGAGCTCCACATCCAGCCCGACAACGGCAAGGCGATCAGCGCTACCGCATACAGGCCATAATGGCCCAGGTGCGCCATGCGCTGCATGGCCGGCGACATCGAGGCGGGCAGCGGCGGAGCCGGATGGGTAAAACGCCACAGCAGGCGCAGCGCCGTCAGGAACAGCACCGTGCTGGCGATGGCCTTGTGCAAGAAGGTCAGCTGGTGATGGGGGTTCAGTTCGTCGCGCAGATGCACGGCCACAAAGCCGATCAGCCAGGCGGCGATCCAGATCAGCGCCATCAGCCAGTGCTGAAATTTCGAGATCGGGTGATAGGACGGCGTGGTGGCGATGGGCTTGGACATGGTGTGTTCAGGGCTTTAAATTAAACGATACAATAGTGTACCATCATACGATACAAGGCATTCCATGCAAAAAGATACGGGTGGCATTCAGGTGATTGCGCGGGCGGCCGCCATCTTGCGCGCGCTGGGGCGCGAAGGCATGAGCCTCGGTGCGCTGGCGAAACAGACCGGCTTGCCGCGCTCGACGGTGCAGCGCATCGTCGATGCGCTGGCGGCCGAGGATTTCGTGGAAGCCGGCGACACGGGCGTGCGGCTGGGATGGGGGCTGGGACGGCTGGCGCAACTGGCGCAATCCGATATCGTGCTGGCGGCGCGGCCGCACCTTGAAGCGTTGTTCGAAGCGACCCACGAGAGCGTCGATATTTCCGCGCGCCAGGGCAGCGAGGTGTCCTTTCTCGACCGCATCGTGTCCGACCAGGAATTGCGCGTGGTGCCGATTGCCAACAAGCCGCGCCGCCTGCATGCGATGGCGAACGGCAAGGCCTTGCTCAGCAATATGAGCGACGCGGAAGTCGAACGCCTGCTGCAAGACAACTTGCTGGCGCTGACGCCCCACACCATCACCACCCTGCCCGCCCTGCTGGCCGACCTGGCGCTGGCGCGCGCCAGCGGCTTCAGCCATGACCGCGAAGAACACGCGCTGGGCGTGTGCGCCATCGGCACGGCGATCCGCGTGCCGGGACTGCCGGCGCTGGCGATTTCGGTGGCGGCGCCGGCGTCGCGCTTCGCAGCGAGCCTGCCCGCGTTTCAGCAAGCGCTGCGGACGGCGCGCGCGGCGATCGAGCAAAGCCTGGCCGCGCTGCAAACGCCGCCGGGCTGATTCAGCGATCAGCCAGCCGGGCGCCGAGCCACTGTTCGAAATCGGCCACCATGGCCGGCTCCAGGCGGTGGCCGGCATCGTATTCCTGGTACTGCAGGCGCACGTTCAGGCCCTCCAGCACCTGTTTGGCGTGGTGCGCAAAATGCAGGCCCAGCACCTGGTCCTGGCGGCCATGGCTGACAAAGGCATGCAAGGCTGCCAGATGCGTGCCCGGCGTGAGCAGCGGCAGCACTTCCGGCAGGATGCGTCCGCTCAAGATACCGAAACCGGCCACCTGTTGCGGCGCGCTGAGCGCCACGCTGGCGCTCATGATGCCGCCCTGGCTGAAGCCGGCGATCCAGATGCACTGCGGGTCGATGGCATGCGCTTGCGGCAATTGCCCGATAAACGCCAGCAAAGTCGTGCGCGCCCGCTCGGCCTGTGACGTGTCGATGGCCGGGCCGTTTGCCGTGAAGCTGACCCGGAACCAGGCGAACTGCATCGGCCCCAGTTGCAGCGGACCGCGCGCCAGGATCACGCTGAAGCGCGGATCGATGCCGCGCGCCAGTTCGATCAAACTCTGTTCATTGGCGCCCACGCCATGCAGCAGGATCAAACACGGCGACTTGCCCGCGCCGCGACTGCCCTCGCGCAGCCGGTACACCAGGCCGGAGACCGGTTCGGTCAGGGTGTGATTCAACTCTTCGCTCATGGCTTACCTCATGCTGTCGATCGCCGTATCGTAACCGTCATCGATGTGGTTGATAAAGTAGCGCATGACCGCTAGACTATTTCCATTTGATTGACAATTGCAAAGGCCCGGCCAACATGGATGTATTCGCTTCAATGAAGATGTATGCGGCGGTGGTCGATGGCGGCAGCTTTGCGGCGGCGGCGGGCAAGCTCGGCGTCTCGCGCGCGATGGTCTCGAAGCAGGTGCAAAAGCTGGAGGAACACCTGGGCACGCGCTTGCTCAACCGCACCACGCGCCGCATCAGCCTGACGGAAACGGGGCGCGAGTTCCACGAGCGCAGCGTGCAGATCCTGGCCGACGTGGAAGACGCCGAACACGGCGCGGCGCGCCTGACGCACACGGCCCGCGGCCTGCTGCGCGTGACGATTCCGCTCGCTTACGGCCAGCACCGGCTGGCCGCCATCGTCGGCGACTACGCGCTAGCCTACCCGCAGGTCAAGCTCGACATTGCGCTCAGCGACCGCAAGCTCGACCTCGTCGAAGACGGTTTCGACCTGGCGATCCGCATCGGCGCCCTGCCGCCATCGGACCTGGTGGCGCGCAAGATCGGCAGCGAGCGCAGCGTGGTCTGCGGCACGCCCGCCTACCTGGCCCGCCATGGTGCGCCACAACTGCCGTCCGACCTGGCCGGCCATGCCTGCCTGGGCTATACGCTGACCGGCGCCGGCAACGAGTGGCGCCTGGAAAACATCGGCGATGGCGCCATCGCCAGCATCGCAGTGAACGGCCCCATCAAGGCAGACAATGGCGACATCCTGCGCCTGGCCGCGCTGCGCGATGCCGGCCTGATCTTCCAGCCCCGTTTTATCGTCGCCGGCGAGCTGGCGGCGGGCCGCCTGGTGCAGGTGTTGCCGCAATGGCAGTCGGGCGAACTGGGCGTGCATGCCGTGTATCCCAGCCGCAAGCATCTGTCGGCCAAGGTACGCACCTTTATTGATTATCTGGCGGAGCGCCTGGCCTGAAACACCTGTTACCAGCCGGACGCGGCGAATCCGTTTGAAATGCGACAATCGGCACAGCACAATCACGGTGCAGCCTATTTGACATTCAACCTCGGGAGAACAACATGAAGATACTTTTGACAGCGGTACTGGCGCTCGGCGCGCAACTGGCGCACGCACAGACGGTGGAATTATTCTTCGCGGGGCCGAACGGCGCGGAACAGGCGGCCGGCACGGTCAGCATTTCGCAGACCAAGTACGGCGCGCTGCTGACGCCCGCCCTGAAGGGCCTGCCGGCCGGCACGCATGGTTTTCATTTGCATGAAAAGCCATCGTGCGACGCCAGCGTGACGGACGGCAAGCCGACCCCGGCCGGCGCCGCAGGTGGTCACTGGGACCCGGCCAAGACCGCCGCGCACAAGGGGCCGTATGACGAGTCCGGCCACCAGGGCGACCTGCCCGCCATCTACGTGGCCGCCGACGGTACCGCCACCTATCCGGTGCTGGCGCCGCGCCTGAAAGCCGCCGACTTCAAGGGCCACGCGCTGATGGTGCATGTGGGCGGCGACAACCACAGCGACCACCCTGAAAAACTCGGTGGCGGCGGCGCGCGCATGGCGTGCGGCGTGGTCAAATAAGCGGCATGACAGCAGCGCGGGCAAGCGCACTGCGCCGCTGCCGCGCTCATAGTAAACTGCGCGCATCAAACCTTGCTGAAAGAAAAACATGAACGCCGACACACCGACCAAACCCGCAATGGATGCGGAAACGCTGGAATTCATCCGCGGCCTGTTCGCCCTGGTGCGCGAAGGCGATACGGCGCAACTGGGCGCGATGGTCGCCAAGGGCGTGCCGGTCAACTTCCGCAATGAAAAAGGCGACAGCCTGATCATGCTGGCCACTTACCACGGCCACCTGGACACGTCGCGTCTGCTGCTCGAAGCGGGCGCCGACGCCAATGTGCCGAACGACCAGGGCCAGACGCCGCTGGCCGGCGTGGCCTACAAGGGCTACCTGGAGATCGCCGAATTGCTGCTGAAACATGGCGCCAATGTCGAAGGCGGCAGCCCCGACGGCAAGACGCCGCTGATGATGGCCGCCATGTTCAACAGGCTGGCAATTGTCGAGTTGCTGCTGAAGCACGGCGCCCGCATCGACGCCGTCGACAGCCGCGGCATGACGGCCGTCTCGCTGGCCAAGACCATGAACGCGGCCGATACCCTGGCCCAATTGACCGCACTGGGCCAGACCGCGTAAGTACTGTGATCAGTACTGTGGCGGGATTGTGTCAGTTTGACGGCGCCGGCCGCTGAGCGCCGGCGCCGTCAAACCAAAGCACGCGTCCAGGCCGATTGATTGGCTACACTGGGCGCCATGAGCACACCCTCTCCCACCATCTCGCATCCGCTGGCCGTCGCGCTGGCCCTGTCGCTGGGCGCCGCCGTGGCGCTGGGCCTGTCGCGCTTTTCGTATGGCCTGCTGTTGCCACCCATGCGCGACGACCTGGGCTGGTCCTACCTGCTGGCCGGCGCCATGAACACCTGCAATGCGCTCGGGTATTTCCTCGGCGCCCTGGCCACGCCCGCCCTGCTGCGCCGCATGGGCACCTGGCGCCTGCTGATGGCCGGCAGCATGCTGGCCAGCATCTTCATGCTGCTGTCCGGTTTTGTGAGCGATACCACCGCCCTGTTCCTGCAGCGCGTGTGCGCCGGCGCGGCCAGCGCCTTTGTGTTTGTCGCCGGCGGCGTGCTGGCCGCGCGGCTCGGCTCGCTGCAGGGCGAACGGGCCGGCTTTATCATCGGCCTGTACTACGGCGGCACGGGTTTCGGCATCGCACTCTCCGCCTTGCTGGTGCCGGCCGCGCTGTCGTCGGCCCAGCAGCATGGCGCGCCGCACGGCTGGCAATCGGCCTGGCTGGCGCTGGGCATCGCCTGTCTGCTGGCCACCGCCCTGATGGCCCTGCCGGCCAAAAGCATCGGCGAGGCGCGATTGATGCAGGGCCAGGCGCAGCGCTTTTCCAGCACGGACTTTGCCTGCGGCCTGGCCGCCTACTTCATGTTCGGCGCCGGCTATATCGGCTACATGACGTTTGTCGTCGCCCTGCTCAAGCAGCAGGGCATGTCGCCGCAGCTGATCACCGTGTTCTACACCCTGCTGGGCCTGGCGGTGGTGGCCTCCTCGCGCATCTGGGCCCGCATGCTGGACCGCAACAAGGGCGGCCAGTCACTGGCCATCCTGAACGCCCTGCTGGGCGTGGCCACCCTGATACCGGCGCTGACCAGCGCCGCGCCGTTCATCTTCCTGTCCGGCCTGGTGTTCGGCGCCGTGTTCCTGTCGGTGGTGGCCTCCACCACGGCGCTGGTGCGGCACAACCTGCCGCCGGAATCGTGGCCGGCCGGCATCAGCGCCTTTACCGCCGTGTTCGCCTTCGGCCAGATCGCCGGCCCGGTCCTGGTCGGCTGGATCGCCGATGGCCCGGCGGGGCTGGAACGTGGCCTGGTCGCTTCAAGCGTGCTGCTGTTTGTCGGCGCGGCGCTGGCGATGGGGCAGAAGGCGCTGGTGGCCAGCCGTTGAAATCGAAACGACGAACGCAAGTCCGTCGTGATGGCCGGTGGATTTTGACCAGTTTCACGGTGAAAAAGCCGCTTTCCGGCTGAAAAACGCATGGCACGCATCGTGCTGATAAGGAGGATATTCTCACTATCAGGAACGCCCCCGCCATGCCATCTCCTTCATCGCGCAATTTTGTTTTTCTTCCCCTGCTGACCGCTTTCCTGGCGCCCGCCCAGGCCCAGGATGGCGGCGCATCCGGCGCCGAGGCGCTGGCCGGCGCGGCGGCGGCCGCCGGCAATGTGGTGGTGATCGGCACCCGCCGGGCCAATACCACGGAGCTGAGCAGCCAGGCGCCGGTCGATGTGTATTCGACGCGGCAGCTGGCCGAGACGGGCGCCGTCAATCTGAACCAGGCGCTGCAGGCGCTGGCGCCGTCGTTTCAGTACAATGTGACGGCCGGTTCCGATGGCGTGGCCACCGTGCGGCCGGCCGCCCTGCGTGGCCTGGCGCCGTCGCAGACCCTGGTGCTGATCAACGGCAAGCGGGCCCATTTGTCGGCCTTTGTCAACAACAAGAGTGGCCTGGGCCGTGGTGCGCAGGCGTTTGACCTGGCCAAGATCCCGCTGGCCGCCATCGACCGCGTGGAAATCCTGCGCGATGGCGCGGCCGCCCAATATGGATCGGACGCGATTGCCGGCGTGATCAATATCGTGCTGAAAAGCCAGGATGCGGGTGGCGCGGCGGCGGTCCAGGTGGGCAAGTTTGCCGAAGGCGACGGCTTTTCCAAGAGCGCCAGCGGCTCGGCCGGCTTTGCCCTGCCCGGCGACGGCTTTCTGACGGTGGCCGGCGAGGCGATCAACACCCAGCGCACCACCTTGCGCGAAGGGGCCGATACACGCCAGTTCTACTTTGCCAACGACCCGCGCGAAACCTCGGGCGCGGCGCAGCGCGAGTGGCTGGTGGGCTCGCCCGCGCTGGAGGAATACAACGGCGTATTGAATGCCGAGTGGGGCCTGGGGCCGGAGTTGCGCGCCTATGTGTTCGGCAATGCGGGCCACCGCCTGGGCCGCTCGCAAGGCCTGTTCCGCCGCCCCAACGACAACGGCACGGTGCGCTCGCTGTTTCCCGACGGCTTTTTGCCGCTATTGAATACCACCTCGAACGATGGCGCACTGAATGCCGGCCTGCGCTACGGCAACGACAAGACCGGCCAGTTCGACCTCGGCGTCAATAATGGTGGCAACCGCATCAAGTTCGACGTGCCCGACTCGATCAACGCCAGCCTGGGCGCGGCCAGCCCGCGCAGCTTTTATGCGGGCGGCATGAAAAACACGCAGACCAATCTCACGCTCGACTATGTGCGCAACGCCGCCGTCGGTTTTTCCACCGAACCGCTGGTGGTCTCGGCCGGTGCCGCCTTGCGGCATGAAAAATTCTCGATCGACGCGGGCGACGAGGCGTCGTGGATCGCCGGCACGGTGCCGATCCTCGACGGCCCCAGCGCGGGTGCGCGCGCGCCGGCAGGCGCCCAGGGTTTCCCCGGCTACCGTCCGGATGACGCCGGCAGCCTCACGCGCAGCGTGCAAGGTGTATATGCGGGCCTGGAAAACCAGCTGACCGAGAAATTCCAATGGGGCGCCACCGCCCGCGCCGAGCATTATTCGGACTTCGGCAACACCTGGAACGGCAAGCTGTCGCTGCGCTACGACTTTACGCCGACGGTCGCCTTGCGCGCCACCGCCAGCAATGGTTACCGCGCGCCGTCGCTGGGCCAGGCCAACCTGTCGTCCACGCAAACCACCTTCCGCGCCGGCGAACCGTTCGACGTGCGCAATTTTCCGGTCGACCACCCGGCCGCGCGCGCCCTGGGCGCCACCGCCCTCAAACCCGAGAAGTCGGTCAATTTCTCGACCGGCCTGGTGTTCCAGCCGGCGCGCAACAGTTCGCTGACCATCGACGCCTACCAGATCGCCATCCGCGACCGCATCACCCTGTCCGAAACCCTCAGTGGCCCGCTGGTCGAGCGGCTGCTGCGTGACGCGGGCTTTGCGGGCGTAAGCGGCGCCTCCTTTTTTGTCAACGCGCTCGACACCCGCACCCGCGGCGTGGACGTGGTGGGCAACCACCGCCTGGCGCTGAAAGGCTACGGCAACCTGGACCTGGGCCTGGGCTACAACTACGGCGTGACGAAGATTACGGGCGTGAAGGACAACTCGGGCCAGCTGGCCGGCAGCGGCCTGGCGCTGGTGGGCCGCACCACGCGCGGCAATATCGAATCGTACTCGCCGCGCTCGACCTTGCGCCTGACGGGCCGCTATGCGGTGGGCGACTGGACGGTGGGCGTGACCGAGGCGCGCTACGGCAAGTTCACGGTGGTCGACACCGGCAACAACCCGGCGCTGGACCAGGTATTCGGCGCGCAATGGGTGACCGACCTGACGCTGGCCTACAAGCTGGGCCGCCATACCAGCATCACCTTCGGCGCCAACAATCTGTTCGATTCCTATCCGGACAAGACGCGCCCGGAACTGCGCCTGGCAGGCGGGCGCTATGTCTACCCGTCCAGCCAGGCCCCGGTCGGCGCCTTCGGCACCTATTACTCGCTGCGCCTGGCCACCGCGTTCTGATGTTCCATTAGAGGAGTTTCGACATGCAATCACCACTCGCCATTGCCATCGCCATGTCCTTGCTGGTCGCCGCAGGGACAGCCGCACCGGCCCGCGCCGACACGGCGCTGGAAAAAATCAGGGACCGCGGCCAGCTGTCGGTCTGCTACGGCGGCTTCGAGTCGCCCGGTTTCGCCTACCTGGACCAGGCCGGCAAACCGGCCGGCCTGACCTGGGACCTGATCGTCGACCTGCACCAGCGCGTGGGCGCGGCCGTGGGCAAGCCCTTGAAACTGAACCTGGTGCGCATCACGCCGGTCAACCGCATCATCTTCGTCAAGCAGGGCCGCTGCGATTTCATGGTGACGTCTTTGCTCGATACGCCCGAACGGCGCCGCGAGATCGATTTCGCCTCGCCCGGTTTCTACAGCGCCGCAGCGGCCGTGTTCGCGCTGAAAAGCATGCGCATCGAAAGCTGGGCCGACCTGCAGGGCAAGACCGTCTGCGCGCCGGCCGCCTCGGTATGGGTGCGGCCCTACGAAGCCAAGGGCCTGAAGATCGCCGCCTTCCCAGGCTTTGCGGAAGTGCACAAGGCGGTGGCGGACGGGCGCTGCGTGGCCTCGATCGGCGACGATACGGGATATGCCAAGATCAAGGAAGACAACCATAGCTGGAGCGGCTTCGAGCTCAAGCTGATCGGCGACGAGCGCCTGCCGTGGGGCGTGGCGCTGAAAAAGAACGAGCCCGAACTCAAGCAGCTGCTGGGCAGCATCGTCGAACGCTGGCACCGCGAGCGCTTCATCATCGGCCTGGAACACAAGTACCAGCTGCCGCCGAATGTGTGGGCGCAGCAGATGGCCGAGCGCTACGCGGTAAAGGTCAGCGCACGATGAGCGCAGGTTTTTTTCCCGAGGGCGGCGCGGCCAGGGAATGGCTGATCGAACACGGCCTGAACCTGACCATTTTATGGGACCCGGCCGACGGCCGGCGCTTCCTGCTCGGTCTTGGCCTGACCCTGGCGCTGGCGGTACTGGCCGTGGCGCTGTCGCTGGCCATCGGCGTGGCCGGTGCGGCGCTGAAAGGCTCCAGCTTTGCCGCCGGCCAGAAAGCCATCAACGCCTATGTCGAGGTATTTCGCAACACGCCGCTGCTGGCGCAAATGTATTTCTTCTTTTTCGGCGTCGGTTCCTTGCTGCCGATGGTGGTCAACGAACATGGCGAACAAGTGCGTATGCTGGGCAGCTTCGGCTGGGCCGTGATCGTGCTGGGCCTGCACTCGGGCGCCTTCCAGATCGAGGCGCTGCGCGGCAGCATCGACGCCGTGCCGCGCGCCACGGTCGAAGCGGCCGAAGCGCTGGGCCTGAGCCGGCTGCAGATCTTTCGCCAGGTGATCGCGCCGCTGGCCCTGCGCCACAGCTTGCCTGCCCTGTCGAACAGCATCGCCCAGACCATCAAGGCGACCTCCGTCGCGTTTGCCATCGCCGTGCCCGAGCTGACCTATGCCTGCAACCGCATCTGGTCCGACAGTTTCAATGTGCCGGTGATGATACAGATCCTGCTGGTCACGTATCTGCTGCTGATCGGCGGCGTGTCGGCCGGCATGCGCGCCATCGAACGCCGGCTGCAGCTGCCGGGAAGCGTGGCCGCATGAGCGCCCGCCTGACCGCCACCAATGGTAACGGCGCCTCCGGGCTGTGGCGTTGGGCGCGCTGGCCGGCGCTGCTGGCGCTGGCCGCCTGGATCTATGCGCATTATCGCGAGCCTATCAGCTACCTGCTGGCCTGGACACCGGGCCTGTTGGCCAGCTTCGTGCTGAATATCGTCATGGGCCTGGTGGCGATTGCCTTTGCCACCGTGGGCGGCACCGTGCTGGGCATCGTGCAATGCTCGCCGCACCGCCGCCGCGCGGCCGTGGCGCGCCAGGTCACGCTGGTGCTGCGCAATGCGCCGTGGCTGGTGGCGGTGTTTTACCTGATGTACTTGGTGCCGTACGAAATCAAGGTCTTCGGCGAATACCTCTTCCTGCCCGACTGGCTGAAGGCGGCCATCGGCATCGGCGTGCCCGCCTCGGGCTATATGTCCGAGATCGTGCGCGGCGGCATCCGCTCGATCCCGCTGCAGCAATGGGAGGCGGCCACCGCGCTGGGCCTGGACCGCCGCCAGATATTGCGCAAGGTGGTGCTGCCGCAGGCGCTGCGCAGCATGACGCCGCCCTGGATGAGCTTGTACTGCATCGTCACCTTGTCGACCTCGCTGGCCAATATCCTCGGCGTGGAAGAGCTGATGACGTCGGTGGGGCTGCGCCTGGCCGGCGAAACGCGGCCCGACCTGCTGCTGCCGGCGCACGCCTATACCTTCATCGTGTTTTTTGTCTATATCTATCCGATTTCGCGCCTGTCGCGCCGTCTTGAAAAAAAATGGAGCGTGAAAGAATGAGCCATCCACCCACCGGCGAGCACCAGATCGTGATCCGCGACCTGGTCAAGTCGTATGGCAGCCACACGGTGCTCAATGGCGTGTCGCTCGACGTGCGCCAGTCCGAGATCGCCTGCCTGATCGGCCCCTCCGGTTCCGGCAAATCGACCCTGCTGCGCACCATCAACGCGCTGGCCGGCGTCGACAGCGGCACCATCGACGTGTGCGGCATCCGCGTGACGGACGCCGCGCCGGACCTGCTGAAACTGCGCCGCCAGGTCGGCATGATCTTCCAGAGCTACAACCTGTTCCCGCATTTGTCGGTGCTGGACAACATCACCCTGGCGCCCCTGACGGTACTGAAGGAGGAACGCGGACCGGCCGAAGAGCGCGCCCGCGCCCTGCTGGCCAAGGTCAAGCTGACCGGCAAGGAACATGCCTACCCGGGCCAGTTGTCCGGCGGCCAGCAGCAGCGCGTGGCGATTGCCCGCAGCCTGGCGATGCAGCCGCGCGTGATGATGTTCGACGAAGTGACGGCCGCGCTGGATCCGGAAACCGTCAAGGAGGTGCTGACCACCATCCGCGACGTGGCCGCCAGCGGCGTCACCTGTTTGATCGTCACGCACGAAATGCGCTTCGCGCGCGAAATCGCCGACGTCGTCCACTTCACGGACGGCGGACGCATCGTTGAATCGGGTACGCCCGAGCATATTTTTACCGCGCCGCGCGACAGCCGCACGCGCGCATTTCTGGAAAGGGTTTTGTAATGAGCAGTAACAAGCACGAAGGCGGCGCCAGCCGCGACCACAGTTTCGCCACCCGCCTGGGCCATGTGGGGCGCGACCCCGCCGCACATGGCGGCACCGTCAACACGCCGATCTACCGCGCCTCGACCTTTATCTGGCCCGATACGGCCAGCCAGGAAGCGCAACGCCAGCTGGCGCAGGACCCATCGTATCGCGGCACCATGTACGGGCGCCTGGGCAACCCCACCACGGTGGCGTTCGAAGACGCGGTGGCGGAACTGGAAGGCGGCTTTCGCGGCCTGATCATGCCCTCGGGCCTGGCCGCGATTGTCGGCGCGGTGCTGGCCGTGGCGAAAGCGGGCGACCATATCCTGGTGACCGATAACGTCTACCCCAGCGCGCGCAATGTCTTCCTCAACGTGTTGACCCGCTACGGCATCGACACCAGCTTTTTCGATCCGCTCGATGTCGACAGCCTGGCGCCGCAGATCCGCAAGAACACGCGCGTGGTCTACCTGGAGGCACCGGGTTCGGACACCTTCGAAGTGCAGGACGTGCCACGCATAGCCGAAGTGGCCCATGCCCATGGCGCGCTGGTGCTGTTCGACAATACCTGGGCCACGCCCTATTTCTTCAAGCCGTTCGAGCACGGCGTCGATATCTCGCTGCACGCGGCCACCAAATACCTGGTCGGCCATTCGGACGCCATGCTGGGCCTGATCGTCACGCGCAAGGAGATTTACAGCGACGTGCGCTCCACGGTGCGCGGCCTCGGTTATATCGCCGGCCCCGACGACGCCTACCTGGCGCTGCGTGGGCTGCGCACCCTGGGCGTGCGGCTGGACCGCCACGAGCGCTCGGCGATCGAAGTGGCCGAATGGCTGTCGCGCCACGAAGCGGTGCTCGGCGTGCGCCACCCGGCGTTCGAGCACCATCCGGGCCACGCCGTGTGGAAGCGCGACTTCACGGGATCGTCGGGATTGTTTTCATTCGAATTGCCGGCAACGGCACCGCAGGTGCTCAATACCTTTCTCGACCACCTGCAGCTGTTCGCCATGGGCGCAAGCTGGGGCGGCTATGAAAGCCTGGTCAAGCTGCCGCATGCGACGCGCACGTTTCAACCGCTCGATCCGAAACGGCAGATCATCCGCCTGCACGTGGGGCTGGAATCGGTGGGCGATCTGATCGCCGACCTCGATCACGCACTGGGCGCCTTTACCCATGCCCGCGCGCGCCAGTAAGTACGCCAATCAGCACGCCACTGAGCACGCCATGTGCTCAGGCGGTGCAGGCTTCGCCGGCTTCCTGTTCGCCACCGGAAAAATGGTGGCGCTTGAGCAGGGTGCGCAGCACATTGCGCGAGATGCCCAACAGGCGCGCCGTCTGCGTCTGGTTGTTGTGCGCGATCGCCAGCGCGGCGCCCGTCACGGCCGCCTCGATCTGGTCGAAGGCGGCGTCTTCGCCGGCGTCGAGCAGCGCTTCGAGGATGGTGCGCAGTTGCTGCTGCAGGCCAGTTTGGGCCGGCTCTGCCACTTCCGGTACCGGTACAGGTATCGGAGTTTCCGGCTCGCGCAGCGGCAAGGGATGGACCTGCGCCAGCGCGCGCGTGGCGGCCGGCCGGCGCCCCAGGCGCAAGTCTTCGGCGCGCATCACGCCATCACGGCAGACGATCATCGCATAGTGAATCGTGTTTTCCAGCTCGCGGATATTGCCGGGCCAGCCGTAGTCCAGCAGCACCTGGCGCGCCGCCTCGTCGATAACGATATCGGCGATCTTCAGCCGCTCGGCATAGTATTTCATGAAGTGCTGGGCCAGCGGCAGGATATCGCCCTGGCGCGCATACAGCGGCGGCAGTTCCAGGGTGGCCACGCCGAGCCGGTAATACAGGTCGGCGCGGAAGCGCCCGGCCTGCACCGCGTCGTACAGGTCGATATTGGTGGCGGCCACCAGGCGCACGTCGAGCGGCGTGGTGCGGCGCGACCCGAGGCGCACGATCTGCCGCTCCTGGATCACGCGCAGCAGCTTGACCTGCATCGACAGCGGCAAGTCGCCGATTTCATCGAGGAACAGGGTGCCGCCGTTGGCCGCTTCGAACCAGCCCTGGCGCGCCTGGGTGGCGCCGGTGAACGCCCCCGCTTCGTGGCCGAACAGTTCGGCGTCGATCAGGGTTTCGCTGAAGGCGCCGCAATTGACGGCGATAAACGGGCCGTTGCGCTTGCTGTGCGTGTGCAGATAGCGCGCCAGCAATTCCTTGCCGGTGCCGGTTTCGCCGATGATCAGGGCGGTGGCATCGGTCGGCGCGATATGATTGGCCAGTGCTAGCAGCGCTTCGGAACGGGGATCGTTGAACACCAGCGCCTTGGCTCGGATCGACAGCGCGGCGCCACTCGAGGTGGGCAGGGTCAGCAGGACACTCACGATAAGCGGCTTTCAATAAAAGTGGAAAGAAGCGGCATCTTTGCGCTAAAGTGTGAAAAGCTTCACCAAAGCGCGATGACTACCCGTTACATTGTAACGATAGCATGATGAACCCCTTGAACTTAACGAAGAATTTGGCATGACCTTATGCTAAAGCGAACTATGAACGAATCCACGGCAACACTGCAGCTCGATATCATTGACGACTTCACCTTGCGCCTGAAGGCCCTCGTCGCGCGCGCCGGTTCGGTCAGCGCGCTGGCCAAAAAGGCCGGCATTTCGCACAGCGGCCTGCTGCGCTACCTGGGCGGCGGCGACCCGTCGCGTAAGGTGCTCGTCGCGCTGGCGCAGGCGGCCAATGTTGACCTGGCGTGGCTGGCCACCGGCCACGGCGAAATGACGTCCGGCATGCCCAAGCAAAGCCTGACCCTGTTGCCGCTGTACGAGGGGCAGGCGGCCAACGACCACGCGCCGCCACGGCTGGACCCGATCACCCTGACGGAACTGGCCTTCTGCCGCTTCTGGCTGCAGCGCAACGGCCTCGACGCCTCGCACCTGAAAGCCCTGATCATGCCCGGCGACTGCATGGCGCCACACTTCCTGCCGGGCGACACCTTGCTGATCGATATCACCCGCAAGGAACTGGCCGACGGCCAGGTGTTCCTGCTGGAAGACAGCGGCAACCTGCTGCTGCGCCGCATCCAGCTGGAAGTGGGCGGGCGCATCCGGCTGGTGCCGGACAATCCCGCCTATCGTTCGATCGACGTCGACCCGGCCAGCCTGGCCGTGGTGGGCGGCGTGGTGTGGAGCGCGCGGCTGGCGTAATCGGGCCGCCACGGCGGTGATTTTTCACCGGCGGGCGTTGCGTTTTCAGCAGGCCTGCCCTGCCCCCGCCCGGCCCCATTTCGTTCAAAACCGCATGGATGCAAGCTTCCCCTTCCTGTCGCCATCTGGCCCGGTCCTTGCTGTAGCACCAGCAAGACCACCCACCACGATAGGAAAACCATGAACGCACCCGCTCAAGCCTCCACCACATTCCCGCTGCTGGCGCCGGCCGCCTGGCTGGCCGAACATCTGCACGACCCGGCCGTCAACGTGATCGCCATCCTCAGCAGGCGCCCCGAGGAAGGCGGGCCTGCGGTCGCCATCGAAGGCGCGTACGCTTTCCACTGGAAGGAACTGCTGTGGGACGAACGCCAGCGCCAGTTTGTCGGCGCCGGCACCCTGCGCCGCCGCCTGCGCGCGGCCGGCGTGGACCCCGAGCGGCAACTGGTGCTGTACGGCGACCATAGCCAGTTCGCCTTTTATGCGCGCTGGGTCTTGCTGCGCGCCGGCATCGACAATGTCAGCGTGCTTGACGGCGGCCTGCGCGCCTGGCTGGCCGGCGGCCTGCCGACCACGCCGCTGGCCGCCGTGCACACGCCGCTGCCGCCGGCCGATGGCGACCTGCAGGCGCCGGCGCGCGCCACGGACGATATCCGCATCGGCCGCGATCAGCTGCAGCAAAGGCTCGGCGACGGCCATTTGCAGATCCTCGATATCCGCACGCCGGAAGAATACGCGGGTCTGCGCGTGGGGCCGGACGGCGGCAACCACGGCGCCGAACGGGGCGGCCATATTCCGGGCGCCCTGCTGCTGCCGTTTGCCGAGCTGCTCGATGAGCACAGCCGCTTGCGCCCGGTGGACGAACTGCGCGCGCTGGTCGCCGCCAAGGGGATCGATGCAAGCCGTGAAACGGCCGTGTACTGCCGCCTCAGCCACCGCTCCACCCTCGCCTTTTTTGTCTTGACCGAGCTGCTGGGCTTTGAACGGGTGCGTGTGTATGACGGCTCGTGGACGGAATGGGGCAGCCTGGTCGGCGCACCGATCGACGCCTGACACCCTCATCCAACCAAGGACACCACCATGACGAAACTGAACGACACTGCCACATCCCTGCAAGCGTATTACACCATCTGCCCGGTGCTGGTCGCCTCGAATATCGCCGTCGAATTCGGCTGGCTCGACGAGGAATTCAAGCGCGTGGGCGCCAGCGCCACCTATCTGCGCTCGCTGGCCGGCAACGCCGGCTGGCTGCCCCACTACCGCCATTCATTGAACCCGCTGTTCCGCGACGGCGGCGCGATTCCCACCATCTGGGCGAAAGCCGATTTGACGGACACCACTTTGATCGCCACCACCGCCACCCAGTCCGGCGGCCAGATCGTGGTGCGTGCCGACGCCGACCTGTACCGCATCGACGACCTGCGCGGCAAGCGCATTGGCTTGAGTATTTCCGCCAACCCCGAGCGCATCGATTTTTCGCGCGCCGCCGCCCATTTCGGCCTGCACCAGGCGTTGAAGCTGGGCGGCTTGAACCTGGCCGACGTGGAAATCGTCAATATTGCGCAGGCGGCCGACACGCCAGCGCTGACGCCGGCGGCGCGCCCGGTGGAACTGTGGCGCCAGCTCAAGGCTGCGGGCCGCGAACATGGCGACCCGGAAGCGGACGCCCTGCGCGACGGCCGCATCGACGCTATCCACAGCAGCCTGGCGCGCACGTGCAAGCTGGTCGACAGCGGCCAGTTCAAGGTGATCCTCGACCTGTCCACCCAGCCCGACTGGACCCTGCAGATCGCCAACGGCCCTTACACGAATGCCGTCAACACGGATTTCGCGCAAGCCCACCCGGAAGTCATTATCGCCTTTTTGCGCGCCTCGATCCGGGCCGGCCACTGGATCAACGCCCACCGCGCGGCGGCGGCCGAGATCTTCCCGAGGGTGACGTTTTTGCCCAACGCCCGGATCGCCGCCCAGGCCATCGGCGAGCGTGACTTCGTGCCGGCACTATCGGCGCAAAACCTGAAGGGAATCGAGATCAAGAAGAATTTCCTGCTGGCCCAAGGCTATATCGAGAACGATTTCGAGGTAAAGAGGTGGGCAGATGACAGCTACTTGAAGGAGGCATTGAAGTCGCTTGAGAAATAAGCACATGTCGCGCAGGTCGGGTTAGCGCTGCGCGCGTAACCCGACACCACCAGCGCCGCCAACCATATTGTCGGCTTACGCGCTGCGCGCCTCGGCGGCCCCGCTAACCCGACCTGCTCGTCAAAGAACCGCAGGTCGGGCCAAACACCACTATTCAAGCCGCGTAAAACTTCTTCTTGCCCAATCGCACCGCCTCGAACGCCCCTTCCGGCAGCGGCTTGGCGCCGCCCAGCTGTTCGGCCAGGAAGGTGAAGTAGGCGGCTTCTTCCAGGAACACCAGCTGCTTGGCCACGCCCAGCACGCTGTCGGCCCAGGTAAATGGGCCGTGATTGGCCAGCAGGGTGGCATAGGCGTTCGGATGGGCTTGCAGGGAGGCGATTACCGGTTCGGCCGCGTAGCGCGCGCCCCAGGCCGCCAGCGGCACGTCATCGGTGCCGTGGCCCAGCAAGGTGGCGTAGCGCACCGGCAGCGGCCGCCCAGCGATCGACCAGGCCGTCAGGTAGGGCGAATGGGTATGGATCACGGCATTCGTTTGCGGGCGCTCGCGCAAGATTGCGATATGCAGGGCGGCCACTTCGGCCAGGCTGGGCGACAGCGTGCCGATATGGCTGTTCAGGTCAAAATCGACCATCCCCGCCACGCCGTGGCCGGCGCCGTTGAAGCTGGCGATCACCAGCTTGTCTTCGCCCGGCACGCGCAGGCTCAGGTTGCCCGCTTCAGTGACGGACAGGGTCTTGCTTTTCAATAGCAGCTGGTGCGCCTGTTCGAAGTCCTGCTCGAACTGCTGGACGAATTTCAAGATGTCTACTTGTACTTGTTCCGCGACGGCGATATGGCTCATGATGGCTCCTGTCAGGTGGAAGGACGCGCAGACGGCATCGTCTGCGCTTGAGCACCTGTAGGCAGAATACGTGCCAGGAGAAATCGCCATGATTTGCGCGAAAACTGGTGAATTTGCAGCATCCTTCACGCGATGGCGCAGGCTGGCTGCGCCAAATCCACCAGCGTTGCGCCTGCCGCCTACAGCGCCGCCTTGCGCAAGGCGGCCGCACGCTGTTCGACATCCGGCCAGGCGGGACGTTTGGCGATCCCGACCCGCACATAGGCGGCGATCGCGGCGATCTGCGCGTCGTTCAGCGCACTGGCGAAGGGCGGCATGTAGCGCGAGGCCTGGCCGGTGGGGCGCCCTACCTCCAGCGGCATGCCCTCCAGCAGCACCTGGATCAGGTTATCGGGCCGCTCGCCCGCCACCGCCGTGGCCAGCGCCAGCGGCGAACGCGTCGACGGCAATCCACCTGGCGGCGCGGCGCCATGGCAGCTGGCGCAGGCGCCGGCAAACAGCACGGCGCCCTGGCGCACTTGCCCATTGTCGGCAAGCGGCGCCGGCGCCGCCGACCTGGCTGGCGGGGCGGTCTGCAAGGTCATCAGATAATGGGCCATGGCCTGCACATCTTGCTGCGGCACGCTGGCCAGGCTGTGCGTGACGGGCGCCATCGGCCCGCCGGCGGCGCCATGTTCAGCGGAATAGCCATGGCGCAGATACAGCGCCAGCTGTTCCTGGTTCCATGGTATCGGCCGGTGCAGCAAGGTAGTCAGGGCCGGCGCATCCCAGCCATCGATATTGCCGCCGCCGAAGGCCGGACTGCCCTCGCCGCCGATCGGGTTCAAGCTGCTGTGGCACGAGGCGCAGTGGCCCAGGCTGTTGACCAGGTAGCGGCCACGGTTCCATTCGGCGGCCTGCCCGGCGTCGTCGGGCTGCGGCCCGCTGCGCAGGTACAGCAGATTCCAGCCGGCCAGCAGCGGGCGGAATCGCAATGGCAGCAGCAGGTCGTTGGCGGGCGGCCTGGCGTCGACCGCCTCGCGGCTCATCAAAAAGGCATAGGCGTCGGCGATATCCCGGTCCGTCGTCTTCGTATAGTGGATATACGGGAAGGCCGGATACAGCAAGTGGCCGTCGCGCGCCACGCCATGGCGCAGCGCCCTTGCAAAGGCCGCCAGCGGCCAGTCGCCGATGCCGTTGCCATTACCGTTCGCATCCACGTGCGGCGTGATATTGGTGGTGTACAGCGTGCCGAAGGGCGTGCGCAGCGCCAGGCCGCCGGCAAACGGCGCGCCGCCCTTGGCCGTATGGCAGACCATGCAGTCGCCCAGCGCCACGATGCGCGCGCCACGCGCCACCGCGCCCTGGTCCAGCGCGGACGAGGCGACGGGCGCGACCGGCGCGATCGCCGGCTGCCACGCAAACGCCAGCGCGCCGGCCACACCCACCACACCCACCACCATCACCGCCAGCGCGATTTTCCATCGTTTGTTCATGCCTGGTCTCCCCAAGTCAGATCGGCGGCGCGTACCGGCGTGTGATACAGGCGTTTGCCGGTGGCCGCGAAAATGGCGTTGGCAAAGGCCGGGCCGAAGGTGGCCGTGCCTGGCTCGCCGATACCGCCCGGCGGCTCCTCGCTGTCGACGATCTCGACCACGACCGGCGGCGCCTCGGGCATGCGCAAGGCCTGGTAATCGTGGAAATTGCTCTGCTGGACGCGCCCGTCCCGGTGCGTGATTTCGCCATACAGCATGGCGGTAAGGCCGAAATTGATGCCGCCCTGGATCTGCGCCGCCACCGTGTCCGGATTGACGATGCTGCCACAGTCGACCACGCACACCACGCGCCGCACCGTGACGGCGCCGTCCATGCCGACCGACAGGTCGACCACCTGCGCCATATAGGTATTCCACGCATACAGCAACGCGATGCCGCGCCCGGTGCGCGCCGGCATGCCGGGCGGCGATTTCTGCTGGCCGCCCCAGCCGGCCAGCTCGGCCGCGCGCTCAAGCACGTGGGCCGCGCGTGGTTTACCTTTCAGCATGGCGAGGCGGTATTGCAGCGGATCGCGTTTGGCGCGGTGCGCCAGTTCATCGATAAAGCTCTCGAGCACGAACAGGTTGCGAGTCGGGCCCACGCCGCGCCAGAAACCGGTCGGCACGGGGCCGTCCTCGCGCGTGTATTCCACCTTCATGCCCGGGATCGCATAGCTGAAATTGGCCGAGCCTTCGACGGCAGCCAGATCCAGGCCGTCGCGCAGCAGGCCGGGCGAGAACGGCGCGATATTCGACGGCCCCGCCAGTTTGTGGAACAGCGCCAGCGGCCAGCCATCCTCGCCCACCGAGGCCGACACCACATGGTGGTAATGGCCGCGATACACATCGTGCTGCATGTCTTCCTCGCGCGTCCACGTCACTTTGACAGGCCCCTTGACCTGGCGTCCGATCAGCGCCGCCTGCTCGATAAAGTCGCTGTGCAGCCGGCGCCCGAAGGCGCCACCGAGCAGATAGCCATTGAGCGTGACCTGTTCCGGCGCGATGCCCAGCCGTTTGGCGACCGCATCGCGGGCGCGCGCCGGTATCTGCGTGCCGACCCACAGCTCGGCGCGGTCCGCCTGCACGTGCACGGTGCAGTTGATCGGCTCCATCGGCGCGTGCGCCAGCATCGGGTTGGTATAGGTGGACGTGTAACGCTGCGAGGCCGGCGCCGCCGCCAGCACGCCCACCGCATCGCCGTCATTGCGCGCCACCTTGCCCGGCCGCGCGGCCGCGCGCGCCATGATGGCGGCGATGCCGGCCGTTGACAGCGCCGTGTTCGGCCCATCGTCCCAGGCGATGTCCAGCGCCGCCACGCCCTGGCGCGCATGCCAGGTATTGTCGGCGATCACGGCCACCGCATCGCTCAGCCGCACCACGTCGCGCACGCCGGGCAAGGCCCGTGCGCGCCGGTCATCCACGGATTTGAGCGTGCCGCCGGCCACCGGACAAGCCGCCACCGAGGCGAACAGCATCCCCGGCAGCACCACGTCGATGCCGAACTGCGCGCTGCCGTCGACCTTGCCGCGCGTATCGAGCCGCTTCTGTGGTGTTCCCAGCAGCTTGAAGTCGCGCCGCGCTTTCAGCGGCACCGGCGCGGCCGGCAGCGGCAGCCTGGCCGCCGCGTCGATCAGCGCGCCGTAGGCTATCTGCCGTTTCGAGGCCGCGTGATGAACCACGCCGTGCGCCGCATGGCAGCTCTCCGGCGCAACATTCCAGCCCTGCGCCGCGGCGGCGACCAGCACCATGCGCGCGCTAGCGCCGGCCTGGCGCAGCGGCAGCCACAGCGTCTGTATGCTCAGCGAGCCACCGGTAAACTGGTCGTGGCGCGCGCCGCCATACAAGGCCACGTCGGGCGGCGCGTGGCGCAGCCGCACTTGCTCCAGGCCGATTTCCAGTTCCTCGGCCAGCAGCATCGGCAGCGAGGTATACGTACCCTGCCCCATCTCGATCTTCGGCATGGTCAGCGTCACGCTGCCGTCGGAGTGGATGGAAATGAAGGCATTCGGATCGAACTGCGTGGCCGCAGCGCTGGCGCCCGCCGCGAACGCCTGCTCGCCGGCGCCGGGCAGCAATCCCAGCACCCAGGCGCCGCCGACCAGGCCCGCGCTTTTCAGGAACAGCCGCCGCGATGGCGAGGGCGATGGCTGGAGAGCGGCGCTCATGGCTTGCCCCCTTGCAGCGCGGGTGAGGCGGCCGCCTGGTGGATCGCCAGCTTGATGCGTTGATAGGTACCGCAGCGGCAGATATTGCCGCTCATGGCGGCATCGATATCGGCATCCGACGGCGCACGGTTTTTCGCCAGCAGTGCCGAGGCCGACATGATCTGGCCCGACTGGCAGTAGCCGCACTGCACCACCTCGGCCGCCAGCCACGCCGCCTGCACGGCGCGCCCGCTTGGGGTGGCGCCGACGCCTTCGATGGTGGTGATCTTGCGCCCCACGGCCGCCTGCACCGGCAGCACGCACGAGCGCGCGGCGACGCCGTCGACATGCACGGTGCAGGCGCCGCACAGCGCCATGCCGCAACCGAATTTGGTGCCCGTCATGTGCGCCGCATCGCGCAGCACCCACAGCAGCGGCATGTCGGGCGTCACGTCAAAACTGCGCGCGCTGCCATTGATTTCCAGTGTCACCATCTTCTTTCCCCGGTAAGAATGCCGGCGTGGCGTCTTGCCGCGTCCAGGCTACCGGTACAGCATGACAGTGACGATCAGGCAGGCACACTGCCAAAAGGCAGGGCGCAGGCCTTTTCAGCGCGGTGCGGTCGCCGCAGGCAGCGGATCAAAGGCGAGCGTGGCGTGGTCGATCCCCAGCAGCCGCGCCAGCGCCTCGACCACCAGCGCGTGGTCGTCGCGCTCGGGCGCGCCGGACACCGTGATGGCGCCGGCCACGCCGTAATGCGCCAGCAGCAGCGGAAAGCTGCCGCCATGGGTGGCATAGTCGCGCAGCGGCTGGCCCGATTCCTGTTCCAGGCTGACGCCCTTCAGGCGCGCGGCCAGGCCCACCGCGTAGGAACTGGTGTGCAGCATCTGCACGGTATTGCGCTTGCGGCGGGCCCAGTCGGCATTATTTGGGCTGGCGCCCGGCATGATGGACTGGAACACGGTGTCGGCGCCGACCCGGATCTCGATCGCCAGCGCCATGCCGCGTTCCCGGGCCATCTCGCGCAGCAGGCCGCCCAGCCGCCACAGCTGGTCCAGGTCCAGCGTGGTGAATTGCAGCCGGCGTTCCTGCCCGGCGATGCACGCCAGGTCTGATTGCATCTGTTGTGTCATGAAATGCTCTCCGATCGATAATCGTGCGCGAATCGAGCATCGGCGCCAGAAAAATCGCCAAAGACTAGCCGCCGGCCGCCGCCAGCATGCGCTGCACCGTGTCGATATTGAATTGCAGGCGCGCCTTCAGGGCCGCGTCCTGCGTGAAATTGAAGCCGAACAGGTGCGCGCCCGTGTACTGGTTGGTCAGGTAGTAATACGAGATGGCGGCCAGCGTGATGCACAGCTGTACCGGGTCTACCCCGGCGCGGAACACCTTCAGCGCCACGCCACGCTCGAGGATGCGGGTCACCAGGGCGACATAGCTGTCCTGCATTTCGCGCAGGCCGCTCTTGCCGTCCAGGTGGCGGCCCTTGTGCAGGTTGGCGCTGTTGACCAAAGTGATGAACTCCGGGTTCTCGATATAGTAGTTCCAGGTGAACTCCACCAGCTTGCTCATCGCCTCCATCGGCGGCAGCGCTTCCAGGTTCAGCGCCATCTCGCGCGAGCGGATCTTCTCGTATTCGGCCGCGATCACTTCGGCGAACAGGTCATCCTTGCCGCCAAAATAATGGTAGATCATGCGCTTGTTCGAACCCGAGCGTTCGGCGATATCGTCCACCCGCGCGCCACCGAGGCCGGAGGCGGCGAACTCCGCGCGCGCCGCCTGCAAAATACTGTCGCGCGTCGCATCGGCGTTACGCGCCCGAAATACCATTTTTGTTCCCATGATTGCCCTGTTCCTTGGCTGATTGACCAGCATCTTCTTGCCCTGCATTATAGCCGCCGACGGTGGAAAACCGGCGCCACGACAGAGCGGCGCTACAAGCCCGCGCTCAGTTCCGGCACGGCCACGAACAGGTCCGCCACCAGGCCATAGTCGGCCGCCTGGAAGATCGGCGCGTCCGCATCGCTGTTGATGGCGACGATGACTTTCGCGTCCTTCATGCCGGCCAGGTGCTGGATCGCGCCGGAAATGCCCACCGCGATGTACACCTGCGGCGCCACCACCCTGCCCGTCTGGCCGATCTGGTAGTCGTTCGGCACGTAGCCGGCGTCGACGGCCGCGCGCGAGGCGCCCAGGGCGGCGCCCAGCTTGTCGGCCAGCGGTTCGAGCAGGCGAGCATAGTTCTCGCCGCTGCCCAGGCCGCGCCCGCCCGACACGATGATCTTCGCCGCGCCCAGGTCGGGCCGCTCGGAGCTGGCCAGCGCGCGCGACACCAGGCGCGACAAGCCCGTGTCCAAGGCCGGCGCCAGCGCCTCGATCACGGCGTCATCGCCGCCCTCGGCGACCGGGTCGAAGGCGGTGGTGCGCACGGTTGCCACCTTGACGGCGTCAATGCTGGTGACGGTGGCCAGCACATTGCCGGCGTAAATCGGCCGCACGAAGGTATCGGGTGCCACGATGGCGCTGATCTCGGAAATCTGCGCCACGTCCAGCAGCGCGGCCACGCGCGGCAAGGCGTTCTTGCCATAGGTGCTGGCCGGCGCCAGGATATGGCTGTACGGCCCTGCGTGGGCGACTATCAGCGCGGCCAGGTTTTCCGCCGTCTGGGCCGCATAATGGGGCGCGTCGGCCAGCAGCACTTTGGTCACGCCCTGCAGCCGCGCCGCCTGGGTGGCCACCGCCGCGCAGTCGCTGCCCGCCACCAGCAGATGGACCTCGCCGCCCAGCCGCAGCGCGGCGCCGACGGTATTGAAGGTGGCGCCATGCAGGCGTTGCTGGTCGTGTTCTGCAATAACAAGTGTGGTCATCGGATTACCTTCGCTTCCAGTGTCAGTTTCGAGATCAGTTCGGCCACGTCGGCGACTTTCACGCCGGCGGCGCGCGGCGCCGGTTCGCTGACGCGCACGGTGCTGTAGCGCGGTTGCAGCGCGGCGGCATCGACGCCGAGCTCGGCCGGCGTGACTGTGACCAGCGGCTTTTTCTTGGCCTTCATGATGTTCGGCAGGGTCACGTAGCGCGGCTCGTTCAGGCGCAGGTCGGCGCTGATCACGGCCGGCAAGCTCACTTGCAGGGTTTCCAGGCCACCGTCCACTTCGCGCGTGACGGTCGCCTCGCTGCCGGCCAGGGTGATGGCCGAGGCGAACGTCGCCTGCGGCCAGCCGGCCAGCGCGGCCAGCATCTGCCCCACCTGATTGGCGTCGTCGTCCACCGCCTGCTTGCCGCACAAGACCAGCTGCGGCGCCTCCTGGTCGCAGACGGCTTTCAGCAGCCTGGCCACGGCCAGCGGCTGCAGTTCGGCCTCGCTGTGGACCAGGATGGCGCGGTCGGCGCCGATCGCCAGCGCATTGCGCAGCACCTCCTGGCAGGCCGCCACGCCGCACGATACGGCGATGATTTCGGTGGCGATGCCCGCTTCCTTCAGGCGCACCGCCTGTTCCACGGCGATTTCATCGAAGGGGTTCATGCTCATCTTGACGTTGGCCAGCTCGACGCCGCTGCCGTCCATCTTGACGCGCACCTTGACGTTGTAGTCCACTACCCGCTTGACGGGGACGAGTATCTTCATTGTTGCTCCATCGTGAGAAATTGAGTGAGTTACTTGACCATCTGCAGCTTGCTGCGGTCGATGGTCAGCGCGATGGCGACGATCAGCATCAGGCCGAACACGAACTGCTGCGACTGCGCCGGCACTTCCAGGTAGACCATGCCGGTGCGGATCACCGCCACGATCAGGGTGCCGACAAAGGTGTTCAGGACGCCGCCGACGCCACCCGACAGCGAGGTGCCGCCCACCAGCACGGCGACGATCGCCGGCAGCAGAAAGCCTTCCGCCACGTTCGGCCCGCCGCCGGCCAGGCGGGCGGCGAAGATCAGGCCGGCGGCCGCCGCCAGCGCGCCGGACATGGCATAGGCGGCGATCTTGTAGCGGTCGACGCGGATGCCGGACGCCAGTGCCGCCAGTTCGCCGCAGCCGATCGCCTTCAATACACGGCCAAAGGTGGTGCTCCGTTCCAGGAACAGCAGCACCGCCAGCAGCGCCAGCGCAATCAGGACCTCGTGCGGAATCGCCAGCGTGGCGCCATAGATCCAGCCATAACCCTGCGCACGCAGCCCGGCGTCCATCGACACCGACTGCTGCTTCGAGACATAGGCGCCCAGCGACAGCGCGATGCCGCCCAGCGCCAGGGTGGCGATAAAGGACGGCACCTTCAGCTTGGTCGAGGCGACGCCGGAAGCGCCGCCCAGCAGCGCGCCGGCCAGCAGCACCAGCAGGGAGGTCCACGGACCGCCCAGCGGCAGCGCGACGGTGGCCAGCACGGTGGCCATATTGGCCAGCGATTGCGACGACAGGTCGATGCCGCCGATATAGATCACCAGCGTGATCCCCAGCGCCATCACGAACAGGGCGGCGACGTCGGAGGCCATCTGCAGCAGGTTGGCCGGCTGCAGGAACTCGGGGTGGGCCAGGCTGACCAGCAGCGCCAGCACCACCAGCGTCAGCCACGGAAAGTGGGCGCGCAGTTTTTCTATCTTCATCTTGGTCTCGCAGTTTCAGGTAATAAGGTGGTGATCAGGCCAGGCTCAGGTCATGTGGTGGACCAGGTCGAACGGCGTCGGTTTGCTGCCCGGCGCGCAGTCGAAACGGTGGCGGATGCGCTGGTCCTTGAGCACCACGATGGTGTGCGACAGGCCGATCGCCTCCTCCAGCGTGTCGGCCATCAGCAGCACGCCGCAGCCGTCGGCGCACATTTCGCGTATCACCTCGTAGATGCCCTCCTTGGCGCCGATGTCGACGCCGCGCGTGGGGTGGTCGAGCAAAATGATGTCCGAGCCGCCGCTGCGCCATTTGGCGATCACCACTTTCTGCTGGTTGCCGCCGGAAAGCTTGCCCGCATTGGCGTGCACCGACGGCGCCTTGATCGCCAGGCGCGCCATCCACTGCGCGGCGGTGGTCTTTTCGGCCGCCATGCGCAGTACGCCCGCCCGGCTGTAATTGCCCAGCTGCGACAAGGTCATGTTTTCGCATACCGACATGCCGTCGACGATGCCCTCGATCTTGCGCTCGCGCGGGATATAACCCATGCCGCCGGCCACCGCCCTGGCCGCGCTCTGGCCCTTGACCGCTTGCCCCTTGAGCCGCAGGCTGCCGGAGGTCGGCTGTTCCAGGCCGAACAGGGTGCGCAGGATGGCTTCGCCGCCGCTGCCCTCCACGCCCACCAGGCTGAGCACCTCGCCGCGGTGCAAACGCAGGCTGATGTCCTGGTAATGGCCCTTGCGGCTCAAGGCGTCCAGCTCGACCAGCACTTCGGCGCCATGCGGCAGTTGCTTGTCCTCGCGGTAGTATTCGACGCTGATCTCGCGCCCCACCATCTGCTGCTGGATCTGTTCGACCTGCGCCTGCGCGCTGTCGACCACGCTGACCACCTCGCCGTCCTTCATCACGTAGATGCGGTCCGAAATCTCGATCACCTCGTCGAGCCGGTGCGACACGAAGATAAACGCGGCGCGCGAGCGCAGTTCGCGGATCAGCTTGAACAGCAGTTGGGTTTCCTCTTTCGACAGCACCGAAGTCGGTTCGTCGAGCAGGATCACCAGCTGGCCGTCGACCCGCTCTTCCAGGGTCAGCACCTTGGCCAGTTCCACCATCTGGCGCTGAGCGAACGACAGCCGCGCCGTGATGGTCTTCGGGTCGATAGCGAGGTGCACCTTGTTCAGCTGCAGGCGGGCGGCGGCCGCCATCTTCTTCCAGTTGATCACGCCGAAGGACGAGAACTGCTGTTCGAAGCCGAGGAATATATTTTCCATCACGCTCAGGTTGGGCAGCAGCGACTGTTCCTGGAACACCATGCCGATGCCGGCCTGCATCGCGGCGCGCGGGCTGGCGAAGCGGGTCGGCTTGCCGTCGATCAGGATCTCGCCGCCATCGTGCTGGTAGCTGCCGTACAGCACCTTCATCAGGGTCGACTTGCCGGCGCCGTTCTCGCCGACCAGGCCGATGATCTCGCCGTTGCCGACCTTGAAATCGACACCCTTCAGGGCGCGCACATTGGGGAAGTTCTTTTCTACTTTGCGAAATTCAAGCATGGCGGTCACTTCACGAAAGAAATCGATTTACGGTCGGTCGACAGCACCACGGCGATGATCACCAGCAGGCCCAGCACGCCGTCCTGCAGGTAGCGCGGCAAGCCGGCCACCACCATGCCGTTGCTGATGACATTGACGATCAGCACGCCGGCCACCGTGTTCCACACGCCGCCGCTGCCGCCGAGCAAGGTGGTGCCGCCCACCACCACCGAGGTGATCGACACGAACATATAGTTCGACCCGGTATTGGCTTCGGCCATGCCCAGGCGGGCCGTGGCCAGCAAGGCGGCCGCCGCGTAAAACATGCCGGCCAGCATGAAGCCCAGCAGGCGCACGCGGTACACATTCAGGCCGGACGCATGGGCCAGGTGCTCGCCGCCGCCCACCGCATAGAAATTGCGGCCGAGGACGGTCTTGCGCTGGATAAACCAGGCCAGCAGCACGGCGGCCACGCCCACATAGGCCATCAGCGGAAAATTCCACCAGCGCTGGAGCAGCAAGGCGCGGAAGACGTCGTCTTCGATGCGGATCTGTTCGCCGCCCGTCATCAGGATGGCGATGCCGGTGCCGACAAAGCCCATCGCCAGGCTGGACATGAAGGACGGTATCGACAGGCGGATATGGATCAGGCCATTGATATAGCCGAACACGGCGCCGGCGGCGATGGCGGCCGGCAGCGCGACCCAGGCCCAGCCTTCGGCCAGGTGGCCGCCCAGGGCCAGGAACAGCCAGCCGAAGACGACGGCGGTGGTCGACACCACGCCTTCCATCGACAGGTCGATCGAGCCCATGATGATGATGAAGGTCACGCCCAGCGCGACCAGCAGCGCGGGCGTGGCGGAAATCGACATGCGGGCCAGATTGGCGACGCTGAGGAAATTCGGATTGACCGCCGTGAAAAAGGCCAGCAGCGCGGCCAGCACGATGGCGGGCGCCCATTGCCAGGCGAGGTGGTACGGTGTTGCGGAGGATGTCATGGTAAAGCCTTCAATCACAGTGCGGGGACGTGCGCCCGCGGCGGCGCGCGGCGTGATGCCGTGGCGCGACGGGTGCCGCGGGCTTGCTGGTACTCAGGCGCGGATCGGCCCGGTGGTCGGGCCCCAGAAGTCTTTCCAGTCGTATTTCGGAATGCTGCCCGACAGGTATTTCTTCTTGAACGCCTGGGCGTCTTTTTGCGTGATGAGGATGGTGGGGCCGTAGAACTCGCGGTGCGCCTTCGGCTCTTTCGACGGCTTGAAGGTGCCGATCGCCGCGTGATAGGCCAGCGCCACCGAGATGCCGCCGGCCCACGGCGGATTGGTAAAGCAGGTGGCCAGCAGTTCGCCCTTCATCACCAGGTCGACCGCCTGGGCGTTGCCGTCATACGCCACCACCGGCAGCTTGCGCCCTTCGGCGCGCAGCGCTTCGAGAATGCCGTAGGCCATCGAGTCATTGGCGCTGAAGACGCCCGTGATCTGCTCACCGAAGCGGGTCAGGAAGCCCTGCATCACTTCATTGGCTTTTTGCGTGCTCCAGTCGGCCGGCTGGTAGTCGAGCAGCTTGACGTTCGGGAAATCCTTCAATGCGTTCATCAGGCCCTTGCGCCGTTCGACCGCCGGGCCATTGGCCGGGATGCCGCCGATGCCGACGATGGCGCCCTTGCCGCCCATCGCGGTCAGCAGGATGCGGGCCGTTTTTTCGGCTGGCTCGACATCGGACCAGGTCATGTGCGAGACCCAGTTGTCGCCGAAATCCCAGGGGTGCAGATCGTCCGTCTTGTTCCAGATGGTGGACACGAAAGCGCCCGCCTTGGCCACCGATTCGACCACCGGGCGCGCATTCGGCGCGTCGTTCGGGTCGCAGGCGATGGCGCACTTGCCGCCCGTCTTGGCCAGGAAGGACTTGATGTCGGCCAGCGACTTCTCACTGCTGCCGTTGTTGATCAAATGGACCAGGTCGGATTTTTTCCAGCCCTGGCTTTCCACAAACGCCTCGCCGCCCGACACCAGCTCGTTCCAGTACGGGTTGCTGCGGTCGCGATAGCTCCACGCCAGCGGCAGGCGCTGGCCCGGCGCGGCCAGCGCGGGCAGACCCAGGCTCATGGCGGACAGGCCTGCCACGCCGGCGGCGCTGGCCAGCAGGAAATGGCGGCGGCTGACGGTTTCGCGCTCGATGAAGCTTTTGATGAAGGACGTGTCTTTTTCCAATTTTGTCTCCGTTTGGTGGTATCCCCGTCGTGGCGGGGAGGTTATTGTCAAACTGGCTGGTGGGGTGGTGTCGATCCGGAAGTATTTAAGTAACTCCCTAGATAGTTACTATAAACCTGAAATTCGGCGATTGCAATCGGAATCTCACCGATATGCACGGATCGCATGCGTTTTTTCAATCGGGCCAACGGTGCGTCGGATTACGCGGCGATGCCGCTAATCCGACCTACGGCCCGTGCGGCAGATGCGCGTAGGTCGGGTTAGCGCAACGCGCGTAACCCGACACCACCACGAACGCCCCCCGCACCGATCACGCCGGCACCGGCGCATCCTCGCGCAGCAGGCCCTGGCGCTTCAGGGCTTCCCAGAACGCGGCCGGTATCGGCGTGGAAAACCACTCCAGGTTCTGTTGCAGCTGCTGCACCGTGCGGGTGCCGGCCGTAAAGGAGGCGACGGCCGGATGGGCGACGACGAACTGCAGCGCCGCCGCCGGCAGCGGCACATTAAAGTCGCGGCAGACCTGCTCGATGCGTGCCACCCGTTCGAGGATCGCGGGCGGCGCCGGCGCGTAGTTGTACTTGGCGCCCGGCCTGGCGCCGGTGGCCAGGATGCCGGAATTGAAGCCGCCGCCGACCACCACCGTGGCGCCGCGCTGCTGGCACAGCGGCAGGAATTCGTCGAGCGCCGCCTGTTCCAGCAGGGTGTAGCGCCCGGCCAGCAGGAAGCAGTCGAAATCATGGCGCTTGAGCGCCGCGTGGCAGACTTCCCATTCGTTGACGCCCACGCCGATGGCTTTCACCAGGCCTTCCGAGCGCAGCTGGTCGAGCGCGCGCCAGCAGCCATCCATCGCTTCCTCGAACACGCGCGGCTGGTCCGCGCCCTGGGTATACACATCGATATCGTGGATAAAGCAGATATCCATGCGTTCCAGCGCCATGCGCTGCAAGGAATCCTCGAAGGCGCGCATGGTGCCGTCATAGCTGTAGTCGAAGCGGCTGCGAAACGGCGCGGCATCGACCCAGGGGCCGAAATCGATGCTGGCGCGCGGCGCCGGCGTCAACACCCGGCCCACCTTGGAGGCCAGCACGAAATCGTCGCGCCGCTTGCCGCGCAGGTTGTGGCCGGTGCGCAGTTCGGCCAGGCCGTGGCCGTACATGGGCGCGGTGTCAAAAAAGCGCACGCCCGCGTCCCAGGCGGTGGCGATCATCTCGCTGGCCACGGCCTCGCTGATGGGTTCGAAGATATTGCCGATCGGCGCCGTGCCGAAGGCAAAGGCGGTCACTTCCAGGCCGGTGCGGCCGATCTGGCGTTTTTCAGTGGGCTGCATGTTTGGTCTCCTCCTTGGTTTGAAATCAATCCCAGCGCGGTGCGTATGGCACTCTGGCACTGGTCACGACGCGGTAGTTGGTGGCGCCCAGCGCGTCGATGCGCGCCATGTCCACGCTCGACAGCGTGAAATCCATGATATCGAAGTTGGCGCCGATATTTTCCGGCTTGGTCGACATGGTATTGATCGCCACGCCCTTTTGCAGTATCCAGCGCAGCGCCACCTGCGCCGCCGACTTGCCTACCGCCGCGCCGATCTCGGCGAACAGCGGATACTTGAACACTTCGCCGCGCGCCACCGAGCAGTAGGACGACAGGGCAATGCCGGTCTCGCCGGCCGCCGCCAGCAGCTTGCCCTGCTCCAGCAGCGGGTGGAACTCGACCTGGTTGGTGACCAGCGGCCGGCGCACCAGCCGCGCCGCCTGGCGCATCATGGCGGCCGTGTAGTTGCTCACGCCGATATGGCGCGCCAGGCCAAGGTCGGCCGCCTGTTCCAGCAGCGCCAGCGAGGGCGCGATATCGCCGTCGGCTGGCGCCCAATGCAGCAGCAGCACGTCCAGCTGCGCCACTTTCAATTTATCCAGGCTGTCGCGCACCGAGCCAATAAAGCGTTCGGGCGCAAAATTCTCCGGCGCGACCTTGGAGGTGAGGCACAGCTGCTCGCGCGGCACGCCGCAGTCCTGCAAGGCCAGCCCCAGGTCGGCCTCGTTGCCATAGCCCTGCGCCGTGTCGAAGGCGCGGTAGCCGGTGGCCAGCGCCGCCCGCACGGCCGCCGCCAGTTCCTCACCCCTGAGCGGATACGTGCCGAAGCTGCGTTCCAGCCCCGGTTGGAAATAAATGCTCATGCGGTCTCCTTGAACACATCGCCGATGGCGATCTGGATCTTGTTGATGCGCTTGTCGCTGATAAAGGCCTCCATCGCCTCGCCTATGCGTTCGAGCGGATACACGGTGGCGACAAAGGCGTCCAGCGCCAGGCGGTCATGCGCGATCAAAGTCATCGCATCGTGCATGTCGTCGCCCATGCCGGCCACGCTGCCCTGCAGGCCCAGTTCCTTGAGCACCACCTTGAACGGCAGGTAATGCGCCTGCGCGTCCGGCGCCGACAAGCCGAAGGCCAGTACCCGCCCGCCCGGGCGCACCAGGTCGAAGGCCTGTTCGTAGAGCGACGTCAGGCCCACCGATTCGATCACCAGGTCGGCGCCCCTGCCCTGCGTGGCCTGCGCCACCACGCCGGCCAGCTGCGCCGGATCGCTGACGACGTAATCGGCGCCGCTGGCCCTGGCCCACGCCGCCCGTTCGGGATTCGGGTCCGAGACGATAATGGGCGCGGCGCCGGCCTGGCGCGCCACCTGCAGGTGCAGGTTGCCGATCGGCCCGGCGCCCAGGATCAGCACCGACTCGCCCAGCCGCAGCCGGCTGCGTTTCACGGCCCGCACGATGCAGGACACGGGCTCGGTCAGCGCCGCCAGTTCGATCGGCGTGGTGTCGGCCACCGGCACGATATGGCTGGCCGGCACGCGCACATACTCGGCCAGGCCGCCATCGACATGGATGCCGATCTGCACCATGGACGGGCAATTCATGATCTCGTTCTTGCGGCAATAAAAACAGGCGCCGCATCCGACGTTGATATCGGCCGTCACGCCCTGGCCCAGCGCCAGGCCGGTCACAGCCGCGCCGATGGCCGCGATATGGCCGGAGAATTCATGGCCGGGAATCAGGGGCAGGCGGTCGGCCGAATAGCTGCCGTGGTAGATATGCATGTCGGTGCCGCACAGGCCGCAGCGCGTGACCTTGATCAGCACATCGTTTGGTCCCGGCAGCGGCACCGCTACCTGGCGCACCTCGAACTGGCCCGGCGCGACCAGCACGGCGGCGCGCATGGTGGCCGGCAGGGAAATGGATGGCGCGATGCTCATGCGGCTTCCTTCACGCGGGTTTCAAGGCCGGCGCCCAGGCGCGCGGCGCGTATCATGTCGGCCGCCTTTTCGGCGATCATGATCGACGGCGCATTGGTGTTCGAACTGACCAGCGCCGGCATCACGGAACTGTCGCAGATGCGCAGGCCGGCGATGCCGCGCACGCGCAGTTCCGGGTCGACCACCGAGCCCGCGTCGCCGCCCATGCGGCAGGTACCGACCGGGTGATACGAGGTGCGGCCATACTGGCGCGCATATTGTTCCAGCTGCGCGTGGCTGCTGATGGCGCCGCCCGGGAAATGCTCTTTTTTCACGTATTTGCCCAGCGCCGACTGGGCGAAGATCTCGCGGCTCAGGCGTACGCCTTCGATCGACGTGCGCAAGTCGTATTCGTGGCCGAGGAAATTCGGGTCGACCAGCGCCGCGTCGCGCGCGCTGGCCGAACGCAGGGTGACGGAACCGCGCGCTTTCGGCCGCAGGGTATACGAGTTCATGGTCACGCCCGAGCCGGAAGCGATCTTCGGCACGCCGGCCTCGACGCCGGCGCCGACCAGGAAGTGGAACTGCAGGTCCGGCGTGGCGGCCTGGCGGTCGGCATACCAGAAGGCGCCGCCTTCGACGATGGTCGAGGCGACCGGCCCCTTCTTGAACAGCAGGTATTCCAGGCCGGCCCACAGCATCCAGTGCGTCTTGTTGTATTTGTCCAGGCTGTGCGGGCCATTGAGTTCATACACCACGTCGATGCCGAAATGGTCGTGCAGGTTGCGGCCCACCTCGGGCAGGTCGGCCACCACCGGGATGCCCAGGGCGCGCAGCTCGTCGGCCGGACCCATGCCGGACAACAGCATCAGCTTGGGCGAACCGATGGCGCCCGCCGTCAGCAGCACTTCGCCGCTGGCACGAATCTGCACCCGTTTGCCGTGCTCGATGATTTCCACGCCGACGGCGCGCTGGCGCTCGACCAGGATGCGCTCAATCAGCACGCCGGTGCGCACGGTCAGGTTGGGCCGCTGCATGGCCGGGCGCAGATAGCCGACCACCGCCGAACAGCGGCGCGCACCGCGCGTGATGGTCTGGTAGGCGCCGGCGCCGTCCTGCTGCTCGCCGTTGAAATCGGGGTTATACGGCATGCCCACCTGCTGGCACGCCTGCACGAAGGCGCGCGTGATCGGCTGCGGCGTCGGCGTGCTGACGCCCTGCGGGCCGCCGATGCCGTGGCGCGGGCCGGCCAGGCTGTCGTTGTCCTCGGCGCGCACGAAGTACGGCAGCACCTCGGCGCCGCTCCAGCCGGTGCAGCCATGGTCATGCGCCCAGGCGTCATAGTCCTGGGCGCAGCCGCGCGTATAGACCTGGGCGTTGATGGAACTGCCGCCGCCGAGCACGCGCGCCTGGGTGTAGGCGATCTCGCGGTTCAGCGCATGCTTTTGCGGCACCGTGGTCAGACCCCAGGTCAGCGGGCCGCCCGTCATCTTGTAGAAGCCCACCGGCAGGTGGATGTACGGGTTGCTGTCGGCCTTGCCCGCTTCGAGCAGCAGCACGCGCACCTCGGGCGATTCGGACAGCCGCGCGGCCAGCGCGCAGCCGGCCGAGCCGCCGCCGGCGATGATGTAGTCGTAGTCCATGGCGCTCCCCTCAGGATATCCAGTGCTGGCGCGGCTGCAGGTTGATATGCACGGTTTTGACTTCCGTGTACTCCTCGATGCCGGCCAGGCCGGCCTCGCGGCCCTGGCCCGACTGCTTCATGCCGCCCAGCGGGGTTTCGGGGCCGTTGTCGAGCGTGGTATTGACCCAGACGCGGCCGGCCTGGATATCGCGCGAGGCACGCAGCGCCTGGTTCAGGTCATGCGTCCAGATCGAGGCCGACAGGCCGAATTCGCTGTCGTTGGCCAGCGCGATCGCTTCGTCATAGGTATCGAAGGGCACGACCGCCAGCACCGGCCCGAAGATTTCTTCGCGCAGCAGCGGCGTCCCCTTGGGCACGTCGGCCAGCACGGTCGGCTGCACGAAATAACCGCGCTCGGTTTCCAGCCGGCCGCCGCCGCACACCACCGTGGCGCCGGCCTTTACGCCCTGTTCGATATACGCCAGCACGACGTGCATATGGCCTTCGTCGAACATGGCGCCTACCTGCGTGCTTTCGTCGAGCGGGTCGCCGATGCGGATGCGGGCGATCTTGGCCGCCAGCTTTTCGGTAAAGGCGGCGGCCACGCTGCGCTCGACCAGCAGGCGGCTGCCGCCCACGCAGCACTGGCCCGCATTGAAGGCCATGCCGAAGGCAACGCCGTCGGCCGCGTCATCGAGGTTGGCGTTGGCGAACACGACGTGCGGATTCTTGCCGCCCAGTTCCAGCCCCAGCTTCTTGATATTGCCGGCCGAGGCGGCAATCGCCTTCTGGCCGGTGGCGGTCGAGCCGGTGAACGACACCATGTCAACCAGCTCGCTGTCGAGGATGGCCTGGCCGGCGACGCTGCCGCGCCCTGTCACCACATTGACCACGCCGGCCGGCAGGCCGGCTTTTTCCAGCAGCGCGCACAGCATGACGGTGGTGCCGCTGGTCGCTTCGGCCGGCTTGATCACGGCCGTGCAGCCGGCGGCGAGGATGAACGGCAGGCGCTCGGAGAGAATGAAGAAGGGGAAATTCCACGGCGTGATGACGCCTACCACGCCGAGCGGCTGGCGCAGCACCATCGCCAGGATGCGCTCGCCCATATTGTCGTAGGCCTGGCCGGCCATGGTGCGCGCCGCGCCGGCGGCAAAGCGCCACACGTCGACGGCGCCGTGGATCTCGCCAATCGCCTGCAGGATCGGTTTACCCGTTTCCAGCGATTCGACCAGGCCCAGTTCTTCGGCCTGCGCTTCGATCAGGTCGGCCGCCTTGAACAGCACCTTGGCCCGTTCGGCGGCGCCCGTGCCGGCCCAGGGGCCATGGTCGAAGGCGCGCCGCGCGGCGGCGATGGCGCGTTCGGTGTCGTCCTTGCCGGCACGCGGCCAGCTGGCCACCGGCACGCCGTGGGCAGGGCTGTGGCGGGTGATGGTCTCGCCGCTGGCGGCGTCGGCGAACTGGCCGTCGATATACATCTGGAACCGGCGTGGCTCGGTAGGCAGGCTTCTTTTGTTCATGGTCTCGCTCCTGTTGATTTTATTGACTGTTTGTTTTTGACTAGAATACAGGCTTGCATTTGTCGCGGAAAGCCTGCAGGCCGATGGCGGCGTCGCGGCTGCCCTTGATCTCGGCGCCGGCTGCCGCATGGAATTCGCCCGGCTCGGCGTTCCACAAAATCGCTTCCTTGGCCAGCGCCGCCGCCTGCGGCGACACCGCCGCCAGCCGTGCGGCCAGCGCGGCCAGTTCCTGCTCGAACGCGGCGCCGTCCCAGACGGCGTTGAGCAGGCCCCAGCGTTCGGCCCGCGCCGCGTCCAGCGTGCACAGGCTCAGCACCGCTTCGAGCGCCCTGCCCCGGCCCGCCAGCCGCGCCAGCCGCACGCCGCCCTGCCAGCCGGGAATCGCGCCGATGCCCACTTCGGGAAAGCGGAAGGTCGCGCCAGCGCTGGCCACGCGCAGGTCGGCGCACAGCGCCAGCTCCAGGCCGCCACCGAAACACACGCCCTCGATGGCCGCCACCGTGGGGCAGCGCAGGCGCTCGAAGCGGTCGAAAATGCGGTTGCCGAAATCGATCCAGTCGCGCGCGAACTGCCGTGGCGGCAGCGGCCCCCAGTCGCGCACGTCCGCGCCCGAGGAAAAGGTGCCGCCTGGCGTGCCGCGCAGCAGCACCACGCGCACGCCGAGGTCCTGCTCGACGATGCCGATCTGGCGCTCGAGTTCCTGCAGCATGGTGAAATCGAGCGCATTGGCCTTGCCCGGATGGTCCAGCGTCAGCGTCAGCAGCGCGCCATCGCGCCGCGCATGCACGGTGCCCATGGCCGCCTCAGGCCTGCACGCCGTAATAGGACATAAAGCGCCGCATGCGCGCCACCGCGCCGTCCGGATCGCGCAGCAGGCCGGCCGCATCGGCCAGGCGGAAGGTCTCGGCGAAATACGGCAAGGCGCGCATGGCCTGGTGGCCGGCCAGCATCTTCATGTGTTGCTGATGGCCGTTCAGGTAGGCCAGGAACACCACGCCGGTCTTGTAGTAGCGCGTGGGCGCCTTGAAAATATGGCGCGACAGCGGCACGGTGGGCGCCAGGATGGCGAGGAAGCGTTCGCGCTCGCCGCCGGCCAGCGCCGCCAGCGCATGCGCCGCCGCCGGCGCGATGGCGTCGAAAATACCCAACAGCGCATGTGAAAACCCGGCTTCGTCGCCGGCGATCAGCTCGGGGTAATTGAAGTCGTCGCCGGTGTACATTTTTACGCCGGCCGGCAGCAGGCGCCGCATGTCGATCTCGCGCTGCGCGTCCAGCAGGGAAATCTTGATGCCGTCGACTTTGGCGGCCGACTCGCGGATCACTTCCAGCGCGATATCGCGCGCCGCCGTCAGTTCGCTCGTGCCCCAGTAGCCGGCCAGCTCCGGGTCGAACATGTCGCCCAGCCAGTGCAGCACCACCGGCTGCTCGGCATGCGCCAGCACCTGGCGGTACACGTACAGGTAGTCGTCGGGGGTGGTCGCCACCCGCGCCAGGGCGCGGCTGGCCATCAGGATCAGGCGCCCTCCCAGTTGCTGGATGGCGTCCATCTGCTGCTTGTAGGCGCCGATGACGTCGTCCAGCGTATGCGTGGCGGCCGGATCAAGGTGGTCGGTGCCGCAGCCATTGAAGACCGGTACGCTGTCGTCGCCCAGGCTGGCGCGGGTGCGGCGTATCAGTTCCAGCGCCGTGCGCCAGTCCAGGCCCATGCCGCGCTGCGCCGTGTCCATCGCCTCGGCGATGCCCAGGCCCATGCCGGCCAGGTAGTGGCGGTAAGCGAGGGTGGCGTCCCAGTCGATGGCGTCGCCATCGGCCAGCGGGTCGGCGACGACATGCGCGGCCGACAGCACGATGCGGTTGAATGGTTGCGCGGGCGCGGCCGGCGCGCTCCAGGGGGTGCCGATCAAGGTATGGGATTGCAGGCGGCCATCCGGGCCCGGTAAGAGAATTTCTGCCACAATGTCTCCAGTGTCTGGTTTGCGTTTTCAGGCTGACGCCATTATAACGATCTAGTTAGTTACTTGAATTCTACAGCAGTGCGCCGTGATGGCAAGCCTATTCAGCAAGCACATCAATCAGGCGTCTTCAGCACACGCTTTCCAGCCGCGCGCGGCACGCGGCCAGCACTTCATCCGGTGGTCGCTGCCACCAGTCCAGCCGCGAAAAAATCTCCACTTCCACCGGGCCGCCATAGCCCGCGCACCGCACCGCGCCACGCATGGCGCGCAGGTCGATCACGCCGTCGCCCATCATGCCCCGGTCCTGCAAGGGGTCGCGCGTGTCGAGCCGCCAGTCGCACACATGAAAGCCCATGATGCGCTTGCCGGCGCGCGCGATCGCCGGGTACAGCTGCGGGTCCCACCACACATGGTAGGCGTCGAGCGCCACGCCGAACCAGCCCTCGCCTTGCGGGTCGAGCGCATCGCACCAGTCCAGCGCCTGGTCGACGGTATTGAGCACGCTGCGATCGGCCGCATACACCGGGTGCAGCGGTTCGAGCGCGATGCGCACGCCCGTTTCGCGCATTACGGGCAGCAGCGCGGCCAGGCCGTCGCGCACCTGGCGGCGGGCGTCTTCGATATCGCGGCTGCCCGCCGCCAGCCCGCCCACCACCGCCACCAGGTACGGTGCGCCCAGCACGGCGGCCGCGCGCAGCGCCTGCGCGTTCGAATCGATGGCGGCCTGCCGGCCCGCCGCATCGCTCGCCGTGAAATACATGGTGCGGCAATAGGCGCCCGTTTGCAGGCCGGCGGCGCGGATGGCGGCCGCCGCCGGTTCGGGGTCCAGCTCGTCGACTTCCTGGCGCCACGGCGTGATGTGGCCGAAACCGGCATCGGCGATGCGCCGGGCACTGACCGCCAGCGGCTCGCGAAAGCCCAGGGTGGCGGTATTGATGCAGCAGTCCTTGCTATGCAGGGCAGTCATGGCAGCTCCTCAAAACCGCTGCAGCAGCAGGCCGCCGTCGACGCGCACTTCCTGCGCCACCGTGTACGGCAGCAGGCCGCCGGCCATGGTGCGGATCACGCGCGCCACGTCGGACGGCATGCCCCAGCGCGGCGCCACCGTCATGCCCTGCGCGATCAGGGCATCGTACTTGGCTTTCGACGGCGCCGTCATCTCGGTCAGAATCAGGCCGGGCTGTACCTCGTAGGCGCCGATGCCCTCGCCGGCCAGGCGGATCGCGAACAGCCGCGCGGCCATGTGCAGCGCTGTCTTCGACATGCAGTATTCGCCGCGCTCGACGCTGGCCGCCTGGGCGTTCGACGAGGTGACGAAGACGATGCTGCGATGGACACCTTCGCGGGCGGTCGACGCCAGCATGCGTTTGGCCACCGCCTGCGTCAAAAAGAAGGTGGCGCGCGTATTGACTTCGAAGCAGCGGTCGTAGCTGTCCTCGGCGACATCGAGCAGATCGCCGCGCCGCAGCACCGACACGCCGGCGTTATTGACCAGGCAATCGATGGCGCCCAGCTGCTGTTCGACCGCATCGAGCACGGCCGGCAGCGCGGCCAGGTCGGCGATATTATGATCAAACACCAGGCAGCGGCGGCCCAGTTGCGCCACTTCGGCCTGCAGCGAGGCCAGCGCCTCGGCGTCATGGAAGGCGATGGCGGCGATATCGAAGCCGTCGCCGGCCAGGCCCAGCGCCGTGGCGCGGCCGATTCCGCGCGAGGCGCCGGTGACGATGGCGGTTTTGGCCGTTATGCTCGTGCTCATGCTCACGCCTTCAGCAGGTTGCGCGCGATGATCACGCGCTGGATCTGGTTGGTGCCCTCGTAGATCTGCGTGATCTTGGCGTCGCGGTACAGGCGTTCCACTTCATAGCCGCGGATATAGCCGCTGCCGCCGAAAATCTGGATCGCGTTCGAGGTTTGCGCCACGGCCGCGTCGCTGGCGTAGCACTTGGCCATCGACGAGGCGGCGGTGGCGTCCAGGCCGGCGTCGATCTTCATGGCCGCCGAGCGTACCAGCAGCCGCGCCGCTTCGGCGTCCTTGGCCATGTCGGCCAGCATGAACTGGATCGCCTGGAATTCGGCGATGGCCTGGCCGAACTGCTGGCGTATCTTCACTTGTTCGACGCAGGCCTCCAGGCCCGCCTGCACGATGCCGACGGCCAGCGCGGCGATGCCGATGCGGCCTTTTTCCAGCACGCTCATCATCATGTGAAAGCCCCGGCCCTCGGTGCCCAGCAGCGCGTCCGCCGGCAGCAGCACGTCCTTGAAATGCAGCTCGCCCACCTGCGACGAGCGCTGGCCCAGCTTGTGTTCCTTCGGCCCGCGCGCCACGCCGGCACTGTGGCAGTCGACGATAAAGATGCTCATGCCGCGCTTGCCGGCGGCCGGATCGGTGCGCGCCAGCACCAGCGCCACGTCGGCCACCGGCGCGTTATGGATCCACAGCTTGGTGCCGTTCAGCAGCCAGCCGTCGCCCTGGCGCACGGCCGTGGTCTTGATGCCCGACACATCGGAGCCGGCGCCGGCCTCGGTGATGCAGTAGGCGCCGCGCTGCTCGGCGCGCACCAGCGGCGCGATCCAGCGCTGCTTCTGGTCTTCGGTGCCGTGCTGGGTCAGCAGGGTGGTCAGCAGTTCGACCAGGCCGCACTGGTCGGCCACCGAAGCATAGCCGCGGCTCAGCTCTTCCATCACCAGGCTGTAGGCCAGGCAGTCGAGGCCGGCGCCGCCGTACTGCTCCGGCACGGCGATGCCGAACAGGCCGATTTCGCCCATTTCGCGGTAGATATCGCCGGCAAACGCCTCTTCGTGGTCGAGCCGTTCGGCCTGCGGGCGTATCACTTCATTGGCAAAGCGGCGCGTCATGTCGGCCACTTGCTGGTGTTCGGTGGACAAATGCATGTTGTATCTCCTGTTGTTGTACTCGCCAGTTTTTGCTGGCTGCTTGCGTAAATAACTAACTAGTTATATCATTATTCTTCAAGTTTCGTGATTTGGCAAGCGATCTCGATACATACACCCAAGGAGACAGACAAGATGAAGACAGCAGCATGGTGCGAGGCGGCGGCGATGGCCGACGCCATTTTCGATGGTGCGCTGGTGGTATTGAGCGGCTCGGGTGGCGGCTTGGTCGAGGCGGACATGATCTGCGCGGCGATCGAACGGCGCTTCCTGGACACCGGCCATCCGCGCGACCTGACGCTGGTGCACGCACTGGGCATCGGCGACGGCGTCGCTTCCGGCATCAACCGCTTTGCCCACGAGGGCATGGTCAGGCGCGTGATCGGCGGCCACTGGACCTGGTCCAAACGCATGCAGCAACTCGCGCACGACAATGCGATCGCCGCCTACACCCTGCCGGCCGGCGTGATCCAGACTTTGCTGCGAGAAATCGGCGCCGGCCGCCATGGCCTGGTGACGCATATCGGCCTCGACACCTTTGCCGATCCGCGCCACGGCGGCGGCAAATGCAACAGCCGCGCCGTCGACGACATCGTCGACGTGGTGACCCTGGGCGGCAAGGAGCTGCTGTGGTACCACCCGTTCAAGGTCGATTTCGCCGTGATACGCGGCACCGCCGCCGACCCGCAGGGCAACCTGACGCAGCGCGAGGAACCATCGGACATGGACGCGTTTGCCGCCGCGATGGCCGCCCACAACAGCGGCGGCCAGGTGTTTGCCCAGGTGCGCGACGCGCTGGACGCGCCGATCTCGCCGGCGCGCGACGTTGCCATTCCCGGCATTCTGGTCGACCGCATCTGTGTCAACCCGCAGCAGTGCCAGACCACCGGCTCACCCTACGATCCGGCCATCAGCGGCCAGCTGCCGGCGCCGCCGGAGCGCGCCGCGCAAACGCCGCCCGACGGCCTGCGCTACCTGATCGCGCGGCGCGCCAGCGAGGAACTGCGCGCCGGCGCCTGCGTCAACTTCGGCTTCGGCATCCCGGACGGCATCCCCGCCATCGCCGCCGCGCAAGGCACCGACATCGCCTGGACCGTCATCGAACAGGGCCCGCACAATGGCGAACTGCTGCCGGGCCACCTGTTCGGCGCCACCCGCCACGCCAGCGCCATCGTCAAGTCGACCGACCAGTTCGACTTTTTCAGCGGCGGCGGCATCGATATCGCCTTTCTGGGCATGGGAGAAATGGACGCGCAGGGCAATGTCAACGCCTCCTGGCTGGGCACCGACATCGTCGGCCCGGGCGGCTTTGTCGATATCACGCAAGGGGCAAAAAAAGTGGTGTTCTGCGGCGCCTTCGAGGCCAAGGGGCTGCAGGTGGCGCAGCACGACGGCAAGGTCGCCATCGTCACGCCCGGCGCGATACCGAAACTGGTGCGGCAGGTACGCCACATCACCTTCAGCGGCCGGCGCGCTCGCGCCGACGGGCAAACCGTATTGTATGTAACCGAGCGCGCCGTGTTCGAACTCAAGCCCGACGGCCTGCAGCTGGTCGACGCGCCCGACGGCATCGTGCTCGAGCGCGACATTTTGCAACGCATGCCGTTTGCGGTGTCGCTGTCGCCGGCGATGGCGCAGCGGCTGGCGCGCGAGCAGCAGGCCGCCTGAGGCCAGGGCGCCGGCCCTCCCCTCAGTGCGCCGGCTGCGCCGGCGGCGCAAGACGCGCGTAACCGCGCAGGTACACCAGGCGCTCGGGGCTGACTTCAAGCTGCGCCTGATGTGTCTCGTTTTCAAAGGTATACCGCAGGCTCTCGCCATCCTGTCCCACGCTCTGTGCGGTGATGCTGCCTTTCACCAGCAAGGCATTGGCCTGCTCCATATAATCGTCCATCAGGCGAACAATCGCGGCGGGACTTTCCTCGCCACGATAGCCGCCATATGCCACCATCTGCAAGGCCGCTTGCGACACATCCGGCAGGCCAACCGATCGCCCTGTCATCTGCCATTGCCAGATGGCGGACATCAGCTCCCGGCTCTGCAACGGCGAGGTGGCTAGCTGCAGGCCATGAAGCCGGCCAAAAGTCAGGGGCAGCAAGTGATACAGCGCCGCCTCGGCCATTTGGGCACGCACTGCCGGCTCGGCATGCGGCGCGGTGCCGGTTCCCGCCAACAGCAGGAAAAACTGGTAATAGTCGCAAAACTGCGCCACGGTACGGGCCTGTTGCACGGCAAAATCGGCAGCCTCGGCTTGCAGTGACGGCCCGGCTGCGGCATCGTTAGAGTTGCCAGATGACATCAAGGTGTACAGGGCAAGGCGGTCATTCAGGTCCAGCAGCTTGAACAGCGAAGCCTGTCCGACGCCCAGCGACTCAAGGAAGCCATCGGTGCCGGCCAGTTGATCGTTGGTCAGCAGCTGATTCGTTTGCAGCGCATGGCGCAGCCGTGCCGCATCGTGTTCGCCGGCATCGCCCGATTCCCCCAGCGCCAGCAGCCGCAGCGTGTCGGTTTCCAGGCTCATCAGTTTGAGCGGGCTGACCGACAAACCAGTACGCGGCAAAAATACCAGGCTGGCGGAGTGCAAGCCCTTCTGGACATCGGCCAGCTGCGTGATTTCATCGGCGAAATCAAAGCGCGCCGCCGGGCTGGTGCAGGCCCAGCTCAGCCATGGCAGGCCGCCATCGATCAGGCCCAGCACCATGCTTGCGCGCTCGGACAGCTGCGCCGCGCGTTCGATCAGCCGGCCGGAAATAGAAATGGTCATGCGTGCATCCTTTCTTTTTTTCAGTCTTCATAGGGTACCCAAAAACACCGTCCTGCCCGCAGAGTATATTGCCCAAAAAAAACCCCGGCAAGCTGTTGCCAGCTTGCCGGGGTCGCTTCATTCACTCAGCCTTACGCCGGCACTTGCACCTTGTCCGCCACCGAACGGAATTCTTCGATCTTGTCGAAGTTCATGTAGCGGTAGATGTCGTCGGCATTCTCGGCAATCACGCCGATATGCGACATGTATTCCGCGCGGGTCGGAATCCGGCCCAGCAGGGAACACACGGCGGCCAGTTCGGCCGAGCCGAGGTAGACATTGGTCTCGATGCCGAGGCGGTTCGGGAAGTTGCGGGTCGAAGTCGACATCACCGTGGCGCCCTTGCGGATCTGCGCCTGGTTACCCATGCACAGCGAGCAGCCCGGCATTTCCATGCGCGCGCCGGTGCGGCCCAGGCTGCCGTAATGGCCTTCCGACGTCAGCACCTGCTGGTCCATCTTGGTCGGTGGCGCGATCCACAGGCGCACCGGAATGTCAGTCTTGTTTTCCAGGACCTTCGAGGCCGCGCGGAAGTGGCCGATATTGGTCATGCACGAACCGACAAACACGTCATCGATCTTCGCGCCAGCCACTTCGGCCAGGGTTTTCACGTCGTCCGGGTCGTTCGGGCAGGCCACGATAGGCTCGTGGATGTCGGCCAGGTCGATCTCGATCACGGCGGCGTATTCCGCATCGGCGTCCGGCGCCAGCAGCTCCGGATTGGCCAGCCACGCTTCCATGGCACGGATGCGGCGCTCCAGGGTGCGCTGGTCCAGGTAGCCGTTGGCGATCATCCACTTCATCAGGGTGATGTTCGAGGTCATGTACTCGATGATCGGCGCTTTGTCCAGGTGCACGGTGCAGCCGGCGGCCGAACGTTCCGCCGAGGCGTCGGACAGTTCGAACGCTTGCTCGACCTTCAGGTCAGGCAGGCCTTCGATTTCCAGGATGCGGCCGGAGAAGATGTTTTTCTTGCCCTTTTTGTCGACCGTCAGCATGCCCTGACGGATCGCGTACAGCGGAATCGCGTTGACCAGGTCGCGCAGGGTCACGCCAGGCTGCATGGTGCCCTTGAAGCGCACCAGTACCGACTCGGGCATATCGAGCGGCATGACGCCGGTGGCGGCGGCAAACGCCACCAGGCCGGAACCGGCCGGGAACGAGATGCCGATCGGGAAACGGGTGTGCGAGTCGCCGCCGGTGCCGACGGTGTCCGGCATCAGCAGGCGGTTCAGCCACGAGTGGATCACGCCGTCGCCCGGACGCAGGGCCACGCCGCCGCGGTTTTCAATAAAGGTCGGCAGTTCGCGGTGCATCTTGACGTCCACCACTTTCGGGTAGGCGGCGGTGTGGCAGAACGACTGCATCACCAGGTCGGCCGAGAAGCCCAGGCAGGCCAGGTCTTTCAGCTCGTCGCGGGTCATCGGGCCGGTGGTGTCCTGCGAGCCGACGGTGGTCATCTTCGGTTCGCAGTAGGTGCCCGGACGGATGCCGGTGCCTTCCGGCAGGCCGCATGCGCGGCCGACCATTTTTTGCGCCAGCGAGTAGCCACGGCCGCTGTCGACCGGGTTTTGCGGCAGGCGGAACAGCGTTGACGTGCCCAGGCCCAGCGATTCGCGCGCCTTGGCGGTCAGGCCGCGGCCGATGATCAGGGGAATGCGGCCACCGGCGCGCACTTCGTCGAACAGCACCTCGGACTTGACCGTGAATTCGGCGATGACCTGGCCGTTTTTCAGCGCCTTGCCGTCGTATGGACGCAGTTCGACCACGTCGCCCATTTCCATTTGCGTGACATCGAGTTCGATCGGCAGTGCGCCGGCGTCTTCCATGGTGTTGTAGAAGATCGGGGCAATCTTGGTGCCCAGGCAGACGCCGCCGAAGCGCTTGTTCGGGATGAACGGAATGTCTTCGCCGGTAAACCACAGCACCGAGTTGGTGGCCGATTTGCGCGAAGAACCGGTACCGACCACGTCGCCCACGTAGGCCACCAGATGGCCCTTGGCTTTCAGCGCTTCCAGCTGCTTCAGGGGGCCGATCTTGCCCGGTTCTTCCGGATTGATGCCGGGACGCGGGTTTTTCAGCATGGCCAGTGCGTGCAGCGGAATGTCCGGGCGCGTGGTGGCGTCGGGCGCCGGCGACAGGTCGTCGGTATTGGTTTCGCCGGTGACCTTGAACACGGTGATGGTCAGGCTTTCAGGTACTTCCGGACGCGAGGTGAACCACTCGGCGTCGGCCCACGACTGCACCACTTCGGTGGCGCGCGCGCTGCCCTTGTCGGCCAGTTCCTTGACGTCGTGGAAGTAGTCGAACATCAGCAGGGTTTTTTTCAGGCCTTCGGCCGCCACCGCGCCGACCACCGGGTCATCCAGCAGGTCGATCATCGGCTTGATATTGAAGCCGCCCAGCATGGTGCCCAGCAGCTGGGTCGCCAGTTCGCGCGAAATCAGCGGCGACGTTTCCGTGCCCTTGGCAACGCTGGCCAGGAAGGCGCATTTGACCTTGGCCGCATCATCGACGCCGGCCGGCACGCGGTGGGTGATCAGGTCGACCAGGAATGCCTCTTCGCCGGCGGGCGGGTTCAACAGAAGTTCGATCAGGTCCGTGGTCTGGGCTGCCGACAGCGGCAGCGGAGGAATGCCAAGGGCGGCGCGTTCGGCGACGTGATTGCGATAAGCAGCTAGCATGAAATATTCTCGGTCAAGGTTGATTGCAGGGACGGCGGCCTGGCCACCGGTCTCGACCGCTATTATATCTCAACAAGTCTTATATAAGACATATAACAGGAGAGCAAAAGATACGGATGGCCAAATCGCCACACTTCTGCTACTGATCGGGAGCGCCAGCGCGCCGGATGACCGGCGCCGCCGAGGCGTGCGGCGCGTCATCCGGCAGCAATTTAATTGAAACGCCCGTTCACCCCGCCCACGCTATAGCGCCCCGCGCCCAGCAAGGCAATCCCGATCGCCGTGAAAAAGTACATGCCTTGCAGTTCCAGCGCCCAGCCGCCGGTGTCGTTCAGCGTGAAGAACTGGCTGGTATGGACCAGCAGGATGGCGACCACCATGTTGATGGCCACCACCAGCGCGGCGGGACGGGTAAACAGGCCGAACAGGATGAACAGCGGCGCGATGACTTCGCCGACATACACGCCGTAGCCGAACACCGCCGGCAGGCCGGCCTTGGCCAGCATGTCGGCCACGAAGCCGATGCCGTTGCTCATTTTGGAAATCCCGTGGAACAGCAGCGTGGCGGCCAGGATCAGGCGCAGCACCAGCTTGCCTGCGTCGTCGGTATTGCGAAGGGTGGTATTGGTGTGCATGATCTTCTTTCGTGTGTGGGTCGCAAAGCGGGTTAAGCCGGGATGGTGTGCTTGGGGTGAAACAAACATGGCAGGCAAGGACGACATCGGACACCTGGTTGAATGCAGCCTCCATCGTACCCAGATCCGACAGTTTGATAAATAGGCTAGCGGACGTCAGACTGTTTCCATCTGATTCACAATCGTGTTCAAAGCGGGCAGTGGCGGGCCTTGAAATGCGATGGCGTCATGCCGGTCTGCTGCGAGAAAAAGCGCGTCAATACCGACGCCGACGAAAAGCCCAGCCTGTCGCTGATGTCGAACAGGCAGGCCTGGTCGAGCATCAGCAGGCGTTTTGCCTCGGCCAGCCGCACGCGGGTATAAATATCCTGGAAATGGCTGCCCTCCTTCTGCAGGCGCCGGTGCAGGGCCGAACGCGACAGGCCGAACTGCTGGCAGGTTGCCAGCAACACCCGGCTAGGGGCCGCCCATGGGCTAACTTCTTTGGCCTGCTGCTCGCGCAACATCAGCCCGGCCAGGAAATCTTCGACGCGCGCGTAAAACGAATCGCGCTGGCGCAGCGCGCGCATGTCCGCATCCGCCTTGTTGCGAAACAGCTGGTACAGCATGGGGTTGTGCTGCGCGTAAGGCTCCTGTGCGCGTGGCGCGCTGAAACGCAGGCGGTTGCGGGCCTGGCCAAAGCGTACCGGGCAAGGCACGCCGCGCAGCAGCCGGCGCCAGGCCGGCGGCTCGGCGCCCGTCAGTTCGATCAAGGGCTGGGCCAGGCCGCCGCCCCGATACACCTGCGCCAGCTGGACGATGCCTTTCAGGCTGTTCAAGGCCATCAGCGCGGTGCGCGCCTCGCCATCGAGACGGAATTCAAATTCGAAATCATCGCCGGCCCGTTTGAACGACATCGCGTCGACCTCGCCGATCAGCGGCCGGTAGGCGATGCAGTGGTCGAACGCCGCCAGCAGATTGGGCGCATTCGAGACGATGGCGATTTTCGTCGCGAACGGCTCGCTCCAGCTGATATCGCCCTCGGGCACCACCAGGTCGCCCGGTTCGGCCAGGCGGTCGAGCAGGTTGAGCATCGCCAGGTACCGGCTGCCCGCGATGCGGCCATCCACCTGCACCACGCTGTGCGGCGCGATGCCCGTCAGGCGCTGGAATTGTTCGCCGCCGATGCCGGCGCGCAGCGCCACCGCCATGCCGCGCCTTGCCAGCTCGGCGGATACCGTTTTATCAGCCATGTCGTCTCTTTTATCGTTATGTTGGCGTTGATATGGCCACATACGATAGCGCCGCCCATCACGCGCGGTCAAACGATTTCGGCTGCCGCAAAAAACAATTTTCAAGACGCGCCACAGGGCAAAGCGGCGCGACGCCTGGCCAATCGCCGCGCGATGGCCGCTGCTATGCTTTTTTTCCCACAATGGCCCGGGCATGGACCCGAGGCTGATAAAAACGGAGACAGCAAATGAAAAAACCACCCATCACACCGCCGGTGTCACCCTACCGCCGCCGGGTCTTGCAAATGGCCGCGGCGGCCGCCGCCGTCCCTTTGCTGAGCGCCTGCGGCAGCGGCGACAGCGGCCACGCGGCGCCATCGCTGGGCGACGCGCAGCAGTTTTCCGGACAGCGCACGCTCTCCTTCGACGAAGGCTGGCTGTTTGCCGTCGGCGCGCAAGCGGGTGACGCCGCCGCCCTGCCCGGCTTTGCCGACCAGGGCTGGCGCGCGCTCGACCTGCCGCACGACTGGAGCATCGAAGACCTGCCGGGCGGCAGCGAAGACGGCGCCGCCACCGCCCAGCCCTCGCATTTGTTCTACTTTGAAGACCCCGCGCTGGCCGAGCGCGCGCCTGCGCGCATCGGCCCCTTCGACAGCAAGCTCAGTGGCGGCGGACGCGCCACCGGCCGCTTTGTCGGCGGCGAAGGCTGGTACCGCAAGCATTTCACCATGGCCGCCAAGCCCGGCCAGCGCGTGGAACTGGCCTTCGACGGCGTCTACCAGAACGCCGATGTGTGGATCAATGGCCAGCACCTGGGCTTTCACCCCTACGGCTACACGGCCTTCGGCCACGACCTGACACCGCACCTGAAAGCCGGTGACAACGTCATCGCCGTGCGCGTCAGGAACCTGGGCGACAACAGCCGCTGGTATGCCGGTTCCGGCATCTACCGCCACACCCACCTGATCGTGACGCAGAGTGTGCGCATCCCGCGCTTTGGCGTGGGCTTGACCACGCGCGAGCTGAGCGGGGCCGAGGCAAGCGTGGTGGCGCAGGTGACGGTACACAACGCCTCCGGCGGCCAGGCCTCGCCAGCGCTGCGGGTGACGCTGTTCGACGCAAAGGGCCAGCAGGTGGCGGCGACCGATATCGACGCGCACGGCATGGCCGACGGTGAAAGAAAGGACGCCATGCTGACCCTGAAGGTGGCCAATCCGCAAGCCTGGACGCCGGACACGCCGCAGCTGTACCAGGCCGTGGTGCAGGTGATCGTCAATGGCGCGGTGGCCGACCAGGTGATCGAGAGCTTCGGCATCCGCACAGTGTCGGTCGACGGCGGCAAGGGCTTCCTGCTCAATGGCACGCCGTTGAAACTGCGCGGCGGCAATGTCCATCACGACCACGGCCCACTGGGCGCCATCAGCCTGTACGACCAGGAATACTGGCGCCTGGCGATCCTGAAACAGGGCGGCTACAACGCGATCCGCATCGCCCACAATCCGCCCAGCCAGGAATTCCTGCAGGCGGCCGACCGGCTGGGGCTTATCCTGATCAACGAGTTTGTCGACATGTGGGACGTGGCCAAGACCCCCGACGACTATCACCTGTATTTTGCGCAGTGGTGGCAGCGCGACCTGGAAAGCTGGATGCTGTCGTCGCGTAACAGCCCCGCCGTCTGCATCTGGTCGATCGCCAACGAGATCTTCGATTCAAAAGCCGCCGAGCCGCGCGGCAAGCAGCTGTTCGACAGGGCCCGCGCCATCGACGCCAGCCGGCCCATCATGCAGGGCGCGGCGCAAGGTATTTTCGGCGCCTTCAATGCGCCCACCACGGCGGCGTATACCGACCTGGGCGACATCCATTACCAGCTGTCGTTTGCCGCCGCGCGCCAGGCCATGCAAGGCAAGGCGTGGATGCAGTCGGAAAGCTTTGCCAGTTCGGCCTACGATCACTGGAAACTGGTCACCGACAATCCTTTCGTGATCGGCGACTTCGTCTGGTCGGCCTGGGACTACATGGGCGAGACGGGCATGAACGTGCCGCAGTTGATCATCAAGGACAGCGATACCGACACCTCGTTCCAGGGCCAGTCGCGCGACCTGGGCAAGCAGGCCAGCGGCCTGTGGGGCCCCTACCCCTGGTTTGCCGCCGGCTGCGGCGACTTCGACCTGATCGGCCAGGTCGCGCCGCAGCATCTGTACCGGCGCGCCGTGTGGGACCTGAGCCCGATCGAGATGGCGGTGGCCCGCCCCGTGTCCGGCAACCGCCAGCAGCAGGCGTTTGCCTTCGGCTGGTTCGACGAGCTGGAAAGCTGGAGCTGGGACGTGGCCGCCGCTACCCAGCTGCGCGTGCATGTCTACACGGGCGCCGACAAGGTCGAGCTGTACCTGAACGACGTACTGCTGGCAACGCAGCTGCTCACCGCCGCCAACAAGCGCATCGCCTCGTTCTGGGTTGCGTATCAAGCTGGCACCCTGCGCGCCGTGGCGTATCGCAACGGCGCTGAAATCGGCCGCAAGGAACTGGTGACGGTGGGTGCCCCGGCCGCTTTGCAGCTGACGGTGGACAAGTCCAGCCTGGCCAGTAGCCGCGACGCCATCGCCCATGTGCTGGCCAAGGTGGTGGACCGCCAGGGCCGGCTGGTGCCCGACGCCGTGGTGCGCGTCAGCTTTGCCGTCACCGGCGGCGAACTGGCGGCCGTCGGCAGCGGCAACCCGCACAATGTCGACAGCTTCCGGCGCGGCCGCCGCCATAGCTACCAGGGCAAGGCGATGGCGTATGTCCGGCCAGGCAAGACGGCCGGCAAGATCACCGTCACCGCCACTGCCGAGGGGCTGGGGTCGGCGCAGGTGGAGTTGACGGTGGCCTGACGAATGACCGCCAGATCAATACAGGTGCGACATGCCGAAGCCAAAGGCTGTCGCGTCCCGCTGGCGGCCCAGGCTGGCGTACAAGGTGGTGCGGCGTGACAAGGCGTAGTCCGCGCCCAGCGAGGCAAAATGATCGCCGCCAGCATCCAGGCGCTGGCGGCTGTAGCCCATCTTCAGCATCACCGCCTGGGCCAGCTGATATGTCGCCGACACGGTGCTGGCGCGCGACCTGCCGCCGGTGGCCAGTTCGCGGCTGTCGTCATGGGCGGCCATGATGGCTGCGGCGCCAAACGTATATTTACCGGCCACGAAGGTATCGCGGTCGCCGATGCTGTTGCGCTCGAAGGCTGCCATCGCCGCCACCGCTCCCTGCCCATATTCCAGCACCACCGAGATTGGCCGCCGCGTCGCGCCCAGTTCGCGCTGGCGCTCGGGCGAGCCGCTCAGGCGCAAGGTCACGCCTTGGACGGTGGGCGAGTCGTAGAAAATGCCATTGTTCAGGCGGCCATATTCTGCCGTGCCATTGTTGCCGAAGGGATCGCTGGGCGTCAGGTAATGCCAATGCTGCCAGGCCGGCGAGGCGATGCGGTTGAAATTGGCCCAGGGATCGAATTTCCAGTCGTTGGCCCACATCGCCGTCATCGCGCGCCCGGCGCGTACGGTACCCCAGCCGCCTTGCAGGCCGATGGTGGCTTCGTCGTGCCAGAACGGTTTGTAACCGGCCCCCTCGCTGCCGCCGGTATCGAGTTCGGCGCGGGTGCTCAGGCGCATCACGGCCTTGACGCCGCCGCCCAAGTCTTCCGTGCCGACGATGGCCAGATTGCTGCGCTGGATCGTGCCGACCTTGGTGACACCGTCGAAGTCACGGAACACGCCGAGGTCGAGCATGCCATTGATCGCCAGCGACGATTGTGCGCGGGCCGGCAGCGACGCGGCCAGCGCGCCCAGGGTGGCGCCGGCAAGTAGCAAAGCTTGGTTGTAACGCATGATGACAGGCTCCGTGATGGAAAAACGTTCTGCGGCGTCTTTTCGCAGGGTGAGCCGTCGCTACCCTGCAACGGGGCGGGGATCAGCAGGGACAGCGAGGGGGAAAGGGAAAACTCAGTCGAGCAGCGGCACGGTGCGCGGCGCACGGGTCGCCACCCAGCACAGGATGGCGCCGCCGCATACCATGGCCGAGCCTTGCCAGAAGACGGCGGACAACGGCGCGCGCAGCAGCAGGCTCGACAGCGCGGCCGACAGCACCGGGATAAAATACGAGGCGCCGGCCAGCACGGTGACGTTGCCGTGCAAAATGCCCACGTTCCAGGCGCCGTAGCCGAAACCCATGGCGGCGGCGGCCAGCAGCAGGTAGACGACCGCCTCGCCTGAAAATGCCATATGGCCGCCGCCACCGGCCAGGTATTTGATCCACAGGCTGGCGGACACGAGGATAAAGAACAGCGTCACGCCGTTCTTGCCGCCCGCAATGCGCGCCGTCACGGTGCAATAGGCGGCCCAGATCAGCGCGCCGGCAAACGCCAGGCCATAGCTGAGCGGATTGTCGCGCACATTGGCCAGCATGCCGATGGCGTCGAAACCCTGCTCGCCGCCCAGCACCCGGCAAATGCCCGCCACCGACAGCAAAAAGCCCGGCACGATCAGAAAATTGGTCTTTTGCCGGTTGAACAGGATGGCCGCGACAATGGTAAACGTCGGCCACAGATAGTTGACCATGCCCACTTCAATCGCCTGGCGCGCCGTATGGGCATAGCCGATCGACAGCGCCAGGCACAGCTCGTAGCTGACGAACAACAGGCTGCCCCAGACCAGGTAGCGGCGCGGAAATTCGCCCAGCCTGACCCAGCCCACGGTCAGCAGCAGGAACACCGACGCCACGCTGTACATCATGGCGGCGCCACCGGTGGGGCCCAGCAGTTCGCTGACGCTGCGCAGCAAGCCGATAATCGCGCTCCACAGCAAGATCGCCAGCAGGCCGGTCATGGTCGCTTGATTCGTGTTTTTCATGGTGCCATCGACTCAGCGCTTGGCCGCCACGGATTTTTCCGGCTTGACGAACGCCAGCCCCTCCTCGAACGAGCGCAGCACGATATCGACCGACTGCTCGACGGCCGCCTGGTGCGCCGGCGACACATTGCCGCGATAGCGGATGGTCACCAGCGTGGCGTCGGGCAGGTACTCGCGCAGTTCGCCGGCCAGCGTGCGCCATTCATCGAGCGCGGTTTCATCGGGATACATGAGGAAGGCGGTGCCGACCAGGCCGCCCTTTTCGGTGACCGGCTCCGGCTGCGGCTCGCCCAGCACGATGCTGCGCACGTCGCTGCACACTTCGCGCAGCGCCAGCACCAGCAGTTCGGTGCGAAACTCGTCGCGCTCGTTGGCAAACCCCGCACACAGGATCACCGAATGCAGCGGCACGTCGAGCGAGCCCTGGAAGGTGCCCAGGCGCTCTTCGCGCGCATGGCGCAGGTGGGCGCCGATATTGGCTTCCGCCAGCGACACCTTGCGCCTGCGCCACGAGCCATAGCGGCTGCCATTGGCGTCCTGCGCCAGGGTATCGGCCAGCGTGATGACGGTACTGCGGATGCGGTCCTGCTGGGCCTGGTCGATCAGGCCCAGCGCGCGGTCGTTCAGCGCCATGTCCAGGCCCGGCAGCAGCACGTGATCGCAGTAGCGCGCAAAGCTGTTGCGGCGCAGGTAGGCATGCGCATGCTCGATGATGGCGGTGGAACTGCCGGCCAGCACGCGGTGATAGAAGCGCTCGGCTTCGCTCACGCCCGGGGTGTCGGCAAACAGGATGGTGATCGCTTCGAGCGCGCGGATATGGCGGCCGGCCACCACCAGGCACAAGGTCAGCGGCGTGGAAATGAGCAGCCCGGCCGGGCCCCACATGGTGCCCCAGAACAGCGCCGAGACGATCACCGCCAGCGGCGACAGGCCGGAACTGTGGCCATACACCTTCGGTTCGACGATATTGGCGACCACCACTTCCAGCGCGGCGAACAGGGCCATGCACGACAGGGCCAGGGTCCAGCCCGGATCGATGGCGGCCACGAACACGGTGATGGCCAGGCCGGCCACCAGCGCGCCCACATAAGGCACGAAGCGCAGCAGGCCGCTGAGCGAGCCCCACAGCAAGGCATGCGGCACCTGCAGCAGCCACAGCCCCAGCGAGACGGTCAGCGCAAAGATGATGTTGACGATGAACTGCGAAAAGAAAAAGCGCGACACGCCCTCGGCCGCATGCACCAGGGTGCGCATGGTGCGGCTGACGTCGCCCTGCCCCGCCAGGCGTACCGCGCGCTCGCGCAGCGACTCGTGTTCCAGCAAGATGAACACCAGCAGCACGAACACCAGCCCGGCCTCGCCGACCGGCCCGGAAATGACGGAAACGAAGCGCGCCACCGTATCGCGCGCGGCCGGCACCGGCGTGCGGATCTCCACCGGAATCGGCTGCATCGCATTGCGCGGCAGGCCGGCGGCCGAGCCGTGGCCGCTACTTTTGGCCAGTGGCGACACGGCATTCAATTCGGCGGCCAGGCGCACAAACGGGCGTTCGGTCAGCTCCTGTATCCGCTCGATCTTGGTATGGATGGCGGAACGGTAATGCGGCAGCTCCTTCGTGACCGACACCAGCTGCAGCGCCAGCACCGCGCCCACCGCCGCCACCGACGCGCCGACCAGCAGCAGCGACACAATGGTCGAGGTGAGAAAGCCCAGTCCCCAGCGATTGAAGACGCGGATCAGCGGCGAGATCACCAGGCTCAAAATCAAGGCCAGCACCAGCGGTTCTAGCACCGGGCGGCCGAAATACAGCAAGCCCAGCGCGCAGGTGATGGTCACTGCGGAACTCATCGCGGGCCGTGACAGCACGGAGTCTTTCAATGCCATGTTCAATCTTCCATCTTGTGTCTTGGGGGGCAACTACGCTGGCAGCATTGCCAGGCGCCAGTCAGGACGCCGGCGCCGCACGAATGGTAGCAGGCCTGTCGCCTGCGGTGTGAACCAACATCGCCCTTCAGGCCACACCCAGGCGGCGTTGCGCCATGCCCGACAGGACGCTGAGCACGACGGCAAAATCGGCTGGCTTGACCAGGTGGACATCGAAACCCGCTTCGGCCGTGCGGCGGCGGTCTTCCGGCTGGCCGTAGCCAGTCAGGGCGATCAGGTGGCTTCCGGCCGATGCGGGCAGGCTGCGCAAGCGCCGTGCCAGCTCGCAGCCGTCCATGCCCGGCAGTCCGATGTCCAGGATAAAGACGTCGATGTCGACCTCGCCCGCCAGTTCCAGCGCAGCCTGCGAGGAATGCCGCACATGCGTCGTGTAACCGTTGATGTCGAGTAGCTCTGCAATCATCTGAGCGGCGTCCTGGTTGTCGTCGACCACGGCCACCTGCAACGCCGCCGTGCCGGCCTGCACCACGGCATCCCCGTCCACATTCTGTCTGCCGGCGGGCGGCGGCAAGCTCAAGGGCAACGTGACGGCGAACTGGCTGCCGCGGCCGCTTCCTTCGCTGCGTGCAAGCACCACGCCACCGTGCAACTGGACCAGGTTCTTCACCAGCGCCAGGCCCAGGCCCAAGCCGCCCTGGGCACGATCCGGACTGCGCTCGGCCTGGGTGAACGATTCGAACACATGGGGCAACAGCTGCTCGCTGATGCCCACCCCGGTGTCGGCGATGGTGATCGTCACGGACCCGGGCCCTGCCACCGCCAGCAGGGAGATGCTGCCCATCGGAGGCGTGTATTTCGCCGCGTTATCGAGAATATTGGCCAGGACCTGCACCATACGCACCTTGTCGACCTCCAGCAGCACGTTGCCGGCCGGCGGTTCGACGGTAAACGCATGCCGCTTGGACTGAAACAGCGGGCCGATCTGTTCAGCCGCTTCCGCGACCAGCTCCGACAGCGCGCATGGCGCAGGATGGAGCGACACCAGCCCGCGCGTGACGCGGGCAACATCGAGCAGATCGTCGAGTTGCCGTGTCAGGTTGCCGACCTGGCGGCCGATGACATTACAGGCATGCAAGATCGTCGCGCGCGGCATGCCGTCGAGTTTCAGGATGTCGGCCGAGGCACGGATCGGTGCGAGCGGATTGCGCAGTTCATGCGCCAGCATCGCCAGGAACGCGTCCTTGCGGGCGTCCGCCGCTTTCAGTTCCGTTTTTGCCTCTTCCAGCAAGGTGACATCGGTGCTGGTACCGAACCACTGCACCACCGCCCCGAGCGCATCCTTCAAGGGCACCATCCCCGTGTAGAACATGCGGTACTCATCGGCTGCGGAGCGCAGCGGGAAGGTGCCCTCGAACGGCACGCCATCGTGCACGCACTGCCACCACAGCCGCCGCACGCCATCGATCACATCGGCGGCGCAGAAATGCTCCCAGGGCAGCGTTTGCATCATGTCCGGCGAGGCGCCCGTGTAATCGCGCCAGCGGTCGTTATACCAGTGCACGATGCCGTTGGGGTGGGCAACCCAGGCCATCTGCGGAATCGTGTTGGCCAGCAGGCGCAGGCGCTCCTCGCTTTCGCGCAGCGCCTGCGTGGCGCGCACGGCGTCGGTGACGTCATTTCCCTGGATAAAGACGCCGGACACGGTGCCGTGGCCGCTGCGGATGGGCTGATACACGAAATCGACGACTCTTTCCTCCAGCGGCTGGCCGGGCCGGCGCTGCAGCTTCAGCGACACGGCATTGCCGACAAACGGCTCGCCCGACTCGCAGACGCAATTGAGCGCGTCCAGAAAGCCCTGCTGCGCCATCTCGGGCAAGGCCGCAAGCAGGCTCATGCCGATGATGTCGCGCTGGCCGATCAGGTTCATGAACGCATCGTTGGCCAGTTCAAAGACGTGGCCGGGTTGGCGCACCACCGCAGTGAAGCCGGGAGCCTGGCGGAACAGCTCGCGCATGCGATCGATTTCCTGTGCGCGGTGACGCTCGGCCAATACCTCGTTGGTGGTCTCGACGCAGACACAATACATGCCGGCGATCGATCCCTGCCCGTCGCGCACGGGGGAGTAGGAAAACGTGAACCAGGTCTGCTCGTCATGGCCTTTGCGATCCGTGACCAGCGGCATGTTTTTCCAGTGGCTGCCGACACCCTGCATGGACTGCTGCACGATCGGATGAATATCGTCCCAGATCTCGGACCAGACATCGGCAAAACGTGCGCCGAGTGCCTGCGGGTGCTTGCCGCCCAGGATCTCGGCATAGGCGTCGTTGTAGAGAAATTCATGCTCCTCGCCTACGGCGATAAACATGGGAAACTTCGAGTTCAGTACCAGATTGACGGTGGCCCGCAGCCAGCCTGGCCAGGCCAGCGGCGCACCGAGGCGTGTATTGCTCCAGTCCTTCAGCGCGATCAGCTGTGCAACATTGCCTCCGCCATCAAGGAATGAGAGGGCATTACTCCCGGTATTCATGAATAAATCCTTGTCTGGTTGCGTCCCTGATGCTTGGCCTCATACATGGCCTGGTCGGCCCGTTTGATCAATGCAGCGAAACCGGACATGTCGTCTTCCATGACGGCCACGCCGAGGCTGATGGTATAGGCGATGGCGTGTTGTTCGTAGATGGCCGGCACCTGTTCCACTTCGGTGCGCAGGCGCTCGGCAACCGCCACGGCGTCGGCCAGGTCGGCCGACGGCAGGATGATCGCAAATTCCTCGCCGCCGATGCGCGCCAGCACGTCGACCTGGCGGCATACGGCTCTCATCGTTGCGGCCAGCTGGCACAGCACCACATCGCCGGCCGGGTGGCCATAGCGGTCGTTGATCGCCTTGAAGTGATCCGCATCAAGCATGATCAGCGCCACCGGCCGCAAGGCCTTCTTGCGCCGCATCAACTCCAGTTCGGCCGCTTCGAAGAAAGCACGCCGGTTCGACAGCCCCGTCAGATGGTCGCAATACGCCGCCTTGCGCAGGTTTTCACTGGCATCGCGCTTGTCCGAAATGTCGCGAATGATCATGCAATAGGCGGCTAGGCCGTCACCTGACGCGTCCGAGGCGGACGCGTTGTCCAGGCGGCCAGGCAGCGGCGAGATCATGGAACTGCCCCAGAACTGGCTGCCATCGGCCCGCAGGCGCACGCCCTCGTCGAACGTCCAGCCGTTCTCGTCGGTCTCGCGCAGGCGATCCAGCTGCTGTTCCGGCGTGGTCGCGCCGGCCGCATGGAACAACGCATACGGCTGCCCCTTGATATCGGGCCCATGGCCGGTAACCCGGCCGATGCTGTCGTTCCAGGACTCGATGCGGCCGCGCCGGTCGAGGCTGACCAGGGCATAGTCGGCGATATTGGTCATGATCGCGTTCAGCCAGGCATCCGCATTGCGCAGTTGCCGCTCGCGCCGGTCCTGCGCGGTGATATCGTTGAGCACGGCCACCAGGCGTCCGGCGTCGAGCTTCAGCATGCTCAGCGACAGCACTTGCGGGCCGCTGGCGGCACCATCGGCATGCAGACAGATGCGGGCGTCCTCGCACACCTGTCCGTGCGGCGCCGGGAAATTACGGCAAAGCAAGTGCAGGTCGGGCGCCACCGGCGCCAGCGCATCGAACAGGTTGCTCAGCCCGCCATCCTGGTTCAACGGCATGAGCAGCTGGGCCGCCAGCGGATTGAGCATCGATATGGCGCCATCGGCACCCAGTTGCACCAGTCCGACCGGCGCCAAATACAGGAACTGCAGCAGCGCCTCGTACTCCCGGACATCCGCGCCGTGCATGGCGCCGGCGTGCACCATGGCGGGCGCGCCCGGCTCCTCGTTGGCGTCAATGATGGTCAGCCGTGGCTGCGCCAGGCTCGCTTCTGCATGCAAAGTCATGGTTCATGTTTCCTGCGCTGACGCTATTTACGCTGCACGTCGTGTTAGCCAAGCTGCCCGGCCGAGAACGGCCTCAGCGGGCAGCGCCTGCTTCAATGGAAGCCCTCGAACGTCACCTTCAGCATGTGCCGCACGATGTCGTCGCTCGCCATCTTGCTGTATTTCTGCAGGTATTCGACCGCCGGATCGCAGGTGCGCGCATAGTAGCTGTACAAGATGACGTCGGTCGGCAGGTCGCGGCTCAGCAGCCCTTCTTGCTGCGCCTGCTTCACCATGGCCTCCAGCTGCCGGTTCAGCTTCATGATGCGCAGCATGTACTTCACATTGCGGATCAACATCTCGCGCACATGCGGGCTGGTCGACGGCAGGAACGGCAAGCCGCCTTCGAGGCGCACGCGCAACGCCCATTCCAGCAGGGACGACAGTTTCTGCACCGGGCCGTGCGCCGGATCGAGCGCCGCCACGTAATCGAGCGCGCCATCGAGCAGGCGTATCAGCGCCTCTCCCACCAGCTCTTCCTTGGACTTGAAGTGCTTGTAGAGGCTGGGCTTGGAAATGCCGACGGCTCCGGCGACATCGTCCATGGTCATCAGGTCATAGCCTTTCTGGCTCAGTACGGACGTGGTCGCATCCAGAATGGCGCTTTCGCGCAATTTGAAGGCCTGATTCTTGAAGCTTAGTCTGGGAAGAATACTCATTGGTAAATTTCCGCTACTAATCAGTAGCTTTTGTTATTGGTCAGTAGTAATATTATCGCGGCGGTAGAACTCCGCCATGATAACAAAGAAAATCCATGACTTCCACACGCAAACGTATTGCCATCATCGGCTCCGGCATTTCCGGCCTGGCCAGCGCCTATTTCCTGCGGCACCAGCATGACGTGGTGCTGTTCGAGGCGAACGACTACTTGGGCGGCCACACCCATACCGTCGATGTCACGCTCGAAGGACGCACGCACGGCGTCGACACCGGCTTCCTGGTCTATAACGATCATACCTATCCGAACCTGGTGGCGCTGTACGCCGAACTGGGCGTGGCCAGCATTGCCAGCGACATGTCGTTTGGCGTGTCGATGGACGGCGGCGCGCTGGAATGGGCGGGCACCAGCATCGATACCGTGTTTGCCCAGCGCGCCAACGCGCTGTCGCCATCGTTCCTGGGCATGCTGCGCGACATCATGCATTTCAACGGCCATGCGCAGCGCTTCCTCGAACTGGCCGGCGCGACCGGACTGACGCTGGGCCAGCTGCTGCAGCGCGAGCGCTACGGGGCGCGCTTTCGCGACGCCTACCTGCTGCCGATGGCAGCCGCAATCTGGTCCAGTTCGCCGAACGACATCCTGCGCTTTCCGGCCGCCACCTTTCTGCGTTTTTGCCTCAATCACCGCTTGCTGCAAGTGAGCAACCGGCCGCAGTGGCGCACGGTGGCGGGCGGCGCGCGCCAGTATGTCGACAAGATCGCCGCCACCCTGCCCGACTGCCGGCTGCGCAGCGCCGTGCGCTCGGTGCGGCGCGAGGCCGGCGCGGTGCTCGTCAGCAGCGCGGCAGGCACGGAAACCTTCGACGCCGTGGTGCTGGCCACGCACGCGCCCACCACGCTGGCCATGCTGGCGGACGCCAGCGAAAACGAACGCGCCATCCTGGGCGGCGTACGCTACCAGCCCAATGCCGCCTGGCTGCATACCGACACGAAGCTGATGCCGCGCAGGCGCAAGGTCTGGTCCGCCTGGAATTACCTGGCGGGCGCCGCCTCGGCCGGCCAGCGCCCGGTGTGCGTCAGCTACTGGCTGAACCAGCTGCAGGCGCTGCCCTTCGACACGCCGGTGATGGTCACGCTCAACCCGCATGTGCCGCCGGCTTCCGGCACGGTGCTGGACAAGTTCGACTATGCCCATCCGATCATGGACCAGGCCACGATCCGCTCGCAACAGCAGCTGGCGCACATCCAGGGCAACGGCGGCCTGTGGTACGCGGGCGCCTGGACCGGCTACGGCTTCCATGAGGACGGGTTGAAATCGGCCCTGCGCGTGGCCACCGCGTTCGACGCGGCGCCGGCGTGGGCGACGCTGCCATGAGCCTGCAATCCGCCCAGCTGGTGCACGGGCAGGTGGTGCATGTACGGCTGCGCCCCGTGACGCACCGCTTCGTCTACCCGGTGTTTTACGTGCGCCTCAACCTGGCCCGGCTCGAGCAATGCAATTCACGCTGGTTCGGCGTGGACCGCTGGCGGCCGCTGTCGATCCGCCGCCGCGACTACGGCCCACGCGACGGCTCCAGCCTGGAGCGCTGGATGCGCGCGCTGCTGCTGGAACATGATATTGCCGCCGATGGCGAGATCTGGCTGCAGACCTTCCCGCGCGTGGCCGGCCATATATTCAATCCCGTCAGCTTCTGGCATTGCCATGACGCCGGCGGCCGGCTGCGCGCCGTGCTGGCGGAGGTCAACAACACGTTTGGCGAATCGCACCGCTACCTGCTGCAAGTCAAAGGCGACGCCGGCCAGGAGCGCGCCAGCTGCGTCAAGCAGTTGCATGTATCGCCGTTCTGCCAGGTGGAGGGCCATTACCGCTTCCGTTTCCGGCTAGGTGGCGCCAACCATTGCACCGGCCTCGATTACCACGACAACCAGGGCCTGCTGCTGAAGACTGCCCTCAGCGGACGCCCCGTGCCGCTCACCGATCGCAGCGTGCTCGGCGCGCTGCTGCGCTATCCGCTGCTGGGCCTCGGCATCGTCGCGCGCATCCACTGGCAGGCCCTGAAGCTGTGGCTCAGGCAGGTACCGTTTTTCAGCAAGCCCCCCACCCCCATCCATCCCATCACCATGCGTCAGGAGCATGAGCAATGACTCGCATTTTGTCGACCACCCCCGTGTCGGCGCCCGCCGGCGCCCGCCTGTTCCTCGCGCTGCTGGACAAGATCCGCCACGGGCATCTCGAACTGATCACGCCGTGCGGCACGCGCATGGTGTTTGGCGACGCCCATGCCGCCTCGGGCGCCACCCTGCACCTGCATGACTGGCGCGCCTGCCAGCGCATCCTGCGCGCCGGCGACATCGGCTTTGCCGAAGCCTATGCGGCCGGCATGGTCGACACGCCCGACCTGACGGCGCTGCTGCGCCTGGCGCTGGCCAACGAAGCATCGCTGAACCAGCTGCTGTTCGGCGGCGCGCTGGCGCGCTGCTGGTACCGCTTGCGGCACTGGCTGCGGCCGAATACCCGCAAGGGCAGCGAGCGCAACATCCATGCCCATTACGATATCGGCAACGATTTCTACCAGCTGTGGCTCGACCCCAGCTGGACCTACTCGAGCGCGCTGTTCGATGGCGACTACAGCCTGCCGCTGCACACGGCGCAGCAGCGCAAATACCAGCGCATCATCGATACGCTGCGGTTGAAGCCGGGCCAGCGCGTGCTCGAGATCGGCTGCGGCTGGGGCGGCTTTGCCGAACATGCGGCGCTGCAAGGCATCGAGGTGCATGGCGTGACGATTTCGCCGTCGCAGCTGGAAATCGCCCAGCGCCGTGTCGCCGCGCTGGCGTTGCAGGACCGCGTCAGGCTGGAGCTGTGCGACTACCGCGACCTGGACGGCGAATACGACGCCGTTGTCTCGATCGAGATGTTCGAAGCGGTCGGCGAGCAGTACTGGCCGCAGTATTTCAGCACCGTGGCGGCGCGCCTGAAGCCGGGCGGCCAGGCGCTGGTGCAGACCATCACCATCGGCGAACAGCATTTCGCCCGCTACCGCAGCAGCACCGATTTCATCCAGCAGTATATTTTCCCGGGCGGCATGCTGCCCAGCGTCGAGCGCTTCGAGCGCCAGGCCGGCCTGTGCGGCCTGCGTCCGCTGCAGCGCCACGCCTTCGGCCGCGACTATGCGGAAACGCTGCGCCGCTGGGACGCCGGTTGCCGCGCCGCGCAGCAGGAGATCACGGACCAGGGCTTCGACCAGCACTTCATGCGCATCTGGCAGATGTACTTCGCCTACTGCGAGGCCGCATTCGACGAGGGCAGAACCGATGTCGTCCAATTCCTGCTCGAAAAGGCCTGACGTGGCCGTGCGGCGGCGCCTGCTATCCGCGGCCCTGCTGGCCTGCCTGCTGGCCAGCGGCTGGTCGGGCGCGGCCACCTGGCGCGATGAGCTGCCCGGCGCGGTGGCGCTGGGCGACGGCGAATTGCGCTGGCTGGGCCTGCGCATCTACCACGCCACGCTGTGGGCGCAGCAGCGTCCGTTCCGGCCCGAAAGCGCGTTTGCCCTGCAACTTCGGTATTACCGCAGCATCAGCCGGCAGCGCCTGGTACAGACGAGCATGGAGGAAATCCGGCGCCTGCACGGCGACCGTCTTGATCCGGCCACGCTGGCGCAATGGGAAGCGGCGCTGCAACGCGCGTTCACCGACGTGGCGCCGGGCGACGAGCTGACCGGCGTTCACCTGCCCGGCCGCGGCATGCGCTTCTACAGCCAGCAGCGATTACTGGCCGAAATCGACGACTTGGCGCTGGCGCGCGCCTTTTTCGCGATCTGGCTCGACCAGGAAACGCGCGACCGGGAGCTGCGCCGCAAGTTGATGGGAGACGGGCCGTGACACCGGCGCAGGCGGCAGCGGCGGGCCTGCCGCAGCGATGGCGCCTGGCCGCCTATGGCCTGCTCGGCATGCCGCTGGCCATGGCCGCGCTGCCAGTCTATGTGCAGGTGGCGTCCTATTACAGCGCGGTGCGCGGGGTCGGCCTGGCGCAGCTCGGCTGGATCCTGTTCGCGGCGCGCCTGTTCGACACGCTGCAGGACCCCCTGCTCGGCCACGTCATCGATCGCTTGCACGGCGGCATGGCGCGCTGGGTGGCGCTGTCCGGCCTGCTGCTGGCGCTGGCCTTTGCCGGCCTGTGGCAACCACCGGCGTCGGCCATGGCGGCAAGCTGGTGGCTGGCCTTGATGCTGGCGCTGGCCTATGGCGCCCACAGCATGCTCAATATCGCTTACCTCGCCTGGGGAGCGCGCCTGCCGGCTGGCGCCGCCGTGTTGCCGGCGGCGGCCTGGCGCGAGGGCGCGGGGCTGGCGGGCATGATACTGGCCAGCGTGATTCCGGCCGCCGTGATGAGCGGACCGGCCGCCGGCATCGCCAGCGGCATGGAACTGTACAGCGTGGCATTCGCGGCGCTGTTGCTGCTGGGCCTGCTGGCCCTGCTGACACTGGCGCCGGCGTGGCAGGTGGCGCCGCAGCCGGCGCAGCACTGGCGCGCCGCGCTGCGGCGCGTGGCGGCCAACCGCAGCTTCCGGCGCCTGCTGGCGCCGTATTTCCTCAACGCCTGTTCGGTATCGCTGCCGGCCACGCTGGCGCTGTTTTTCATCAGCGACCAGTTGCAGGCGGCGCCGCTGGCGGGCGCCTTTTTGGGCTGCTATTTTGTCGCCGCCGCCTGCGGCCTGCCGCTGTGGACCGCGCTGGCGCGGCGCATCGGCGTGCTGGCCTGCTGGCGCTTGGGCATGGGCCTGGCCATCGCCAGCTTTGCCGGCGCCGCACTGCTGGGCCCGGGCGACGTGCTGCCTTATTTTGCGGTCTGCCTGGCCGCCGGCGCGGCGCTGGGCGCCGACCTGGCGATGCCGCCGGTGCTGCTGGCCGGGATCATCCCGGCCGACGAACCGGCCGGCGCCTACTACGGCGTGCTGACGCTGGCGGGCAAGCTGGCGCTGGCCCTGTCCGGCCTGGCCCTGCCGCTGCTGGCGATGCTGGGCTACCGGCCTGGCATGGCGGGCGGCATGGCGCTGGCGCTGGTGTACGCCGCCCTGCCCTGCACCTTGAAACTGCTGGCCATGGCGACCCTGTGGCGCGGCCTGCCTTCGACTTTAACCGTTGCGCCTTACCGGAGTTCACCATGAAAAACCTGTTGGCCGGCCTGCTGCTGGCCTTGACCGCCGGCTGCGCCGGCCCCGACGTGCAGCAATACAAGGCGCAGCAGCCGGCGCTGGACCTGGCCGCCTACTTCAGCGGCACCACCGACGCCTGGGGCATGTTCCAGCGCCGTGGCGGCGAGGTGGTCAAGCGCTTCCATGTGGTCATCACCGGCACGCCGGGCGACGGCACGCTGGTCCTCGACGAACAGTTCCGCTACGACGACGGCAGCAGCTCGCGCCGCGTGTGGCGCCTGGCGCGCGGCCAGGACGGCCTGTGGCGCGGCCGCGCGGACGACGTCAAGGGCGAGGCGCTGGGCGAAGTGGCGGGCAACGCGCTGCGCTGGCAATACACGCTGCTGCTGCCGGTCGACGGCACCACCTATGAAATGCGCTTCGACGACTGGATGTTCCTGATCGACGACTGCACCATGATCAACCGCGCCAGCATGGGCAAGTTCGGCATCGAACTGGGACAGGTCACGCTGATGTTCCGGAGGCGCGCATGCGGCCCCTGAACCATCC